>Ga0065704_10001037_pt1 | contig 9973 bp, 8 predicted proteins | sample SwiRhicommuniRL2_FD_59091 | JGI IMG/M metagenome (GOLD analysis project Ga0065704, IMG submission 59091) | Switchgrass rhizosphere bacterial communities from Rose Lake, Michigan, USA - RL2 v2 (version 2) | ecosystem: Host-associated > Plants > Roots > Rhizosphere > Soil | place: East Lansing, MI | reverse complement strand
GGTTGCCGCTAGTGGATGTTCCTGGCTGTTCAGCGCCAATTGTAAGGATTGACCACCACCAAAACACCAACCCAATGATGCTATTTTTGTGCTGTCTACATTAGAGGCCAAACTCAAATATTTTACTGCTTCCTGAAGATTAGCTATGGAATTATTTTGATTATTTCTTGCCATCTGCACCAGCTCCATTGCACGTTGAGGATTGTCTGCAACTTTTCCATGGTAAAGATCGGCAGCTAATACAACAAATCCCTGTTTGGCAAGCAAATTTGCCATATCCTTGATATTTTGATTCAACCCCCACCATTCATGAATCATCACAACAGCGGGCAGCTTGCCTTGATTATCACTTGATGAAACAGGATATACCAAATATCCCTGAGCATCCTCAAAATACTGTACCGTCTTATTCTGCAAGTTGACCTTTTTCATGTCTTCGGATAAAGCTAGGTTCGAAATATTTGTTACAGGTTTAGCTGATTGTCCTTCGACAAATCCAGTGTAGCTAGGGATGAATAGCATCGAGCTAACCATTATTGATAATGCAACTGAAAAAGAGAATCTGGACATGGTATTGTAAGGCTTTACAACTATTTATATCTAAATTGCTCCAGTATGACCTGACTAGTATAAACTATTTTGATATTAAATGGACTCACAGACTAAAATTCTGCCTTCCTTCTCAATAGTTTGAAAGCAATGTTTGGTCCTAACTGTTGTCTGAGGGCTAGCTCTATCCAGAGAAGAGCCAGATTTTCTAACATTCGAGCGTTTGCAAGAGACCCAACATCAACAACATCAAATCCAATATCAGTTGCCAATTCCCCTACGACTTTTTTGGAAGGAGTATCATCACCGCATATGAAAAGATCCGCTCTATCGGAACCAAATATCAAATTATTTAATGTCTTGGCTCCTATTGTATTAAAGGCCTTTACAACTTTTGCGCCTTTTGCCAAATCTGCAATCGTTTCAGCTACTGAAGTATCCTTCAGAGCGAGTTGCATTAAGTCCGGGGTTAGAGGGTTAGTAGGATCAATCACTATCTTACCGGACAAGTTCCCTGATTTACGTATTGTTTCCTCAACAGAGGTCCAGGGTATTGCAAAAAGAATGACATCTCCAAATACCACAGCTTCATTGATATCTCCGAATCTTAAGCTTTTATCCATCCGAGCAAGTCTTTGAACATTCTGAGATTGAAGATTACGGACTCCAAACATGATTTCATGCTTTCTCTGTCTCCAACTTTTCCCGAGTGTTCCACCTACATCCCCTGCGCCAATGATTCCTATTTTCATGATTCATTATAACATGACTGATATTTTAAAAGATATGAGCTCAATTGGAAAAGTTATCTCAATTAATTATACAATACTTATTTCCACTTTCTAGTTAAAAGAGAATATTTCATGTTTTAGGAAAGTTAGTAGTTTGCGGCTAATGTATTTAGCACAGATCCCAATTATCCTCGAATAAAGGGGTATATCATAACAGCAAACTTTCTATTCAACGAAAGTATATTTGATAATTGATAATAGCATTGGATATGTCAGTAACTTGTTCAAGCTGCGGCAAAAAGCTCCAGGACTATCCCACATATTGTAATATGTGTGACGACTATTTTTGTTCCGAACAATGCCACATGAACAAGCATAATAAACAATGGCAAAAGTTTTGATTCCTTAAATCTTATGTTCGAAGTGATCTATAAGATTAGAAATTAGACCAGGTACCTTAATGTGCATGTTTGAAATATTTAGAATAAGCAGATTTAACTAGAATGAAAAAAATAAATTTGTCCGCTTGTTTTGATACTTGATGTGAAAATTCAAAAAACATGATAATTGGAAAATAAATAATTAAATTAGCAAGAAGAGATTAAGCTTAATTTACTTTATATGGTAACATTCTATGCGAATCAATATGAGGTTACCATCCCAAAGCTTTTGCAGATTTGGCGGCTGCATCATCCAATGCTCGCTTGGGCTCTTTCAAACCGGAGTACACTTCGTCTAATGCTTGTCTTATGTGATCGGCTATTTGAGCGTATTCTGGAATATTGGGTCTACCATGTCCGATGTTTATCATATCGATTAATTGGTCATAATACGGAATTGTCTTATTTGCTTCTAACACGTAATAATTTTCTCCTATAGATATCTGCGTTGGTAGATTAGCGTGCGACACTATATACGGCGCAAGTATGTCAGGCTCCAAAATTATTGTCATTAGCTCCCATGCAAGATCCTTGTGATTTGAAGTTTCTGGAATACTTAATTCCCAACCACCCATTAGAGATGAACTATTATAGCTTAGATCTGGTACAGGGAACATCGGTAAAAACCCAATTTTTTCTTCAAATTCTCGTTTTTGCTCAGTTGTATTCAAGTGGACATGATGTTGTAAAGCTTCAAGCATAACGGCAAACTTCCTGTCAAGAAACTCGTTTCCCCAAAAATGGTTTTTCTGCGGCTTCACTCCTGCATCGATTTGGGATTTAATAAATTCCATTGCTCTTACGCCTTCAGTGCCATTATAGCTTGGGAAGAAGTAGATTCCTTCGATCGGGTGCCCTGTCTTCATAGTCAATATATTTCCTCCTAGCATCCATAAATAAGGATAAAATTCAATGTCAGGCGAATGACTTGCACCAACAAGATGCACTCCCTCTATACCTTCGGGTCTTAGTACAGCGTTTAGTTTCTTTGCAGCTTCAGTATATCCGTCCCACGTTCTCAAAGAGTTTGGGTCTACTCCTGCTTTATCCAGCATATCTTTCCAGTACCATATACCCCGGATATCGGTCCATGCCCAGATTGCATATATCGTGTCCTTGTAAAAGCCTCCGTCCCAGCTCTCTTCGTACCAATCGTTTTGCCTTCCCCAGCTTTTTGTATAATTAGTAAGATCAGTTAAAAATCCCTTTTCTGCAAATTCACCAAGCCAAATTTGGTCAAGGGTTATTAGATCAATTTCCGTTTTGTTCTGGGCTGCTGACAAAAGCTTCTCCCTCATTTCATTATATGGATATGTCGTATAGTTCAACTGAATATTCAAATCTGGATGTCTGTTTCTTAGCTCTTGAAGTGATGGTAGAATTAAAGATTTCCACCTTTCTGGGTCTCCTTGATCTTCAAGCAATGCAGAAAGCTTGACCTCCTGCTTCTGAGCTGATAATCTAGTAAAATTAGGAGGCATAACAATAACGGCAATTAATAAAAATAGCACTAAAAATGACGTAACTGTACTTGATCTGTACACAAACTATGATAATTTTTTAGAACTTTAAATTTTTTTCTAATTATGTTCTTAGTACTACGATTTATGATGCTTGCAATCCAGAAATATTCTGGTAATTTCTTGAAATCATTCTTGCAAGAGTTAATCTTTGATAATGTCATATGGATATTCAACCGGTCAATAAGTTAAAACAAAGAAACATGTTTGTTTTGCAAGACAGGAAACTAACGGAAAAATTGGCGCGGATACATTTAAGTTTGTTTTAAGCGGATATTCTATTTACTATGCCTTTAGAAATAAAGTGCTGAGCCTATCCTGGCCGTATCAAATTTCCCAATTTTATTCATATTTGATTAAGGTGTCGTCGCAGACCATTGATCGCAAAAAGGCTTAATCAGATAACGCTCGACAAAAGATATAGTCATAAATATTGGTAAAGCTACCTTTCTTTAGTAACGTTATATCGTAGCTCTTACTCAAACATTTAAAATACTAGCATGGAATAACTTGCGTCATTACAATTCAACGAGAATTACGTCATAATCCGACGTCCTGCTGATTAATTCAGATTAATTCTTAAACTTCATACTATGATGATCCGAAATTTCAGAATTCATCCACTCGTTTGCTAACCATCTAGGAATACTTCCAAATTTTAACTTAATTCATAATATTAGAATTTTCTACTTTTTGGTTCATATACACTTGTCAACTCCTTAGCATACATGTTCTTGTATCATTATAACAATTACTACTCAATAGTAAAAATTTTCCGTAGTCACAAAACATTTCTGAGGTGTTCTGTATAATAATGAAGAATTGCAGAAACAATATATTCAAACTCGTATTAGCAGATGTCTCAATACAGTATCTGTGTTGAAAAAATCCTGAAAATCAATGGGAAATCGTTGGAATATAGTACGTTATAAGGAAATTTCATATACCGGAGAGGATTCATAATTAAGAATGGCAGAGAGCCTCGGTTCATTTTCTTTTGATGTTACAAAGAGGATTCTATGCACATTATTCAATGATGGTTCAATAAAAAAGACCTCCTTAGCCACAAAAACTCGCTTAAATTACAATGTATGCCTAAGGTACATCCAGATGCTGAAAGTTCTTGGATGGTTAGAGGTTAGCTCTGAGGTTTCAATAACCGAAACCGGAAGGAATGTTATGAATAGGTTATTAAATCAACCATATTCTGACATTCAGGATAATTCATCATACCATATCGAATCAAACTCTTTTTTAGAATCAAGTGATAAGCAACATGAACCTTTATCTCCGAATCCAAACATTATGATTGTTGACGATGAACCGGATGTACTACTAACCTACGAATCCTTTTTGTCCTATGCAGGATTCAATGTGAGTACTTTTGAAGAATCTTATACGGCACTGGCAGAATTCACTTCAAACCCGAGGCTTTATGATCTGATTATATTGGATATAAGGATGGAAAATCTCAACGGCCTTCAGTTATATCAATGTATGAAAGCAATTAATCCAACTTCTAAGATTTTGTTTGCTTCGGCTCTTGATGCTGCAAAAGAATTAACTAGTATCCTTCCAGATATACAATCTCAGGACATTATAAAGAAACCTGTCGACAGAGAAAATTTTATCAAGACTGTTAAAATTGCTCTCGGTGTATAATTTCCAAATGGTTAATATGTGAATGTGATTTGATCAATCGCTTTCTATCTCCTTATTTCGATTACTGTCATCAATAATTTGTGTGATAGGATCGCAGAATCAATGGGATGAGAAAATGGCAATAAATGTGTTCTAATCGTCCTAGATTAAATTAAAATAATATAGAGAGGGCAATCAAGATTATTCTCTGATCAGTATTTGAAAAGTAAGCATTGTTTAAGAATAATAAAGGATTTAAAAATGTACAATGGATACCTGCATTAGAAAGACAGGAATCGGCAATTTGTCCTATCGTAGTAATCACCTACATGATCTAGGACGAAATAAGACAACCAATTATGGCAAACTAAGTTCTGAACCCTTAAACTCATTAGCGTCTCAAGGAGAGCAAGATAATACCGGTGGAATCCCATTTACAGATTATTCAGAGAGAGTCTGCGTGAGTGTAATTGATATTATAGGTTCCACGGGCATAGTATCGACAATAGGAAGATCTAAAGACATTAGGACGTTTTACGGGATATTTCTTAACAAAATTTCAAATATTCTCAAAAAATATCGAGCCAATATAATTAAAACTGTTGGAGATGGAATAATATCCTATTTTCCGGATACAATAGATATTACTAACAAGCGGGTTTTTGAAAATGTTCTAGAATGCTGCTTTGCTCAGATAGACGATCGATTTGCTATCAATTCAATGTTAACGGAGCAGCGATTACCAACAATCACATATAGGGTAAGCGTTGATTTTGGAAAAGTAGAGATAACTCGATTCGATGGATCTGATAGTGAGGATATATTTGGATCAACAATAAATCTATGCTCTAAAATTAATGTATACGCACAACCTAATAGTATTGTAGCAGGGAACGATCTTTATCGAGTAATACGATCATTCAACGAGCTTGATGATGCATATGCATTTCACGAAATGGATAGTTATTATTGCGGGGCTGGAAAGTACTCTTACCCCCTTTATTCGCTGTCAAGAATGAAGCAGACAAACATAGCACCTATAAATCCTCTAAACTCCACATTGCATGAAATAAAAAAATATATGATTAATGGCGTTAGATCATTACGAACTCCAAAAATTTTACTCATAGACGATGAATTAGATGATTTATTCGTGTTAGAAACATTTCTAATCAATGCGGGATTCGAAGTTAAACCATTCTCAAGTCCCAGGGAAGCACTCAGACATTATGCAAATGGAGATCCATTGTCTTACGACCTGGTGATTAGTGATATAAGAATGCCGGAAATCAACGGTTTTCAGCTCTATCACAAATTAAAAACCATAAATGGCAATGTGAAGATAATCTTTGCCACCTGCCTAGAAATAATCGAAGAAATCTCGGCATTGCTTCCTGAATTCAAACATGAACAACTAATTCAAAAGCCCGTAGAGAAAGAAAAATTCATCGAATTTGTGAAAAAAAATATGAGTAAATAGTTTTATCATGAAATTGGGTCTCGAGAATAAATAAGACAGGAGGAAAAGCATGGTGTTATTTGAAAATGTACAGTTAAGTATTTCAAAATGCTTCTTTATCGCTCAATATGATAAAATTGTCAACGCTATGGCGCTGACGAGTACCAATCTACAAAGTTCAAAATTTCTTTGCAATTTTTATTTTGGCGACTGTGTATCTGAAGAAAACTTATACGAAGCGGAGGAAAAGGAAATTAGTAACATACTTTATTAATAGAAATGTAACTACATGCTTTTTTCATTACCACGGATTTATAGGATTGGAATTATCTCTGTAATTTCAATTGTCATATTTTCATTTGCTTTATTTTATTATATCCAAACTTTAACAGAGAATAATATTAGAAGTAGTCTGTTGGCAGAACAGGTTGATAGACAACAAGCTGCCTCAAAAAGTCTTTCACAACATATAGGTTCAGACCTTTCATCGGCTATGATGGTTCTTGACGGTTTGACAACTTCGGCTTATATGCAGGGTGGGGATTTATATTCAGAAAAAACAAATCACTTGATACAAGAAAAGTACAATTTAATAGATGATATAATAGACAAAATTTTTGTATTGGACAAAAATGATGTTGTAACTACAAGTCTATCGCAATTTGGTAGAGATGAATACCTTGGTGCAGATTTTTCACAGAGAGTATGGGTAAAGGATGCTAAAAGAGATCTAGAACCAGTGTTTTCTAAAGGTTTTGAGAGGCAAGGAATTTACACTGTCTATATTGTTGTTCCTATTATTAATAGGGATGATAATCGATACATGGGATTAGTAGGTGCATCAATACCAACTGAAAAATTTTTTGCGAGATACGGAAATGTTCATGATATCAACTCCCAATTTTTAGTCATATTTGATAAGGATGGAACGATCCTTGCTGTTGGTGCTGATAGGGCCCTAGTCGGAAAGAACTTTTTTGGTACAACAGTGCAGAATTTCGTTGGTCACAACGAGATTCTGAATAACCTAACGCGAACTCTTCTCAAAGGGAATTCTACTTATGGTATGTATGATTATGGACGGTCAGAAAGGGTGAATACTGGACAACCCATTTTGGTACAGAACGAGCCGGAATACTTTCTTCAAATAGTAACACCAACTAAGGTAATATTTTCAAAGATATCGGATACATTATTCACAGAAAGACTAAAGGGTTATTCATTACTAGTAGCGGTCTTTGCATCTCTTGGATCGTTGATAATATTTCTACTTAAATGGAACAATACTATGGAAAAAGAGGTCATCAAAAGAACTGATGCCCTGAACAAGTCAAATATACAATTAGGTATTGTGTCCAAGAAGCTAAGTACATCTAACCTTTCATTACAGAATGCTAACGAGCAATTAAGGCAGCACGATAAGATACAAAAGGAGTTTATAAATATGGCCGCCCATGAACTGCGTACTCCCATCCAACCTATCCTTGGACTTACTGATGTTTTACGCGATTACGTATCTGATTCACATCAATCCAAGTTACTTGATGTTATAATGAGAAATGCAAAAAGACTCCAAAGATTATCTTGTGACATATTAGACGTTTCCAAAATTGAGAGCAGTTTATTGAGGCTTTCCAAATCTCCTATTGATCTCAATGAGAAGATTAAAACTGTGATAAATGATATTGAAAATGGTTATAATGAAGGAAACAATAATAATGTTAAGATAATTTTTGAACCCAAAGAAACAATTATGATATACGCCGATAAAGACAGAATTTATCAAGTACTTTCCAATTTGCTGAATAATGCAATACACTTTACTAAAAATGGAACAGTGACCATAAATACCAGCATAGCCAATGTTAGTAATAATAATGGTAATAATGAAAAGGAGGTAGTTGTTACTATAATGGATACAGGCAGCGGTATAACTCCAGAAACAATGCAAAAACTTTTCTCAAAGTTCGTCACTACATCTAGTCACGGTACAGGCCTGGGACTTTTTATTTCGAAAGGGATAATAGAGGCACATGGAGGAAGAATATGGGCCGAGAATAACTCAAATGGAGTAGGTTCTAGTTTTTCATTTAGCTTGCCATTTACATAGTATTTATTATCTAAACAAATTCATTCTGGAAACATATTTACTAGATTAGTTATCAAACTACCAAATGATAGTGGATTCATAATGTTTTTTTGTGATGGTATGGAACATTCGCAACTTGTCGATGATAGTTACGCGACCATAATTGTTAAATTCAAATTAAATGGTTTCAGTGTTTGAAATTCTAGTTTAATATTGTATGTTACTACAGTAAGGTCTTAGATTTAACCGAGAGTCGTTACCTGTAATTAATTATCATAAATAATATGATCTTGGACTAACATCTAGTCTGGACAAAGTGCTGAGCCTAGACATTTATTAGTTAAACCGGCAATACTGCCAGCATCTTCAGACGGTAAACCTGTTTTTGTTTCTATTCCTGTTGAATTTCCACTGATACCTTTTCCATCACCTGTCGAATTGGTGATGTTTATCCCCATCGTACTTGAGTTTGACATGTTTTGTGCGTTCACATAATTAAGCTCCGTACATCCGAGAATAGATATCGACCCTGACAAAATGGTAACAAACAAAAAAGTCAGCTTATTTTGTTTACATTTAACAAGCTTCTGAAAGGTCCTAAACACTCCATATCTTCGATAAACTAGTATTTAAGTAGATTCATACAGAACTCTTTACTGTAAGATTATTACATAAGATATTCATAGTCTGTCTCTAATTAATTTAGATAATTATCAAGTTAGACATATTGCTTTGTATTATTTTAGTCCCACTTTCGTCAATGGACCTTTCCCTGTTCTAGTATTAGTAATCTAACTCATCTTCCAGAATTTTATTTTTCCACTCTGTATCTTATCTGGGAACCGATCTTTTATTTCTGATATTTCCAATTTTTCAATGACTTTTAGCTGAGTAATGAATCTGGCCAGTAGGGGTCAGGTCCAGTGAAGTTTTATGAATTTACTAACAAGGAGAAAATACTTGCATGCGCTGATTACCCCTATCTACTACGTACANGTTTCCTGATGAGTCAATATTGACGTGTTCGGGTTTTGATAACTCACCATCACCATTTCCTTTGGTCCCAATGGAAGTCANGAAGTTACCATCGGTGTCAAAGACCTGAATTCTGGGATTGAGAGCNCCATCGACCATATATATCATATCTTGTTTATTATCAACTTCCAAATGTTCTAACAAAGGTGTAAATTGTCCGGGACCTTTTCCTTCAGACCCCCATTGTTTTACAAATGTTCCATTTTCAAGAAATTTCTGAATCCGTGGATTCTCTAATTCATTTACATAAACGTCACCTTTGGAGTCGACGTCAATTCCATGAGGATGATTAAATTTACCCTTTTCGTTACTCTCTTCGCCAACAGAACCCCATTCCAATAAATATGAAAAATTGCCATCGACTTTCACAACCCGTTTATTTCTAGTATCAGTAATATAGATTGCACCAGTTTCCCGATCTATTACCATATCCTCTGGACTTGCGAATTCTTGATCCGATCCATTTACTTTTTCAGGTCTGTCCCACTGCTGTACAAATGTACCATTTT
>Ga0065704_10071770_pt1 | contig 9976 bp, 5 predicted proteins | sample SwiRhicommuniRL2_FD_59091 | JGI IMG/M metagenome (GOLD analysis project Ga0065704, IMG submission 59091) | Switchgrass rhizosphere bacterial communities from Rose Lake, Michigan, USA - RL2 v2 (version 2) | ecosystem: Host-associated > Plants > Roots > Rhizosphere > Soil | place: East Lansing, MI | reverse complement strand
TGGTTGAAGGAGCTACCCTGGAAAGGTAGTATACGGGTAACTGTATCGAGGGTTCGAATCCCTTCCTTTCTGCAAGTAAAAGCATTGATTTTCAATGCTTTTTTTTGTTTTTTAAGTATTATGGTTTTCAGTACACTTGAAAAAAATATAATGGGAATACATGGAACAGGAGAATATATCGTGAGATTCAAAATCAGGATGGTGCATTCGGAAGTTTGATTTTCACACGCATCACTGCTTTATTTATTATAGTGTTACTGTAGAAAATATCATTTATCCGTTTTTTATGATTACTTAACCCTTTCCAATAGGTAAAGTTTAGCTCCGGAAAAAGCCAATTTAGGCATCAGGTTTCCTTCTAGGATCATTGTTTTGCTATTGATATCAATTACAGAAATATAGTTGTTGGAATTATACTCGATATAATTTTCCTTCTCTTTCGTCAGAGGATTTTTCCCGAATTCAAAATCATACTTTTGCCAGTCTTCTTTCTCTGTACTACAATGGACAGGTTTAAACTTCGACCTTTTGGAATTGAAAACAATTTGATCAAAACCTTCTACACATTCACTGTTGAACGAGCTGTCGGGAGCTTGGTCATTGCTAAAAGTTTCGAAAGAACCTTTATAAACACCTATGACTTTCCAGGTTCCATCTATACGGTCTTTATCTATTTTACCATTGGCTTTGCTTACCGCCCAGCTAACACCCTTTACTGTGCCCTTTACAGTTTTATAACCTACTTTTGCAACACCTTTCACTACTTTTGCAGCAGTTGAGACCACGCAAGATTGTAGAATAGCAATTGTGCAGATCGAAAGAATTATTTTTCTCATAACAAAGACTTTTATTATACGAATATATTACTAATAAAGTATATTAATTATACCTGGAAGGGAATAATATGGTTTACCAATTGTTCAAACCATTTTCCAGAGCCTTGTTATAGTTCTGCTCATCAAAAGAGTAGAGGTCCGGAGCTTTATGTGCGCCCCCTCGGCGACGTTCGTCAAGCTTTTTCAGAATTCCAAGATTTTTGATCTTTCGGTAAAAGTTTCCCCGATTAAGTTCTTTTCCCAGTATGGTCTCGTATAGTTTTTGCAATTCGGATAAAGTGAATTTTTCAGGAAGAAGATTGTAACCTATAGGTTTGATGGATATTTTTTCCCTTAATGTAAGTAAGGCTTTCTCTATGATCTCACGATGGTCCATTGCAATATCAATATTGTCCAACTCATCAAGAAAGATCCAATCACAGGCATTACTAATATCGTCCTTTACAAGTATAGTATTGGATGGATTGTATAGTGCTAAATAGCCTATGGAAATAAAGCGCTGCTTATGAAACAAAGTCTCATCAAAATCTTCAAAAAAGAATTCACTTCTGTCTTTTTTACCAAAAACCCCGAACTCTTCCATGTAGGCATCGGAAATACCGGCTCTATCTTTTAAAATCCTTACTACGGCGTCGTCTAGGTCTTCATCTTTTCTTACATAGCCACCTGGAAGTAACCATTTTTGACGATAATTCGTTTGGAGCATAAGCACTTTTAGACCATTATTTTCAAAGCCGAAAATAACAGGGTCTGCAGAAATATGTGGTAAGTAAATTTCTTTTGCTTCATTAGAACGAAGCAAAATCTGTTGTTTAGAATCCATCTGTTTCATTAAAGTCTAGACAGGCAAATTTAGCATTAATTTTAGTTAATATAAGAATAATACATTCTAACCTGTAAAAATGGTAAATGTTATTTTTGTTATTTTTTATTGATTCTTTATGAATCAATGATTTGAAACTTGATTTTTAGTTATTAAATACTTGAATTTCAAATGTTTATGACAAATGTTAAATTTTATTAATATTTACTTGTAAGTTAAAAAATTTTGATGTACAATTGTAATGCTTCTATATGAAGCATTAAAAAGAAAGAGAATAATAAAATATAATAGAGAAATTTTTCAGCAGCAAAAATTCGATTTCAAACCGAAATAATTCAGAAGTAAATTCCCTCAATATCATTGTGTTATTTACAACTTCATATTTTGATGTTGCTATATTTCTTGTTGTTTTTTCTGAAAGAAAATTAAAATATATATAACTGAAAATGAGAAAATCAACTTTGAAATTATCAGCCCTTGGATTGATACTTTCCTTCACTACAGCTTTCGGACAGGAAAAAACCGATACTGTTGCAGTGAAAAAAGCTTTGAATGTAGCTAAAACAGAGGAAGGCGTAAAAACTGTGACCACATCTTCAAAAGAAGATAACAACAGAAACGTAATGTTGAACGCGGCCAACAACACAAGTCCGAGAGACGTGAATATCGGTTTGCCATCCACAGTTGGTGGAATTACGATTCTTGAAAATGACTTGCCTGCCGTTTACTTCTTCTGGCCGGAACTTCCCAACAAAACCTGGAGGCAAAGTGTAGGCCTGGAAAAAACAGGACTTTTGAAAATGGACCAGCTGGCAAACACAATGGGCGACCTTGGTTTTGCAGTAAACTCTTATTCTCAAATCGGAACAAAGGATTTAAAAGTCAAAGGAAAATTTACAACAAGCACTTTCGGCTGGCTGCAGGGTGATGCCAATGTTTCGGGTCCGATATCTAAAAACGGCTGGACGTACACAGTTGGTGCCTTCGCCAATTTTGACCCGAGCACCTATAAATTGGGTTTTGCCAGAAATGCCGATGAAACAAAGATTTTCAGAGCCGGTTTAACCAAATATTTCAATGACGATAAGGGTAAAATCTCAGTTTTATACAAATATGCCGATTCGTACAGTCTCACCAATTATGCGGTTTTCGAATACGGACCGGAAGGTAAGGTAACCGAGCTGGATAACTTCAAAATCGGTAGAGATTCTTATGTGGTGCGTGAGGGAAATATGAAGTTTAAAGACGTTCTTTCCGGACAGACCTATTTTGCAAACCTTGCAGGGAATGATAACAGGTCTAGCTCTCATAATATTGACGTTGTCGGAAATTATCTGCTGAATAACGGCTGGAATTTCAAATTCTCAACTCGAGCCCACTTCTCAAAAGTAAAAATGGCCAACAGCATTCCTTTAAGTATTTTCAATGCTACGCCGGGAGCTGGTTACACACTGGCTTCAAACGGACAGGCGTATTCAGGTCCAGTCGGAACGCAGTTGGCAATGTACACACCAGAAACGCCGATTACGAGTATAGCAGGACGTTTTTCACTGAACAAGCAGGTGGGCAATCATAACCTTACCGTAGGTGTTTTGGAGCAATATTATCACATCGATAAATTCACCTCAAACCGTTCTTTCTTCTACCAGACGGTTGGCGCGCAGCCTCAAAGATTAATCGGTCCAAACACAGACGTAGACGGTTTCTACAACTACAATGCTGGCGCAGAATACCACAGCGGAACAGAAAATAAACTGTCTGTTTATGGAACAGATGAATGGAAAGTTTCTGATAACTTTAACTTAAGCTATGGGTTACATTTAAGAAATCACATCATTGACGGAGAATATTCTCTTACGCCAAGAACAGTCGGATTCGTTTTCACAGACCCGAGCCAGTTCAACCAGATTAATAAAAGCTTTTTCCAGATTGGAGGTAGCTTAAACGCAACTTACAACATTACCAAAAACTTTGGCGTGATTGCAAACGCTTTATACACCGAAGAAAACAGAAGACTGGAAAGTTATTCACAGGCTTTTGAACCCAATACCAATAAAATTAAAAGTCCACTTGGTGCAATCGGAGTGTTCTGGAACACAGACTGGATTCAGCTGATTTCTCAGGCGACTTATCTGAAGAAAAATAACAACCTGAACCGATACAATCTTGTAAATCCAGCCAACAGTTCTCAGGCACAGGTTGCAACGGTTTATTACGATATTCAGACATTGGGATGGACAACGGATTTTGTTTTAAAGCCATTCAAAGGATTTAACTTGCATTATTTGGTGACGTTCCAGAATCCGGTTTACAAGAAATTTAATTTTGATGCATTCGGAACTTCATATAACTACAGCGACAACAATGTGTTGGGTGTTGCTAAAACTTTAATGGAAATCGACCCGAGTTACACGATTGACAAATGGAGATTCTGGGCAAGTTTCAGATATTTTTCAAAACAGTATGCTAACCTTACAAACGCTTTATATTTCGCTCCAAGATGGGAAACCTTCGGAGGTGTAAATTATACGGTTAATAAAAATATCAATGTTGGCGCAACGGTTATCAACTTCCTGAACCAAAGAGGAGCAAGCGGAACCATCAACGGTGCTGAATTAATTACCGACGCAAGTCCATATTACGGAAAACTGTTAACAGGGACATACATTATGCCTTTAACGGGACAATTCTCAGTAAGCTTTAATTTCTAAAATATAAACAATGAAAAGAACGGTTTTAAATGTTGCTGCATTATTTTTGGGAATAACAGCATTTTCGCAAAACATTCAGACAGTCACGAATTCAAAAGGTCCGGTTTTAGGATATTCCGCAGATTCAGGAGTGAAGATTCTGACGATTGGCGAAAATAAATTCAAGGATTTAAACAAAAACGGAAAACTTGATAAATACGAAGATTGGAGACTTCCGGTTGACGAAAGAGCCAAAGATTTGGCTTCAAAAATGTCGGTCGAGCAGATTGCAGGATTAATGCTGTACAGCGGTCATCAATCGGTTCCGGCTCCTGCAGATGGTTTCAGAGCAGGAAAATACAACGGAATGTTCTACAAAGAAAGCGGTGCAAAAGCTTTTGATTTAACAGACCAGCAAAAGAAATTCCTTAAAGAAGATAACCTGCGTCACGTTTTGGTAACAACGGTAGAATCTCCGGAAATTGCTGCAAAATGGAGCAATAATATTCAGGCTTACATCGAAGGTTTGGGATTAGGAATTCCTGCCAACAACAGTACAGACCCGAGACATTCTGCAACCGTAACGGCAGAATTTAATGAAGGAGCAGGCGGACAGATTTCTCTTTGGCCGGATGGTTTGGCGATGGGCGCAACTTTCGACCCGGAATTGGTGAAGAAATTCGGAAATATCGCCGCTCAGGAATACAGAGCATTGGGAATTTCAACCGCTTTATCTCCACAAATCGATTTAGGAACAGAACCTCGCTGGTATAGAATTGCTTACGTTTTCAGCGAAAGTCCGGAATTGACGGCAGATTTAGGAAGAGGTTACATCGACGGTTTCCAGACAACCATCGGAAGTAAAAACGGCTGGGGAATTAAAAGTGTGAATGCAATGGTCAAACACTGGCCGGGAGGCGGACCTGAAGAAGGTGGTCGTGACGGTCACTGGGCAATGGGAAAATTTGCGGTTTATCCGGGAAATAATTTCCAGAATCACGTAAAACCGTTTACTGAAGGCGCTTTTAAATTAAATGGTGGAACCAAAGAAGCTTCTGCGGTAATGCCTTATTATACAATTAGTTTTAATCAGGATACAAAAAACGGAGAAAACGTTGGAAATGGCTACAGCAAATATTTAATCACCAATTTACTCCGTGGAAAATACAAATACGACGGCGTAATTTGCACGGATTGGCTAATCACAGCAGACGAACCAAAATCTCCGGGAGGATTTGCCGGAAAACCTTGGGGTGCAGAAAAATTATCCATCGCAGAACGTCATTACAAAGTTTTGGAAGCGGGTGTTGACCAGTTCGGAGGAAACAACGACAAAGCGCCTGTTTTGGAAGCCTATCAAATGGGCGTAAAGGAACACGGTGAAAAAGCGTATCGTGCAAAATTTGAGCAGTCAGCGGTTCGTTTATTGAGAAATTTCTTCAGAACCGGATTGTTTGAAAACCCTTACGTTAATGTTGAAGAAACCAAGAAAATCGTTGGTAATCCTGAATTTATGAAAGCGGGTTACGAAGCTCAGGTAAAATCTATCGTGATGTTGAAAAACAAAGCCAATATTCTTCCAATTAAAGAAAGAAAAACAGTTTATATTCCGAAAAGATATTCTCCTGCAACCTTCAACTGGTGGGGAGTTTACACCGGACCATCTTTAGAATATCCTGTCGATATCGAAAAAGTGAAGAAACATTTTAACGTAACCGATGACCCTGCAAAAGCTGATTTCGCTTTGGTTTTTGTGAAAAGTCCGCACAGTGAAGAAGGTGGTTACAGCGACATCGACGCGAAAGAAGGCGGAAACGGTTATGTCCCGATTTCTCTTCAGTATCAGACGTACACGGCAACCGAAGCCCGTGAAAAAAGTATCGCAGCGGGAGACCCTGTTGTTGCTCCAAATGTACACGACAGAACGTTCAAAAACAAAACTTCCACAGCGACCAATTTCACAGATTTGTTAGCCATAGAAAATGCTTACAAAGCAATGAACGGAAAGCCTGTCATCGTTTCTATCACAGCTTCCAAGCCGATGATTTTTAATGAATTTGAAAAACACGCCGATGCAATTCTGATGAATTTCAATGTATCCAATCAGGCAGTTGTGGATATTGTGACCGGAAAATACGAACCTTCTGGATTGCTTCCACTTCAGATGCCTGCGAATATGGCGACGGTTGAAAAACAAAAAGAAGATGTGCCGTACGATATGGAAACGCACAAAGATTCCGAAGGGCACAACTACGATTTCGGATATGGAATGAACTGGTCTGGTGTGATTAAAGATGCCAGAACTCAAAAATATCATAAGTAATAGTTCATCAAAAAATTAGTTAATTGATGTCTTGAGACCGGGCATTAGGTTCGGTCTCATTTCTTTAAAATATTTGTTGGGGCAGCTATTTCCGCCTGTAGTTTATCCTGAGCGGAGTCGAAGGGTTCCCGCTTTTTTGTCATTGCGAAGAAACTGAATTAATCAGTTGAAATTTTCAGCAATCGCAATCACAAAAAGCGCTCCACTCAAGTCGGACTGCGTGCAATTCGATGTTAAAATCAACAGCGTTTTTGTCATTCCGTAGGAATCTCAACAATGATATTTGAAATACTGGGCTTAGATTCCTACGGAATGACAAACTAACTGTTATCTAATTGTTTGTCTTTGCTAAGTAGAACGCCTTTGCGAACTTAAAAACAGTTTAATAATCAAAAAAAAACTTTGCGCTCTTTGCGTTAAAAATTAAAATCAATTCAAAATGAAAAAATTAATCATAGCAAGTTTATTTCTTGCAGGTTTAACGAGCATCAACGCTCAAAAATCAATTCCATTATACAAAGGAAAAGCGCCGGGAACAGAAAACTGGACACAAAAAGAAGCGCAGCAATTTAATGAATTGTTCAAAACGGAAGTCGTTTTCAATGTAGCGCAACCTTCAATGTTATTATTTGAAGCTGACAAGACTAAAGCTAACGGAACAGTTATCGTTATCGCTCCTGGTGGTGGTTTTCAAAGTTTATCTATCAACCGGGAAGGAATTGATGTTGCCAAAAAACTAGCAGAAAACGGAATCACGGCAGTCGTTTTAAAATACCGATTATTGGAAACAAAATCCAACGACCCTGCAAAAGAAATGATGGAAGGCATCAAAGACCGAAAAGCATTTAACGCAAAAACAGCTCCAATCAAAGTAATGGCTGGAGACGACATCAAAACGGCCATTTCCTACATCAGAACCCATGCAAAAGAATTGAATATCAATCCTGAAAAATTAGGCGTCATCGGTTTTTCAGCGGGCGCGAGTGTGATTTTGGAAAGCGTTCTTCACAGCAAAGATGCTTCAACGTTACCCAACTTCGCAGCTTCGATTTACGGCGGGCCAAGTCAGGAGATTTTAGATACTCAGATTCCTTCAACGACTTTACCATTGTTCATTTGTGCTGCAAGTGATGACCAATTAAAACTGGCTCCAAAATCAGTTTTATTATACAACAAATGGATGGAAGCAGGACAGCCAACCGAACTTCACATCTACGAAAAAGGTGGTCACGGTTTCGGAATGGGGAAACAGAATCTTCCTGTTGATAAATGGTCGGATGTTTATTTAGATTGGTTGAGATTCCACAAGTTTTTATAATATCTGATTAATTCATAAAGATTGTATTGATTAAATTCTCACGCAGATTGGCAAATTTTGCACATAATAAAATTGAGAAATCAGCTTCATCTGAATAATCAGCGAGAGATTTTATAGAGTTCCAAAGCTACACTTTAATAAAGGATAGGATAAATTCTATCAAAAAATCAAATTAATATAAATATTTACAAATGAAAAAGAATATATCAACGCTGATAGGACTTTCTCAGAAAGCAAAATATTCAGGATTATTTCTGGCTTTATTGGCTGCATCGCCGTTTGCGAATGCTCAGACTAAAAATGTAACGGTAACGGTTGATGGAAAAACATTTAAAGATTCCAACAAAAACGGAAAATTAGATGTTTGGGAAGACACACGTCTTTCGGTGGACAAAAGAATTGAAGCCATCATCAAGCAAATGACTAACGAAGAAAAAGTAAATCTTCTGATTGGAACCGGAATGCCAGGAATTGAAGTGCTGACAGGTCCTGTCGGAGATTCAAAACAAGGTTTGGTTCCAGGAGCTGCCGGTGGAACGGATTCTTTCGACCGTTTCGGGATTCCTGCAACGATTGTTGCGGATGGACCTGCAGGTTTGAGAATTCAGCCGACAAGAGATAATGATTCAAAAACATATTATGCAACGGCTTTTCCTGTGGGAACTGCTTTAGCTTCAACCTGGAATAAAACACTTTTGGAACAGGTTGGAAAAGCAATGGGAAATGAAGTGAAAGAATACGGTGTCGATGTACTTTTAGCGCCGGCTCTGAACATCCAGAGAAATCCATTGAACGGAAGAAACTTCGAATATTATTCGGAAGACCCATTAATTTCAGGGAAAACAGCAGCAGCGATTGTCAACGGAATTCAATCTCAAGGTGTGGGAACTTCAATTAAACATTTCGCAGCGAATAATGAAGAAACCAACCGTTTGACCATCAATGCTCACGTTTCTGAAAGAGCGATGAGAGAATTATATCTGAGAAATTTTGAAATTACCGTTAAAGAATCTCAGCCTTGGACAGTAATGTCGTCTTACAACAAAGTGAACGGCGTTTATACATCAGATTCAAAAGATTTACTGACTCAGGTTTTGAGAAACGAATGGGGTTTCAAAGGCATTGTAATGACCGACTGGTTCGGAGGCTTCCCAGGATTTGAATCCATCAGAAGCGGCGGAATTTCTGACGTTGTAAAACAGATGAATGCAGGAAACGACCTTCTGATGCCTGGAATTCCGGCGCAGAAAAAAGTATTGTTGGAAGCTTTAAATTCAGGGAAAGTATCTCAGGAAATAGCCAACCTTAATGTGAAAAGAATACTGGAATATGTGTTCAAAACACCAACTTTTGCCCGATACCAATACAGCGATAAACCTAATCTTGCAGAACACGCGGAAGTAACAAGAAGTGCTGCGACGGAAGGAATGGTTTTACTTAAAAACGAACAAAATACTTTGCCTTTTGACAACAAGCAGAAAGAAGTTTCATTATTCGGAGTGACTTCCTATGCGTGGATTACGGGCGGAACAGGAAGCGGAAGTGTAAACAACAAACACACGGTTTCTCTTTTGGAAGGTTTGAATGCGGCAGGTTACAAATTAGACAAAGAATTGGTTGATTTATACCAGCCACACGCTGAAAATGAAGTAGCCGCCGAAAAAGAAAGAAGAAAAGCAAAAGGAATTTTGGCTTTGCCGGAAAGACTTCCAGAAATGAAATTAGACGATGCTTTCTATGCGAAAAAAGCAGAAACTTCGGAAATCGCTTTCGTGACGTTGGGAAGAAACTCAGGCGAAGGAGGTGACAGAGTTGTTGATAATGATTTCAATTTAGCAACGGAAGAAATCGAAATGCTGGATAAAATCTCCAAAGCCTTCCACGCAAAAGGGAAGAAAGTGGTTGTTATTTTAAATATTGGCGGTGTTATCGAAACCGCTTCCTGGAAAGATAAAGTTGATGCTATTCTTTTGGCTTGGCAGCCGG
>Ga0065704_10071771_pt1 | contig 9979 bp, 6 predicted proteins | sample SwiRhicommuniRL2_FD_59091 | JGI IMG/M metagenome (GOLD analysis project Ga0065704, IMG submission 59091) | Switchgrass rhizosphere bacterial communities from Rose Lake, Michigan, USA - RL2 v2 (version 2) | ecosystem: Host-associated > Plants > Roots > Rhizosphere > Soil | place: East Lansing, MI | reverse complement strand
ATGACGGCATGCTCTATTCGCTGCCCAGCCGCGACCTGATCGCCGACAGCGTCGAATATATGGTCAACGCCCATTGCGCCGACGCGCTGCTGTGCATCTCCAACTGCGACAAGATCACGCCCGGGATGTTGATGGCGTCGATGCGCCTCAACATCCCGACCATCTTCGTGTCCGGCGGGCCGATGGAAGCGGGCAAGGTCGTGCTGCGCGGCAAGACGGTCGCGCTCGATCTGGTCGATGCGATGGTCGTCGCGGCGGACGAATCCTACACCGACGAGGAAGTGAAGAAGATCGAACAGGCCGCCTGCCCGACCTGCGGTAGCTGTTCGGGCATGTTCACGGCCAATTCGATGAACTGCCTGACCGAAGCGCTGGGCCTGTCCCTGCCGGGCAATGGATCGACGCTGGCCACCCATGCCGACCGCGAAAAGCTGTTTCTGGAGGCGGGCCGCACCATCGTCGACCTCGCCAAGCGCTGGTATGAGCAGGAGGACGCCTCCGCCCTGCCACGCAACATCGCCAGCTTCGCCGCGTTCGAAAACGCCATGAGCCTGGACATCGCCATGGGCGGTTCGACCAACACGGTGCTGCATCTGCTCGCCGCAGCTTACGAAGGCGGGGTCGATTTCACCATGGCGGACATCGACCGGCTTTCCCGCCGCGTCCCCTGCCTCTGCAAGGTCGCGCCCGCCAAGCAGGACGTCCATATGGAGGATGTCCACCGCGCAGGCGGCATCATGTCGATCCTGGGCGAACTGGACAAGGCGGGCTTGATCGACACCAGCCTGCCGACCGTCCACGCGCCGACCATGGCGGCGGCGTTGGGCCGCTGGGACATCGGGCGGACGAACAGCGAGGAGGTCCGCAACTTCTTCCGCGCGGCGCCCGGCGGCGTGCGCACCACGCAGGCCTTCAGCCAGAGCGCCCGCTGGGAAGAACTGGACCTGGACCGCGAAAATGGCGTCATCCGCAGCGCGCAGCATCCCTTCTCCAAGGATGGCGGGCTGGCGGTGCTGTTCGGCAATATCGCGCCCGAAGGCTGCATCGTGAAGACGGCGGGCGTGGACGATGCCAACCTGATCTTCCACGGCACGGCGCGGGTTTACGAGAGCCAGGACGCGGCGGTCGTGGGCATCCTGGGCAATGAGGTCAAGGCGGGCGACGTGGTCGTCATCCGTTATGAAGGGCCAAAGGGCGGCCCCGGAATGCAGGAAATGCTCTACCCGACCAGCTATCTGAAATCGAAGGGGCTGGGCAAGGCCTGCGCGCTCATCACCGATGGGCGCTTCTCCGGCGGCACGTCGGGCCTGTCGATCGGCCATGTTTCGCCCGAAGCGGCGGAAGGTGGGTTGATTGCGCTGGTCGTGACCGGCGACCCGATCCTGATCGACATCCCCAATCGCGAAATCAAGCTGGCGGTGGACGATGCCGTCATCGCGGCGCGCAAGGCGGAAATGGAAGCGCGGGGCAAGAAGGCGTGGAAGCCCTTCGGCCGCAAGCGGACCGTCTCGCCCGCGCTGCGCGCTTATGCAGCGCTCACGACCAACGCGGCGAAGGGCGCGGTTCGCGATGTCAGCCAGATCGAAAGGGATTGAAGCCTTTTAGGCAGGGAGAAATATCTGCTGGCTCGGGAAACCGAGCCATTTCAGCCCCTGCTTCCGCCAGTCGGCGGCAGGGGCTGTGCGCGGCGCCGAAAGGTCAGCGCAACAGCAGGAACAGCGTCCCAGTCAGCGCCATCGCCGACGCGCTGCACAGCGACAGCAGACCCAAGCTACATTCGCAAAAACTGGAATGGATTCGCTCCATCGCATCTCTCTCCATCACCGCCGGGCGTCCGATGCCGGTCGACAGAGCAATGATAACAGAGTCAATGACGAGAAAAAAGGCTCAGATTTCAGCCAGCCGTGCGATGATTTTTTGCATCGCAGCATGAAAATGGCGGCGTTCCGGTTCATTTAGCACGCCCATGACGTCCTTGCTGAGTTTCCGCCGCAACGGTTCTGTAACCCCTATGGCCGCTTCCCCCGCTTCCGTGATGGCCAGGCGCTTGACCCGCCGGTCGTCCGGATCGGGCGCGCGCCGGATCAGTCCGTCGCGCTCCAACCCGTCCAGCGCTTCCGTCACGGTGCGCGGCGCGAGGCCGAATATTTCGGCAATATCGGCGGCCCGCACCGTCCCCGATTGCGCCTTTACGCACATCAACATCTTGGTCTGCGCCAGCGACGCGCCCTGCTCGATCATGACGCGGTCGAATTTCCGGCGCAGCATAGTGAATGCCCGCGCCAGATCAGCGCATAATTCCTCATCCCCGATATTCATGAGGAACCTCATTAAATGGTATTGCGTGATACTGCAAGAGCGAGCATAGGGGCATTTCCCAAACACAAGAGTTTCGGCATGAATCCAGACAGCAACGCGCCATCTTCCCCTGCCGCAGGCGAATCGGCACAAGGGCGGGCCTCCCCCCTCAAAAGCCCGCGTGCGCGGTTCATCCTGATGTTGGTGGTGCTGACGTTGATCGTCGCCGGCGTACTGTGGCTGGTGCGGTTCGAAATCTATGGCAAATATCAGGAATCGACCAACGACGCCTATATTCAGGCCGATTCCGTCACCGTCGCGCCCAAGGTGGCGGGCTATGTCGACCGTGTGTTCGTCAATGAAAATCAGGATGTGAAGGCGGGCCAGCCGCTGGTCCAGATCGACCCGCGCGACTATCGCGCGCAGGCCGCCCAATCGGTAGCGCAAATCGATATCGCCAAGGCGAACGCCGCTGGCGTGGTCGCGCAGATCGCCGAACAGCGGGCCGCCATCGATCAGGCGCAGGCGCAATTGACCGCCGCGCAGGCCGACGCCGCCTTTGCCGCCAGCGAGGTCGCGCGCTATCGCCCGCTGGCTGCCAGCGGCGCGGAGACGCGGGAACGCTTTTCCCAGCTACAAAATCAGGCGACGCAGGCCCGCGCCAAGGTGCAGGCCGCACAGGCGACGCTGACCAGCGCGCAAAAACGGGTGGCGACGCTGGACGCGCAGCGCCGTCAGGCACAGGCGCAGGGCGAGGCCGCCCGCGCCCAACTATCCGCCGCCAACACCGATGTGGAGGCGACCATCCTGCGCGCCGCCATCGACGGGCGCATCGGCGACAAGACCGTCCGCCAGGGCCAGTTCATTCAGGCGGCCACGCGCCTGATGACGCTGGTGCCGACCGACAGCCTCTATATCACGGCGAATTTCAAGGAAACGCAGATGGGCCTGCTGCGCGTCGGACAAAAGGTCAAGGTGGAAGTCGATGCCTTGCCTGGCGTGGAGCTGCCGGGGCAGGTCGCCAGCATTTCCCCCGGCACGGGCGCGCAATTTTCCGTCCTGCCGCCGCAGAATGCGACGGGCAATTTCACCAAGATCGTGCAGCGCGTGCCGGTCCGCATCGCGATCAGCGCCGGGCCTGAAACCCGCAAATTGCTGGTACCCGGCATGTCGGTAGACGTGTCCGTGGACACAAGGTCGGCCCGCACGGCCGCCGCGCGAATCAAGCAGGAGCAGGAGCGGCATAATGCGCGGATCGGCCGGTGAGCGCCGCGCCTGACGCCGCCAGGACCGCCGCGCCCATGCCGGAACGGGCCGACACGGCCGCCTGGCTGGCGGTGGTGGCGGGCAGTCTGGGCGCGATGATGGCGACGCTGGACGTTTCCATCGTCAACAGCGCCCTGCCCACCATCCAGGGTGAAATCGGCGCCAGCGGGACGGAGGGTACGTGGGTCGCCACTTCCTATCTGGTCGCGGAGATCGTCATCATCCCGCTCGCCGCATGGCTGGAGCGGCTGTTGGGGCTGCGCACGCTGCTGCTGGTCGCGGCTTTTCTGTTCACCGGCTTTTCGATGCTGTGCGGCGTCGCCGACAATCTGACGATGATGATCGTCGGCCGTGTCGGGCAGGGTTTCACCGGAGGGGCCCTGATTCCCACGGCGATGACGATCATCGCCACCCGCCTGCCGCGTTCGCAGCAGCCCATCGGCAATGCCCTGTTCGGCGTCACCGCGATTCTGGGACCGGTGCTGGGGCCGCTGATCGGCGGCTGGCTGACGGAAAATATCAGCTGGCACTATGCCTTCTTCATCAACCTGCCAGTCGGAATCATATTGATCACCCTGCTGCTGGTGACGATGCCGCATCAGAAGCCGCAACTGAGCGAGTTGTGGCAGGCCGACTGGCTGGGCATCGCGGGCATGGCGCTGGGCCTTGGCGGCCTCACCATCGTGCTGGAGGAGGGGCAGCGCGAGCAATGGTTTCAGAGCAGCGAGATCGTCACCCTGTCGCTGGTGTCCGCCCTTGGCTTCATCCTGCTGTTCGCCGGTCAATATTTCGCCAGAAGGCCAGTGATCCGGCTGAAACTGCTGCTGGACAGGCAGTTCGGCGCGGTCGCGCTGATGGGGCTGGTCATCGGCATGATGCTGTACGGCACGGCTTTCGTCATTCCGCAGTTTCTGTCCTCGATCGCGGGCTATGATGCGTTGCAGTCGGGACGGATCGTGCTGTTGTCCGGAATGCCCAGCCTGTTGCTGATGCCTTTCACGCCGCTTCTGATCCGGCATCTCGACATCCGCATCGCGGTGAGCGCGGGGCTGCTGATCATGGCGACCAGTTGCTGGGTGGACACCGTCCTGACAGCGCAGTCGGTGGGCCATGATTTTGTCGAATCCCAGCTATTGCGCGGAGTGGGCACCATCCTTGGCTTCCTGTTCCTCAATCAGGCGGCGATCGCTTCGGTCCCGCGTGAACAGGCAGGCGACGCGGCGGGCCTGTTCAGCGCGGTCCGCAATCTGGGCGGGTCGCTGGCGCTGGCGGGCATCGCGACGGTGCAGGATCAGCGCGTCTGGCTGCACAGCCGCCGGATGGAAGAAAGCCTGAGCGCCAATAGCGGTCAGGTTCAGGACTATATCGGCGGTCTGGCCCATGCGATCGGCGGACAGGATGCCGCGATGCGATCGCTGGCGGGCACGATCCAGCGGGAAGCGCTGGTCATGACCTATAACGACATTTTCACGATGCTGGCGGTGGGCATCATCTGCGTATTGCCGCTGGTATTTTTCCTGCGTCCCTTGCCCCATGGGCAAGCCGTCGCGATGCATTGAGGCTTGGTTTCCATGCGTTCCCTTCTCGTCCTTCCTCTTCTGCTTCTGGCCGCCTGCACCGCCGGGCCGGACTATCGCGGCCCGGACAGCGCCGGTTCGGTCAGCCCGCCCGCGCAGTTCGTTCGTGCGGGGCAAGGCAGCGACATCAGCACCCCGGTCGCCGCCGAGTGGTGGACGGCGCTGAACGACCCGTTGCTCGACCGGCTGGAGGCGAGCGCGCTGGCCGACAGCCCCAGCCTGGCCATCGCCGAAGCCCGTCTGCGGCAGGCCCGCGCATCGCTGCGTTCCGAACGGGCCAACCGGCTGCCCAATGCCAATGCGCAGGCGCTCTATGTCCACGCGACCGTGCCGGGCGTCGATCTGGGCGGATCGGAGGATGGCGAAGGGTCGGGCGACAGCAGCCAGTCGCTCAATTTCTACAATCTGGGCTTCGACGCCAGTTGGGAAGTCGACCTGTGGGGCGGCAAGCGGCGCGGCGTGGAGGCCGCCCGCGCCCAGCTTGGCGCGGCGCAGGCCAATGCCGCCGACGCCCGCGTCACACTGACCGCGGAAATCGCGCAAAGCTATGTCAACCTGCGTGACCGGCAACAGCGGCTGGTGCTGGCACAGCAGGCTGCGGCCAAGCAGCGCGACATTGTGGAACTGACCCGGCAGCGCGTGACGCAGGGCACCGCGTCGGCGCTGGACCTGGAACAGCAGGGCAATGTGCTGGAACAGAGCGAGGCCGGGCTGCTGCCGCTGAGCGCGGAGCGGGACGCCTATCTGAACGCGCTGGCCGTGCTGACCGGGCAGGCGCCGGGCGCGCTCGACGCGCTGCTCGCCACGCCGGGCGCGGTGCCCCTGCCCCCGGCAAGCGTTGCGGTGGGCGATCCCGCCGCGCTGCTGAAACGCCGCCCGGACATTCGCGCCGCCGAACGCCAATATGCCGCCGCCACCGCGAAGATCGGCGTGGCGCAGGCGGCCCGCTTCCCCAGCCTGTCCTTCATGGGCCTGATCGGCATCGGCGGCACCAACCCCGGCGATGTGTTCGATTTCGACAAGCTGGCCGCCATCGCCATGCCGCGCCTGAGCTGGAATTTCCTCGATTTCGGGCGCAACGCGGCGCGGGTCGGTCAGGCCGAAGCAGCGCGCGACGAAGCCGCCGCCCAATATCGGCAGGCCGTGCTCAACGCCCTGCGCGATGGGGAGGATGCCCTGTCCCGCTTCGGCGCGCGGCGGCTGAGCGTGGCCAGCATCGCCCGCAGCAAGGCGTCCGCCGACCGCAGCGCCGCGCTGATCCGGCAGCGGTATCAGTCAGGCACGGTGACCCGCGCGCAACTGCTCGACGCGGAACGGCAGAGCATCGCGGCGGCGCAATCGCTCAGCCAGGAAAAGGCGGCGATGACGGCGGACTATATCGCGTTGCAAAAGGCGCTGGGACTGGGCTGGGAATAGCATCTTAACGCTTTGGAAAGCGGCATCCTGTGAAATGCCCATCCGCGACGGGGTGGGCCGACATGTTGAAGAGAATCAGGACGCAGGACGTGCAACTGGGCATGTTCCTGCACAAGCTGGAAGGGTCATGGTTTTCCCACCCCTTCTGGAAGAGCCGGATATTGCTGGACGATGCCGAGCAGTTGGACACGCTGAAGGCGAGCAAGGTCGAGTGGGTTCAGATCGACATAGAGCGCGGGGCCGATGTGGCGACGCGGAACGTCCATGCCGTCACCCCTGCCCCCGCCACTGAACGGTCGGATCGGGTCTTTGGCCGCGCCGGGGGAAGCATCGCTCGCCGGGCCGTCCCGCCGCCCCGCACCTTCGATCCGCTGTCGAAGGATCGGCTGTCGACCAGGGCGGAAATGGTCCATTCCATCCGTCTGGCGCGCAAATCCCTGCGGACGCTGCACAAGCTGTTCGACGATGTCCGGTTGGGCAAGGCGGTGAAGATCGCCAGACTGGAACCGATGATCGAGGAGATTTCCAGCTCGATCCAGCGCAATCCCCATGCTTTCATGGCGGTCAGCCGGCTCAAGAACAGCAGCGAATATCTTTATCAACATGCGCTGTCCGTCTGCGCGCTGATGATCGGGCTGGCGCAGCAGATGCATATGACGCCGCAGGAGGTGCGGCAGGCGGGGCTGGCCGGGCTGTTGATGGATGTCGGCATGGGCCATGTCCCGCAAGAGACATGGGACAAGGACGGGCCGCTGACTCGGCAAGAATGGGATGTGGTGAAAAGCCACACCACGCTGGCGCATGAATTTCTGGGGCTGGGCGGCGAAATGCCCGACGCGGTGCTGGACGTGTGCCTGCATCATCATGAGCGGATGGACGGCAGCGGCTATCCGCACGGCCTGTCGGGAGCGCAGATCAGCCTGTTCGCGCGCATGGCGGCGGTGTGCGACACTTATGATGCGATGACGTCCAACCGCATCCATCGTCATGGCGAGGATCCATCGCGGGCGCTGTTGATGCTGGATGAGGCGGGGACGCTTTACGACGCGCAGATCGTGCAGGCGTTTCAGTGCGCGGTCGGCATCTATCCGATCGGGTCGCTGGTGCGGCTGCGGTCGCACCGGCTGGCCATCGTCATCGATCAGACGCCCGACGATCTGACCTTGCCGGTGGTGCGTCCCTTCTATTCGCTGACCGACCGGGCGTTCATCAAGGGGGAAGACATCGATCTGGCCCATTGTTTCGGCGCGGACCAGATTATGACCCGCGAAACGCCCGAAGGGTGGGACATGAGCGACTGGCCTGCGTTGAGCGCGAAATTGTTGGCGGTGGCGGGGTAGGTTCAGGCCCGGCTGAACCGCCACCGATCCTCGTCGCTCTCCGCCGCATCGAAGCGATAGCCGTCGCTGTCGAAGCCGCGCATCGCCTCTATATCGGTGACATGATGTTCGCACAGCCACCGCGCCATCATGCCGCGCGCCCGTTTCGCGTTGAAGCTGACGAAGCGAGGGCCGTCGGGGCCGGGCTCGCGAAATTCCACCTCGATCACGCGGACGCCGGGCAGCTTGCCCGCGACCGCCGCATAATATTCCTGGCTGGCAAGGTTCAGGATCGCGCCCGATCCCTCCTCCGCCACCTGTTCCAGCAGCAGCGTCGCGATGCGGTCGCCCCACCAGTCGGTCAGGCGCTTGTGGCCGGGCGCCCAGCGCGTCCCCATTTCCAGACGATAGGGCCGGATCGCGTCCAGCGGCCGCAGCAGCCCGTAAAGCCCCGACAGCATCCGCACATGATCCTGCGCGAACGCGACGCCCGCTTCGTCCAGCGTATCGACCTCGAACCCCGTATAGACGTCGCCTGCGAAAGCGAACAGGGCCGGCCGTTCGGGCAGGGTGTCGAAGCTGCCGAACCGATCCACGTTCAACTGGGCAAGGCGCGGCGAAATATGCATCAGCTTGCCCAACTGATCCTGTGTCAGCGCCGACGCCGACCGGGCCAGGTCATGCGCCTCCTTCCCGAAATGCGGTTTGGACACCGTCAACGGCGGCAGCACGCGGTCGAAATCGAGGGTCTTGGCGGGGGACAGAAGCGCGATCATCGCGCTGCGGGTAGCGGCAGCGCCCAGCCCCTTCAAGCAAATAAGGGCGAGGCCCGACCGGCCCCGCCCTTTAGGGCGTAAACAGTCAGTTCGAATAGACGCGAACATCCTTCACGATCATGTCGCCGGTCCCGTCGGTATAATCGCTGGTCGTTTTCACCGCGACATTCATGATCGGATACCAGCGGAAGCCCGCGAAGGGATTGACCGCCTGATAGCTTTCCTGCCCGTCGATAAACCAGGTGATGTAATCGGGCTGGATATCGACGGCGAAGCTGTGGAACCCCTTGGTGAAGCCGCTAATCTTGTAGATTTCATCGGTGTTCATAAACACGCCCTGCTGAAATGTGCGGGTGATGTTCGCGCCGCCATGGAGGGTGTTGGCGGTGTAACGGTCGAAATCCCACCAGCTTTCGAAACCGAAGCCTTCATAAATGTCGATCTCCGGCGGCCAGCCCGATGTCGAAATCAGCCAGAAGGCGGGCCATGACCCACGGCGGTCGGGCATTTTGGCCGTGAAACTATATTGGCCATAGCCGATTTGCAGGGGGCGGGTATTATGCCCGCTGAGCACGACCGACCCGTAATCATAGGGCACGCCGTCCCAATATAGGGGCGTTTTCAGCTTTTGCGTATGCAGGACCAGCCCGTCGTCGGTGTAGCGCAGCGGCGCCTCTATGCCGCTGTCGCGATACACCCAACCGTCCAGATACATGCCCGTTTCCTGATTGCCCGGCTGCGACCGGCCATTGGGCAGCTTGGTTGACCAGGCCTTGTCATGGCCAGCGTCCGACCATTTCATCGTGTCGCGGCTCATCGCCCATTGCGGCGCGCCGGTCGGCTGGAACGTCCGGGGTTCGCGCCCGGCAACCTGCTCCACCGTGGGCGGTCGCAGGAAGTCGCATTGCACCATCGCGCGATCGGTGCCCATCTTGCCGCCCCATGGCGCCTCGACGAAGCGCACCATGAAATCGGCCTGCGGAATGCCCAGCAGGATCGGCACGGACACCGTCTTGGTCAGCGGATCGCCGGGGCGAAAGATGACCGATTTATAGATGCTCTGATAATTGACGCCCGCAACGCCCCTGACCGGGCCGGTCCCATCCTCCGTCATCACGCGGACGATCACGCTGTTGGGCGTCGGCCGGTCCAGCGTTATCGGAACATAGGCCATGTTGGCGCCGGGCCGGTAAAAGGCCGGGCCGACAGAGGCCGTGGCCAGTTCGGGATAGCGGGTGCCGTTCGCGAAATCGAAATTCGCGAAATCGGCCGCCTGCGCCGTGCTGAAGGCCAGCGACAAAGTGGTCGCACCGGCCTGCGCCGACAG
>Ga0065704_10071763_pt1 | contig 9979 bp, 14 predicted proteins | sample SwiRhicommuniRL2_FD_59091 | JGI IMG/M metagenome (GOLD analysis project Ga0065704, IMG submission 59091) | Switchgrass rhizosphere bacterial communities from Rose Lake, Michigan, USA - RL2 v2 (version 2) | ecosystem: Host-associated > Plants > Roots > Rhizosphere > Soil | place: East Lansing, MI | reverse complement strand
CAGCCAATAACTACGTTAAATGGAAGAATGACTATCTGGATCAGGAAAGCCAGAACCATCCCTGATCGTCTTCATCACCCACACGGATCATATCGCTGGCTTCTTCTTCCAGATCCCAGCGATGTTCACGAAAAAGATTCAGCGGTACGCCCGCGCCAAAACGCCGCACCAGCGTTGCCCCTTCTATGGCGCACATCATTTGCATGCCATTCACCAGGGCGGGAAAACAGACGGCCAGCTTTTCGTTGTCCCACGCTTCTCTGTCCGGAAACTGGATCGCCTGATTCATGCCGACAGCTCCCTTTTAAGCACTTCAATCACAGGTTCGACTGCCGGCAATACACCGTGCCAGAGCATTACGGCGTGTGCCGCCTGGCCCACCAGCATTCCCAGCCCGTCAGCAAGCTTTTTTGCGCCCTGCTGTTCACACCAGTTCAGAAAAGGCGTTTTGCCTTTCTGGTAGAACATGTCATAGCAGTAAACCTGCGGGTTTACTAATGAAGAGGGAATAGCGGGAACATCACCATTAATACCGCTTGAGGTCGCATTAATGATCAGATCAAATTCATGTCCGCTCAGCGCGTCCATAGCTGTCGCATGGATACTCCCGGTATGAGCAAAAAGGGTGGCCAGTTCTTCCGCGCGGGAATGGGTACGGTTGGTAATGGTCACTGCACAATCCAGAGAAAGCAGCGGGAGAATCACCCCACGCGACGCCCCTCCCGCACCGATCAGCAGGATGCGCGCGCCGGGTTTGATAAATGACAACCGTTCCAGATCGCTCAGCAAGCCAATCCCGTCCGTGTTGTCTCCCAGAATCCGACCATCATCAAGCCGTTTAAGGGTATTCACCGCTCCCGCCAGGGACGCACGTTCCGTTAACTCATCAGCGCGCTCGAATGCCTCTTCTTTAAAAGGCACTGTGACATTAGCCCCTTTACCGCCACCAGCAAAGAAACTCTCCAGCGTCGCCACAAAAGCATCGACAGGTGCAAGCACGCACCCATAAGGGTGCTCGATGTTCAGTTGCTGCGCAAACTGCTGATGAATAAACGGCGACTTGCTGTGAGCGATTGGATTACCAAAAACGGCGTACGTTTCCATCTAATTACCCCTGGCGAAAACGTTCGCCGGTCAAAGCATCACGAATTTCTGACGGATTCAGACGGCCACCGGTTTCACCGATAACCACAGGGAAATCGTCACCAAACTGCGCGAATACCTCTTCCGAGGTGCGGCAAGGAGGCAAGCCCGTCAGATTGGCACTGGTAGAGACCAGTGGTTTACCAAAACGATTACAGAGATCGATAACCAGGGGATGGTCAGTCACGCGAACGGCAAGTGAATCAAATCGTCCCGTCAGCCACCGCGGTGTTGTCGGCAGAGCCGGGAACACAAAGGTTACGGGGCCAGGCCAGGCTGCAAAAATGGTTTCACGCTGTGCTGACGTCAACATGGAATCATCAATATAAGGTTTAAGCTGTTCGAAACTGGCAGCAATGAGAATCAGCCCTTTTTCAACCGGTCTCTGCTTGAGTGTTAACAGTCGCGTTACAGCGACTTCGCTGTCGGGATCGCATCCCACCCCAAAAACAGCTTCTGTTGGATAAGCGATGACATCTTCTTTATTCAGTACATCCACCGCATGCGCGATGGAGCCTGATTGCAGGTTATTATTCACTTTTTTGATCCGCCGAAACCGGCTTTCCACATTGTTTACTGGCGCAAAAACGCTTCATGCCTTGCGCCGTTTTCTTCTCGATAAGTAGCGGGTAGTGGCACTCAGGACAGCTCCCCGCCACCGGTTTGAAATTGGTAACGAACTGACATTCAGGATAACGATCGCAGGAGTGGAATGTCTTACCATAACGTGAACGCCGTTGAACAAGATGGCCGCTGCCGCACTGCGGACAGGCCAGGGCTGTTTCATCGGGTTTATCAATCTGTTCAGTATGATCACATTCAGGATAGCGGCTGCAGCCGATAAACATGCCAAAACGGCCCTGACGCAACGCCAGATCGCCGCCACATTGCGGGCATGCCTGTCCCTCCAGAACTTTAACAATATGCCCGTCCGCCTGACTTTTCAGGGGACGGACATAATTACAGTCTGGATAGTGTGAACAACCGAGAAACGGCCCGTGTTTACCGGACCGGATAACAAGCTCTGCCCCGCACTGCGGACAGGGCTCGTTTTTATGCACCGTAAATAGTGCTGATTTGGCCATAACAACTCTTGGTGCTGCATCATGAATTAATGCAGCATACCTTCATTCACTTCAAAGAGTAATTCTTCCATTTGCTGATAGGCATTTTCACAGCCTGGTATGTTGAACAGAACCATCAGGATGACCCACTTCAGATCTTCCAGCTCAAATTCTGCCGTATCCAGCGCCATGACGCGCTCTATCACCATTTCTCTCGTTTCGAGGTTCAGCACCTGAATCTGCTCAAGGAATAAAACAAATCCCCGGCAACTGGCATCCAGCCTTTCACACTCTTCAGCCGTATAGATGCGTACAGACAGCGGATCGGAAGCTAGCTGCATCGGTTCGGCGAGGCCTTCCTGATAATCAGCCAGTTTTTCGAGCCATATTAACGCGTTGTAAATATCTTCCCGTTCGAAACCTGCATCGGTGAGATCGCGTGTAAGTTTGTCCTGATCCACGCGTGCTTCAGCTTCGTTATGGATGTAAGTCTCAAACAAATACATGAGTACGTCGAACATGGCTTGCCCTCCTTAATCGGACATAGCCGCCGGGTACAGCTGCGATCCATCCTGCTAACTCCAGTTCGAGTAGCTGTGCTACCGTTACTGGCACAGGTTGGCCGGCACGTTCAGCGACAACGTCAACAGGTGTTACCTCATCTCCTACGTTAGCCAGGAGCTCAGGAAATGGCAATGCTACCTGCTCCTGATCTGCAGAATAAAGCCAATTTTTGGGATCCTCCGGCAGCCCGTTAAGGCCATATCGCAAACTTTCCAGAATATCTTCTACCGCCGTCACCGGCGTGGCGCCTTGCTTAATTAACCAGTGCGGCCCCTCACATCCAGGGTTCCCTATCGCGCCTGGCAGCGCAAAAACTTCGCGTCCCTGCTCAAGCGCGCATTTTGCGGTAACGAGTGAACCGCTTCTGATGAGGGCCTCTATAACGAACACCCCCTGACTAAGGCCGCTAATAATGCGATTGCGCCGGGGAAAATTACCGGGCCAGGGAGGTGTAGCGAGGGGAAACTCCGATACGACGGCACCGCCGCTCTCAACAAGACGCGTGGCCAGTGAGATATGACGGCGGGGATAGATCCCCGATAAGCCGTTCCCTAACACCGCCACGCTTTTTCCCTTAACGGCGAGCGCGGCGCGATGCGCGACCCCATCAATCCCACAGGCCAGGCCGCTGGTAATCGTCAGGCCCGCCTGGGCTAACTGTTCGCAAAGGATTGTTCCCCACCGCTCTCCGTACCAGGAGTGGGAACGGCTGCCAACGACGGCTAACTGCAGGCTCGACAGCACCTGTACATCTCCTCTGACAAACAGGGCGCCCGGGTAGTCCGTAATGGCGCGTAGCTGAACCGGGTACAGGGCGCTGTCTGCCCTGATCAAGTGATGACCAGGCTCAGCCAGCCATTCCATGCTGCGCTCAATTTCATGCGGCGAAGGTGTAAAGAACCGCGCCTTTTGCTTTTGGGTCAGCCCCATTGCGTCCAATAGCGCAGCATTAATATGGGGTTCACGCTGCAACTGCTGAGCTATCGCCACCATCTTATCGCCGTACAATTCTCCAATGTTTATCAGGCGTAACCATATCTCTGTGGATGTCATCCTTTCCCCTGCCACAAGCCGCTATAGCAATCTTTGCGATTGGTCACTGATGCTGTCAATCAGAGGGGGTTTTGTCTAGAATAGAGGGTATATTCTTATCAACTCCTGAACACGACTCTGGAAATATATGGCAGTTTTGCAAGTGTTACATATCCCGGACGAGCGCCTTCGCAAAGTCGCCGAACCGGTTAAAGAAGTGAATGCAGAAATTCAACGTATCGTTGATGATATGTTCGATACGATGTATGCCGAAGAAGGCATCGGTCTTGCGGCTACGCAGGTTGATATTCATCAGCGCATTATCGTCATCGACGTTTCCGAAAACCGTGAAGGACGCCTGGTACTAATTAACCCGGAGTTACTGGAAAAAAGCGGCGAAACCGGAATCGAAGAAGGTTGTCTCTCTATTCCTGAGCAGAGAGCGCTGGTTCCTCGCGCTGAGAAAGTTAAAATTCGCGCGCTCGATCGCGACGGTAAGCCGTTCGAACTGGAAGCAGACGATCTTCTGGCAATCTGCATTCAGCACGAGATGGATCATCTGGTCGGTAAGCTGTTTATCGATTACCTCTCGCCACTGAAACAGCAGCGTATTCGTCAGAAAGTAGAGAAACTGGATCGCATGCGCGCTCGCGCATAACGTGACCCCGGATACAAGGATTAACGTGTCTACATCACTACGTATCATCTTCGCAGGAACACCTGACTTTGCAGCGCGTCATCTGGATGCGCTGTTGTCGTCTGGCCATCAGGTTGTAGGCGTTTTTACCCAGCCCGATCGCCCGGCTGGCCGCGGTAAAAAATTGATGCCGAGCCCGGTTAAAGTGCTGGCAGAAGAACACAGCCTACCGGTGTTTCAGCCCGCTTCGTTACGGCCGCAGGAAAATCAGCAGTTAGTTGCTGATTTAAATGCGGATGTCATGGTGGTTGTGGCCTACGGCCTCATCCTGCCAAAAGCGGTGCTGGATATGCCCCGCCTGGGTTGCATTAATGTCCACGGCTCTCTGCTTCCGCGCTGGCGCGGGGCGGCACCAATACAACGTTCGTTGTGGGCCGGAGATGCCGACACGGGTGTGACGATCATGAAGATGGACGTTGGTCTGGATACCGGCGACATGCTTTATAAGCTCTCTTGCCCCATTACTGCCGAAGACACCAGCGCCACGCTGTATGACAAACTGGCAGAACTTGGGCCAAAAGGTCTTATTGATACGCTGCAACAGCTGGCAGATAACCGTGCCCGGCCTGAAGTTCAGGACGAAGCTCTGGTAACCTATGCCGAAAAGCTTAGCAAAGAAGAGGCCCGCCTCGACTGGACCCTTCCCGCAGCCCAGCTTGAACGTTGCATCCGGGCATTTAATCCCTGGCCAATGAGCTGGCTTAAGATAGACGGTCAACCGGTGAAAGTCTGGCAGGCCTCCGTGATTGCCGGACAGGCAAACGCCGCACCCGGGACAATTATCGAAGCCAGTAAGCAGGGTATTCAGGTCGCAACTGTTGAAGGGATCCTGAATCTTGAATCCTTACAACCTGCAGGTAAAAAAGCTATGAGCGCGCAGGACCTTCTGAACTCCCGCCGCGAATGGTTTACGCCTGGCAATAGTCTCGCCTGAGATCATCTCCATTTAAGGCCCGGTGTATCCGGGCATTTTTATTTTTGCGGTTATGAAAAAACAAAATTTACGCAGCCTGGCAGCACAGGCGATTGAGCAAGTGGTCGAACAGGGACAATCCCTGAGCAATGTCCTGCCACCGTTACAGCAAAAAGTTTCTGATAAAGACAAGGCACTGCTTCAGGAGTTGTGCTTTGGCGTCTTGCGCACGTTACCCCAGCTGGAATGGCTGATTGGTAAGCTGATGGCGCGCCCGATGGCGGGCAAACAGCGCGTGCTTCACTATCTGATCATGGTCGGCTTCTATCAGCTGCTGCATACCCGTATTCCGCCTCATGCCGCACTGGCTGAAACCGTAGAAGGTGCAGTTGCGGTAAAACGTCCGCAGCTTAAAGGGCTGGTTAATGGCGTATTACGCCAGTTCCAGCGCCAACAGGATGAGTTGCTGGCGGAATTTGCCCGTTCGGAAAAACGTTTCCTGCACCCGGACTGGTTATTAAAACGCCTGCAAAAGGCCTATCCTCAGCAGTGGGAAACGCTGGTTGAGGCTAATAACCAGCGACCGCCAATGTGGTTACGCATCAACCGCAATCACCACTCTCGCGATGCCTGGCTGGCGCTGCTGGAAGACGCCGGGATGAGCGGATTCCCGCACCCGGATTATAGCGATGCGGTTCGTCTGGCCACACCGGCTCCAGTGCATGCCCTTCCTGGCTTTGAACAGGGCTGGGTTACCGTTCAGGATGCCTCCGCCCAGGGTTGTATGACCTGGCTTGAACCGCAAAATGGCGAGCGTATTCTCGACCTGTGCGCTGCGCCTGGCGGCAAGACCACGCATATTCTGGAAGTCGCACCGCAGGCAAGCGTCATGGCCGTCGACGTTGACGAGCAGCGTCTTTCTCGCGTCTACGATAACCTTAAACGTCTGGGCATGAAGGCCGAGGTTAAGCAGGGCGACGGGCGCACTCCTGCTAAGTGGTGTGGTGATGAGCAGTTCGATCGTATTTTATTGGATGCCCCTTGCTCTGCTACCGGCGTGATCCGCCGCCATCCGGATATTAAATGGTTACGCCGCGACCGGGATATTAATGAGCTGGCGCAGCTGCAGTCAGAGATCCTGGACGCTATCTGGCCACATCTGAAAACTGGCGGGACGCTGGTATATGCTACCTGTTCCGTACTGCCAGAAGAGAACAGTCAGCAGATCGCCGCGTTCCTGAAGCGTACTCCTGACGCCCGTCTGCATCTGACAGGTACAGCAGATCGGCCTGGCAAACAAAATCTGCCTGGCGCAGAAGAAGGCGACGGCTTCTATTACGCTAAGCTAATCAAAGAGTGATGTTGATAACGGGTCACAAGATATGAAGATAATCATTCTGGGCGCGGGACAGGTGGGCGGCACGCTGGCAGAAAACCTGGTCGGTGAGAATAATGACATCACTATCGTTGATACTAATGGCGATCGTCTCCGCAGCCTGCAGGATAAATTCGATCTGCGAGTCGTGCAGGGGCATGGCTCTCATCCGCGCGTATTACGTGAAGCGGGTGCTGATGATGCCGACATGCTGGTTGCTGTCACCAGTTCAGATGAAACCAATATGGTTGCCTGTCAGGTCGCCTATTCATTATTCAATACGCCAAACCGCATCGCGCGAATTCGTTCCCCGGATTATGTACGCGATGCTGATAAGTTGTTTAATTCCGATGCGGTGCCTATCGACCACTTAATAGCCCCTGAACAGTTGGTTATCGACAGTATCTATCGGCTTATCGAATACCCGGGCGCACTGCAGGTGGTGAATTTCGCGGAAGGTAAAGTCAGCCTTGCGGTGGTAAAAGCCTATTATGGCGGCCCACTGATTGGAAATGCACTCTCCACGATGCGCGAACATATGCCACACATTGATACCCGCGTCGCCGCCATTTTCCGTCATGACCGCCCTATTCGTCCGCAAGGCTCCACCATTGTCGAAGCCGGGGATGAAGTGTTCTTTATCGCTGCATCCCAGCATATTCGTGCGGTGATGAGTGAGCTTCAGCGACTGGAAAAACCCTATAAACGCATCATGCTGGTCGGGGGCGGTAATATCGGTGCCGGCCTGGCTCGCCAGCTGGAAAAAGATTACAGCGTTAAATTGATCGAACGCGATCAGCAGCGAGCTTCTGAACTGGCAGAAAAACTGCAAAATACGATCGTTTTTTATGGCGATGCATCGGATCAAGAGCTGCTTGCCGAGGAGCATATCGATCAAGTCGATCTTTTCATTGCGGTTACCAACGACGATGAAGCCAACATCATGTCAGCGATGCTGGCTAAAAGGATGGGCGCTAAGAAGGTCATGGTGCTTATTCAGCGCAAAGCCTATGTCGATCTGGTGCAGGGAAGTGTTATCGATATTGCGATTTCTCCTCAGCAGGCCACCATATCTGCCCTCCTGAGTCATGTGCGTAAAGCAGATATCGTTGGTGTGTCTTCCCTGCGTCGTGGGGTGGCAGAGGCTATCGAAGCCGTGGCTCATGGCGATGAAAGCACGTCTCGCGTAGTGGGACGAACCATTGACGAGATTAAGCTCCCGCCGGGTACCATTATTGGCGCGGTAGTGCGGGGTAACGATGTAATGATCGCTAATGACAACCTGCGCATCGAGCAGGGCGATCACGTCATCATGTTCCTGACAGATAAAAAGTTTATTACCGACGTCGAACGTCTTTTCCAGCCAAGTCCTTTCTTCCTTTAATACCTGAAAGGTGCTGTTATCAGCACCTTTTATTTTTAACCCAATAATATGTAAGGGTTATATTTCTGTGACGTATGTCTCTCTTCAATGGCAATCCGCTAATGATTTGTTAGACTTGTATCTGTCAGCTGGCACAAGGAGCATATAATGAGTTTTATTAAAGAGTTTCGCGAATTTGCGATGCGCGGAAATGTAGTGGATTTAGCAGTGGGTGTAATTATTGGTGCGGCGTTTGGTAAGATCGTTTCATCACTGGTTGCCGATATCATCATGCCCCCACTGGGACTGCTAATTGGCGGCATTGATTTCAAACAGTTCGCTATAACCCTGCGTGAAGCACAAGGTGATATTCCTGCGGTAGTCATGCACTACGGCGTGTTTATTCAAAACGTATTTGATTTTGTGATCGTTGCTTTCGCCATCTTCATGGCTATTAAGCTCATCAACCGACTGAACCGTAAGAAAAAAGAAGAACCGGCTGCACCGCCAGCCCCATCGAAAGAAGAAGTGTTGCTGACAGAAATTCGTGACTTACTGAAAGCGCAGAACAACCGCACTTTGTAAGGCTCTGAAAGCAAGAAGGCCAGTGGTAAGAAAGCGATTTGCTTGCTTGCCACTGGCCTCCCAGTTACCTCGTTTTGCATGTTTAGTTTTGCGCAGATAACTTCCTTTCCCTTTCTTATTCTTTTCAATCCGCTGCCTGAATAAAGGATCATGTAATAATGCTTCGATAGCGTTATCTTTGATCTGACCTTTCTTATGCTGATAGTGGCTCATAATTTCTCCGGTATATAATAGATCCACGCGAGTGTAGAATCCGTTGACAATAAAATCAATAGCCGCGAGTTTCTCCATTTGCCCCTTGTTCGAGGGTTTCAAGGATGGAGCAGTAAACGCTGCTGTGTGCCGTTCCACAGCAGGCATCGTTCAGCCGCTGCAGAGACAGACGCATAGTTTGTAACTCTTCAATACGCGCTTCGACTTCACTCAGCCTCGCCTGCACGATGCTTTTTGATTCCTGGCAGGTATGATGTTCAGGATCGATACGGATCGACAGCAGTTCGCGGATCGATTCCAGCGTAAATCCCAGCTGCCGGGCATGGCGGATAAATTTCAGACGCTGCAGATCCTTATCGGTATACAGCCGAAAGCCACCTTCAGTACGAACCTCATGCTCCATCATCTGCTGCTTTTCGTAATAACGAATGGTATCTGGCGTGACGTCAGCCAGCTTCGCAATCTCACCAATACGATACATTACTCGTCCTCATTCATTTTTTGCGCTAGCCGATCAGCATAGTCACCGTGCAGGAAATTTGTGTTCACACCCGCCTGTCGAAGCTTAAGCTCAAGAAGTGCGAGACGACGGCTGTATTCCTTGTGCTCATTAGAGCCCTGCGTGACCGTAGAGAGTAATTGAGTAAGCTCAACCGCCTGTTTACGCTGTTCAAGCTCTGGTGGCAGACAACCTGCATTTTTCAACATCCGATAGCCCGCTCGCAGCTCAGCAGGAACATGGGAATCATCGTCCAGGATTAGCGGGTGACCACTTCCGGGTAGGTTATCAAACTCACCCTGACGTTGGGCATCAAGAATGTGTCGTTCTGCCCATTGGTCGAGTAACCACATAGCAAAACTCCGCAAAGATTGAAAAGAATATGACTATTGTAGAAAAGTGGGGATTTAGCAGATATAAAAAAACCCGCCGGGGCGGGTTTTTTTACGTTACTGCAGATTACTCTGCAGCAGCTTCTGCTTTCTCTGAACGATCAACCAGCTCGATGTAAGCCATCGGCGCGTTGTCGCC
>Ga0065704_10071769_pt1 | contig 9980 bp, 8 predicted proteins | sample SwiRhicommuniRL2_FD_59091 | JGI IMG/M metagenome (GOLD analysis project Ga0065704, IMG submission 59091) | Switchgrass rhizosphere bacterial communities from Rose Lake, Michigan, USA - RL2 v2 (version 2) | ecosystem: Host-associated > Plants > Roots > Rhizosphere > Soil | place: East Lansing, MI | reverse complement strand
CTTTTTTTGATTTGTATAGGACAAATTTCAGCATACGCCGAGACCTAAAATTGTAAGAAAACGAAAAGGCAGACCAATAAAAAAGGCTTCCAGAAAAAATTCCGAAAGCCTTAAGTGGATATATAGAGGGGAAAGTTACTTTACAGGGGTGCCGTCTTTGATTTCTTCAGAAGCCATTTTGACCAATTGCGCATTCTCAGGAATCTCGCCAAAGATTTCCACGCGGTCTTCTACCTCGCGGCCTTTTTGGACTTGTTTTCTGACGGTCTTATTGTTTTCGACCTGCAATACAAAAGTACCTTCGCTAGAAGTGACCAAGGCTGTTTTTGGCACCACATAGTTGCTGTCTTGCGCTTTCAACGGCAAGAGTACTTCCGCAACCATGCCCGGTAATAATTTTTTGGTCGTATTGATCACGTCCATTTCGACACGTTCCGAACGCAAGCGGCTGTCTAAAGCGCCAGACATTCTAGCTACTTTGGCCTTAAAAGTCTGTCCTGGCATAGATTTGACGTTAAAGCTGATCTCATCTCCGTTCCTTAAATAGCCTGTGTAAAGCTCCGGAACATAGACAGACAAGCGCAATTTGTTTTGTTCTTGAATCGTAAACAAAGGCAGTTCCGAACCTTTTCCGGCCGGACCTACATAGGCTCCAAGGTTGACATTTCGCGCAGCAACCACTCCGTCAAAAGGAGCGCGTATCTGCAGATAGCCCTGGATGTTTTGGATTTCCTTATACGAAGCTTTGGCAGCCTGCAGTTGAGCATAGTCCGAGTTTTTTCTAGCATCGGCCTGCTCTAGGTCGTTTTTAGAAATCGTTCCTTCTACCTTGCTGGTTTCCAAAAGTCTTTTATAGGTGCTGTTGCTGGCCATATAAACAGCTTCCTGCGAACGCAATCTCGATTCTGAGGCCGCAAGCTGCGAGCTGATTTCCGGCGCCTCAAGCACCATCAGCAGCTGTCCTTTTTTTACTTGGGTTCCGATATCGGCTTTCAGTTCTTTTACAAAACTGCTCACTTTCGCATAGATGTCTACCTGCTGGAATCCCGTAAGCTCAGCCGGAATACGTAACTCTGTAGACAGCTTTTCTTTACTGACTTGAAAAGTTTCAATTGCTGGAGCCGTTTCTTCGGCCGGAGCCGCTTCTGCCTTTTCTGAAATGTTACAGCTGTTCAGCGTAGCCATAAGCACTACCAAGGCCGATGTTCTGTATAAATTATTTTTCATTTTGTGGGTGTAAAGATGATATATAATGTTTGCTTTCTTTGTCTTCTGGATCAAGTGATACCGACTGCGTTGAGGTCTTGCCCTGTGCCCAGGCGAAAATCAGCGGCAAGATAATCAATACTGTAAAAGTAGAGAATAATAAGCCTCCAATAACTGCTCTTCCTAATGGAGAAACTTGGTCACCGCCTTCGCCGTGGCCTATTGCCATCGGCAGCATCCCTGCAATCATCGCAACGCTGGTCATGATGATCGGACGAAGCCTTAACGAAGCCGCCTCTCGTGCCGATTGCAGCGCATTGCCGTTATGTTTCCGGAGCTGTTCGGCATTCGTGACCAGCAGGACGGCATTGGCAATAGATACCCCGACCGACATGATGATTCCCATATACGATTGCAGGTTAAGCGTTGAGCCCGTAAGCAGCAATAGCAGTAAAGAACCGAGTACTACGGCAGGAACTGTTGTCAAGATAACCAACGATATTTTAAACGATTGGAAATTGGCAGAAAGCATCAGGAAGATAACCACGACCGCAACCAATAATCCTGTTTGCAGGCTGTTCATGGTTTCGTCCAAGACTTTGCTCAATCCGATAGGCTCGATAAACAGTCCTCTTGGCAGTTCGCCTAAGGAAGCAATGGTGGTTTTTACGTCTTTTGAAGCCGTTCCCAAATCGGTATGGTCTATATTTCCTGTGATGGAAATGTAGGGCATGGCACCCAAGTTGTCGTTCTCTCCGTAAGTATGCGATGGCGTGATGGTTGCCACATCGCTCAATACAGGTCGTGTAGCATTTTTCAATAATGGAATCTCTCTCATATCGCTGATACTCTTCATCTTATTTAACGGTACCTGTACCTGTACATTATATGACAATCCCGCTTTTTCATCAATCCAGGTATTCTTTTCTGTATATCGAGAAGAAGACGTAGAAGCAATCAGCGAACGCGAAACCTCGCTCATGTCAACGCCAAGCTGTGCGGCACGCGTCCTGTCGATATTGATGTCTAGCGAAGGATATTTGATCGGCTGTGCAATCTGCACGTCCCTGAAATAATCAATCTTGTTGAGCTTGGAAATTAGCTTGTTGGCATATTCTTCGTTAAGTTTCTTGTTCTTTCCGGCTATTCGAATCTCTATCGGAGTTGGAGAACCTTGGCTCAATACCTTGTCGGTCAATTCGATGGGTTCAAACGAAACTTTTACGTCGGGAAGTATCTTTTTTACCCTTTTGCGGAAATCATCCTTAAATACGTCCATATCCGCATGATAGTCTTTCAACCCGATCTGGAAGACAGCCTCGTGCGGTCCGCCCATAAACAAGTAGATTGGCGAAACGGAGAATAGGGAAGGATGCTGCCCAACATAGATAGAAGAAATAGCGATATGCTCTTTTCCGATCATGTTTTCCAGTTCTTTCAAGACCAATAAGGCTTTTTCTTCGGTACGTTCCAGACGCGTTCCGTCTGCAGCGCGAAGCCTCATCTGGAACTGACTTGAATTGACTTTAGGGAATACATCCTGACCGATAACGTTCAATAGCAAGACGGCCAATCCTGTAATTCCGAAAAGGTATAAGAGGGTAATCGGCTTTCGCAGCGGGAACAATCGTTCCAGCATTAGCATGAATCGGTTTCTGAATCTTTCAAAACGGCTGACTTTGCCGTCGTTATTAAAATCGTCTCTTTCGACCAGTACTTTTTTCTGGTTGAATGTGTCTGCTTCCGATTCGGCCGTAAGTCCCGAAGCGATAAATTCAGCCTCATCGTCTGTGATGCTAGGACCGTGCTCTTTTTTCGGATGGCTTTTCATCAGCCAGTTGGCCATTACCGGAACAAATGTCTGCGAAAGCAAGAAAGAAATAATCATAGAAAACCCGATTGCCAATGCCAGCGGCAAGAACAAGGCGCCCGGTATGCCTTTCATGGTAAAGGCCGGAGCAAAAACGGCCAAGATACATAACAGAATCAGCAGTTTAGGCAGGGCGATTTCCTTACAAGCATCCCAGATGGCCAAGGCCTTGGGTTTTCCCATGTCGAGATGCTGGTGGATGTTTTCGATAGTTACCGTACTTTCATCCACAAGAATTCCGATAGCCAATGCCAGGCCGCTCAGCGACATCAGGTTGATGGTCTGCCCGAATAATTTAAGGAACATGACACCCGAAATAATAGAAATAGGAATGGTAAGGATAACGATCAAGGCTGCTCTTCGGTCGCCCAAGAACAATAATACCATCAATCCGGTCAGTACCGCCCCGATAATCCCTTCGGTAATCAAGCTTTTTACAGAGTTGATTACATACACCGACTGGTCAAATTCATAGGATAATTTCACATCTTCTGGAAGCGTGCTTTGTATTTTTGGAAGTTCTTTCTTTAGGTTCTGTACTACGTCCCAAGTTGAAGCATCGCCCGCTTTGGCTATACTCACATACACCGAACGCTTACCATTTACCAAAGCATACCCAGACGTGATATCTGCACCATCTTTTACGGTCGCAACATCGCCTAGGTATAAGTTTTGTACGCCGCCTTTGAATAGCGGAATCTTTTCGAAATCCTTGATTTCTTTAATCGTATTGTTGGTAGGGGTAATGTAATTCTGGTCGCCGATTCTAACGTTTCCAGAAGGTGCCGTCTGGTTGTTGATACGGATGGCATCTACAATCTGGTCGGGCGTAAGGTTGTGCGAACGAAGCAGGTCCGGATCCACATTCACCTCCACAGTTCTAGGGCTTCCTCCAAAAGGTGGAGGCGACAAAAGTCCAGGGATAGAAGTAAACGAAGCACGAACGTAGACGTTGGCCAAATCCTGAAGCTCATTATTAGAACGCGTCTTGCTGCTCAAGACCAATTGTCCCACAGGAAGCGACGAGGCGTCAAAACGGATGATGAACGGCGGCTGCGAGCCTGGGGGGAAGGCGGCTTGTATCCTGTTGGATAGCGCACTCAATTCGGCTGCAGCCTGTGCCATGTTCGTGTCTTCATAATAAGTCACTTTCATCAGTGTAAGGCCTTGTGTGTTTTTGGTCTCGATCGACTTCACGCCATTGGCGAAAAGCATGACGTTGACATAGTTTTTGGCAAAATAAGACTCCATCTGGTTGGGCGTATACCCTCCGAATGGGTGTGCCAGATAGATTACGGGCAGGTTCATCTTTGGCAAGATATCTACCTTAACGTCGCGGACAGCACCGATTCCGAAGAAGAACAGTCCAGCCACGAGCACCAATATGGAGATAGGTTTGCGAAGTGCAAAACGTATTAAATTCATCAGTAGTAAAAATTAAAATTCATTAATAAATAATTCAAAATCTCCTGTAGCGGCGGCTTTCATCAAAAGCGACTGCCACACATTGGTATAGATGATATCTCGGTCGATTTCGGCACGGTTCAGGGTATACAGCGTCTGCGTTACATCTACCAGATTGGTCAGGCCATTTTTATATAAGGTCGTCTTTTGGAGATAAGCCTGAGCGGCTGCCTGTACTTGTTTCGGAGCTTCTATATAATTGTCCATCGCGTATTTGATCTTGGCATCCGCCGCATCTGATTGGGTCTTGAGCTGCTGGTCGATGACATTGTATTCTTCTTGCAGTGCTTCAGAAATAAGCTTTTGGGCGCTGGCCTTTTTGCTCGATCGGGCAATAGTAGTCAGGTTCCAGCTTACGCCTACGCCGAGCAGGTAGTTCTGGCGGTTAGGGCTTACGCCGTCAAAATAATTTCGGGTATACGAATTCTGGTCTACGGCGTAATCGGAGTTAAAGCCTGATGCTCGTGTCTGGTAGACGCCGAATAGGCTGAAGGTAGGATAATATTCTCTCCTGAAAAGCTTTGCCTGCTGCTTGCTATAATCAATCCTGCTTTTATAGTATTGCAGTATCGGATTCAGCGTGTCGTTTGCCGTTTCAAGGCGCAAGATTGATTTTGGGATTTCCTTCACGAAAGTGCTGTCCAAAACAAAATCTCTGATATCCACTCCCATGAGTGCCACCAGCTTGTTGTTTTGTTCCTTGACCTGATCCTTGCCTTGGTTCAGCTGAATTTTAGCACGTGAAACCTCTGCGGAAGCCAAAGTCGAATCGACTCCCGGCAATAATCCGTTTTTGACTCTGGCGGCAGCAATCCTCTGGAACACAACCGCGCGGTCAAGATTTTTCTCCTGTGAGATCAGCAGTCTTTGGCTGGCAAGCAGGTTGAGGTAGGCCGCGGCAATCTTGATTTTCTGCTGAAATTTCTCTTGTTCTAAATCCTTGTCAAAACGTTCGGCATCGGCTTTTGCCAAGTTGATGCGCTGCCTTGCCTTTCCGAAAGAAAAGAAATCCCAGTTCATGTTGACCAGATAAAGGGCACCAAAAGCAGCATTCCAGTTTTGTTCAGGAAGCGGCAATCCCGATGAAGCCACGCCAAGTCCGCCAAAACCGTACAGCGGTCCGTTCTGTCCGTTTACGGTACCATAGTCCTGCTGTGCGGCAAGGTTAAGGTTGGGCAGGTACTCCCTGCGTGCCTGTTTTACTGTTTCCTTAGAGGCTTCGGCATATTTGCTTTTGGCCTTTAGGGTTCCGTAATTCGCCATTCCGGTTTCTACCGCTTCTTTGAGCGAAAGAGTCTGGGAAAACCCTTGGAAAAAGAAGAGGGATAAAAGAAAAAGACTTATTTTTTTTGTAGTCATTTGTTAAGCCTGATATAAGTTTGAAAGCGCAAATTTACAGCAGGCGTAGGAGCGAAGTATGCATTAAATGACCAATTTGCCTAAAAAAATGACGAATTCAATTGGTCATTAAAATCAGCAAAAAATTAATAATAAATCGTTAATTTGTAGCCTTAATTGCAAAAAATGAAATGGAAAGTCGATAATGTCCTAGACAATAAATGGTGGCAAGAGGTTGCAATATTGCTTTTTTCGTTCTCTTTGTTTTCTTTAAAGAACGATTGGATTTTGTTTAATTCGGCGATTGCTGTCTGGTCGGGAATAGGCTATTACCTGATGCTTTATCTGCATGCGCAGACCAACCGTTTCTTCCTATTGCCCATATTGGTCAAGCAGCACAAAGGATTTTTATATCTAGTGCTTACGATACTTTTGGCGTTGCTTTTTTCAGTCGTCGTTTATGAAATATCGTCGGTCTGGATTACCAAAGCTTCTTCGCTGTATGAGTTTTCGCATCAAAAAAGCTACCAGTACCAGCTGGCTACGGTAATCGGTACGCTGATCTGCATTCTCGGGCCGGTTATGTTCCTTAAGTTTTACAGAGAAGAGAAAAAAAAGCGAGAAGAAGCCTTGCTGCTCAACCAGATGCAGCTCAATTCGCTCAAGAGCCAGCTGAATCCACATTTCTTGTTCAATACTTTTAATACGCTATACGGAATCAGCCTTGAGTTTCCTGAAAGAACGCCAGACCTGATTATGAAAGTATCGCAGCTGATGCGCTACCAGCTCGAAAGCAATGCAAAGCAGTGCGTATCGCTAGAAGAAGAACTTTCGTTTATCAACAGCTATATCCAATTGGAAAAAGAGCGCGTAGGCTACCGCTGCGAGATTACCTATGACAGCAAGATCGATAATGAGAATGCGTATAAGATTTCTCCGATGCTGCTCATTGCTTTTGTAGAAAATGCCTTCAAGCATGGCACCTGCGCTATCGAAAATTGCTACGTGCACATTTCGATTACGGTAGAAAAAGGAAAGCTACATTTACAGATTGTTAATTCCATACCCGAGAAGAAAATCAACGTTGTTTCTACAAGGATAGGCATCCAGAATACGACAGAGCGTTTGAAAATCATCTATGGCAGCGACTATACGCTGGACATCAAGAATACCGATACGGTCTATACTGTTAACTTGGCATTGCCGCTAAAAAAGGTAGGCGAATCATGAAAGACCCTAAAAAATGCATCATCGTAGACGACGAGCCGGCAGCACATTACGTGCTTATCAACTATATCCGACAGAATCCGGAGCTGGAACTCGTGCACCAATGCTATAATGGGATAGAGGTAATGAATTATCTGCGTGAAAATCCAGTAGACCTCATGTTCCTTGATATCGACATGCCCGAAATTACAGGACTGGAACTCTTAAAAATCCTTCCGTCGCAGCCCAAGACCATCCTTACGACAGCCTATTCTGAATTTGCGCTCGAAAGTTATGATTATGGCGTAATTGATTACCTGCTCAAGCCGATCTATTTCCCGCGTTTCCTAAAGTCTATAGAACGATTTTTAGCTACCCAGGCAGATCGAAAAGTGATTGCCTCGAACCTTTTTATCAGCATAAAAGCCGATGGAGCGGTAATCGACCTCGATGTAAGGAAAATCCTTTTTGCGCAGAGCTACGGCAATTATGTCAAGATTTTTACCACAGGTAGGACCTATCTGGCCTCGATGACGACCAATGAATTGGAAGCCAGCCTCCCGGCAGAACAGTTCCTGCGCGTGCATAAGTCGTATATCGTGGCAATCGACAAGATTGAAGCGAATGAGCGCGATACGCTCGTAGTCAGCAGCCAGAGAATTCCCGTAGGCATTACCTACAGGAGAGAGCTGGAACGATTGCTTGCACGATAATCGTTTTATAATATTTCCTCGTCTATTTCGTAAATTCTCTTGATTTCTTTCATAGAGCGGTCGCTCATGAAGTATTTCAGTATTGTAGAATCGTCGCGGAATCCTTTGTAGGTCTTTAATTGCTCCGGCGTCAAGATGCTCCTGAAATTATTTTCCGATTTAAAGATAATCGGCGCGATTTCTGAGTTTTTTCCCAAATTGATTCTTCCTAGCTGTGTTTTTTCTTCTTTCCAGATGCTTATGGCGGCCACTTCTTGATCTTCAGACAATTCCAGGAAAGAAATAGAGCTGATCTTGTTCTTGATAAATTCTGTTTCAGTCTCAGTCGCCATGGCTTTTGCATTGATCATGGTGATTGTTTTTGTTATTCTGCAGCTGGTCAAGGTTACAAGACAAAGTATAAAAAGAAGGAATGTAGATTTTTTCATGTAGGATAGTATTTGCTATTACCGTTTGTTTAGGGTTTGGATAGGGAATCGGCAGCCGCCAAAAATACAGAAAATCTTCTGTATTTTCAGCCTTGCCTCAGGAAACCGCTTTTAGAAGCTGTATCCGATCTTGATTCCTGCTCTAAAGACAAAGTTGTCTATGTTTTTATTGTCAACATCGCCTTTTCCTTTTACTTCCCATTTCCAATTGGCTCCGATAGAAGGATCGATGCTGAAGTTTTTGCCGATCATGAATTTGTAGCCGACGTTTGGGTTGATGATGCTCCAATACGAATAGGTTCCGTCAAAATTTCCAAGTCCGGCAACATCCTCATCGAATTTCACATTACCATACGAAATAAAGTTCTCTGCATAAAACCCGTCCCATTTTCCTTTTTCAACATACGTCCTGCTTCCCAATTCGATCACGAAGCCGTTTCCGTCGATATCTACAACATCGTTGTCATAATTTAAGCTTGCGGCAGAAATGTTCAGCAAGTGTGATGAATTTCTTTCGCCCTCTTTGTGCTTCTTTTTATACTCAAGGCTTAAGCCGTATTGCATCGGGTCAGAATAGTTGAAATTGGCAGAAAGCGTCAGTTTTGGTCCTACTATTGCAGTTTCCTCGTTAGCTTCTTGTTTCTCTTGTGCAAAATTTAGTGCTGGTAGTAGCAATGCGAATAATAAAATACGTTTCATTTTTTTAGTTTTAATGTTTGTTAGTGTTATGGCTGCCGGCTAAAAACCGACTTCTATTAGCATAGACGAATGCTGTTTGAAAATGGTTGCATGGGCTTTTAAAAAAAATCAGGACCAAGAAGAAAAAAGCTTTGTAGGGGTTATGTTGCAGTCTCATTCTGAGAAGGTTCGGAAAAAGGTCCTTTTTTGAAAAAAATTCCCGAACAAGACCCGAACGAAACCCGAACAAAACCCTAACCAAATTCGAAGCGATTTTGCCGAAATGACCCTCCATAATGTCGCATTTTGCCCTGCTACTATTGCTAAAAAGGAGCCAACTTTGTACTAAGCGGGTCGAGAATCGCGCCGCACTAATTGCTAAATAAAAAATCATGAAAAAACAAGAATTTACAATAGAGCTGGATGCGCCACGCGAAAAAGTGTGGGACGTCCTGTGGGGAAAAGAAACGTATCCGTTATGGACAGCGCCTTTTGGCGAGGGATCTAGAGCTGAAACCGACTGGAAAGAAGGCAGCAAGGTACTTTTCTTGAATGCTGATGATGAGGGAATGGTGGCAAGGATAGCCAAGAACATTCCGAACGAATACATGTCTATCGAACATTTAGGCGTGGTAATGGGTGGCATCGAGCACACCGAAAACGAGAAAAGCGGCGAATGGGCCGGCTCGCTAGAAAATTATACCTTGAAAGAAGCCAATGGCAAGACCCAGCTTATGGTGGATATGGACGTGACCGAAGAGTATGAAGATTTTTTCAATACCACATGGCCGATCGCCTTAGGCAAGATCAAGGAACTGTCTGAAAAGAAATAAAAAGGGGGACTATATCAGGTTATTAGGCTATTTTTCGACGATTTGTATACAAAACTCGTCAAAGTGGCTGTCTTTTATACTACTGATTTATTTCTAATTTCTATATTTGTAAACGATTATTATTAAGTAATTAGATATCAGCATATTGCTTGAACTTATAATTGTTTTCAATTATACTGGATTTGAATTAGTTACTTAAATTATGCAAGCAATGGGGTCCCATGAAAATGGGACCTTTTTTTAG
>Ga0065704_10071768_pt1 | contig 9980 bp, 12 predicted proteins | sample SwiRhicommuniRL2_FD_59091 | JGI IMG/M metagenome (GOLD analysis project Ga0065704, IMG submission 59091) | Switchgrass rhizosphere bacterial communities from Rose Lake, Michigan, USA - RL2 v2 (version 2) | ecosystem: Host-associated > Plants > Roots > Rhizosphere > Soil | place: East Lansing, MI | reverse complement strand
AGCATTTTACAATCGCCGTCCTTTCTTTTTTTTCTTCATCTTGTTCGCAAATGCCTGTTCCTCGTAATCTTCCCCCTGGGCTTCCGGTAATAGTCCGCCCAAGCCGTCTATCAATCCGAAATCATCGGTCGGCTGCTCTTTATTAAGGAAATCAAAAAGCTGGTGGATTTCTTCTCTTACATCCGCATTGTTTTTACCTGTCATAGGTGTATCTGTGATACTGGTCTGCTCCGTATTTTGACGCTCAACTGCTTGCTCTTTCCACCAATCATTAAAGACATTAGCCGATAGGTTTTTACCCAAAGCTGAACCGTTCCAAACGGTACGGCTTTCGTGGTCGATAAAGGTCATGCCGTAAATACGCCCCTCATCGTTGCGTCGTATGATGGTATTGATGCCCTGCTCAATTAGTTGCTGCTTAAAATCGGTTTCATTGGTAACGGTGTGCATTGCTGCTTCAATGGTATTTTTGAGTATGGCTCTTGCGGGGTTGGTTTTCATTTGCTCCTTAGCCTCTACAAAGTGGTTTTGTAGTTCGTCCAATCCTGCATGTTTCCCAAACAGGGACGCTTTAAAAGGATTGCTGGCTTTTTCACCCCGCTCGTTCAATGCGAAATACACCAGTCCGCTTTTGGGCTGTCCGTGCAGTTCGCCTTTAACTTCTTCTGCCGTAATATTAAAGAGGGAAAGCAAAGCATTATATGCTCCAAGGCTTGGATATTTGTAATACTTTGGCAGGTGTCGCACCACCGAAGCAATTTGGCTCTTAACGTCTCCGCCTCTGTAACCCACCGGGTGGAAAACCAGCTCATTGCCTGTGCGTTGTTTTTCCGTTGCAGGTACAAGATTGTACTTCTGTTCCAAATCCCTGCAAATTGCCATTGACCGTGGATGGTCGTAACTATCCGGTATTTTCTTTCCGTCCAAACCCACACATACCGTTACGATGTGGATGTGGGTGCGTTCAATATCGGTATGCTTAAAAACAACATAGGGTTGGTTGCTATATCCCATTTCCAGCATATACTGTTGTGCCATTTCCGTAAACTTCCCATCGCTGACCTTATCCGCAGGATCTGGGTTCAGCGATATATGGCGCACGGGTTTTTCTGTTCGGATATTTGCGGATAGATACGGCTCGAAACGCTGATGCAGATAACTGGCCGAATAGATATTATCCAGCGTTTCGGGTATCTTGTTCAATAACAAAACCTGACCATTTTCGCTGTCAATCTTTTTCTGATTATAGGAAATTGCACCGTACAAATTCTCACCTTTACCTATCTTCGCTATCATCTATCGGTCTTTTTGCAGGTGTTCTTTTTCAAATTCGGCTGTTAGCTCAATCACTTTGCGGCATAAGGCTGCCATTTCTGCTGTTTGTTGTTCCAACTTAAAAAGGTAAGCCGATGCCTTTTTCTCCGAGAAATTGCGGTAAAGTATTTTCACGATTTGGTTATAGTTCACACCAACGGCTCTGAACTGGCTGTAAAAATTGGTCAGCCTGGTATGAAAATCCACGGCATCCATATCAATTTTTACGGTCTTAACTGTCTTCTGAAAGATACAGGCAGTGATAAAATGTGCCATTACTTTCATTCCCGATTGTTCAAACAACGTGAGGAACTGTGCATTTTCCATGTCGTTCAGACTAATCGAATAGCGGTGGATAGCAGGGTCTTTCTTGGGCTTGCGACCACCTTTGCTGATTTGATTTCTTTTGTTGTCTTCCATATCTCCAATCCATTATTATTAAAATAAACTCCGACTTTGGAGGGTGTTTTCCGGCTCCATGCAATGGCAAGTTGTTTTTAGCTGCGGAAAGCATTTCGAGCAGCTAAAAACATAACTTGCTCCTTTCGGGTGAAAGGAAAATCCGCCCTGCGGGACGGATTAGATAAAGCAGAAGAAAACGGCTTTGAGCCGTTCCCATTCCCGTATGCTATCTGAAATAATTTCTCCATTCACCTTTCGTATTGAACCTGGTACAAAATAAGCGCAGCTTTCCCGAAGCATTGCAGTGTTACTCACTGCCAAACACGGCCACAGAACGCCAATACAGGACAGGTTGAATAAATCAGGTATATATCTGCATTCTTTTGTGTAGGCATTTGCGATTGCCTGTATATGTACGTATGGACGTAGCTGCGTAGCTACGCAGACATGTAGTCAAGCAAATAATGATGTATGCGAATGGGTATGCCTGTATGAAATGATGTAAGCAGCCATGTAGGTAAGCAAATGAAAACGTGCAGTTGCATTCCACCACATATGGATAAAATCACAGGCATAAGGATGTGTGCCTTTAAACATCAGCATACAAGAGCCTGTAAATAAAAATGTGCGGATGTGCCATTGCACCAATGCACATAAATGAATAAACAGCTATAAGCATATAGCGACACATAAATAGGTAGATAATTAAAAACAGTTATGCACATGGACACGAACAAACAACCATTGTTTATCGCCTTTTCCTCCCAAAAGGGAGGCGTAGGCAAAAGTACCTTTACCACGCTAGTGGCAAGTATTCTTCATTATCGGCTCGGCTATAATGTTGCCGTGTTTGATTGCGATTTTCCGCAACACAGTCTTATGCAAATGAGAGCAAGGGATATGGGCAGCATTATGGGTAATGAGGTGTACAAAAAACTAGCTCATAAACAGTTTACCAGCATCAACAAAAAAGCCTATCCGGTTATGCAGCACCGGGCAGACGGCGTACTGGATGAGGTAGATCAATTCCTGAAATCCTCTCCCGTTTCAGTGGACGTTGTTTTCTTCGACCTGCCGGGTACGGTCAATTCCGCAGGGATATTGAAAACGCTGGCAGGGATGCACCACATTTTTACGCCCATCATTGCCGACCGTGTTGTGATGGAAAGCACATTGATTTTTACACAGGTATTGAATGATGTTGTAAGAAAGCAGGGCGCAACGGCCATCCAGAGCATCAACCTTTTTTGGAACCAGGTGGACGGTAGGGAAAAATCCATCTTGTACGGCGTTTATGAGGACTTGATTAAGAAGTTAGGCATTCACCTCATGCGCACCCGTATCACGGATAGCAAGCGCTTTCGCAAAGAGGGCGAAGCGGATGCAAAAACGGTCTTTCGCTCCACGTTGCTCCCTGCCGATGAGCGGCTGATGAAAGCCTGCCGACTGGATTTGTTTATGGATGAATTTTTAAGAACCGTGAAATTGTAGCCCTATGGAAAATCAGCATAAAAAGAAAAATCAACCGGAGATAGACGAGGAATTTTTAATGAACATTATCGCCGATGGTGTAAAAAAAGAGGGCTTAACCCTACCGCCTCAAACGCCGGAGCCGGATAAAGCGGACAAAGAGCCGGACAAGCCTGTGAGCAGGGAAAGGAACCGCTCTAAAAAAGCCAGTGAAGCAGACTACGAAAAGCTATTTTTCAAAAGAGCGGAAACCAATGCCCGCTACGGAAAATCGGTGTATATACGTCCCGATTTTCACGAAAGGCTCACCCGTATCGTGCAGGTCATCGGTGAGGACAAGATAACGATATATGCCTATCTCGATAATCTGCTGGAATACCACTTTCAGGAATTTGGTGAGGACATCATCAAGAGTTTTAATGACAAGTATAAACCCATTATTTAATTATACTCATGGAAAAGAACAATAAAAAGCAGGCAGGCAAACGCAGTTACGGGAGCCAGTTTTTAAAGAAGCATTCAATGAACCACAGGGGTGATAAAGCTATCTACGTCCGCAAAGAATACCACGAACGGCTGTCCCGCATTGTACAGGTTATTGGCAGTGGCAATATCCCGTTGTATGCCTATCTCGACAATATACTCAAACACCACTTTGAGTTGTTTAGCGAAGATATTGTAGCGGATTTTTATAAAATGAACAAACCACTTTTTTAGTCATGGAAATTATAATAGTTATCTGTTTGCTCATTGTCATTGTGCTGTTAGCTAAAGACAAAATCATCATTAAAAAAGTAGTGAAAGGCAAGCCTGAACCATCAACGGTCAATCCCGATTTGCCGGAAATAGTCGGCAGACCAAAGACCGCAAAAAGACACATAGTGCCAACTGCTGCCACTAAACGCCAAAAAGAAAAACAGGAAGAAATACCTGATAATTTTGAAACAGAAACCCACGAGACAGATTTTGCGAGGGAAATTCCGCCGGAGGAATTGGATGATGTTTTTGGGAGTGAACCTGTTTCCGATTTTGAGAATGAGGACGAGGAATGGGAAGAACAGGGATTACCGAACAGCGACAATGGGTTTGCCACAGGGGTTACCTACGAGGAACTCACAACCGTGGGGGCATTGCTCCAGAAAGATATACTGGAGCCTGCCTCTCAACAAAAAGCGGTGGATATAGTTCAGCGAATGCAGGGAACCGAATTGTTTAGTCTGCTCGAAAGTTCCATAGAGGGAGCTTCCCGAAAAATTGCGGAGTTGCTGGATAAGAGCCTCCCCACCAGAGCAGATTTCAGTTCTTCCGATGTGCGGAAAAGTGATGTGGGTGATTTTGACATTGGGGAGTTTGTCTGATAGACAGCTTCCCTTTATTGTTTAATGATTAAGATAAAATATTATGGAAAGGGAATTACCCACGATACTTATTGAAGGCACAGAGTTCATAATTGATGTAAACAAATTAGAATTTCGGGAGAAAGCTGATGAAAGAAATATTTTGCCACTGCATTTGATGAAGGATGTTGAAGGAGGGTATCAATTTAGTTATGGACTGCAAAGTAAGAATACGCCCAACATCTGGACAGATGAAAAGAGCGTTACATTAAAAATACCGGAATTAGTAGAGCTTGACCCTATCGGAATGTCTATTAAGTATAATGTTCCTGTAGAACAGTTGAGAGACAAAACAGACTTTGAGATTATGGTTGATCAGGATGCCTTTGATCAGCGTATGAAAAAGGGTCAGCTTCCCACCATAGATATAGCCGGTGAAATTTTCCATGTGGTCTTGGATAAAGATAAACTTATTCCCAAAGCTGATCCATTAGCACATGGCCTCGATATACCATCATTTGGAAATCCAGACCACGTTCTTGGAGATTATACCTTTGCATATGATCCCATAAAAAAGGAAATTGTCGAGCTGGACTATCTGAAAATTTTGGAGTTCCCGATGGATTTAATAGCAATCCACCTCCCTTATGCTTTTCGGCTTGATCCAATCGGTTGGAATATAAACCTTAACAGAGACCCAAAATTTGGACTGAAGACAATAGGTTTTAAGATGGAATTTCAATCACCCAAAATACCTTGGGAAAAGACAGACCTACCTGAAATCATCAAGGAAAACCTCGACGATTTAAGAAAAAAGCAAGCAGAACAAAAAAAGAATATTCCTCAACAGCGTGCACAGCTGAAGACACAGGCAAATGAAACAATAAATAAAAGAAAAGGTCGCAGAATGTAAACAATAATATTTTGAACTATGGAAAATGCCTATGATTTACGGGTAAATAAAGGAATGCTTCCCACTATTGACATAGAGGGGTATACTTTCTATGTGGATATCCGGATGGATATGCTCAGACCAAAAGATGATTTCCTTTCCAAAGGTATCGTGTTCTCACAAATAGAGAACTACTATGATGAAGACAAAAGGCACTATACTATTCCCTACAATCCGAAGACACATGAATTTCAGGTACCGGACTATCTGAATATAAAAGAGCTTCCCAAAGATTTGATCGCTGTGAGATTTCCCTCTGAAAGATTGCTTGACAGAATTGGATGGAACAGGCAATATGGATTTGAGCTTACACACGGGCTGGCAAAGCAAGGCTTGAAATTACAGTTTACCGCAAAACTTATTCCCTGGGAAAAAACCTTCCTTATGGATTTGATTAAAAGCAATCTTAAAACTGAAAAGAATTTACAGAAAACTACCGAAAAACAACAGCCAGTACAACCGGAGAAAAATAAGCCGAAAGGTCACAAAATGTAAAATTAGTAGTACTAGAATTGAAACGTCAAACAGCAAAAGTTTGGCGTTTTTTTATGCTCAAACACTTCCTACAAAGCCACTCAACGCCAAACAATCCCTCTGACTGCCAATTTGTTATACCGCCTCCTTTTCTGAAACACCTTTGTTCCGAAAGCCTGCAAGGTGCGGGTTAAGGATAACAAATTAATGTGTTTTAATTATGGAAAAACAAAGAAAAAAAGTATTGCTGGCAGCCGTGGCTATGCTGTCAGGAATTGGTGTATTCGCACAAGGCAATGGTACAGCCGGTATTAACGAAGCCACCCAAATGGTAACAAGTTATTTCGATCCCGCCACACAGCTTATTTACGCTATCGGTGCAGTTGTGGGGCTAATCGGAGGCGTTAAGGTGTACAACAAGTTCAGCTCTGGCGACCCCGATACATCGAAAACGGCAGCTTCGTGGTTTGGTGCGTGTATCTTCTTGATTGTTGCAGCTACTATCCTTCGTTCATTCTTCCTTTAAATCCATGCCTTATGAATTACAATATCAATAAGGGCATTGGAAGAACGGTTGAGTTCAAAGGCTTAAAAGCGCAATACCTGTTCATCTTCGCAGGTGGGTTGCTCGGCACGCTCATTTTCGTGATGATACTGTATATGGCAGGCGTAAACTCCTACATCTGCCTTTTCCTCGGTGCGGGAGGCGCTTCGCTCATTGTATGGCAGACCTTTTCCCTCAACAGGAAGTACGGCGAATACGGGCTGATGAAAATCGCCGCTAATAAACGGCATCCCCGCTACATCATCTGCCGCAAGCCTGTACATCGCTATTTAAAATTCACTCCTAAATCGAATGCGCTATGAGAAATGTTGCAAAGACCACCACACTGGAAAACAAATTTCCTTTGTTGGCAGTAGAGAATAATTGCATCCTTTCCAAAGATGCAGACATTACCGCTTGTTTTGAAGTGCGTTTGCCGGAACTGTTTACGGTGGCATCGGCTGAATACGAAGCCATACACTCCGCCTGGCATAAGGCTATCAAAACCTTGCCTGATTTTACGGTAATCCACAAACAGGATTGGTACATCAAAGAGAACTATGTGCCCGATTTGGCAAAGGACAACCAAAGTTTTTTGGCAAAATCCTACCAACGCCATTTTAACGAGCGACCGTTTTTAAATCATTACTGCTACCTGTTCTTAACGAAGACCTCCAAAGAGCGTATGCGTATGCAAAGCAACTTCAGTTCGCTTTGCAAAGGCACGCTGATACCAAAGGAAATCAGAAATAAGGAAACGATACACCGCTTTATGGAAGCGGTTGCCCAGTTTGAGCGTATCGTGAACGATAGCGGTTTTGTAAGCCTGAAGCGTCTGACCGAAGATGAAATTATCGGAATCGAAGACAAACAGGGATTACTGGAGCAATACCTTACGCTATCAAGGGAAACCGGAACACCGATGCAAGACATCGCACTCGGAACCGAAGAAGTACGCATAGGCAATAAAAGGTTGAGCCTGCACACGCTTTCCGATACGGACGATTTGCCTGGAACAGTATCGGCAGATACCCGTTTTGAAAAGCTGTCCACCGACCGGAGCGACTGCCGTCTATCATTTGCCGCTCCTGTGGGATTGCTCCTTAGCTGTAACCATATCTATAACCAATATTTATTTTTAGATAACAGTGAAGACAACCTGCAAAAGTTTGAAAAGTCTGCCCGTAATATGCACTCACTGGCTCGTTACAGCCGTGCCAACCAAATCAACAAAGAATGGATAGAAAAGTACCTGAACGAAGCCCACAGTTTCGGGCTGTCTTCCATTCGGGCGCACTTCAACATTATGGCGTGGTCGGAAGACCCTGCGGAACTGAAACAGCTAAAGAACGATTGCGGTAGTGCATTGGCATTGATGGAGTGTAAGCCACGACACAATACAACGGACGTAGCCACATTATACTGGGCAGGAATGCCCGGTAATGCAGGCGATTTTCCGAGTGAGGAAAGTTTTTACACTTTTATCGAACCTGCCTTGTGCTTCTTCACGGAAGAAACCAACTATCACAATTCGCCCTCGCCGTTCGGTATCAAGATGGCAGACCGCCTGACCGGAAAGCCCATCCATTTGGACATATCGGATTTGCCTATGAAAAAAGGCATTATCACGAACCGCAACAAGTTCATCTTGGGGCCATCAGGTTCGGGTAAATCTTTTTTTACCAACCACATGGTAAGACAATACTATGAACAGGGCGCACACGTGCTGCTGGTAGATACGGGAAACTCGTATCAGGGGCTATGCGAATTGATTAAAGGCAAGACCAAAGGCGAAGACGGGGTATACTTCACCTATACCGAAGACAATCCGATTGCCTTCAACCCTTTTTACACCGACGACGGCGTGTTTGATATTGAGAAAAGGGAAAGTATCAAAACGCTTATTCTCACCCTTTGGAAACGGGATGATGAACCACCAACCCGTTCGGAAGAGGTTGCGCTCTCCAATGCAGTCAGCGGTTATATCGAACGTATCAAGCAGGAAGATGTTTACCCATCATTCAACGGCTTTTATGAGTATGTAAAAGGTGATTACCGCAAGGTATTGGAGGAAAAACAGGTCCGGGAAAAAGACTTTGACATTGCTAATTTTCTCAATGTCCTTGAACCTTACTACAAAGGTGGCGAGTATGATTACCTGTTGAACTCCGATAAGCAATTAGACCTGCTTTCCAAACGCTTTATCGTGTTTGAAATTGATGCGATAAAGGATCACAAAATTTTATTTCCAATTGTGACCATCATCATTATGGAGGTATTTATCAACAAGATGCGGAGGCTGAAAGGTATCCGTAAGCTCATACTGATTGAAGAAGCGTGGAAGGCAATTGCGAAGGAAGGCATGGCGGAATACATAAAATATTTGTTTAAAACCGTCAGGAAGTTTTTCGGAGAAGCGATTGTCGTGACACAGGAAGTGGACGACATCATCCAGTCGCCCATCGTTAAGGAAAGTATCATCAACAATAGCGACTGTAAAATACTACTGGATCAGCGCAAGTATATGAACAAGTTCGATGATATACAGGCAATGCTGGGGCTTACTGATAAGGAAAAAGGTCAGGTGCTTTCCATCAATATGAACAACGATCCTTCACGTCTTTACAAGGAAGTATGGATAGGCTTGGGCGGAACTGAGTCCGCAGTATATGCCACAGAAGTGAGTTTGGAGGAGTATCTCGCCTATACCACTGAAGAAACCGAAAAAATGGAAGTAATGCAGCTCGCCGGAGAATTGGACGGTAATGTAGAGCTCGCCATCAAGCACATCGCTATGCAGCGACGTGATAAATCAAATCAATAGTCATTAACAATTTAAAATTTTAGAACAATGAAAAAAGTAATGTATCTGGTGTGTACGGCATTAATGCTTGCCGTAGCACCTTCAGCGAAAGCCCAATGGGTGGTAACCGATCCTGCAAACCTGGCATCAGGCATCCTCAACAGTGCGAATGAAATCATACAGACTTCATCCACTGTAAGCAATGTAGTGAAGAATTTTAAGGAAGTGGAAAAGGTCTACAAGCAGGGAAAGGAATATTATGATAAGCTTCAGGCCATAAACAATCTGGTAAAAGATGCCCGTAAGGTTCAGCAAACTGTACTCTTAGTAGGTAATGTTTCCGAAATGTATGTGCAGAATTTCGGCAAGATGATGAATGATCCAAATTTCTCGCCTCAGGAATTGACCGCCATCGGCAACGGCTATTCAGCACTGCTCAATGAGAGTACGGAACTGTTGAAAGAATTGAAACAGATCATCAGTTCGTCAAGCCTTTCCCTTAATGACAAAGAGCGTATGGATGTTATTGACCGTGTGTACAAAGAAGTTAAGGAATATCACAGCCTTGTACGCTATTACACCAATAAAAACATATCTGTGAGTTACCTGAGAGCAAAAAAGAAAAACGATGCCAAAAGAGTGCTTGACCTCTACGGAACTTCAAACCAAAAATACTGGTAACAA
>Ga0065704_10001036_pt1 | contig 9980 bp, 6 predicted proteins | sample SwiRhicommuniRL2_FD_59091 | JGI IMG/M metagenome (GOLD analysis project Ga0065704, IMG submission 59091) | Switchgrass rhizosphere bacterial communities from Rose Lake, Michigan, USA - RL2 v2 (version 2) | ecosystem: Host-associated > Plants > Roots > Rhizosphere > Soil | place: East Lansing, MI | reverse complement strand
CTCGCGCGCCGTGAAGGCGCCGACCTGTCGCTCAAGAGCCCGGCCCGTGCGCTGGACTCCAAGTGCAAGCTGGAGCAGAAGCCCGGCCAGCACGGCGCGACCGCCCGCAAGGGCAAGCTGTCCGACTACGCCACCCAGCTGCGCGAGAAGCAGAAGGTCAAGCGTATCTACGGTCTGCTGGAGCGTCAGTTCCGCAACTACTACAAGAAGGCCTCGACCAAGAAGGGCAACACCGGCGAGAACCTGCTGCAGTTGCTCGAGACCCGTCTCGACAACGTCATCTACCGCATGGGCTTCGCCGTGACCCGTCCGGCCGCTCGCCAGCTGGTCTCGCACCGTGGCGTGCTGGTCAATGGCAAGCCGGTCAACCTGCCNTCNTACCAGGTCAAGGCCGGTGACGCGATCGCGCTGTCNGAGAAGGCCCAGAAGCAGCTCCGCGTGCAGGAGTCGCTGACGGTNGCCGAGCAGCTCGACCTGAACCCCTCGTGGGTCGAAGTCGATGCGAAGAAGTTCAGCGGCGTGTTCAAGGCNGTNCCGGCGCGTTCGGACCTGCCCGCCGACATCAACGAAGCGCTGATCGTCGAGTTGTACTCGAAGTAATTCATTCACGCACCCCCGGGCGACCGGGGGACCGCAGGAGACAAAGCAACATGACGGGTATTACTCAGCAAGTGCTGCGCCCCCGCGGCCCGCAGATCGAGCGCCTGAGCGGCAATCGTGCAAAAGTGGTCATCGAACCGCTGGAGCGTGGTTACGGTCATACGCTCGGCAATGCGTTGCGCCGCGTGCTGCTGTCGTCGATTCCTGGCTTCGCGATCACCGAAGTCGAGATCGATGGCGTGCTGCACGAATACAGCACCATTGAAGGCATGCAGGAAGACGTGCTGGAAGTGCTGTTGAACCTGAAGGATGTGGCCATCCGCATCCATAGCGGCGACTCCTCCACGCTCAGCCTGGCCAAGCAGGGCCCGGGCGTGGTCACCGCCGGCGACATCAAGACCGACCACAACGTCGAGATCCTCAACCCGGAACTGGTCATCTGCAACCTGACCAAGGACACGGCGCTGAACATGCGCCTGAAGATCGAGCGCGGCTTCGGCTACCAGCCGGCCGCCGCCCGCCGTCGTCCGGATGAAGAAACCCGTGCGATCGGTCGCCTGGTGCTGGACGCCTCGTTCTCGCCGGTCCGTCGCGTCGCGTATGCGGTGGAAGCCGCGCGCGTCGAGCAGCGTACCGACCTGGACAAGCTGGTCCTGGACATCGAAACCAACGGCACGATCGACGCCGAGGAAGCCGTGCGCACCGCCGCCGACATCCTCAGCGACCAGCTGTCGGTGTTCGGCGACTTCACGCACCGCGACCGCGGCGCGCCGAAGCAGGCTGCCAGCGGCGTGGATCCGGTGCTGCTGCGCCCGATCGACGACCTGGAGCTGACGGTGCGTTCGGCCAACTGCCTGAAGGCAGAGAGCATCTACTACATCGGCGACCTGATCCAGAAGACGGAAGTCGAACTGCTCAAGACCCCCAACCTCGGCAAGAAGTCGCTTACCGAGATCAAGGAAGTCCTGGCGCAGCGCGGCCTGTCGTTGGGCATGAAGCTGGAGAACTGGCCGCCGGCCGGTGTCGCCCAGCACGGCATGCTCGGCTGATCGAAGCAATACGGAGCTCCCGCGTCCGCGCGGGAGTCTCCCTGAAGCAGCACCCTCGTCGACGGGCCTGAAGGCTCGCGGCACTCCGGTCAAGGATGGCCGGTCAGGACCAACCGCAGTCCACTGTTCCAGCGCCTGGATGGCGACAACGAAGTCCAACGTCCCAACATTCACCAGGAATCCAACCCATGCGCCACCAGAAAGCCGGCCGCAAGTTCAGCCGCACCAGCGCCCATCGCGAAGCGATGTTCCGCAACATGGCTGCTTCGCTCATCAAGCACGGCCTGATCCGTACCACCCTGCCGAAGGCCAAGGAACTGCGCCGCGTCGCGGAACCGCTGATCACCCTCGGCAAGATCGATGGCGTTGCCAACCGTCGTCTCGCGTTCGCCCGCCTGCGCGACAAGGAAGCCGTCGGCACCCTGTTCACCACGCTCGGCCCGCGCTACCAGTCGCGTCCGGGTGGCTACCTGCGCATCCTGAAGTGCGGTTTCCGCGCTGGCGACAACGCCCCGATGGCGTACGTCGAGCTGGTCGACCGTCCGGAAGCAGCGGCCGAGTAAGCTCCGCGTCCAGCAGGACACCAGAAACCCCGGCCAGCGCCGGGGTTTTTGTTTTTGAGGCGCCATTTCGTACCCGGCCCGGATGCGGCAGGACGTCGCAGGGTGACGTGCGGGGCGGCAGGCATGGATAATGCGGGCACGACCTCACGTCATGGGTGCCGATGAATCCTCTCCGCTGGAGTTTCCGCGCGCAGTGCTTCCTGGGTTTCGCGATCTGTGCGGGCCTGCTCGGCTACGCCCTGTACGTGCAGTTCGTCCACCAGTTGGAACCTTGCCCGTTCTGCATTTTCCAGCGGCTCGCCTTTGCGGCGACCGGCGTACTGTTCCTGCTCGGCGCGCTGCATGGTCCCCGCCGCCCGACGGGACGGCGCGTCTACGGGTTCCTGGCGTTCCTCGGTGCTGCCACCGGCATCGGGATTGCGGGCAAGCACGTGTGGGTGCAGTTGTATCCGCCGTTGATGCCAAGCTGCGGTCCCGGCTGGGACTACATGATCGAGAACAACACCTGGCTGGGTGTCGTGCAGAAAGTGCTCTCCGCCAAGGGAGACTGCAGCACCATCGACTGGAGTTTCCTTGGGCTGACCATGCCGATGTGGAGCCTGGTGTGGTTCGTGCTGCTGGCCGTGTGGGCGCTATGGATCGGATTCCGCGCGCGCAGGACCTCGACCTTCCGCTGATTTGACGCGGCGCACCAATCTGGCACGATGGTGGGCCCCCAGGAGTCCGCCATGAACCCGTCCGACCGCAACCTGCGCGCCGTCACCTTGCCGCCCCATTGGGCGCCGGACAGCTGGCGCGCGCGGACGGCCATGCAGATGCCGACTTACCCGGACGCCGACGCGCTGGAGGCGGCGCTCGGCGAGTTGCGCCAGTTGCCGCCATTGGTGACGTCGTGGGAGATCTTCTCGCTGAAAAAGCAGTTGGCCGAGGCACAGGAAGGCAAGCGCTTCCTGCTGCAGGGTGGCGACTGCGCGGAGAACTTCAGCGACTGCGAATCCGGGTTGATCTCCAACCGGCTGAAGGTGCTGCTGCAGATGAGCCTGGTACTGGTGCACGGCCTGCGCCTGCCAGTCGTGCGCGTGGGCCGCTTCGCCGGCCAGTACGCCAAGCCGCGTTCGGCCGACATGGAAACGCGCGACGGCGTCAGCCTGCCGAGCTATCGCGGCGACGTGGTCAATGCGCCCGACTTCACGGCCGAAGCGCGCCGCCCCGATCCGCGCCGCATGATCAAGGCGCATGCGCGTTCGGCGATGACGATGAACTTCGTGCGGGCGCTGATCGACGGCGGTTTCGCCGACCTGCACCACCCGGAGTACTGGAACCTCAACTGGGTGGGCTATTCGCCGCTGGCCAACGAGTACCAGCACATGGTCACCTCGATCGGTGACGCGGTACGGTTCATGGAGACGTTGTCGGGCGCCGAGGTGCATAACCTCAACCGCATCGACTTCTACACCTCGCATGAAGCGCTGTTGCTGCCTTACGAGGAAGCGCTGACACGCGAAGTGCCCCGCCAGTGGGGCTGGTTCAACCTCAGCACCCATTATCCGTGGATCGGCATGCGAACGGCAGCGGTGGATGGCGCGCATGTGGAGTACCTGCGTGGCGTGCGCAATCCGATCGCCATCAAGGTCGGCCCGTCGGTCACGCCGGATCAGCTGCTGCGCTTGATCGACGTCCTGAATCCGGAAGACGAAGCGGGTCGCCTGACCTTCATCCATCGCATGGGTGCCGCGCAGATCGCGGAGAAGCTCCCACCCTTGCTGGACGCGGTCCGTCGCGACGGCCGTCGCGTGCTGTGGGTCTGCGATCCGATGCATGGCAATACCGAAAGCACGAGCAACGGGTTCAAGACGCGTCGCTTCGACAATGTGCGTGGCGAGGTGGAACAGTCGTTCGACCTGCATGCGGCGGCCGGTACGCGCCTGGGCGGCGTGCATCTGGAACTGACCGGCGAAGACGTCACCGAATGCACCGGGGGTGCGCGGGAACTCACGGACGTGGATCTGGAGCGCGCCTATCGTTCCACTGTCGATCCGCGCCTGAATTACGAGCAGTCGCTGGAGATCGCGATGTGCATCGTGCGCAAGCAGAACCAGCTGGCGACGCCAACGGCGCGATAGGCCCGCCGTCGTCGTCCGCCATCACGACCAGTGGGCGTGGATGGCGGGCGCCACCTGCGGGATGTGCCAGGTCTTGCCGCGCGCGTACAGGCGTGCGAACTCCGCAGCGGGCACCGGCTTGCTGAAGTAGTTGCCCTGCAGTTCGTCGCAACCGTTGGCGGCCAGCCATGCCGCCTGTTCCGGCGTTTCCACGCCTTCGGCGATCGTGCGGCACTGCAATTGCGCGGCCAGGCTGATGATCGCGCGCGTGATGGCGGCCTGGTTGGGCTCCGCCACGTCGCGGACGAACGACTGATCGATCTTCAATACATTGAAGCCGTAGTTGCCCAGGTAGCTCAGGCTCGAGAAGCCGGTGCCGAAATCGTCGATGGCAATGCGCACGCCCAACGCCTTCAGCGCGCGCAACGTGCGGTCGGTCCGCTGCACGTCGCGCATCAGTGTGGTTTCGGTGACCTCGAGTTCAAGGAATTCGGCAGCCAGCCCGCTGTCCTTCAGCGCCTCGGTCACGGTGTCCACGAGCTCATCGGTGTCGAAATTGGCGGCGGCGATGTTGACCGACACCCGGATGGGCGGAAGACCGGACTGCTGCCAGATGCGGTTCTGCCGGCACGCGGCGCGGATGGCCCATTGGTCGATGTCGACGATGAGGTTGGTCTCTTCAGCGATCGGCAGGAACTCGCCGGGCATCACGAGGCGCTCGCCGCGTTGCCAGCGCGCAAGGCCTTCCACGCCCACGATGCGGCCGCTGATGCGGTCGATCTGTGGCTGGTAGTGCAGGGAGAGATCGCCGTTGCGCAAGCTGCGGCGCAGGCTGTTTTCCAGTTCGATGCGAGCATCCACGCTGGACGCCAGTTCGCGCGTGTAGAAGCGGGTCGCGTTGCGGCCATTGCGCTTGGCCAGGTACATGGCGGCGTCGGCGCGCATCATCAGGGTGGCGGCGTCGTAGCCATCTTCCGGGAACAGGCTGATGCCGATGCTGAAGGCCTGGTGCAGTTCGTGCGAGGCCACGGTGTACGGCGTGCCGCCGAGTGCGAGCAGACGGTCGGCGACCTGCAGCACATTGTCCCGGGCGGCCACGTTGGGCAGCAGCACCACGAATTCGTCACCGCCCGTGCGGTACACCGTGCCGAGGTTGCCGATGTTGCGCTGGATGCGGCGGGCCACCTGCTGCAGCAGTTCATCGCCCGTGTGGTGCCCCAGTGCGTCGTTGACGTGCTTGAAGAGGTCCAGGTCGAGGAACAGCACGGCAATGCCATTGCCGTGATTGGTCGCATGCGTGATTGCCTGGTTCAGTCGTTCATTGAGCTGCAGCCGGTTCGGCAGCCCGGTCAGCGCGTCGTGGTGCGCGAGGTAGGTCATGCGCGAACTCCACGCACGCGATTCGGTGATGTCGCGCAACACCATGACGGTGCCCACCAGCCGCTCGTCGCGGTCGCGGATGGCGGACAACGAACGTTCCACCAGCATGCGGGTGCCGTCCTGGCGCAGCACCTGCAGATCGCCCGGCTGGCCCAGCGGCTGCGCTCCTTCGTCGGGCGCATCCTGCGTTTCCACCAGCGCCAGTGGAGCGATGCGTTCCAGCGGCTGGCCGAGCGCCTCTTCCAGGCTCCACGCACAGAGGGACTGCGCCGCGGGATTCATGTAGGTCACCTGGTTCTCGACGTCGACGGTGATGACCGCCTCGCTGATGGCGGTGAGCGTCACTTCGGCCAGTTCGTTCGCGTTGTGAAGCGCGTGCTCCAGCCGCGCCTTCTCGGTGATGTCGATTGCCATGACGAAGAAACCGCACACCTTGCCGGTTTCGTCGATGTCGGGCGTGTAGAAGCTGTGCATGCTCCGCGTGCCATCGACGGTGGCGAAACTGCTTTCGAACTCGCCATCGCGCCCGGCCAGCGCGGCATCGATCTGCGGCATCCGCCGCAGGTACGCCTCCTCACCGAAGAGGTCCCGCATGTGCACGCCGGCCTGTGGCGGTATCCGCCAGCGGACCTGTTCGGCGAACGCTCGGTTGCGGAAGACCAGGCGGTGCTGCGTATCGAACTGCGCGATCAGCGCCGGCAGGCGGTCGGTGACGCGCTTCAGGTGGTCGCGCGCCATCGCGAGTTCGCGATGCGCCTGGCGCTGCTCGCTGACGTCATTGCCCATCAGGTACCAGCCGGCGATCTTCGAACCGGACTCGACGTCAGGCACCAGGTACAGGTGCACCGGGCGCGGGGGTTGCCCCAGGTCGGCGTCCCACGCGATCCAATGGTCTGGCGTGCAGCTCTGCATGGCGCGCGTGAGCGACCCGAGGAACTCGGGATCGGTCGCGTGCACGTCTTCCACGTGCCGTTCGCTCCATACTTCGTGCGTACCTGACCAGGCGCGGCATGCGCGATTGGCGAAGCCGTAGCGGCCGTCGCCGTCAATGTAGGCGATCAGTGCGGGCAGGTGATCGGCGACGGCGTCCAGCAGTGCCCGGCTTCGACGCTCGGTGCGTGCGAGGTTGTGCAGCAGCAGGAAGAGCAGCAAGCCCAGCCCGATCCCGCACAGGGTCAGCAGCAGGATGGATGCCTGGCCGGGCATCGCCTCGCGCAGCGGCGGCGAATGCAGGACCAGGCGCCATTCGTTGCCCAGCAGATGGAGATCGCGCTGGGCGGTGAAAGCGGGTTTCCACGCCTCTCCGTAGCGCTCCCTCAACGTACGGGTCTGGAAGATCGGTTCGTCGCCGTGGTCCAGTGCGAGGAGCTGCAGGTCGAACTCGTCCCCGTCGGTTCGACCGATGGCGTCCTCCATGACCCGTTGCCAGCCGAAGCCGGCGGTGGCGTAGCCGCGCAGCAGGTTGCGGCGCGCCTCCACACCGCCGCGAGCGGCGACAGAATCGGCATAGACCGGGGCATACAGCAGGAAGCCCGGCAGTCCGGTGTTTCCCTTCGAGGCATCGCCCAGTGCAACCAGCGGGGCGGCGGCCAGTTCGCCTGTGTCTCGCGCGGATTCGATGGCGCCCCGGCGCACGGTCTCCGCCATCACGTCCTTGCCCAGCAGGGGGCGCATGCCAGGCACATCGGGATACAGCAGGTCGATCACGACATATTCGCTGCGGTCCCCGGCGGGATGGATCGCAAACGCGTCCCCGTAGCGTGTGCGCTGATCGGCGACGTAGGCCTCGCGTTCTTCCATCCGCACGCGGCGTGCGAAGCCGAGCCCGTGCACGCCCGATTGCCGGGTGGGCACCTGCAGCTTCTCGACGAAGGCATAGAAGCTGTCCTGCTCGATGTCCTGCCGCCCCTCCAGCACGGCGGCCGCCGCACGCACGGTGTCTTCGTAGGCGTTCATGTGGGTGGACACGGCGGTGGCGACGGCGTCGGCCCGTGCGTCGAACCGGGCATGCGCGTGGTCGCGTGCCTGTTGCCACGCTGTCGCCCCGGACCACAACGAGAGCAGGCAGGCGATGACCAGCACGCCCCACGCCAGCGAATTCAGGTTGCGCTGCCGCCTGCGGGCCGTGGATCCCGATCCACTGAAGGCCCGCAGCTCCGATACCCGGTCCGCGCCTGACTCCACGCGTGCAATCCCCGCCTGCTGGTTGATGGCTATGACGCCACGAACCCGGAGCGCCTGCAAGCACTCTCGCGTCCCGAATGACTCACATTGGCGGCATGCGCCTCAGCGACGGGTCGTGCGGGGCGGCAGCGAGGGCCAGTATTCCGGTGGCTTGCGGGCCCGCGTGCGCTGCTCGTAGTCGTATCCCAGGGCAATCAGGCGCGCTTCGCTCCATGCGGGGCCCATGAACACGATCCCCAACGGCAAGCCATCGCTGTGGCCCATGGGAATGGTGAGGCTGGGGTAGCCCGCCACGGCGGCGGCGCCGTACCCGGCCCCCGGGAAATGATCGCCGGCCTTGTGGTCGGTCAGCCAGGCAGGCCCCGTCGTCGGTGCCACCAGCACATCCAGTTGCTGCGCCTTGAGCGCGGCGTCGATGCCTTCCGGCCCCGCCAGCCGGCGTGCGCGACTGCGGGCGGCAATGTAGGCGGCTTCACCCAGGCCGCCCTTTGCGTTGGCCCGCTCGAACAGGTCCTGGCCGAAATAGGGCATCTCGGACAACCGGTATTGCTCGTTGTAGCCGATCAGCTGGGTCAGCGTGGTCAACGGTGCATTGCGTTCGGCGAGGTAGCGCTCCGCGCCATGCTTGAACTCGTAGAGCATCAGTTCCAGTTCGTCCGCGTTCCACTGTCCATCGGTGGGAATCTCCGCATCGACCACGATGGCGCCGGCTTCGCGCATCACCTCGATGGCGCTCTCCAGGGCTGCTGCGGCGTCGGGATGGATCGCTGCCTTGCTGCGCAGCACGCCGATGCGCGCGCCTTTCAGTGCGCCGGGCGTGAGGCGTGCGCTGTAATCCAGCGTGGTGTTCCAGGCGGCTTGCATCGTGGCGGCGTCTTCGGGATCCCGGCCTGCGAGCGTGGCCAGCAGGAGTGCCGCATCCGCAACGCTGCGGGCGATCGGACCGGCGGTGTCCTGGCTGTGCGAGATCGGCAGGATGCCCTGCCGGCTGACCAGGCCGACCGTGGGTTTCAGCCCCACGACACCATTGATCGCGGCAGGGCAGAGAATGCTGCCATCGGTTTCGGTGCCCACGCTGATCGCCGCCAGGTTGGCCGATACCGCCACGGCGCTGCCGGAGCTCGAGCCGCACGGATTGCGGTCCAGCGCGTACGGGTTGCGGGTCTGGCCGCCGCGTCCGCTCCAGCCGGAGGTGGAATGCATGGATCGGAAGTTGGCCCATTCGCTCAGGTTGGCCTTGCCCAGGATGACGGCGCCTGCCTCGCGCAGGCGGCGCACCAGGAACGCATCCTTCCCGGGGCGGAAATCCTTCAGCGCCAGGGAGCCGGCGGAAGTGGCCATCGGCACCGCATCGATGTTGTCCTTCAGCAGCACCGGGATACCGTGCAGGGGCCCGCGCGCCGCATTCGCGCGACGCTCCACATCGCGGAGGGCGGCTTCCTTCAACGCGTCGGGGTTGAGTTCGATCACCGCGTTCAACTGCGGCCCCGCCTTGTCGATGGCGGCGATGCGGTCCAGGTAGGCCTGCGTCAGGCGGCGGCTGTCCAGTTCACCGGACTGCATGCGCGCCTGCAGGTCGACGATATCCAGTTCGGCGTAGATGAAATCGGTGGGCGCGGTCGGTGCCGCTGCATCCGGCGGCGTCGCCGGCTGGCAGGCTGCCAGGGCGAGCATCAGGCCAAGCGGCAGCAGGGATCGACGCATGCGGACACCTTCACGGAGTTGCCGCAGGCTACGCAGGCGCTGGCCCGCGCGTCAAATCCGCTTGCGGCGCCGGATGTCGCGCCACAGCACCCAGACGATCACCAGGTTGACGATCAGCAGCGCCCAGGTGTGCCAGCCGGGGTGGTGGTAGAGGGCATAGATGTCCAGCGGCAGGTAGGCGGCCGAGCCGATGCAGCCCAGCCACGAGGCCCAGGCGCGGGCGCGCCACAAGCCCCAGCCTTCCAGCAGGCGCATGCCGGCGTACACCGCGATGATCAGCACGGTGACGTGGATCGATTCGGGATTGATGCGGTCGAGCCACTGGCTCACCACGCCGGGGCCGGCGTCGGGAATGAAGCGGGTGACCACCGCCTGCACGCTCTCGCGCAGGCGGTCGG
>Ga0065704_10001035_pt1 | contig 9982 bp, 6 predicted proteins | sample SwiRhicommuniRL2_FD_59091 | JGI IMG/M metagenome (GOLD analysis project Ga0065704, IMG submission 59091) | Switchgrass rhizosphere bacterial communities from Rose Lake, Michigan, USA - RL2 v2 (version 2) | ecosystem: Host-associated > Plants > Roots > Rhizosphere > Soil | place: East Lansing, MI | reverse complement strand
CCGTACACATTGGGCCAGGCCTGCTGCTTCTTGCGCAAGGAGCGGCGCCACTTCCAGACGAAATATTCGCGGTACAGCGCCCAGCCCGACTCGAGTCGTACCAGCGTGTGCTCCGGGTCCAGCACCGGACAGATCGCCACGATCCGCGCGATCTCGATGCCGGCCGCCGCGGCGTGCACTCCCACCCGCAAGCTGAAATTGCCGCCGAGCGAAAAGCCCGCCAGGCACAGGCGCTTGCCCGCGTGCATGAGCTGCAGGCTTTTCACGGCGCCCACGACCTCGGCGATGCGACAGGAGTGGAAGATCTCCTCGTTCAAGTGATGGCTGTCGCCGTGGTCACGCAGGTTGAGCCGTACGACGTCGTAACCCGCGTCGAGCAGAGCCTGCGCCAGCGAGAGCACGTACAGCGACTGGGCGCTGCCCTCCCAGCCGTGCAGCAGCACCGCGAGCTGCGTGGCCGCGGGCCGACCGTAGGTTTCCTGCGCGGCCAGGTGGGCGAGCAGCCGGACGCCGTCGCCGCAGTCGACGAGCACGTCGCGCGAGGCCCGCAGCAACGGCGCGCAGCGACGTTCCACCGCGCGCCGGCGCAACGGCAGGCTCGGGTAGATCGACTGCAGGTGGGGATGGCGTAGCCGCCGCGGCGGCGCGAAGTCTTCCCTCGCGCCGGCCGGGCGTTCATCGGTGGGCGTCATGCGTGTGGTGACTGCGGATTCCAGGCGCGGTCGCGGACGACCGCGATCGGCGACGACCCCGGCAGTGTCTCCACAAACGCGCTGCCCATCAACTGGGACGGCGTGCGATGGCCCCAGTGCTCGGGCGCCACGCCGGCCAGTAAGCGCGTCACGATCGCAAGCGAAGCGTGCACCGTCACGTCGTAGCCGTTGGCGACGCGGATGCGCCCCGTCACGCGCTCGCCACTCGGTGCCTGCACCTCGCCCCAGACGAGCATCGAGGTGGCCGCGCGCGTGGCCGCGTCGGGCCCGGCCGGGCCCTTGGTCACGACGCGTTCGAGCAGCGCACGCACGAACCCGACGCGCAGCAGGCCGCCGAAGGTGTTGAGCCGGCGCAGCTTCGCGACGTTCGGCCGCCCCATCGCGATGTACGCCTCGACGTTGCCGATGCCGGTCGTGTGGAACGCCGTGCTGACGTCGCCCCAGGGAATCGTGACCGCCGGGCGCACGCCGTCGCCGAAATCGATGTCGCGTTCGCGGAAGGCGTGCGCGACGGGGACGATGCGGCCCGCACTGCGGATGCGGCCGCCGCGCGCGAGGTTCGCGATGCTGGTCTTGAGCGTGCCGCGGCTCGGGCGTCCGGCCGAGGCGAACCCGAGCGCGAGCACCGTCGCGTCGGGCAGTTCCGCGTGCAGTCGCGCCGCGAGGCAATCCGTCGGCACGACGTCGAACCCCGCCCCCGGGCACAGCACGACCTGGGCGGAATGCGCCTCCGCATCGTGCGCGTGCACGGCTTCGAGCACGTCGATCTCGCCCGTGATGTCGACGTAATGCGCGCGATGACGCAGGCACGCCCGCACCATCGGTGCGGAAGTGGCGGCGAACGGGCCGGCGCAATGCAGCACGACGCCGACGTCGGCCAGCAGCTGCGCCAGCGCAGCCTCGTCGTCGAGTGCTGCGATCCGGCTGTCACAGCCGAGTTCTCGCGCCAGTGCGCCGACCGCTTGCGGATTGCGCCCGGCCAGCACCGGAGCCAGCCCTCGGCGGACGGCCTCCCGCGCGATGAGTTCGCCGGTGTAGCCAGTCGCGCCGTAGACGAGCAGGCGCGGCCCGGTCATGCGCCGGGAACGACCGAGAACTCGACGCGGTTGTTCCTTGCCGCGACCGCGTTCCATGCCGCGGCGGTGGTCTTGTCGTCCTGGCCAGGATAGGCCAGTGGCTCGCGGCGACCGGCGTTGACGACCTCGACCCGGATTGCGCCATCGGTGCGACGCTGCAGCATCGCGGCGAAGTTCGCGAAATCCAGGGACTGGCGTTGCGCCGTCGACAGCGAGTCGTCGAACGGGTTGCCGACGAGGTCGCACTTCGACGCGAGCGCCTCGGCGGGCGCGGGGGCGAAGCCGTCGCCGGCCGCCCCGGCGAGACAGAAGTCACCGACGAACGACTCGACGCGGATGCGACCGTGGAACTGCTGTGTCTCGAGTGTCGCGGCCAGCACGCGCAGCCGATCGAGTCGCGAACCGGCGAACGGCGTCTCGCCGTAGGGCACCGGCTCGGTCGCGACCGGCCCGTGCGCGGTGCCGTCGAGGGGAGGCGACAGTGGCTCGGTGCTCGCCAGCGTGGCGGCGGCGGAGGCCGCGGCGACTGCAGCCAGCGCGTCGGCCTTGGCCTTCTCGGTGGCGGCGCGCGATTCGACGAGCTGCTGCGCCAGCCGGTCGTTGGTGAGCGAGGTCTGCCAGGTCATGAAGCCGAGCACGAGCGTCGGGATCACGGCCATCAGTGCGGTCATCAGCACGGGCCACCACTGGCGCGGTCGCGCGGGTGGCACCAGCGCCTCGGGCGGCAGTGGCGGCGGGATCTTCGCGATGCCCTCGCGCAATTCGCCGCCGAGCCGGCGTGCGAACGCCTCGAACGTGGCGAGCACGAAGCGGCGGTGTTCGCCGAGTTGCTCCTTCACGAGCTGCTGCATCGATTGCCGCAGCGCAGCCTGCAGTTCCTGTGCAATGGCAGGGGTGAACGGCAGCCCGACCATCTCCGTGGCCGTCGGCAAGCCGAGCGGAGCGGACACCGGTTTCGCCGTCGTCTCGTGCCCCGGCAGGAACATGTCGTCTTGCGCGGCGTCGCCTCGGTGGGCCGCGAGCGCAGCGGCCATCGCCGCCTCGCCCGTGTTGCCTTGCTCGACGGCGGCGGCAGCCGCTGCGGCCGGCCCGGAGAACAGCGCCGTGCGTTGCGTGCGCCGGTCGGGCAACAGGTGCAACTGGTAGAGGACGCGGGAGACGTCGACCGGGCGCACCGTCTTCGGCAGCACGCCGACGGCGCCGAGCGCGCGCGCCTGGCTCACGTACAGCTCGCCTTCCTGCGAGGTGTACATCATGAGCGGAATCGTCGCGGTCAACGGGTCGGCCTTGATGGCCTGGACCGCCTCGAACCCGTCCATGCCGGGCATCAGGTGGTCCATGAAGATCACGTCGGGACGATTGCGCTGCAGGTATTCGAGAGCCTGCTCGGCGGACTCGGCCGTGTCGACCGTCATCGCGTGCTGCTCGAGCATCCGGCTGAGGATGACCCGGGCCGAACGCGAGTCATCCACGATCAGGGCTCGTTTGCCCGTGGTCATTCCCCAATGTCCCTTTTGTGGAAGCGCCCTGGAGGCGCCGCGTGTACCGGCTTTCTACCTTGAAAGCGCAGCGAAGCCAATCCCGGCTATTGGAAGTGGCCGGGTGGGGGGCCGGGCGTATGCTGCGGCAATCCGGCGATACCAAATCCAAGGAGCATGTCAATGCCCTATACCACCCAGGACATCAGGAACATTGCACTCGTGGGCCAGGCCGGCGCGGGCAAGACTCTGCTGGCGGAGGCCTTGCTCGCGCAGTCCGGAGCGATTCGAACCAAGGGCTCGCTTGCGCGCGGCACCACGGTCTGTGACTTCGATCCGCAGGAAAAGTCGCAGCTGCACTCGCTCGACGCGGCGATCTGCGGCTTCGAGACGCAGGGCCGGCGCGTCAACGTGGTCGACACCCCGGGATACCCCGACTTCATGGGTCGCACGCTCAGCGCGCTCGAGGCGGTCGAGACCGCGGTGATCGTCGTCAGCGCCGTCAACGGCGTCGAGACCATGACCCAGCGCATGATGGAGTTCGCGAAGCAGCGCGGGTTGTGCCGCCTGATCGTCATCAACAAGATCGACAGTCGCGACGCACGTGCCGACGAGGTGCTCGAGGAGATCCGCGACGCCTTCGGCACGGCGTGCCTGCCGATCAACCTGCCGGCGGAGCGCGGCGCGGCCGTCGTCGACTGCTTTTTCCAGCCGCACGGCAAGCCGGCCGATTTCTCCTCGGTCGAGGAGGCGCACACGCGCATCATCGACCAGGTCGTCGAGGTCGACGAAGAACTGATGGCGGTCTACCTCGAGCAGGGCGAGGAACTGAACCCCGAGCAGCTGCACGACCCGTTCGAGAAGGCGCTGCGCGAGGACCACCTCGTGCCGATCTGCTTCTGTTCCGCCGAGACCGGCGCGGGCATCCCCGAACTGCTCGAGGTGCTCGCACGGCTCGCGCCGAACCCGACCGAAGGCAACCCGCCGCCGTTCCTCAAGGGCGAAGGCGATGCCGCCGAACGCGTCGCCGTCAGTGCGGACCCGGCGCAGCACGTCATCGCGCACGTGTTCAAGGTCACGATCGATCCGTTCGTGGGCAAGCTCGGCATTTTCCGCGTGCACCAGGGCACCGTGAAGGCCGGCGCCCAGCTGTTCGTCGGCGACGGGCGCAAGCCGGTCAAGCTCGCGCACATCTACCAGCTGCAGGGCAAGGAGCACATCGAGATCGCGCAGGCCGTCCCCGGGGACATCGCCGCGGTCTCGAAGGTGGACGAGATCTTCTTCGACGCGGTGCTGCACGACTCGCACGACGAGGACCACTACCACCTCAAGTCGGTGACGTTCCCGCCTGCGATGCTCGGGCTGGCGATCCGCGCGGACAAGCGTGGCGACGAGCAGAAGCTCTCCGAAGGCCTGCACCGGCTCGTGGCCGAAGACCCGTGCGTGCGCGTCGAGCACCACGTCGCACAGAACGAGACCGTGCTGTACGGGCTCGGCGACCTGCACCTGCGCGTGATGCTGCAGAAGCTGACGGAGCGTTACGGCGTGGCCGTCAAGACGAGCCCGCCGAGCGTGCCGTACCGCGAGACCATCACGCGCCCGGCCGAAGGCCACTGCCGGCACAAGAAGCAGACCGGCGGCGCCGGCCAGTTCGGCGAGGTGTACCTGCGCATCGAGCCGCTCGAACGCGGCGCGGGCTTCGAGTTCGTCGACGACGTGGTCGGCGGCGCAATTCCGGGCCAGTTCATCCCCGCGGTCGAGAAGGGAGTGCGGCAGGTGCTGACCGAGGGTGCGATCGCGGGTTTCGCGCTGCAGGACCTGCGCGTCAGCGTCTACGACGGCAAGCACCACGCGGTCGATTCGAAGGAAGTCGCGTTCGTCTCGGCCGGTCGCAAGGCGTTCATCGAGGCCGTGCGCAATGCGGGCCCGATCGTGCTCGAGCCGATCGTCCGGGTCGCGATCAACACGCCCGCCGGTGCGATCGGCGACGTCACGAGCGACCTCGCGACGCGTCGTGCACGCATCAACGGGCAGGATTCACTGCCGGGCGGACGCGCGGAGATCGGCGCACTCGTGCCGCTGGCCGAGCTGCAGGACTACCTGTCGCGACTCAAGGCGATCACGGGCGGCGAAGGCACCTACACGATGGACCTGAGCCATTACGACCCGGTGCCGCCGCGCAAGCAGCAGGAACTCGTGACGTCGTTCAAGCCGCAGGAGGAAGTCGAGTAGCGGACGCCGCGCAGCCTCACCCGGGATCGGGCGCATAGAACGCGAGGCCACGCGCCTCGCGTTTGCGCAGCGTCTCGAGGTTGCGTCGCTGCCAGTCGGCGAACGCGGCATCGGCGGCCGCATGGTCGTCGCGCGACCAGGCGGCTGGACGCAGTCCAGGCCAGTTCGGCGCCGGCAGGAACGACTGGTCCCACGACGCCCCGTGACGCTCGACGAAACGCTCGAAGACCGTCGCGTCGGGCCAGAGCGTCGTGGGTTCGTCCTCGTCGAAGGGTCCGCCGTTGCCGGTGCGGACCGCGAACAGCACGCGCCGGTAGTGGTCGCGAGAGCGCTGTCGCGGCTGCGCCGCCAGCCAGAGGGTCGCGCGGTTGGACGGCGAGCGGCGCACGTCGTCGTGCGCAGGCGCCGGCAGGTTCTCCGCGCCGATGTGACGGGCAAATTCCGCCTGCAGCCCGCGACGCTGCGCGTCGGCGTAGTCGCGTACGTCCACGGTGCCGAACACGTCGCGCAGTGCCGCCACGTGCGACGAGTACTCGTAATAGTGCGCCGACATCGCGAGGAAGGACCCCAGGTCGCGCTGGCCCGGGGCCAGCAACCGCCGCACGACGTGTTCCTTGAACATCGAGATCGCGAGCTCTGACGGCTCGCGCAGGTACACGAGCGGACGGACCTCGAATCCGTCCAGCCACTGCGACAGCCGGCGCAAGTACGAGCGATGTGCCGCGAACCACGCCGGCAGGTCGTCCTGGCCCGGCTTGCCGAGCACGTGACGAAAGATGGACTCGGCGCTCAGGACCGTCAGGCGCGCCGTCGTCCGCTGTTCCTGCAGGTAGCGCGCGTACCTGCCGAGTCGCACGCGATCGAGCAGGTTGTGGCGCGCGAGGGCCTGAGCGACCTTGTGGTGCGCATCCATCTCACGCCAGCGACCTGGCCGCAGCGACGGGTAGAGAATCCCCTGCGCGGCAAGCGGCGCGCGGCACTGGCCCATGTATGCCTGGACGGCCGTCGTGCCCGTCTTGTGCGTGCCAACGTGGAGCACCAGCCGATGCTCTGGCAAGGTCTGCACCTCGGTTCGGGGGGCGCAGTATACGATGCGATGCGTCGCGCACGACCCGCGAAACGAGCAAAATCCGCCTTCGCCCGGCGGGCGTGCGATCACCCAATGGACGATTCATGACGGCCGAAATGAACGTGCAGCCGCGGCACCCGGCGCGACCGCGCATCGTCGTGCTCACCCGTACGTTCCCGAAGCTGTCGGAGACGTTCGTCACCGACCATGTCCACGCCCTGGTGGCCGCGGGCTTCGAGGTGATCGTGGTGGCCCGGCGCGTCGACCGGGCATTGCAGGCCAGGCTCTTCGATGTCGCGGTCGANGCGATGCAACTCCCGTCGTGGCGGGAACTCGGGTTGAAGGGCGCCATCGCGGCGGCCCGGGNCTGCACGGCCTGGATCCGCGCCCATCGCANGTTCCGTGCGCACCGCACGGCGTGGAAGCACGCGCTCTACGGTCAGCGGCTCCGTGCAGTGCTCACCCGGCTGCGACCGGACCTCGTGCATGCGCACTTCGGGCCGAACGGCATCGACGCCGCGATCGCGCTCGAAGGCTCGGCGACGCCTCTGATATGCAACTTCCACGGCTTCGACGCGACCGCCTATGCCCTCCGGCACGGCTGGGACCTGTATCGCGCGACACTCGGGCGCGCCACGCTCGTGGTGCACAGCAACTTCATGGAACGGCTGCTGACGGGCAACGGACTGTCGCGCCCCGAGCGCATCCGTCTCGGCGTCGACCGCACGGTGTTCCGCCCCAGGCCCCGGGCCGAGCACTGGGCAGCGCCCGTGCGCCTGATCACCGTCGGCCGGCTCGAGCACCAGAAGGGACAGGATCTGGCGGTCCGGGCGCTGGCCCGCCTGCGCGAGCAGGCGCCGCAATACGACTTTCGCCTGCGGCTCGTCGGTGCGGGTTCGCAGGCCGAGCCGCTGCGACGACTCGCCGGCACCCTCGGGCTCGGAGCCGTCGTCGAAGGGCCGGCGCCGGCAAGCTACGCGGAGGTCGCGACGGCGCTCGACCACGCCGACCTGGCAATCATTCCTTCGCGCGTGGGATCGGACGGCTCGCAGGAGTCGTTCTGCCGCGTCGCGATCGAGGCCATGGCCAGCGGTCTGCCGCTCGTCGTCACGCCGACCGGTGGACTGCCCGACACCGTGGGCAGCGGCGGCACGATTGCGGCGCATACCAGCGTCGAAGGGCTGGCCGATGCGGTGCTCGCGACGCTGGAACGTCGCGGACCTGCGCAGTGGCTGCAAATCGCCACGGCCGAGGCTTCGGGCTACGACATCTCCGCAATGAGCGGCGGCTACGTGGCGCTCACCGAACGGCTGCTGCGAGAGCGCGTGGCAGCCACCTGACGCGCGCCGGAAGAGTACAGAGTTCAGAGTTCAGTCGGAAGCGGACGCCGCCTGCGGCGGCCGACCTGCGACGCGCGCGCTCGTCCGACTAGACTCTGTACTCTGTACTCTGAACTCTCTCCGAGGATCACTCCCGGATCCCCGTCCCCCTCTCCATCAGCCAGACGCTCATCGCGAACAACACCAGCGTCGCGGCGATCATGAACCCGAACGAGAAGCCGACGTCGACGTCGGAGTGGCCGAGGAAGCCGTAGCGGAACGCGTTGACCATGTAGAGGATCGGGTTCGCCTTGGACATCTGCTGCGCCCAGTCCGGCAACATCGCGATCGAATAGAACACGCCGCCGAGGTAGGTCATCGGCGTCAGGATGAACGTCGGCACGAACGAGATCTGGTCGAAGTTCTTCGCGAACACGGCGTTGATGAAGCCGCCGAGCGAAAAGACGATCGAGGTGAGCAGCACGGCCGCGAGCACCGTGAACAGGTGCTCGACGTGCAGCTTCGTGAAGAACAGCGCGATCACCGTGACGACGAGCCCGACCAGCAGGCCGCGCACCACGCCGCCGGCGACGTAGCCGAGCACGATGAGCCAGTTCGGCAGCGGCGACACGAGCAGCTCCTCGACATGGCGGCCGAACTTGGCGCCGAAGAACGAGGACACGACGTTGCCGTAGCTGTTCGTGATGACCGACATCATGATCAGGCCGGGCGCGATGTACTGCATGTACGAAAAACCGCCCATCTCGCCGATTCGACGGCCGATCAGGCTGCCGAAGATCACGAAATAAAGCGTGGCCGTGATCGCGGGCGGCACGATCGTCTGGCCCCAGATGCGCACGATGCGGCTGAACTCGCGATGGACGATGGTCATGAAGCCGATGCGTCGCGCGCGGCGCATGCGCTCGACGCTGGTCGCGGCCTCGTGCCCGCCGGCGGCCACCCCGGGCGTCGCGGACGTGTGCGGCGACGGCGTCGTCACGATGCGGCTCCCGTCGGGACGGCGGCGCGGGCCTGGCCGCTGCCGAGGTCACGGCCCTCGACCAGACGCAGGAACAATTCCTCGAGACGGTTCGCCTTGTTGCGCATGCTGAGCACTTCGATGCCGGCCGCGCTGAGCGCGCCGAAAATCGCGTTGAGGTTCTGGTCCTTGTTCACTTCGATCTCGAGCGTCGTTTCGTCGACCTGCACGACAGGGTAGCCGGGCAGCGACGGCGGCGCCTGCAGCGGGTTGCGCAGGTTCAGCACGAACGTCTCGGTGTGCAGCTTGCGCAGCACCGTCGACATGCGGTCGTTCTCGATGATGCGGCCCTCGTCGATGATCGCGATGTGCCGGCAGAGGCTTTCGGCCTCCTCGAGGTAGTGGGTGGTCAGGATGATCGTCGTGCCCTGCTCGTTGATCCGGCGCAGGAACTCCCACATCGAACGCCGCACCTCGATGTCGACGCCGGCGGTCGGCTCGTCGAGGATCAGCAGTTGCGGCTCGTGCACCAGCGCCCGCGCGATCATCAGACGGCGTTTCATGCCACCCGAAAGCGAGCGCGACACCGCGTCACGCTTGTCCCAGAGCTGCAACTGCTTGAGCCAGTACTCGACGCGACCGCGCGCCACCGCGCGCGGAATGCCGTAGAAGCCTGCCTGGTTCAGCAGGATCGTCGAGACCTTCTCGAACTGGTTGAAGTTGATTTCCTGCGGCACGACGCCGAGGCAGGACTTGGCCGCCTCGAGGTCGCGGTCGAGGTCGTGGCCGAACACGCTGGCCGTGCCGCTGGTCTTGCGCACCAGCGAGGAGACGATGCCGATCGTGGTCGACTTGCCGGCGCCGTTCGGTCCGAGCAACGCGAAAAAGTCGCCTTCCTCGACGTCGAGGTCGATGCCTTTGAGCGCCTGGACCTTGTTCCCGTAGGTCTTGCTGAGCGCGCGCAGCGACAGTGCCTTCATGTGCCCGACCGCGGAGAAAGGGCGCAAAGCGTAATGTGCGCCCCCCGGGTCAGCAAGGAATGTCGGGGTCGCGGGGTGGGCCGTGCCGCAGTGGCGCTCGCGCCGGCCGTCGCGCCGGCCCGCCGCCGCCCCCGTC
>Ga0065704_10071766_pt1 | contig 9983 bp, 10 predicted proteins | sample SwiRhicommuniRL2_FD_59091 | JGI IMG/M metagenome (GOLD analysis project Ga0065704, IMG submission 59091) | Switchgrass rhizosphere bacterial communities from Rose Lake, Michigan, USA - RL2 v2 (version 2) | ecosystem: Host-associated > Plants > Roots > Rhizosphere > Soil | place: East Lansing, MI | reverse complement strand
CGCCAGTTTCAGGGACCACTTTCTTACCGGATGGATCCGGAGTTTCATACTCAACTTCTATTACAACGAATTGCTATAGCCCGAGTGCAATAGTCACAGCGGCAACAGATGTTACCAATGTATGTTTGAATATTGAGCACTCCTTTTTAGGTGATTTAAGTATTCGACTGGTTTGCCCGAACGGACAATCGATCAGTTTGAAAGATTATCCCGGAGGAGGAGGAACTTACCTTGGTGGGGCGCTGGATGACGGCGGTACAGGACCGGGAGTTGGAGCAACTTATTGTTTCACGCCTTCCGCTTCGGTTTTGCTCGTAAACGGTGGAACGGTTACAGCAGGTAATCCGGCCGGGCCATCTATTGCTCCGGGAAATTACATGCCTGTAAATTCATTCGCAGGTTTAATCGGATGTCCGATGAACGGGAACTGGACGATTCAGGTAACAGATAATTTGGCAATTGACAACGGGTATATTTTTAACTGGGATATCAATTTCAGTGCAGCCGTATTGTCTGCAGCGTCTTACACACCTACCATTGTATCGCAGGGCTGGGTTGCTGCACCAACATTGTCAAATACAGGAGCAACAACGGCTAACGTAACTCCAACAAACCAGGGAACACCTTGTTTCACTTACAGTCTTACGGATAACTTCGGTTGTACTTATTCTACACCGCAGTGTATTACGGTGAATTGTGGTACTTCTTTGCCAATCGGTTTGGTAAGTTTTGATGCAAAATCAGTCAATAACAATTCAGTGAACCTTTATTGGGAAACGAGCTCCGAGCAAAATAACGACTATTTCGTGATTGAAAGATCTGTAAGTGGATATGACGGTTGGGAAGAAATTGCGATCCTAGACGGAGCAGGGAATTCTCAGACCTCAATGTATTATTCAGCGGTTGATCAAATGCCGTTGAACGGAGTTTCTTATTACCGATTGAAACAAATTGATTTCGACGGGCAGGAACGTGTCCATGAAATGGAATCCGTTTATATTGACATTGCCGGTGTAGGTGATCTGGTTATTTTCCCGAATCCGGCAACAGACCTGGTGACTTTGAAAGGAGACATCGTTTCGTTGAGCACATTTAAATTACTCAATGCGATGGGGCAGGATGTACGCCTGAATGTTTCCTCTTATAAGCAAGGTGACGGAACATTGGTTTTGGACATTTCCTCACTAAGATCAGGAGTTTACATGGTTAAAAATGGTTCGAAAGTATATTCATTGATAAAAAGATAAAAATGAGTTCGGGAGGCTGATCTATGAGATCGGTTTCCCGGTATTTCTTCAAATGTTAAATTTTTAGTTTTTCTTAATGTTAAATTTTAGTACACAGTTGTTGTATTTTTTTAAAAATGACCTTTTGATGATTATTTTGCAACAGGGGGCGATTATTTTTATTTGCTCAAAAAGTGAACAAAAAGCATTCTGAATTTTAACATTTTCGTTACGGTTCCTTACAGTTTATTTCATTTATATTTAACCCATTACAGAACTAAATATTACTATGAAATTACTGCTAAAGGGCACTCTCACCCTACTATTAATCCAGTTTTGTTTCCTCTCCTACGGACAAACTGTCACCCAGCAATTAACTGCTGAAGAAATTGCGAATCGTGTTGCTTATGTGCATGGGAGCGATTTCGTATCAAATTATCCTCATTTAGTTGAAGCTTATGGTAAAGTGATGACTGAACGGATTGAATTCCGAACGATGGTTCAGAATCAGGATGAAAAATACCCTTTATTATCCTCTATTCCTTTAATGGCAAAGGTCAATCCGTCTATTCAGGGTGCTAACTTCGAGAATTTCCATTTAGAGAGCTTTAATCCGATGGTTTACGATCTTGAATTTTTCTCAGATAGAACACAGATCCTTCGCATTGATAATACCAGTTATATCATGGTTATTAAACCAATTACAAGAAACTAAGCCATGAGAAATAACAATTCAATTCTGGGAAAAGTAAGCCTTCTTGGCTTATTACTTACTTTAAGTATTCACTTTTCATGGTCGCAGACAGATAATTGCACTGGTGCACCTTCACTTACAGTTGGAGCTGCTTGTACTCCCACTCCCTATAATGTAACAACTGCATTTACTGATAATTTGACTTTTGAGCCGTCTTGTGGAACTGATTACAGAGATGGTTTTTTTCAGTTTACTGCAACAAGTACCTCAACTACAGTTACTTTAACTGATGCTGCAGCTAATGGTCCGAACCCTGGTTTGTTAGTTGTTTCAGGTACTTGTGGAGGGGCTTGGACTTCATTGGGGTGTTCTCAAAATGCAAATGGTTCAAATGAAACGGTTACGATTCCAACAGTAATTGGCCAAGTTTATCACATCGTTATTTTTACGATTAATCAAGGAGGTAGCGGTGCGCCTAATAATGATACAGATGGAACAATTTGTGTCACCTCCGGTGCTCCGGCTGCGAACATTATAATGGCTAACGGGAATACTTCCACGTGCAGCTCAACCTTTTTAGATCCGGGAGGGACAGGTAATTATTCGAATAACCAGGATTTTACGATGACTATTTGTCCGTCAACAGCGGGTGCAAAATTGAGCGCATTATTTACTGCGTTTGCTACGGAATCTTGCTGTGATAATTTAACGATATATGATGGTAATTCAACTGCTGCACCTTCTTTGGGGACGTTTGCAGGAACTACGTCTCCCGGGACAATACAGGCGACAGCTTCCAATGCTACGGGATGTTTGACATTTGTCTTTCATTCGGATATTTCGACTGTGGCTGCAGGATGGTCTGCAACGTTGTCTTGCATTTTGCCTTGCCAATCGATTACGTCAAACTGGGTCAGTTCCAATGAAGCGCCGATGGGGGATGGGATCATTCGGATCTGCCAGGGACAAAGCATCAATTTGGTAGGTAGCGGAACTTTCGGTACCTCCGGAACGGGAGCAACTTATTCCTGGAGTATGGGGAATGGCGTAATTGTACCAGGGGCAAATATCAATTACACCTATCCTGCTGTGGGAAGTTACCTGGCAAACCTGATCGTTACGGATGCAAACGGTTGTACGAATACCAATTCATTGAACCGGAATATCCAGGTTTCAACTACACCAACCATAACAACTTCAGCTACGCCTGCTACTTTGTGCACGAATCAAACATCCGCATTGGCCGCAACAGTTACGATGAATCCATTTACCGTGAATTGTACACCTCCGGTATCAGGAACCACTTTTTTACCGGATGGAGTAGGGATTCCTTATTCTACTTCCATTACAACAAACTGTTATAGTCCAAGTGCAACAGTTACAACAGCAACTGATATTACAAACATTTGTTTAAATATGGAGCATTCTTATTCGGGTGATTTATCCATGTCAATTACTTGTCCGAATGGACAATCTACAAATTTGATCACCTACGCTTCAACTACAACGGGTTCTGCTAATCTTGGAACTCCGTGGGCAACTGGAACTGTTGATGCAAATTCAGGAACTACTACACCGGGAACAGGAGCAAATTATTGCTTTTCCATGACAGGTGGAACGGCCTGGAATTCTGCTCCGGTTACTGGTGGAACTTTCCCGAACGGGAATGGTCCGGGAACGTATACTGATAGCTACATTCCTGCTGGAACATATACACCGATGCAGAGTTTTGCCAACCTGGTTGGCTGCCCGTTAAATGGTAACTGGACAATTACTGTAACAGACAATTTGAATTCGGATAACGGATATATTTTCAACTGGGACATTAATTTTAATGCGGCTTTGCTTTCTGCGGCTTCCTTTACACCAACGATTGTATCGCAGGGATGGGTTGCTGCTCCAACGCTTTCAAACGTCAATGCAACATCAGCGAATGTCACTCCGACAAACCAGGGAACGCCTTGTTTCACTTACAGCGTAACGGATAACTTCGGTTGTACATACACGGCTCCGCAATGTATTACAGTAAATTGTGGTGCTTCTTTACCTATTGGCTTGGTAAGCTTTGAGGCAAAGGCAATTAATAATAATTTGGTGGATCTGTTCTGGGAAACAAGCTCCGAGCAAAATAACGACTACTTTGTGATTGAAAGATCCGTGAGCGGTGCTGATGGCTGGGAAGAAATTGCTATCGTTGACGGAGCAGGGAATTCTCAATCAACACTGGATTATACAACAGCTGATCAGATGCCTTTGAACGGAGTTTCTTACTACCGACTGAAACAAATTGATTTCAACGGTCAGGAACGTGTACACGAAATGGAATCGGTTTACATTGACATTGCAGGAGTGGGGGATTTGGTTATCTTCCCGAACCCGGCAACTGACTTAGTGACTTTGAAAGGAGACATCGTTTCCCTGAGTACTTTTAAATTGATGAATGCAATGGGGCAGGATATCCGCACGAACGTTTCTTCTTACAAGCAAGGTGACGGAACATTGGTTTTGGATATTTCTTCTTTGAGATCCGGAGTTTACATGGTGAAAAATGGATCTAAAGTATATTCTTTGGTAAAACAATAAGAGAAGGCACTGCTTTCGATATACGTCAGCCAGAGCTGACAATAACTAGATTGAAGCCTTCGTCAACTGACGGAGGCTTTTTTGTTTTCCTAACAATTGGTGCGTCATTCAATTGGAATATATTCCCTATTTTGTAATCAAATTAATGAATATGAAAAATCTGTTTGGAGTTGTATTTGGTTTAGTCCTTGTGAGCAGCCTGGTTTCTTGCGGCGGCAAAGAACCTGAGAAAGTAAAGGTGGATGTGGCGGAGAAAACACCGGAATACAAAGCTTATGATTTGGTTCAGAATTTAGCTCTTGTCAAAGAATACAAAGAGCATGTTGAATCGAATAACCAGTCAATTTCATTGAAGTTAAGTAAGGAACGCCTGAATGGGAAGAACGGTTTTTATTGGTTCCAGGTTATTCAGCACGTTGGTGGCTCCAATATTGTGAAAATGAACATCAAAGTGCGTGAGGACAGCTTTAAAGTGGCATTCATGGATGAGGATACCGGTTTTGATCTCACTGAAGAGGAATATAGAAAGAAATATCCTTTTAAGTAATTTCAGATTCGGTCCAATACATATTGGATCAGGTCGTTCATTTCTTTTTCATAGCCTTTGCTGAATTCCATCCGCGGTCTGTTTGCAATTCCGAGGCAAATCGTAATGCATTCGTGACCCATCGCTTTTCCTAAAGCAAAAAGGGCAGAGCTTTCCATTTCGAAATTCACTACGCGGTGCTCCCCGAAAGCAAATTGCTCCAGTTTTTCATTGACATCCGAAGTACGCGTTCCCAATCGCAATGATCTTCCCTGTGGTGCATAAAATCCGGAACTGGTAACGGTAATTCCCTGTCGTACTTTTTCACTGTCCAGTTTTTTTGCCAGTGAAGCAGAGCCTTCCGAACAATAAGGGGTGATTTCTTCCGGGAAACCTACGAAAGCATCTAAAGATTGGGCAATAGCCTTTTCTGTTTCATTGAATGTAATCGGGTAGAAGTGAGCTACATTATCAATCCCAATAGCGTGACTGGAAAGGATATAGCTGTGCACATCAATATCGGCCTGCAGAATTCCGCAGGTACCGATCCGGATTAAATTCAGGGAAGTCAATGACGGTTTGTTTTCCCGGGTTTTCAGATCGATGTTTACCAGCGCATCCAACTCATTGATTACGATGTCGATATTGTCTGTCCCGATGCCTGTAGAAAGAGCCGTTATCTTTTTATTATTATAGGTTCCTGTATGGCAAACAAACTCGCGGTGCTTGGATTGGTGCGTAATTTCATCAAAAAAAGCTGAGATAGCAGCCACTCTGTCCTGATCTCCAACCAATAAAACAGTGTGAGCAATGTCTTCGGGAGAAATTCCCAAATGATAGACGTTGCTTTTTGAGTCCAATACCAGTTCTGATGCAGGATATTTCATATTTAAGTTAAAAGTGAGAAGTTAAAAGTTTAAAAGGAAAATCAAAAGTTAAAAATTATTTCTGCGCATAATAAGCAGTATCATTTTTCACTTTTACCTTTTTTAGTTTTCACTTATTTATTGATGCTTCCGAATACTTTAGTAAGTAAATCGGTTACACGTGCTGCCGGGTCAAGACGAATCTTGTTTTCTTCTTTTTCAACCATTTGGAACAGTCCTGCAATCGCTTTTTCAGTAATGTACTGATTCAGATCCGGATTGATTTTCTCGCCACCGGTCAAATTCATAGCACTATTGTATTTTGTAATGATCGGGTTCCAGTATTCTGTCAATTTCACTTTTGCGATTGCATCTTTTACTTTCGGAGAAAATGCTGCTACCAGCTTTGAAGTGGTATTGTCTTTCAGGAAGCGGGTTGCTGCTCCGTTACCACCGTTCAAAATGCTGAATCCGTCAGAGATAGACATATTTAAAATCGCGTCCTTGAAAATAGGTAAAGCTTCTTTTGTTGCTTCTTCAGCGGCTCTGTTTAAAGTGGTTTCAAATTTTTCCACCTGACCGCTAAGTCCCCAATCCATTGCTTTCTGCTTTACTTTCAAAGCATCGGGAGGGAAAGGTAAGCGGATTGCATCATTTTTCAGGAAACCATCCGTTACAGAGGTTAAATTCACTGAGTTCTGGATTCCAACCGTTAAGGCCTCTTTCAATCCTGAAATAACTTCTGAATTGGTTAAAGCCGGAGTGGTATTTGTTCCTGTATTTAATGCACCTGCAGCTTCTTTGACTGTTTCACATGCCTGTAAACCAATCATTATAGTACCTAAAGCCAGAATTGTAGTGAATTTTCTCATAGATAATTTTTTATGTTCAAACTTAACAATAATTTTGTCTAAGCTCAAAAACAGTACCATGATTAATGTCGAAATAATTTCTATCGGAGACGAACTCTTAATCGGACAGACAATTAATACAAATGCTTCATGGATGGGAGCTCAATTAGCGCTTCATGGAATCAAGGTTTCTCATGTGGTAACGATCTCAGATACCCGGGAAGCTATTACGACCGCATTGGAAGAGGCCCGGAAAAGAAGCCAGGTAGTTTTAATTACCGGTGGATTGGGGCCTACAAAGGATGATATTACCAAACATGTTCTTTGTGATTATTTCGAGACAAAGCTGGTAATGGATGAAGCTGTTTTGAATCATGTCGAGTCCTTCTTTATTAAAAGGAACAGACCGATGCTGGAAGTGAATAAAATGCAGGCAATGGTCCCGGAAGCATCTGAGGTCCTGTTTAATGAGCAGGGAACAGCTCCGGGAATGTGGTTTGAAAAGAACGATACCATTTTTGTTTCAATGCCGGGAGTTCCCTATGAAATGAGATATTTGATGGAATCGCATGTCATTCCGCGACTAACAGAGCGATTTCCGGTAAAAAAGCTGGTTCAAAAAACGTATTTAACCCAAGGGATCGGAGAATCATTTTTAGCAGAAAAGATAAGTGATTGGGAAGACCAGTTGAGAAGCGAAGGCCTTGACCTGGCGTATTTACCTTCTCCGGGAATGGTAAAACTGCGCATTAGTTCTTCGTCAGGAGATCAAATCCGGGTGGCGCATTACGGCGAAGCATTGAAAAAGATGATCCCGGTTTATTTGTATGGTGAAGACGAAGAGACCTTGTCGGAAATAGTAGGCAGGCTTTTGCAAAGCAGGGGAGAAACAGTTGGTACAGTTGAAAGTTGTACAGGCGGAAGCATTATGGCAAACCTGACAAGTATTTCAGGCTCTTCGGCCTATGTGCTTGGGGGATTTATAACGTATAGTAATGATCTGAAAATAAAACTGGCTCATGTGAATCCGGATACGCTGGAAGATCAGGGTGCTGTTTCGGAAGAAACCGTTCTTGAAATGGCTGCTGGCGGTAAAAAAGAATTAGGAGTTGACTGGTGTATTTCTGTTTCGGGAATTGCAGGTCCGTTGGGTGGAAGTGACGAGAAGCCGGTTGGGACGGTTTGGATCGCAATTGATGGTCCGGATCGGAAAGTATCCAGAAAGTTTCTGTTTGGCTCAGATCGTCAAAGAACGGTGCAAATGTCAGTGCTTACTGCATTAAATTTGCTGCGCTGCGAAATTTTAGGAATAAATATTGAAAAAAAGCAAGATTAATGTTGCTTAATTGTTGAAATTTGCTTTTCTTTGCACCCGCTTTTAGAATAAGGAAAAAATAAAATACAATGTCACGAGTTTGTCAATTAACAGGAAAGTCGGTAATGGTAGGGAACAACGTTTCTCACTCAAACCGCAAAACAAAGCGCAAGTTTTACCCGAACTTGTTAACTAAAAAGTTCTACGTACCAGAAGACGATATGTATGTTACATTAAAGATTTCTGCGTCAGCTTTGAGAACTATTAATAAGAAAGGGATTTCTGCGTGTTTGAAAGAAGCACGTGAAAAAGGTTTTTTAAAGTAAGAGAAGCGAAAGCTTCGATTTTTAGGATAAGCGTAAGTAAATCCATTAAATTGAGAGAAAATGGCTAAGAAAGCAAAAGGAAATAGAATCCAGGTTATTTTAGAGTGCACTGAGCACAAAGAGTCTGGAATGGCAGGAACTTCTCGTTACATTTCGATGAAGAACCGTAAAAACACTCCTGATCGTTTGGAGATTAAAAAATTCAACCCGATCTTGAAGCGTTATACAATTCACAAAGAGATTAAGTAAGAGAAAGCATTGCTTTCGATTTGATCGCCGTCTGTGACGGAGAAAATTTCAAATTGAAAATAATATAAAATATTTAAGTCATGGCTAAGAAAGTAGTAGCATCCCTACAGAAAGGTGGAGGAAAAGAGCATACGAAAGTAATCAAGATGGTTAAATCTGATAAAGGTTCTTTCGCATTCAAAGAAGAGATTGTACACAACGATAAAGTAAAGGACTGGTTCAACGGTAAGTAACCAATTCTTTAAAGTTGTAAACTCGATATTGTTTTAGAAACCTCTCCGTAACTCGGAGGGGTTTTTTTATGTATTTTTGAACTATGGCATTATTTGGTTGGTTTTCGAAAGAAAACAAGGAAACACTTGATAAAGGACTCGAAAAAACAAAGGAAAGTTTCTTTGGTAAGTTAACGCGTTCACTGGTAGGTAAATCACGAGTTGATGATGAGGTATTAGACGAATTGGAAGAGATTTTGATCAGTTCTGATGTTGGAGTGAACACAACCCTGAAAATCATCGATCGTATCAATGAGCGTGTTTCCAGAGATAAATATGTAGGTACTGAAGAGCTGAATAAGGTTCTGAAAGAAGAGATCGCATCCTTGTTGTCTGAAAATGATAACGAAGGTCCAAGCGAATACAATATCCCGGAACATAACGGGAATCCGCATGTGATTATGGTGGTTGGAGTAAATGGAGTAGGGAAAACTACTTCTATCGGAAAACTGGCCAATCAATTCAAGAAAGCAGGAAAGAAAGTGGTTCTGGGTGCGGCCGATACTTTTCGTGCTGCAGCAGTAGATCAATTGATCATCTGGTCGGAACGTGTTGGTGTTCCAATCGTTCAGCAAGGAATGGGAGCAGACCCGGCATCTGTTGCTTTTGACGCATTGAGCTCGGCGAAGGCCCAGGGAGCTGATGTAGTTATTATTGATACTGCAGGAAGATTACACAACAAAGTGAACCTGATGAATGAGCTTTCCAAGATCAAACGAGTAATGGAAAAAGTCATTCCGGATGCTCCGCATGAAATTTTATTGGTATTGGATGGTTCTACCGGTCAGAATGCTTTCGAACAGGCAAAGCAATTTGCTTTGGCAACTTCATTAACCGGATTGATCATTACAAAATTAGACGGTACAGCCAAAGGCGGCGTTGTTATCGGGATCTCAGACCAGATGAGTATTCCAGTGCGATTTATTGGTGTCGGAGAAGGAATTGAAGATCTGCAGGTTTTTCATAAAGAAGAGTTTGTGGCATCCATCTTTGGAGAATGAGTGGAAAACAATCAGTTAAATTAACAATCCAATAATTCTGTAACTAATTTTATAATTTGAGTGTTAATTTTGTG
>Ga0065704_10071765_pt1 | contig 9984 bp, 10 predicted proteins | sample SwiRhicommuniRL2_FD_59091 | JGI IMG/M metagenome (GOLD analysis project Ga0065704, IMG submission 59091) | Switchgrass rhizosphere bacterial communities from Rose Lake, Michigan, USA - RL2 v2 (version 2) | ecosystem: Host-associated > Plants > Roots > Rhizosphere > Soil | place: East Lansing, MI | reverse complement strand
CCCGAAGCCACCGCTCATATCCCATGCTCGGCGAGCTTCAATCCGTCCTCGTCCGTCCACTGATCCCGCGACAGCTTCTGCGCGAAGCGCTCCTCGTTCCACACCTCGAGGTAATCGATCTTGCCGAACACCCGCACATCGCCGACGATGGACGCGCTTTCGCGCAGCTGCTGCGGCACCACGATTCGTCCCTGGCCGTCGAGCTCGCTTTCCTGGCCGTAGTAGCTGACGCGATCGAGAAACTTGAGACGGGACGGGTGGTTCGGCGGCATCTTCGACAGGCGCTCTTCCACTTGCAGCCATACACTCATCGGATAAATGCGGACCGATTCGCCGGTAACGCTGGTGACGAACACGTCGGGGCCGCGCTGGTCGTGGACCAGTGCTCGAAAGAGCGTCGGAATCTTCAACCGCCCTTTGTCGTCGACACGTGTCGGGGCGCTCCCCCGCAGGCTTTTTTGGTCCACTTTGGTCCACAAAAATCCACGCGGATAATAGAACTGCTCGGATTCCGCTGTCAATCGCCAAATCGTTCACAGATCTGCATTTGAGGCGAGTATTCGCCTTGATTTCGCTTTGGGGTCGGACCCCCATAACGGACCGTCGCGGGGTCGGACCCCGATGATCGGTTGGTGCGGGGTCAGACCCCGGTGACGGGGCGACTCAAGGCGGGTCTAAAGACCCGCCTCTACGCTGATACGCTCAACGTTCATGCTTCGCGCGGCGTTGATCGGCCTTCCTTCCAGCGGCAAAACCACTCTCTTCCAGCTGATGACGAGCATCCACGACACGCCGCGTGGCAAGGGTGACGTCAACATCGGGATTTCGAAGGTTCCCGACGAGCGACTCGACAAGCTGACCGCGATGTACAACCCGAGGAAGCGCGTCCCCGCCACCGTGGAGTTCACCGACATCGTCGCGACCCGCGGAGGCGCCCAGGCACTGGTCGATGTGGCGGGTTACAGGAACGCCGATGCGCTCGTGCACGTGGTCCGCGCCTTCCGTGATCCCGCCGTCGCGCACCCGGCCGGCTCAATCGATCCCGCACGCGATGCACAGACCATGGAAGACGAGTTGATCCTGGCTGACCTTGGCGTCGCAGAACGCCGACTCGAACGCATCGAGAAGGACCTGAAGAAGGGGAAGTCCGCGGAGCTGCAGAAGGAGCGCGACCTGGTCCAGCGATGCAAGGAGACGCTCGAGCACGGCACGCCGCTGCGCGCGCTGCAACTGGCTGGAGATGATTTGAAGATGCTCCGCGGCTTTCAACTCCTCTCGGCCAAACCGCTGTTGCTCGTGATCAACCTCGACGAAAATGACGTCGCGGAAGTTGGCGCCGACGTCGCGCGCGCAGCGGAGAAGACCGGCTTGCGGTCACTGCTCGCGCATGCGTCGACGCGCGCGATCGCGCTGTGCGCGAGCATTGAATTGGAGATCTCGCAGCTCGCCGCAGACGACGCGACAGCATTTCTTGCGGACCTCGGTTTGAGCGAGTCGGGACTCGACCGCGTGATCCGAACCAGTTACGACCTGCTCGGATACATCTCTTTCTTTACCGTCGGCGAGGACGAATGCCGTGCATGGTCCACTGCGCGCGGCACACCGGCGCAGCTCGCCGCCGGTGAGATCCACACCGACATTCAGCGCGGATTCATCCGCGCGGAAATCGTCGCCTACGACGCGCTCATGGCCCGCGGCTCCATGGCGGCGTGCCGAGAGCACGGCGAGGTGCGCCTCGAAGGCAAGGAATACGTCGTGCAGGACGGCGATATCATCAACTTCCGGTTCGCAACCTGAGTGACGCCGCTCCGCATCCTTATCCTCGAAGCGCAGGTGCCCTTCGTTCACGGCGGCGCCGAGATTCTGGTGCGCGAGCTTGCCTCGGCTCTGGAGGTACACGGGCATCACGCACAGGTGGTGTCAGTTCCTTTCACCGACTCCCCGAAAGAAGAGATCCTGGCTGGAGCAGAGGCCTGGCGTCTGCTCGACGTTACTTGTGCCGGCGGTGGATCGATCGATCTCGTCATCGCCACCAAATTCCCGACCTACTTCGCACGGCATCCGCGAAAGGTGCTCTGGCTGGTGCATCAGCATCGGGCAGCCTATGAACTGGCGGGAACACGGTTCAGCGACTTCTCCCACACGCCGCGCGACATCGCACTTCGCCGCCGTTTGATCGAAGCCGATTCACGCATGCTGCGCGAATGCGTGGGCCACTTCACGATTGCGCGAACAGTGTCAGACCGTATGCTGAGGTACAACGGCATCGCGTCGGAGGCCTTATACAACCCACCGAAGCTCGCGGGACGACTCGCCGCCGGGCCATATGGCGACTACGTGCTGACCGTCACGCGACTCGAGCACGTCAAACGCGTCGATCTCGCCATCGACACGTTTCAGAAAGCCACGTCGGGCATGCGGCTGCTCATTGCTGGCGAGGGATCGATTCGACACGATCTCGCCGAACACATCGAGCGGCTCGGATTGAGCGATCGGGTGACGCTGCTCGGACGCGTCGATGACGACCGGCTCGTGGAGCTCTATGCCGGTTGCCGCGCCGTGCTGTTCGCCCCATATCAGGAAGACTATGGATACGTGACGCTCGAGGCGTTTCTCTCGCGCAAGCCGGTGATCACCGCGCACGATTCCGGCGGCACCCTGGAGTTCGTCGTTGACGACGTGAATGGATACGTCTGTGATCCAACGCCGGATGCGCTGGCCATGGCGGTGAATCGGTTGAGTGCGGATGCGGCGCTCGCGGCCTCGCTAGGTGAGCGGGGTCATGCCGTCGCCGCAAACATCACGTGGGACAACGTGGTGGAGCGATTGACGGAGGCAGGCTCGCGGACCCACCGGGTCCGCCCCGCACAGCCATGCGCATAGTGGTAGCCGAAGCTCGTGCGCCGTTTGTCCGCGACGGCGCCGACCTTCACGCGGAGTCGCTGGTGGCGCAGCTCCGCCTGCGCGGCCACGACGCCGAAAGTGTCACGCTCCCGTTCAACGGTCGGAAGAACGAACTGCTCGAGCAAGCCTGTGCCTGGCGGATGCTCAACCTGTCAACGAGCAACGCGCGTCCGATCGACGTTTTGATTGCCACACGGTTCCCGACGTGGTTTGCGCGCCACCCCCGGAAGGTCGTATGGCTCATTCATCAACACCGCGCCGCGTACGAGCTGTTCGGGACTCCGTACAGCGATTTCACAGATAGCGAATCGGATATCCAGCTTCGGGAACGGATTGCCGTGCTCGATTCGCGCATGTTCGCCGAATGCGAGCGCATCGTCACCAATTCACGGAACACCGCGAAGCGGATCGAACATTTCAATGGAGTGTCAGCAAGACCGGTGTATCATCCGCCGCCACTTGCCGGCCGTCTTCGTGACGGTGGGTACGGAAATTACATGCTTGTGGTGGCTCGGCTCGAGCCACTCAAACGCATCGACCTCGTGATCCGCGCCATCGCTCGAGTCGCATCGCCGGTTCGCCTCGTCATCGTCGGAGATGGATCGCTGCGGACGAAGCTTGAACGAGAAACGGCGGCCCTGAACCTGGGTCACCGCGTTACTTTTGCGGGCCCGTTGTGGGGCGATCCCGTGGCAGATTTATATGCCGGCGCGCTCGGGGTCATATACGCGCCGTTCGACGAAGACTACGGATACGTGACGCTCGAAGCGTTTCTCGCGGCTAAACCGGTGATCACCACGACTGACGCTGGAGGGCCACTCGAGTTCGTACGAGATGGTGACAATGGATTGGTCTGCGAGCCGGAGGCCGCGTCGCTCGCCGCGGCGATCGATAAGCTCGCTGCCGACCGTGCGCTTGCCGAGCGGCTCGGCCGCGCGGGCAGGCAGGTTGCGGGGACGATCACGTGGGACGGTGTGATCGAGCAGCTGCTTGGCTGACCCTTCCAGCATATCGATCGTCATCCCCGCGATGAATGAAGCGGAGGCCATCGAAGCGGTGGTGTCCTCGCTGCGGAGTTCGACGCGGTGGCGCGAGATCCTCGTCGTCGATGACGGCTCGACCGACGACACATCGGCGAGAGCGCGCGCGGCGGGCGCCTGTGTCGTTCGACATCCCTACAACAAGGGGAACGGCGCGGCCGTGAAGACGGGGATTCGTCACGCGAATGGCGAATTCGTCTTGATTGTCGATGCCGACGGTCAACATCCCCCCGAGGACGCGCAACGGATCGCCGCACGGCTCGGCGAATTCGACCTCGTCATCGGCGCGCGCTCGGTCGCTACACAGGCCACGACGGCTCGCCGCCTTGGCAATGCGGTGCTGAACAGATTCGCGAGCTACCTGACCAGCCGCCCGATTCCCGATTTGACGTCCGGATTTCGCGGCGCGCGCACCGAATGCCTGCGCGAATTCCTTCACCTTCTTCCGAACGGGTTCTCAACGCCGACAACAACCACGCTGGCGTTCATCAAGGCCGGCTACAATGTGGCGTTCGAGCCAATTGACGCGCGGCAGCGCAGCGGAAACTCTAAAATCCGCTTCGCGAAGGATGGCACTCGTTTTCTGCTTATCCTACTGAAGATCGTTACACTGTTCAGTCCACTGCGCATCTTTCTGCCCATCAGCATCGTGTCGTTCGCCACCGGGTCCGCCTATGGCATCTGGAACATGATCGCGACCGGCAAGATCCCGAATGGCGCGGTCATCCTCATCCTGTTTGCCGTGATCGTGTTTCTCGTCGGTTTGATCTCGGAGCAGGTTGCCTCGCTGCGATTCGAGGGCCCCCGAACTTAGACTGCATGCGGGCGCTGGTCATCATCCCTACGTATAACGAACGTGCGAATCTGCCTGCGCTCGTCGAGCAGTTGCTGACGATTTCCGACCTCCGCATTCTGATTGTCGACGACGAGTCGCCCGACGGAACGGGGCAGCTCGCCGACGAATACGCAGCAGCGAATCGCGCGCGCGTGCAGGTGCTGCATCGCACAGGGAAGCGTGGTCTCGGCCTTTCCTACATCGATGGGATGTACATTGCGCTGCGAACGGATTCGACCCATATCTGCCAGATGGACGCAGACCTGTCGCACAACCCGTCGGACATTCCGCGGCTGCTTGAAGCAGCACAAGAGGCCGAATTCGTGATCGGGTCGCGCTACGTCCCAGGCGGAAAGATCGAGAACTGGCCAATCCATCGACGCATGTTGAGCGCATTCGCGAACCGCTACATCCGCGCGATCACTCGAATGACAATCCGTGATTGCACCAGCGGTTTCCGGTGCTGGCGCCGCGAAGCACTCGAGCGGCTGCCACTCGCCTCGATCCGCTCCGATGGTTACGCCTTCATCGTGGAGCTCGCCTGGGAGGCATCGCGCGCCGGCTTGCGATGCGCGGAAGTTCCAATCACGTTCGTTGAGCGACGTGAGGGCGCGTCGAAGCTGTCGTGGCCGGTGATCATCGAATCGGCGATCCTCCCGTGGCGGCTCGCCGCCCGACCGCGCTGAGTTGCCGGGTCACAACGACCCGACCTCCACCACCGCAGTCTTGTCCGCAAGCTGTTACCGTGGTACGGTTTATCGTTCCCAATGGCAGATTCGCGGGCGCCGCGGCAACCGGGCCTTAGCATCTTCTTCCCTGCGTACAACGACGGAGGAACGATTGCGAGCCTCGTCATTCTCGCTGTACAGGTAGCGGGGCGCCTGACGCCCGACTTCGAAGTGATCGTGGTCAACGACGGAAGTACGGACGCGACCAGGGACATCCTCGACGATCTCGCGCGGACCTACCCAAACGTCCGCGCCATACACCATCCGCGGAACCGCGGCTATGGCGCGGCCCTGCGCACTGGCTTCGCGGCCGCGACCAAGCATCTCATCGCCTACACCGACGGCGACGCACAGTACGATCCTGCGGAGCTCCCCGTGCTCTGGAATCGGCTGACGCCGGAAGCCGACATGGTCACCGGCTACAAGATCAGCCGCTCCGATCCATGGCATCGCGTGGTCATCGGGCGCATCTACCATCACACGGTCAAATTCCTCTTCCGACTTCGCGTTCGCGACGTTGACTGCGATTTCCGGTTGATGCGGCGCGAGATCTTCGATCGCGTGAAGCTGGAAAAGGATACCGGCGTCATCTGCCTGGAGATGATGCGCAAGATTCAGGATGCCGGTTATCGAGTCGTCGAAGTTCCAGTGCACCATTACCATCGCCTCCACGGCCGCTCGCAGTTCTTCAACTTCAAGCGCGTGTTCTGGACCGGCATCGACGTGCTCCGGCTCTGGGTGAAGCTCGTCGTACTCGGCCGAGGACGGACAACCTCGCCCGTCCTGTTCCGCAACCCGACGATCAGCGGCGTTCTCCCACCTGAATCTACAAAACCGTGACGAGGTATCGCGAGTTCTATCGCGATCGTCCGGTGATGATCACGGGTGGCCTCGGCTTCATCGGCAGCAATCTGGCGCACCAGCTCGTCTCTCTGGGGGCGCGCGTTCTGATTGTCGATTCATTGATTCCCGCCTACGGCGGAAACCTGTTCAACATTCACGGTATCGAGGACTCGCTTCGCGTGAACATCGCCGACATCCGCCAGCAGTCGACGATGAACTATCTCGTGCGCGGCCACGACGTGATCTTCAATCTCGCCGGGCAGGTCAGCCACATCGACAGCATGGAGGAGCCGTATACCGATCTCGAGATCAACTGCCGCAGCCAGTTGACGCTGCTCGAGGCGTGCCGGCACAACAATCCGGACGTGAAGGTGGTCTTTGCCGGGACGCGGCAGATTTACGGGCGCCCTGAGAGTCTCCCCGTGACCGAGTCGCACCTCGTACGACCGACCGATATCAACGGCATCAACAAGGCTGCTGGCGAGTATTACCACCTGGTCTACAACAACGTGTTTGGCGTGCGGGCAACGTCGCTGCGTCTGACGAACGTGTACGGTCCGCGGCAACTGATCAAACACAGTCGTCAGGGCTTCATCGGGTGGTTCATCCGTCTGGTGCTGGAGGACAAAGAGATTCAGATCTACGGCGACGGGACGCAGCTTCGCGATTTTGTGTACGTCGATGATGCCGTGGACGCATTCCTGCGTACGGGCGCCAATGAGGTGGCCAACGGCGAAGTGTTCAACGTCGGGGGCCTGGAACCGATTCAGCACCGCGACCTGGTCGAGTTGATGATCCGAATTGCGGGTCGCGGACGATTTCGCTGCACGCCGTGGCCACCCGAGAAGCAGGCAATCGACATTGGCGACTTCTACTCCGACTCATCCAAGATCGCTTCGACGCTCGGGTGGCACGCGACGACGACGCTTGCCGACGGTTTGCAACGGACGTTCGAGTACTACCGTGCGCACTTCGATCAATACGTTCCCACGGCCGGAGAACAGGTCGCGAGCCTGTGACCCCGCAGACAGTTCCATTCATCGACCTGCGACCCGGCGAGGACGACGCGGTGGTGCGCGCCGCCATCGCGCGGGTGCTCGCGAGCGGATGGTTCGTCCTCGGGCCCGAAGTCGAGGCGTTCGAGGCCGAGTTTGCGGGCGCCTCTGCAGCGGCGCATGCCGTCGGTGTGGGGAATGGCACCGACGCGATCGCATTGCTGCTGCGCGCGGTCGGCGTCAAAGATGGCGACGAAGTAATCGTCCCGGCATTGACGGCGGGTTACACAGCAATGGCGGTGCTGCTCGCTGGAGGGACGCCTGTCTTCGCGGATGTCGATCCCGAAACACTCACGATTGATCCAGCGTCGTGCGAGGCAGCAATCACGCGGCGCACGGCTGCGATCGTGCCGGTGCACCTCTACGGCCAGTCCGCCAAGCTGCCCGCGCTGCACGCGATTGCCGGGCGCCATTCGCTCGCAATCGTGGAAGACTGCTGTCAGGCCCACCTCGCGACGTGCGCGGGTACTCCTGTTGGAACGCACGGCGCCGGCGGCGCATTCAGCTTTTATCCCACCAAGAACCTCGGGGCACTTGGTGACGGCGGCGCCGTGATCACCAACGACGCGTCGATCGCAGCCAGGATTCGACGGTTACGGAACGGCGGACAATTCAATCGCTACGTTCACGAAGAGGCGGGAGTGAACAGCCGGCTCGACGAACTGCAGGCGGCAGTCCTGCGCGCACGGCTGCAAATGCTTCCGCGCTGGACGACGCGCCGGCGAGCGCTCGCGGGAACATACCGGCGCCTGCTCACCGCCTCGGTACAGCCTCTACAGCACCGTGATGAGGGTCACGTGTACCATCTCTTCGTGATACGGTCGAGCGAACGCGACGCTCTGCAAGCACACCTGTCCGCGTCGCGTATCGAAACATTGATTCACTACCCGATTCCGCTGATGGATCAACCCGCGTTCAAACGATGGAGACGCAACGATTGCACGGTCGCCGCGCAGGCGACGCGCGAGATTCTGTCATTGCCGCTCCATCACCGTTTGACCGATACAGATGTCGAGCGGATCTGCGTGGGTATTGACGCGTTTGAGAAGGGGCACATCCTCGCGTGAAGGCGTTCATCACCGGCGGCGCCGGCTTCATCGGCTCGCATCTGGCCGAACGGCTCCTCGATGACGGCCACGATGTGAGTGTCCTCGACAACCTCTCGACCGGATCGATCGACAACATCGCGCATCTGAAGGGGCGAAGTGGGTTCTCGTACACGATCGATTCGGTTACCAATGAGCCGCTGCTGGCCGAACTGATCGACAGCAGCGATGTCGTGTTTCACCTCGCCGCCGCTGTGGGAGTGAAACTGATTGTCGAGCAGCCGGTCCATACGATCGAAACCAACGTGCACGGCACGGAGGTCGTCCTCAAGCACGCCAACAAGAAAAAGAAGCTCGTGTTCATTGCCTCCACCTCGGAGGTGTACGGCAAGAGCGCGGACGTTCCGTTCCGCGAAGCCGCCGACCTCGTGCTTGGTCCGTCGGCGAAGCATCGCTGGGCCTACGCGTGCAGCAAGTTGATCGACGAGTTCCTCGCGCTCGCGTACTGGAAAGAGAAGAAGCTGCCGGTCATCATCGTGCGATTGTTCAACACCGTAGGTCCACGGCAGACGGGCCAGTACGGCATGGTGCTGCCAACCTTTGTCCGCCAGGCGCTCGCGGGCCATCCGATTACCGTGTTCGGCGACGGGACGCAGTCGCGAAGCTTCACGTATGTGGGCGATGTCGTCGACGCGCTCGTCGGGCTGGCGGCCAATTCGCGCGCCGTCGGCGAGGTCTTCAACATCGGAAACATGGGCGAGGTCACCATCAGCGACCTTGCCGCGCGCGTCAAACAGATGGCCGGCAGTTGCTCACCGATTCACTACATTCCATACGACCAGGCGTATGAGGCCGGGTTCGAGGACATGCCCCGCCGGGTGCCAGATATTTCGAAAATCCGTGCAATCGTCGGCTACGAGCCCAAGATGCAGCTCGATGACATCATCCGAACTGTCATCGAGCATATGCGCGCCAATTAGGCGGCCGAGGCGTACAATATGGGCTCGATGTCATTCCGCGTCCCCCTGCTCACCGGCGTGGTCGTCGTCGGTTTCGCCGCATTCGCAGCGGCGCAGGCGCCTCTCCAACTGCACATCAGCAACGGGCGCGTGACGCTGCACGCGCAGAACGTGCCCCTGCGGACGATCCTTGCTGAATGGTCAAAGCTTGGAGGCGCCAAGATCATCAACGGTGAAGCCGTCGCGGGCGCTCCGCTCACGTTGGATCTTGAAGGCGTGCCGGAACGGCAGGCGCTCGACATCATTCTGCGCGGCGTTAGCGGCTACATGCTCGCGGCGCGTCAGCCGGGAACGGTTGGTGTGTCGATGTACGACCGCATCATGATTCTTCCGACGAGCGTCGCCCCGCGGAATCCACCTCCCGCGTTGGCGGGGACGACGCCCGGCATCATCCGTCCCGTCGCGCCGCGTCAGCCCGACGATCAGAATGCCGACGATCAGGATGCGGCGCAGGGCAACGACGGCGTTCCGCTCGGACGTCCGGTGCCAATTCCGCGACCCGTTGCCGGCGGCG
>Ga0065704_10071764_pt1 | contig 9986 bp, 26 predicted proteins | sample SwiRhicommuniRL2_FD_59091 | JGI IMG/M metagenome (GOLD analysis project Ga0065704, IMG submission 59091) | Switchgrass rhizosphere bacterial communities from Rose Lake, Michigan, USA - RL2 v2 (version 2) | ecosystem: Host-associated > Plants > Roots > Rhizosphere > Soil | place: East Lansing, MI | reverse complement strand
ATCTGGGCTTACAAATTTCTGAGGTCTACTGTAGTAGATGTAAAAACCTCCAAATAAATTCCAGTTTGTTCTGTGAATTTTACAACCACATGCCTTTAAATATGAAACCATCGAATGTGAATAATCATAGTCATAATTATCCAAAGGTAGCCTTGTTGATAGGATGTAGTCATCATCGTTTGGTTTCGCATCTCTAGAAACATAAGGACATAAATCTAAAAATGTATTCTTGTTTATTTTTGACATTCTAATACCACCTCTTCTATAAATAATTAATTTGTAAATTTTCCATTTGTATTGTGTCACCACAATTTAATTCTTCGATGTCAACACCTATTCGTGAAAGGAATAGGCTACGATTACAATCACAAGAATAATTACCATCTTCGAACATGTACATTGCAGAATCTTTAGGATACCCGTAACCGAAGTCATACACATAATCTTGTCGTTTTCCGTCAGGAAGAACAAAAACCATAGTAGCTACAGTTCTATATTGAGGGTAAACCATAACACCATATTCGTTAATCCCCTGCATACATTTGTCTGTTACAATCTTCCAGTTATTATCTCTACATAGTTGTTTTAGATTATGCTCAATAACATTCATATCAAATTCTGAGTCTGACCAGATGTAGTAACAACCATCATGTTTTAGACTTGTTAAAGATAACTCTTTAAGTATGTGAGAGAAGAAAGAGCATGAATATATCTCCTCTTGGTCTTTCCCCCAGAACTTTAATAAGTATGGGCCTTTCTTTAACTCACTCATCTCTAGCTCCTTCTTCTCCGTAGATCGATTCATAATCGGCGATTGCCTGCTTCATGCGATTCCCACGCTCTTCTCTGCCCTTAAAGAAACAGAAATCTGCATAGTCCTTGGCTTCTTCCAATCCTCCCCAGTAGTTGATTAAATCCACCGACTCCACGAGTTCCCGAAGTGCCTTCATAGTGAATTCATGGTCATGGCAATAAATATTTTCTTTGATGATATGTCTAGCATCTTCAAGCCCATACCATTTAATAAATTGAAGTGCATTCATATAACCTCACCATATATAAGCTCATAATCAAATACAGCATTATTCAAACGACTCCATGCCATAGGGCTAGATTTAGTTCGATAATCACTAAGCAAGAATTCCTTTGCTTGAGAAAGACTACCATACGTATTTACTAACTCAATAGAGGATATAAATTTCTTTAAGTCACTTACACACACTAAACTGTTTATTTGCTTCTTAATCTCCTTGATAAGCTCAGGAGATTTTGCGTTAACAAACATGCGTGCATCATTTGTTATGTGCGTAGTATTCTTTGGTAGGTTATCTAGAATAGATTTAGCATCCTTGTAACCATACTTCTGTATAAATTCAACTGCATTCATTATTTTACCCCTAAGTCATCTCGTTCAAAGCATCCGAAGCAAATCGATGCGGATTATTGAGAGTTAGTAAGCCAACAAAAAACAAGAGGATGTACATTGTTGGGGCAAATAAAAACCAAATTATAAATGCCATCCAGACTAGTTTTAATCTTGTTTCTGGATCAATACTATCTAGTCCAAATCGAATAGCCTTTGATGCCAGTTTAGCAACCTCTGCACACTCTTCTGCAAGAAGTGTTAGATACAATTGTTCTTTATTCATTCCATTTTCCCATAAATATTCTGCAAAGATTTAATCATTTCACCAAGCTCTTCCTTTGTCAATATACCAACAGTGTAGTGAGTATCTTCATCAAGATGATTTCTAGAGTAATTGTTAAAGTCAACGCCGCCTGTTGTCGCATCTGCTAATATGCATTCAGATAAACAACTCGGTTTATAATTATCACCATCAACCAACCTAACTTCATTTCTCCCAAAAGTTACATAAGCAAAAGCACCTTTCTCTTGACCAAGACCTTTCTGGTCATCACTTACTATTTTCATTATTACTCCTAAAATAAACAATATTCTTAAACTCATTTGTTGGTAAAGCTTTCCAGATATCAAATGTTCTCCACTCAGCATCAATCCAGAGTTTAGCTTTAGTTCTTTTACCAAATATGTCTTTCATATATCCTAATTTTGAATGAAAATATTCAGCACCTTGTGGAGCATTTTCTTTAATCCTCTCTAGATTCATCACCTTGCTCCAAAACACTTTTAGCCCATTCTCTACGCTGCTCTCTTGTCAATCCAGATGGCATTTTATAGGATGGTTCTTTTGTCAACTCAACTAAATGATCTATATCAAATTCACATTGACAACACTCATCATCAGACCATCCGATAAATCTTGTTGTTGTCGCTCCACAATAAGAACAAGGATACCCATTCAGGCTGTAGCCTTGTACTGTTAAACCTTCCCATTCTGTATTACATGTATCACAGAAATACCAGAAAGCAAGTTCAGTCAAACTCTTCTCCGCAATAAACATAACAGTCACAATATTGCTTAATATATACGACTTTATTCATATCCATATCTAGTAAGGAATAAAGAATATACCTGTCCTGCCAATAACTACCAAGCAACTCTAAACCAATACCAATAAGATCAGATTTTTTCTCGTGAAGACCAAATGGTTTGTTTGAAGATTTCAATAAAACAGCAGTCAAACCTTCACTCATCAAAACCACCACCAATTCTTAACTTGTCTTGGTTTCGGAGGTTCTGGAGGAGGCGGAATTTCATTATCAACTTTTACAAACTTGGTAACCTCCACATCGATACAAACCACTCCATTATCAGCATATGGGCGACTAGCTGTAGCAATAACTCCACGAGCAGACATAGCTGGTGAAAACAACATGGTATCAGAACCATTAATATTTGTTATTGTGAATTTATAAGGAAGAGCCAATTGAATACCAATATTAGCCTTACAAATTTGCATAACTTCTTCACAAATAGCCTTATGATCTTTACAGTTTACACCGACTTTTTCTTGATACAGATCATACAATGATTTTGACATTACTTTCTCTCCTTATGTTTGTAGACACCTTTTGATTTTAAAAATTCAATGATATCACTCACCACCTTATCTTTAGACTCCGCTCCAAGATTAAATACAGGAACATTGTATTTATTGGCGACTTTGATTGCTGTAGCGGTTCCTCCTTGTATTCTACCATTAGGAGTCCAGCATATCACACAATCCACTGGTGACTTTAAATCATAGCCAAGTATTTGATGACAGTTACGACTGTGCATTCCTCTTGACCACTCATTACATCTTATCCAATGATACTCATCCATAACAGATTTTGCAATGTCTTCCGACTCTTTTATCAAATCTGGATTTCTCACAATTGCAAGATGTTTATTTGGAAGATTACTTCTTTGAATATTCTCCTGTGTAGCAACATAAACCTCAAAATTCTTTTCAGTTACCCAACCATTTTCCAAAGCCTTACTGTAAGCTTTTTGAGCTATACCATCCATACCAAGTTCACACAATCCAGATGTAAATGTATATCCTTGATGAGCCAGCGCTAAACAAATATTATGACAAAGCTTTATATCCTCTTTGTACTTTGGATTCTTTTCAAGTTCACGACTTCCAATTAATGCAACCCTAAACAAAGATCACCTCACTTAATAATAGAATCTAAAAGAATAAATTGTTCTGATGTTCGTTTAGCAGTCATAATAACAGAGCCTTCCTGCCATGTATAGCGCTTATATTTCTGCCGAGTATATTTAAAATACACAAATCTCTCTGTAATTTTCTCTACTTCATAACATTGTAATGTAGTTCCAGAACCATGTCCAGTTTCAATCCAAGTTACAATCTTATCTCCAACTTTAACTTCTTTACCAAACTTATCAAACATAAAAGCTCCTTATTTAAACCAAAACTTCATTTAAGATTTCTTTTAGCTTTTGTGCTTGATCAATATGCAAGTCTAACGATATTCCAAAATATTGATCTGTAATCCTAACACTATCATCATGCCTACGACAATTAACTAGAAGACTATGCCAAGTTAATGACCCACAATTATATTGCTCAAAAACTTCAGCAATCACTTCTGTGTGATTAAACTTAATTCCCATCTTGATCTCCAAACATATCAATTGTATCTTTACATCTCTTACTACGAGACATCGTTTTAGATTTCTTACAATAAGTTTTAAAATCCTCAAACCCTGCCATATGTGAAATTACATCATTCCAAGTAGTATTTCCATTCTTATACTTAAACTCAATGTAATCGCATAATTCTCCATCAATCACTATCGTTCTTTTTCGTGCCATAATAATTACTCCAAAAATCTTTTACTGCATTATCAAAAATACCACTCTCATCGTCAAACATAACTGTATTAAACCAACCAAAACCAACTAAGTGATATTGACTTGAATAAGAGCCAACATCAACCTCATCACAATCATACTCTTCGCCAACTTCCAGAATATGTCGAGCTTGTTTGTTCTCACTATCATAGCCACCTTTACCAGTGAACTTTACCTTTCCTAAAATCATATTACCAATCCACATCTAAAACATAATCACCAGCTTCAATCAAACCTTTCTCGTAAAGATCATTAACCAACACTTCAAAAGAAGGGTAGAAATTTCTCTCCCAAAACAATCTCTCATGAAAAGTATTTGAGTAGAAGTTATCATTTACAGCTAACCAAGATTTAAATGAAACTCCCATTTCTTCACCATTTACTTGGATTGGTATTTCATCATTTTCAAAATCATCTGCCCATTTATCAGGAACAGCGAACCCGTATTGTCCACGATCTCGACAACCTTCTTGTTGCTGAAAACAGTAAATCTTTCCATAAGTTTCACGAACAAGCTTATCAAAATCAGAACACCTTACTACACGTTGCGTTTTATATTTTAACATTTTAATCTCCAACTAAAGTTAAAAAAGTATTTAGACAACCAAAATAAGGTCTAGAATCACAAACCATTTTTCCATCCACAATTAAATCCCATTCATCACGAAGCTCTTTATAGCATTTAAGCTCATACATCACTCCATTAACACAAACCTTAAACTCTTTCATACAAAACTCCCACTAATTTTATATTTACCTTTCTGTTCTTCAATCTGGTCACAAACCGCCTGTGCATGTTCCATCTTTAGTGTTTTAATATAAACACGGTTCCCTAAAGCATTCCGATAATGAAAACGATATCTTGGGAAATATGTTGACTTATCTGTATGGACTGATATCAACACTTCAACCTTCTTACCATTGATTACTGCTGTATATACTGACGTTCCACCATCAATTAAAACACTTTCTTTAAATTGTTTGACTTGCTTCTTTTCCTTCTTCTTCTCTACTACCTTTGTTGCAGCTTTCTTAGCATTCATTAAAGCATCTTTTAAAGACATCAAACAATTCCTCTTAATTAATATTGTTAAACTTAAGACAATATAAAGCACAGGCTAACTTATGTCAACCTGTGCTAGTAAATTAATTATTATATTTTTGTTCCAACTGATGCCAAGCCTCATCATAAGTATCTATTGATGATTTTAGCTTATCAGCTTCTTCCGCCATATCTAAAAGTCTTTCTGAGCGCAATAGATATAACTCTTGCAATCTGGTGAAAGATTCCCCCGATACACATGAGGTGGTTTTGGTATTACTACCTTCTTTTGCATTACTTGTGGTATTGGAACTGTTCCTGAGTTCGTTGGTTTGTTCGCGCAAGCTGTCAATGTACTTACTAGAATTATTACGCTCAGTAGAAATCCTAGCGATTTCATTTTGATGTTTCTCCTCTAAAGTTTCATATTGCTGATTCAGCTCATTAACTTTTCTTATTGCTTTATTTTGCTCTTCGATAATTTGATTTGATAAGTGTTGCTTCATATCTGCATAGGCAAGCTCTTTCTCATTAATAACTACACTATAGAACAACTCTTGCTTTTTAAGTTTATCGCTTAAAGAAGCTGCCTTAATCATTAGTCCAACACAAAGTAAAGAAATAATTAGAAATAAAGCAACCTTCCAATATTTAATTATGTAAGATAAATAAAGCATCACACATCTCCATTATTGTTCGATCGGTTTTTCAAGCTCTCTTTGTTCTTTCTTTCGCTGTCTTAAGACACCTTGAAGAATTTTTATCTCTTCTGAAATCTCTTCATCTGATAAACTATCAATAGCGTCTTGACCTTGTTGATCTAAATCCTCCAAAGATGTGGTTGTAATTATTTCATTCCTATTTTTAAGACGTTCATTGATCTCGTAGTCTTCAAAGTAAAAATCTTGTCCTTTTAAAACTTGATCAATTTCTTCATCCGTTAGGAAGTTCTTATATGTATCTCGAATAAATCTTTCATTTTGTTTTTGATAATGTTCATGCTGCTTCTTAGTCTCACTTGCTTTTCCGCCAACAAAGAATGACTGTTCATGAATCATGAGCGTTACATTATCACCAACAACCCAGTTATGACAAGCTAAGAATAAGACAGAAGCACAACTACAACCTTGTCCTATGAGGAATCCATTTACAGTTGCATGTGTCATTGACATAGCGTTCAATATAGAATTCAAAGCATCAACACGACCGCCAAAATTATTGATCATCATGTTAATGACATCGCCTTCTTCAGCCGTCATTAGCAGTGAAACAACCTCATCATAATGCGAAGGATGTGAAAACTCTTGACTAAAATGAATTGTATATTCCATAAACTGAGATGCCTTAGCAAAAATGTTTGGGCTTAATGTTTCTCCATCAACACCCAAAGCATAGTTATTTTGTTTCTTTAACAATACACACCTCCAGAAATCTTAAATCGTTATTAATTACCAATCTGAACTAGATGAACTTGAACAGCTTGATGATGAATCATAAGAGCTTCCTGAGTCACAAGAACCACCAGAACTATAAGAAGAACTTGATGACTCAGATACAGAATATCCAGAGCTACTTGAATTACTACTAGTCTCAGATTGAGTATAGTAAAAACTAGTACTATCATCATTCTTCTTATAATCATCTTCTTTGTATGATGATACTGAGTATCCTAAATCAACCTTTTCCGTTTTCACAGGCAGATCATTATCTTTCAGTTTCCCATCCCACCCTTCACTCGCCTTATAATAACCAAAAGTTGAAATATCGTTTAAATCTGTTCCATGCTTAATTGTTGTATCTGAAATATCAGCAGTATTCAACAAACCAACTTCTGAATCATTGCTATCAGCAATCACTGTAGCAAGAACTAAATTGTCCAATGTGTTGTCTTTCTTGCTAGTCTCTCCAACAAAATTATTTACGCTTCCACTACGTGAACTTCCAGATGTGGTCTTTTGTGTTTTCTTCTTCTCATTTCTTAGATAAAGAAAAATCCCTGCCAGAATAACAATAATCGACACAATAATAATTAAAATTTCCATAAACTCTCCTAAAAATTATGACTTGTATCCGCCTTCTAACTCAAAGGCAACAACAAGCTCTTTTACCATACCAGAACGAACAATATCGTCATGAGTGAACTTAACAACACCTATGTTCGAAATATGGTGCTTATTAACTAAATTTTCAAACCATCGCAAGCCACTATTGTTTGTGTCGCACTGAGCATTATCACCAATACAAACCCATCTGGTTCCCTCACCTAGACGAGTAGAGAGAGCTTGAACTTCACCAATCGTCATGTTAGAACTCTCGTCTGAAATAAGTATTGATTCCTTAAAATCCCTACCCCGTATACTTTCTAACGGAGCTAACTCAATAGTGCCAGCAATTTGTATTTGATTTTCTACATATTCAGGGCCTAGAACCTCACCTAAATAATACAACATCGGCAAAACAAATGCTCTCAGCTTTTCAATATCTGTGTTGGGTTTAAATCCTGTTGTCCTACCAGATACTGCAACATAAGGTCGAGTAATTACGATTTTCTTAATATTCCCTGCAAGTAACTCAGATGCTGCGTATCTACATGCTAAATATGTCTTGCCTGTGCCACTACTACCAGAACCAATTGTAATTACATTATTTTTCATACTCTTAAGAAATTCAGCTTGATTCTTATTAAGTGTTTGGATATGCAATTGCTGTGCCTTTAGTGATCTATCATTTTCCCACTTATCTTTTGCAACTTGCTTCTTGTCATTCTCTATAAGTCCTTTTAATTTCTCAAGTCTTCGTTGCTCAGATACGGAAAGTTTTGTAAATCCACTTTTCTTCTGCAACTTCTCTAGCTCTTTGTACTCACGATTATTTAAACCCAAATCAATTCTCCAATTCAGAACTCTTTATCTAAGCACTCTTCAACAGAAAGACCATCTTCATAGGCATCCTCTATGTCAAATGTAAATGCCTCGATTTCACTATCTGAGTAACCTTTAGCTTTTGCTAATTGGTATACATTCCACTTATATTCATTTAAGGTCATATTAACGACCTTCAACACTCTTAACAAAGTTTAAAAATAAATTCTTTTCTTTTTCATTAAGCAAAGATAAGCAATTAGTTCTAGATTCTTTGGTTGATTTTAAATTATTTGCATTAACGATATTAATATCTGACATAACTTTCTCCTAAACATTCATAACAATAAATAATCACATCCTTGTGAGCTGGCTAGTTAACCGAGTCCAATCCCCTCTTGAGCGACTGAAATACCATAACCATCCATAACTTTACTTCCTAGTTGTTGTCTTAACAGAAGTCTTAACTGGTGATTGTTTCTCTTCAACAGTTTTTGTTTCTTCTGTTTTAACTTCTACTTTCTGAGCAACTTCTGGTTGCTTAGCTCGGTTAAGCACAACTACAAATTGAACTCCTAAAGAACGAGTTCCACTCAAATTAATAGCCCAACCTGATTTTACCAATGTTTCTACTTCAAGCATAACTTGCAAGAAGTTTGTACTTCGGATAATTTTTGTTTCTAGTTCTAAATCTGCCATTATTATTCCTATATAGTTAATGAAAATCTAACATACTATAAATTAATAACTTTGTCAACAAGAAACAACAATTAATTACAATCTTATTAAATCATGAAGAACATCAAGAGTATCTGATAACTCATCAACAAGCTCTATAATATCTCCAGACTCTCCAAAAACACTGCTCTCCTCATCATGCTTAACAACCTGTTTCAATCCAAGAGCAAGAGTTATTAAATCTCTATATTTAAATAAGTGATTTCTTGTGAACATAATGGTTTGATAAATTTCTATAGCCACATCTTTATCACCTTGATACGTTACTAGATTTTTTCTTAGTTCAGCCATGTTATCAAGGTGGTCAATTGCTCTTACAGTGTTCTCAACATCTTCATGCTTCATCTCAACCACATAAAGCTTGTCTCTCAGTTTCTTCATATCACGAGCCAAATGAATTCTCCATACTTAACTTAATACTATTAATTTCTTCAATGTTCTCTTCAATCCAATTCTTTAGTTTAAATTGATCCACAACTTTAAAACCAAATCGCTCTTTAACTTCAAAAGGAGAAATGTAGTTTGAGAACATCACGTCATTTCTAATTCTATTAACAGATGATACTGTAATACCAAATTCAGCAGCAAGAAGTTTAAGCTTGATACCAGTGCTTGCAAAATACTTAATAAGGTCAATTTGATGTTCTGTCAACTTACCTTTCCCTGTAATATTTTTTGATTCAATATCTTTCTTTCTGTTAAATTTATGATTAGGCAATACATACTTATCATAAATTGAATCTACAATCTTGTTAGTCGGGGCTAGTTTCTGTTTAGTTAACACGATTATCTCCTCAAATAAAATTCAATATAGTGTAATCTACATACCAAGTCAACTGGAATTCTAGTTAAATACAACCATATTTGTTACAATATTGTAAATACTAGTAGACAAACTATTGACAAGATGTTATCTTCTACCTTTCTTTTCACTTTTTCTTTGGGTTTGCTATAATAAGTGAACTATAGTGAACTTCATTAGTGTCTAATCTTTAGATTAGTAACATATATTATGATTGAATGAAATGAATGAGTAATATATGGGTATTAGTATA
>Ga0065704_10071762_pt1 | contig 9989 bp, 7 predicted proteins | sample SwiRhicommuniRL2_FD_59091 | JGI IMG/M metagenome (GOLD analysis project Ga0065704, IMG submission 59091) | Switchgrass rhizosphere bacterial communities from Rose Lake, Michigan, USA - RL2 v2 (version 2) | ecosystem: Host-associated > Plants > Roots > Rhizosphere > Soil | place: East Lansing, MI | reverse complement strand
CATTGGACAAAACTTCCGTCAGAGATATGTGATTTTACATTACACTGTACTTAATGATGAAAAATCTATTTCAACATTAACTCAACAATCTGTAAGTGCCCATTATTTGGTCAGCACACTTCCTGATAAAGAAATTTATCAAATCGTGGATGAAAACAAAAGGGCTTATCACGCAGGAATCAGTTTCTGGAGAAAAGATCAACAGCTGAATGACACTTCAATTGGAATCGAGATCGTTAATCTTGGTTACGCCACAGACTCTCTGAACAACCGTGTTTTCTATCCCTATCCGGAAGAACAGTTCAAAAAAGTAGCTGCTTTGGTCAAAGATATTGTGACGAGATATAATATTCCTGCAACTAATATTTTGGCCCATTCTGATATTGCCCCAACGAGAAAGCAAGACCCGGGACCACTTTTTCCCTGGAAAAGACTTTATGACGAATATCAGATCGGGATGTGGTATGACGAAACCGCAAAACAGACTTTCCTCAATCAAATATTAACGACCAATGATATTGCTTTAAATTACAATAGCCCCGACTTCGTATCCAAGGTCCAGCAGCAATTGGTTCAGTTTGGTTACGCCTTGACCGTGAATGGCGTTTGGGACAAGCCTACTAAACAAACTATCGAGGCTTTCCAATTCCATTTTCGACCGACGAATTACAGTGGGATTATGGATGCGGAGACTTTGGCGATTTTGCAGGCTTTGATCCAGAAGTATCCGCAGAAGTAATGAATATTGTTTTAAAAACAGAAAGGTTAAATTTAAGACCTGTTTCTGAAAATGATTTAGAAAACGTTTATCAGCTACAACGTCTGGAAGAAACGGCTCAATACAATACTTCCAAAATCCCTGAAAATATTAACGAAACTAAAATTACTGTCGGGGATTGGATTCGTGAAAATAATAAGGAGAGAACTAAGAAATTTACATTTGCTATTGACTTGGTGAGTAATGGAAAATTCATTGGTTTGATTGGAATCAATCTAGGAAAAGAGCATTATAGAAATGCGGAAGTTTGGTTTCAATTGGATTACAGGTTTTGGAATCAAGGTTTTGCTACGGAAAGTCTAAGGAAAATTATCGAATTCGGTTTTGAAGAACTGAATCTGCATCGGATTGAAGCTGGCTGTGCTGTTGACAATATTGGTTCATACAGTGTTTTAGAAAAAGTGGGAATGCTGCGAGAGGCACATACAAGAAAATTATTGCCATTAAAATCCGGCTGGTCGGATAATTATGGATATGCTATTTTAGAAACGGATTTTAGAAAATATAACAATTCGTAAATACAAAATAGACCAAGGAAAATTAATTTTCCTTGGTCTATTTTTATAACTAAAGCTGGTTTTATATTGGATTTGCAGCCCGACTTGAGCGGAGCTCTTTTTCCGAAACAAAGTGTAGGAAAAAAGCGGGAGCGGAAGGCGGATTAGCTGCCCAAATAATTTATTTGCTCAACAAAAGAGAACCCCATTCTTCTCTTTGGATTTTCTTTTCGAGTTTTAAATTTTGTTCTGTGCAGACTTCCAGAATATCATCCACATCAAAGAAGCAAAGTCCGGACAGCAACAGTTTTCCACCATCTTCCAACACAGAAACATAAGTCGGAATGTCAGAAATCAAAATATTTCTATTGATGTTTGCCAAGATGATTTCGAATTTTTCTTTGCCAAGATTGTCAGCCGTTCCCAATTCGATATCTAGTTCTACATTGTTTCGTGCAGCGTTTTCTTTGGAATTTTCGACAGACCATTCGTCAATGTCGATGGCAACGGTTCTGCCTGCTCCTTTTTGTTTTGCGAAAATTGCCAAGACCGAAGTTCCGCAACCCATATCCAACACTTTTTTGTTCTCCAGATCCATATCCAGCATTTGCTGAATCATCAGGTGTGTTGTAGGATGATGACCGGTTCCAAAAGACATTTTGGGCTGAATCACAATCTCGTGCATATTCGGGTCCGAGTCGTGGAACTCTGCTCGGATAAGCACTTTATCTTCAACATTGATTGGTGAGAAGTTCTTTTCCCATTCCTCATTCCAGTTGATATTGGGCATTTCTTGGTACGTGTAAGAAATCTCAACCCCATCATTCTGCAAGAGATAAATATTTTTCAATTCATCTTCTTTGAAAAGGTCTTTCTGAATATAGCCCAAAATCCCGTCATATTCTTCTGTAAAGCTGTCAAAACCGATTTCTATCAATTCTGCCATCAATATTTCGTTCCAGGGCTGGAGAGGTTTTATTTTGAAATTGAATTCCAGGTAAGCTGCCATTGTTTGATTTTTTGCAAATTTAGGTTATTTTGACATTAAGATAATTAAGATAAAGTTTCTCGCAGATTTTGCAAATTGAGCTGAGTTTTAAGATTCAATATCTGCTGGATTTGCTAAATCTACGAGAACAAAATCTAAACTACATTTTAATCTGATAAGTGAAACCTAGGTGAAACCATCTTCCCGGCATCGGAACCAGATTGGTTTCTACATATTTCGTATTCGTCAGGTTGTTGATTAACACGTAAAAATCAAGGTCTTTATACCGGAAATTAATTTGCTCATCCAAGATATTATAACTTCCAAGATTCACACGTTCCGAATATTTATAAATCAATTGATTACTGAAAAACTTCAAGAATTTCACATCCACTTGCGCTACAAACTGGTGTCTCAAATTCTGCAAAGCATATCTGGAAAACTCTTCATTTTTATATTGATTATCAAGATAGGTGTAACCCAAACGATAATTTAGAAAAGAAAACAATTGATGTTTGAACTCGGTTTCAAATCCTTTGAGATGGATTTTACCAACGTTTTCTGCTTTCCACGGACTTTCAGGTGTTTCTTTCAACCAATCGATACCGTTGTTTGTATTTCGGATGAATCCGCTCGCTTTCGCCAATATTTTTTCATTTTGAAATCGATATCCTAATTCCGATGAGATTGCTGACTCAGGAACTAAGTTTGGATTTCCAATCTCCGCCGGACTCACGTAATACAAATCGGTGAAAGTCGGAATCCTGAAACCTTTCGAAACTGCACCAAAAACTTTATGATTTGGATTAAAGATAAAACCAACATCCATTCCCGGATAGAAAAAATTCGCTCCTGAATAATTCGCCCAACTCGCTCCCGGGTTGATTTCCAGTTTCTGACTAAAAAATTTGAACTGATGGTCAAAAAATACCTGTGTCACGTCTCTTTTTCTTTCTCCAAGATTACTACTGGTTAAAAATTCTTTTCTGTAATCCACACCGATTCCTGTAGTTCCTAATGAAGATTCATAAGTCGCATTCACAGTTCCGCCGATATTATTTCCGATGTGCATATTCCTATAGTATGATGGATTTTGACGAATAAACAAATACATATCCTGCCCTCTTCTCCAATAAACACTGGAATTGACAGACAGTTTATCAAATCTCTGCTGATATTGCAAACTCACCACCGAAGCCTGCGTTTCTTCATATTGATTGATGGCGGTTTGCGAAGCGTAAAACCCATTTGCGCCAAATTTCTTCTCAGAAAAACCAGCTTGTAAACTTAGACTTCCCTCATTCAGTTTCAATTTATTTTGGTAGAAAAAATTCCTGATTTGATAATCAGTATTGTATCGATAACCGTCGGAAGCGCCATTGCTAATGGTAAATAGATTGGTAAACTTCTCAGAACCAAATGTTGCCGCAGCCGACAAATCATAAGTTTTGAAATCTCCACCTTGCGCTTTTATTGTCACTTGTTCTTCAGAAGATGATCTGGTAACGATATTGATGACACCTGCGTAAACATTCTGTCCGTAAAGTTTTGCGGATGAACCTTTGATGATTTCAATCCGTTCAACTGCCGAAATATCAAATGGAAGATTAAATGTATTATGACCGGTTTGTGAATCATTCAATCTGATTCCGTTGACTAAAATCAAAACCTGCTCAAAAGAACTTCCCCGAATGGTAATATCACTTTGAACACCGTTGGAACCTCGTCTTTTGATATCCAATCCCGAATAAAACTGAAGCAATTCATCAATGCTTGTTGCCGGACTATCTTGGATCTGTTGTTTGGTAATGACAACTACATTTTCGTTGACATCATTATAAGGCGTTGATAAGAACCGACCTTGTAAATTGACTTCATCAATCTCTTTTTCTTTGTTCTGCGCCATTGCATTAATAGACAAAACACAAATTGATAAAGCCGTAATAATTCTTTTCATATGTAATTTCTATTATTTCAAAAGGTCATATGCAATCTTCGATTTCATAGTTTAAATTCAGCTTCTGAATAATTGGGCGCAAATTTAGAAATTAACATTAACCCGCAATCAAATTAATTGAGAAAACTTAAAATGTTAATTTGAAAACCTATCGCAAATCGATTTAATTTTTCGTAAATTTGTTGGTCTTATTTTTACTATGGCTACAGCTTCTGAAATCGATATCAAAAAATATATTTTCGTTAAAAACGCGCATCTTAACAACCTGAAACACATCGATGTTCTGATTCCAAAGAACAAACTGATTGTCATCACAGGTGTCTCCGGAAGTGGTAAATCGTCACTCGCTTTTGACACGATCTACGCCGAAGGACAAAGAAGATATGTGGAAAGTTTAAGTTCCTATGCCCGTCAGTTTTTGGGGAAACTGGAAAAGCCGAAAATCGATGATATCAAAGGACTAGCACCGTCTATTGCGATCCAGCAAAAGGTGATTTCTTCCAATCCGCGTTCTACGGTTGGAACTTCAACGGAAATCTATGATTACCTGAAATTGTTTTACGCCAGAGTCGGAAGAACTTTTTCACCAGTTTCCGGAGAGGAAGTCAAAAAAGACAGCGTAACGGACGTTATCGATTTCATCAAGAATTCTAAAAAAGATGCTACCTTTTTACTTTTGACGCCTTTGGCATTTGAAGTTAAAACCTTTGCTGAATTGCTGAAAACGCTTAAAGTTTCAGGATTTACAAGATTGGAAGTTAACGGAAATGTTGCCGGGATCGAGGATCTGGAAAGCTTCGGATTTGTACCTGAAAATGGTATGACAATCAATTTGGTCATCGACAGATTCAGTTATGAGGAAGATGAGAATTTCTTGCAAAGATTAGCAGATTCTATACAAATGGCTTTCTACGAAGGCCATGGCTATTGTTCACTTAAAAATACAGATACTGGAAAAATCCGTGAATTCTCTAACAAATTTGAATTAGATGGCATTGTTTTCAACGAACCGAATGTCCATTATTTCAGTTTCAATAATCCTTACGGTGCTTGTCCGACTTGCGAAGGTTACGGAAAAGTGATCGGAATTGATGAAGACCTGGTGATTCCAAACAAAAACTTATCGCTTCACGAGGACGCTGTTGCTTCCTGGAAAGGCGAAAGTATGAGCGAATGGAAAAAGGAATTCATCAAAAAAGCTAAAGACTTCCCTATTCATAAGCCTTATCATCAATTGACCAAAGAACAGAAGCAATTCCTTTGGAAAGGTGACAAAACCAGAAGTTTTCCAAGTATTGACAATTTTTTCAAAATGCTGGAGGAGAATCTTTACAAAATCCAATACAGAGTGATGCTTTCGCGTTATCGTGGAAAAACGCTTTGTCCGGATTGTGAAGGATTACGATTGAGAGAAGAAACAAGCTGGGTAAAAATCGATGGACATAATATTCAGTCTTTGATAGAATTACCTTTGGACGAATTGCTTCCATTAATAAAAACCTTAAAACTCAACGACCACGACAGAGAAATTGCCAAACGCCTGACTTACGAAATCGAAACAAGACTAGAATTCCTGACTAAAGTTGGTCTGGGTTATCTGACTTTAAACAGGACTTCGAACACGCTTTCCGGTGGTGAAAGTCAGAGAATTAATCTGGCGACCAGTTTGGGAAGTTCATTGGTTGGTTCGATTTATATTTTGGATGAGCCAAGCATTGGTCTTCATTCCCGAGATACCGAAAATCTGATTGGTGTTTTGAAGCAATTGCGTGATTTAGGAAATACCGTGATTGTTGTTGAACACGATGAAGATGTGATGCGAGAAGCGGATTATATTATTGACATTGGTCCGGAAGCAGGTTATCTTGGTGGAGATTTGGTTTTCAGTGGCGATTATAAAGAGATGATGAAAGCGGATACTTTGACCGCAAAATATCTGAATGGCGATTTGGAAATCGAAGTGCCAAATAAACGAAGAAAAACGAAAGAATTCATCGAGATAAAAGGCGCTCGTCAAAATAACTTGAAAAATGTAGATGTCAATGTTCCATTGGAATGTCTGACAGTTATCACTGGCGTTTCCGGAAGTGGAAAATCGACTCTGATGAAAGAAGTGATGACGAATGCCATTCAAATTCAACTTGGAATGGGTGGGAAAAAAGCGGATTATGATTCGGTGGAATTTCCTTCAAAATTGATTCAGAATATCGAATTGATTGACCAAAATCCTATCGGAAAATCGTCGCGTTCTAATCCTGTTACCTATTTGAAAGCATACGATGATATCCGTGACCTTTTTGCGAAACAGAAATCTGCAAAAGTTCAGGGTCTGAAACCAAAACATTTCTCCTTCAACGTGGATGGCGGTCGTTGCGACGAATGTAAAGGTGATGGCGTGATCACCGTTTCAATGCAGTTTATGGCGGACATCGAACTAGAATGTGAACATTGCCACGGAACGCGTTTCAAAAAAGAAATCCTCGAAATCAAATACGACGAGAAAAATATTTCGGATATCCTTCATATGACGGTTGACGAAGCGTTAGAATTCTTCAAAGAAAATCACGAAGAAAAAATCGCAACTAAACTGAAACCCTTACAAGACGTTGGTTTGGGTTATCTACAATTAGGGCAGTCCTCTTCTACTCTTTCCGGTGGCGAAGCGCAGAGAGTAAAGCTGGCATCTTTCCTTGTGAAAGGTGTGACTACAGATAAAACGCTATTTGTATTTGATGAACCTTCAACAGGTTTACATTTCCACGACATTCAAAAATTATTGAAATCGCTCCAGGCATTGATAGAATTAGGACATTCTGTTGTGGTAATTGAACATCAGCCTGATATTATCAAATGTGCCGACCATATTATTGACGTTGGTCCAAATGCCGGAAAATACGGTGGTGAAATTGTTTTCACAGGAACACCGGAAGATTTAATTAAGGAGAAAAAATCTTTTACAGCGAAATATATTGCTGAGAAATTGAAATAAAAAAGAGAGTCAAATGACTCTCTTTCTTTTATAAGTTATACAAAAACGGGCTTTTCTTAAAATAAGTTCCATCATCAATCTGTGAAATCAGGAATTCTGATAAATCATTGGCACTAATATTTTCTCCAATGCAATCATATAAATTGGTCTCAGTTTCAAAACTTTCATCAGCCTGAATTATCAAAGGCAATCTTACCAAAGTCCAATCGAGATTACTTTCCGTCAAAAGTTCATATTCTTTTTGTTTGTCCAAAGTCGTTTCAGGATAATTCTGATACATCCATTCGGTTGCCATTTTCACTTTTCCATTTTTGTTGTCAAACGGCGTATTGACATTTAGGCCTGTTATCACAATGTATCTTTTGATTCCGTTAGAATTCATGGATTGAATAATGTTGTTCGTTGAGTCAGAAAATATCGATTTTTCTCCTTTCGGCTGGCCAATTGTACTGATTACAACATCGCTGGTTTTTATTAATTCATTGACTGAATCATAATCTCTCGCATCACCTTTTACAATTTCTATCAAAGGATTTTGGTCAGAAAAAGTCTCCGGACTTCTTAATAGTAATTTGGTTTGAAAACCTTTTTCAAGAAGTTTTTTTACAAGATAGCTTCCTGCTTTTCCTGTACCGCCAATCACGGCAATTTTATGTAGTTTCATTATGTTCTCTTTATATTATTGTTGGAAAATAGAATTTTTAAGAATCAATGAAATCGATTCTTAATATCTCAGGCCTTCACAGAATCGGGCCTGATAAAATGTGATATTTTATAAAGAGATTGTAATGGAACAAAAATATCAAATTATTTATAAGTGCAAAAAGAGCTGAAATAATAAGTTATCCACAAAAAAATGTGGATAAGTATGAAATTTTAACATTCAGTTTACAAATCGTATTGTTTTTCTTCCTAAATTTACAATAGAGATTTAGGAAATGAACATAAAATTTGCTTTTGACCCAATCGGAATTACTCAAATTAAATTTGATATAAAAATTTAAAGGATAGCATTGTCGGCTGTCCTTTTTTGTTGTTGTCTAACTAAAAAAATGAGATGTTTTATCTACTGAACCGGCTTCTAAAGAGTCGGTTCTTTTATTTCAGAAGAGCTTCGACTCCGTTCGGCCTGACAATTCTTATTATACATTAAGTATCAGAGATGTCACACTGAGCGGAGTCGAAGTGTTTTTTACTAATAAAAAAAGACCATTTCTTTCGAAACAGTCTTTTCATTTTCATTTTTACAATTTACTTATTTAGAAGCATTGACATTAATTCCAATTTCAATGTCTTTGCTGATCATCCATTCAGCCGGGTCAGTTTCATCAGTCCCGAATTTGATTCCCCAATCCGCTCTGTTTACAGTAAATTTAGCTTCGATAGCCGCTTTACCTTCAGCAACAGTTACTTTCGCAGGGAAAGAAACATTAAGTGTTTTTCCTAACAAAGTCAGGTTTCCGCTCACAGTTTTGTTAGCATCCGCAACAGCATCTTTTGGAAGTTCTCCAGCCAAATCAGCAACAGCAGTGATCTTGAAATCAGAAGTTGGTTGTTTCTCAACATCAAAGAAATCAGCATTTTTAAGGTGTGCTTCCAGGTCAGCTGGTTTTTTATCAGCCTCCGTTACAGATGCAGGATCAACTTTCAAAGTTGTCATATCGATTACAAAATCTCCGGAAGTCACCGCATCATTTTCAACTGTAATTTCACCAGATTTCAAGTTAAGAGTTCCCCATCTTGGCGCAAATCCACCTTTGTGGAACGCTTTCCAATCTACTTTAGAAGCGGCCAAATCTACTTTGTAAGCTTCACCAGTTTTTGCAGCAACTTCTTGCGCATCTTTTACTGTTTCTTTTTTGTCATTACAAGCCGTGAACAACAACGCTGCTCCTGCGAATGCTAATACTGTTAATTTTTTCATAGATAATATTTTAAATTAATATTGTTTTTCTTGCAGCAAAAATAAGACCTTAAACACGACATCGTATTGATGTACATCAATAAAACCTATATTCATGATTTTGGGCAGCTTTATCCGTCCTCCATTCCCGACGTTTTGCAAATCGCCGAACTTATTCCAAATCAAATTTGCAAAACGAGCTCCACTCAGGCCGGGCTGTATGCAATTCATTGTTAAAATATGCTTGAAATTTAACATAACATTTTCTAAACAACCCAAGAACTAAATTAAATCATAAATAACTGATTATCAATTGTAAAATATTTTATATAAAATTCAAAATTTGCAAAAACCGGCATTAATTTTGATTGTAAATTTTAACTTAATTAACATTTTTTAACAATTTAAAATCTTTTATTTCCAATGAAAAAAACTTTTGCTGAAAAATCAAATCATTTGGTTTTTCTTGGTACTACTGCTTTAATCGTTAACGCAGTATTTTTTTTGAATTCCTGTAACAAAAAATCAGAACAGGTCGCAGATTCAAAACAAAAAATAGAAACAGTCGTCTCCAGACCGGCAAAAGTAATTTCCACAAAACCGGATGTTCCTGACGACCCGAATAAACGTTACATTTATCTCACTTTCGACGACGGACCTAATAAAGGAACAGAAAATCTTCTTAAGATCATCAACAAATATCAAATCCCCATAACATCTTTTATTGTAGGGAAACACGCTTATGACAGCAAAACCCAGGCAAAAAATTTGAAAGAATTAGAAAAACATGAGTTGGTAGAATTGGCCAATCATAGTTATTCGCACGCAAAAAACCGATATTCGGAATTTTACAAGAATCCGGAAAAGGTCATTCACG
>Ga0065704_10071760_pt1 | contig 10001 bp, 9 predicted proteins | sample SwiRhicommuniRL2_FD_59091 | JGI IMG/M metagenome (GOLD analysis project Ga0065704, IMG submission 59091) | Switchgrass rhizosphere bacterial communities from Rose Lake, Michigan, USA - RL2 v2 (version 2) | ecosystem: Host-associated > Plants > Roots > Rhizosphere > Soil | place: East Lansing, MI | reverse complement strand
CGTCTACTACACGCGCATCGCCTGCAAACTGCTGGACCTGAAAACCTGCCAGTGCACCGACTACCCCAACCGCCGCGACTTTGTCCCCGACTGCATCCAGCTCACGCCGGGCAAGGCCGATGAGTTCAAATGGCTGCCGCCGACCTGCGGTTATCGGCTGGTCAGCGAGGGCAAGGACTTGCCGTTGTGGCACCACCTGGTCTGCGGTGATCGCGATGCCGTGCACCACGAACGCATTTCCCAGTCCGGGCGTATGCTGGCCGAAGGCAGCGTGCCGGAAGACGATTGGGAAGATCATCTGATTTTCCGCGCCGGCTGAGCCGTCGGGTGGCGCGCCCCAGGGAGAACCCATGGCTGCAGGATTGAAACGGATGCTGGCCGCCGGGCTGCTGGCGATGTGCGGGCCGCTGTGGGCGGCGCAGAAAGTCGATCTGGATTATCACGTGCACCTGTTGCCCCAGAGCGATCAGGCCGAAGTACGCCTGACACTGGCCCGGGGAGCGGCGGTGCGCAGCCTGGATTTTGACCTCGGCGACGGCAGTCGCTACAGCGATTTCAAGGCCGAGGGCCAGTGGCAACTCACCCCCGGCAAAGAGGCGCGAGGTGTCTGGCGGCCGGCAGCCGACAAGGCCAGCCTGAGCTACCGCGTGCGCATCAGCCATGCGCGCAAGAACGCCACCTTCGAAACCCGCATGACCCCGACGTGGGCGTTACTGCGCGGCGACGACCTGGTCCCGTCGGCCAAGCTCGACCAGCAGGACGGCGTCGAACTGGTAGCCCGTCTTGAAGTTGAATTGCCCAATGGCTGGAAAAGCATCGAGACGCCCTGGCCGCGCATCGGCAAGCAACGTTTTCGCATCGACAACTCCTCGCGCCTGTTCGACCGCCCCACGGGCTGGATGCTCGCCGGCAAACTGGGCAGCCGCCGCACCCGCCTGGGCGAAACGGAGGTGACGGTGGCCTCGCCCCAAGGCCAGGGCATGCGCCGGATGGATGTGCTGACGCTGCTGACATTCGTCTGGCCGCAGGTACAAGCGCTGGTGCCGCGCCATCCGGCCAAGTTGCTGATTGTCGGTGCCGGTGATCCGTTGTGGCGTGGCGCCCAGGCCGGTCACGACTCGATCTACCTGCACAGCCGTCCGCCGCTGGTCAGCGAGCGGGGCAGTAGCCCGTTGTTGCGGGAGTTGGTGCAGGCGCTGGCTCGGGTCAATGATCATGATCGCAGCGACTGGATCAGCGAGGGGCTGACCGAGTACTACGCCATCGAACTGCTGCGCCGCGCCGGTGGCCTGAGTGATGAGCGCTATCAGACCCTCAATGACCGGCTCGCCCGCGACAGCAAGGGCGTCACCACCTTGCGCGGCGAACAGATCAGCCCCGGGGCAGTGGCCAAGGCGGTGTTGCTATTGCAGGAACTGGACCGCGAGATTCGCCTGAAAACCCGTAACAAGCGTTCGCTGGATGATGTGTTGCAGGGGGCGATGCGGCTGGAGACAGTGGATACCAAGGAGTTCGTTCAGCTCAGTGAAAGTGTCCTGGATGGGAGCTCTACTGTGCTGGATACCAAGTTAATTCAGTAATACCGCTATCGCGGGCAAGCCTTGCTCCCACAGGATTGAGTCGTACCAAATATCTCATCCGGCGAAGATCCAGTGTGGGAGCAAGGCTTGCCCGCGATGAGGCCATCAGCCTCACCACAAAAAATCAGAGCCCAACCTTCGGCGAATCCAGCGAATCATTCCCCGTCACCGTAGCCGTACCAGTCGCCGCCTCGGCATTGGCCTTCAGGCGACTCAGCTCATCACCGGCCTGTTCGATGCGAGCGCGGGCGTTGCTGAGGTTCTGCCGGTTCTTTTCCAACAAGGCCTTGGCCGAGCAATGCCCGGTGATCCCCCGCGCCAGCGCCATGCCGCCGATCGCCAGTTGAGCCAGGCCGAGCACACCGCCACGGCGCAAGCCCTTGCCCATCATCAGCACACCGCCAGCCAGTGAGCCAATGCGTTCCCAGCCATGCACGTTTTGTGGCGGATGGGATTGGAAAGGGGTGGTCTCAATCGGCTCGAACGGATTGTTATCGCTCATGATCTGTCTCCAGTGTGGGAATTGGTATAAAACTGACTGCCCGAGCGATTGCCTTGTTCAATCGAATGTTGCACCGATCAGCGGAATTGCGGCCCCGAACGGGTGTTGTTGCCTTTGGCCATGCGGTCATACAGCACGACGTTGACGGTGGCGGCCAGGTTCATGCAGCCGGTGGTGGGGATGTACACCACGTCTTCGCACCAGTCGCGAATGTCCTTGTCCAGCGAACCGTCTTCCGGGCCGAAGATATACAGCGCCCGGTCCGGGTGAGTGTATTCGGGCAGTGGGCGAGCGCCCTCCACCAGTTCCACGGCCACTGGCACACAGCCCAGGGGCAGGATTTTCTTCAGGTCGTCGATACCGATCAGCGGGATGTCGTAGTGGACTTTCTTGGTGTCGGTGACGAAGTCGGCGGCACGCTCATAGCGCTTGCCGGTGTAGAACACCGACGCCACGCCGTAGCAGCCGGCGGCACGCATGACCGAACCGACGTTTTCCGGTGACTTGGGGTTGAACAGACCGATGCAGCTATAGCGTTTGTTGGCCACGGGCGGGGTGCCTTTGGGGAAAAGGCGCGATTATACGGGGAATGGGGCTGCGTGTTCAGTTTGTGAGTGGGGGCTGATGGTCGGTTACCCATTCACGAACCTGACCAATCGGTAACGTCCCCGCCAGCGTCGTGAAAGGCACCAGTCGTTATGGTTTGCCTGACAAATGACTGCCGGAGTTCCTCATGAAGACCCTTGATGCCTTGCTCGCCGTTTCGATCCTGTCTCTTTCTTCCCTTGCCTTGGCGGAAGGCGGAGGTGACCGGGTTTATGGCCAGATGATCCAGAACAATCAACTGGCCATGGCGCGATACGCCGCCGAAAACGGCAAAGCCGTCGCCGAAATCGTTCATTACGAATACGGCATGAACCTCGATGTAAAAAAAGTGGTGAGCATTACGCCGGCCAATAAAGGCTGTGGTGTCGGACCGTCGCGCATGACTTACGAAGACTCGAGCGGCAAGCTCAATACTGTGGAATATAGGCTCCTGGGTGATAACTGTCCGAATGGCGGCTGATTACCGTCTCGTTTGTTCTCCTTTGGTTTTGAGACGGTCAGGCGCCCTGGTGGCGCCTGTTTTTTGCGCGGATTATTGTGCTGGCGTGTTACGCAACCTCAAGGCATTGAACACCACCGATGCTGAACTCACGCTCATGGCGATCGCGGCAACCATGGGCGAGAGCAAGTGACCGGTCAGGGGATACAGCAGGCCGGCAGCCAACGGAATACCCATCGAGTTGTAGAGGAAGGCAAAACCGAGGTTCTGGCGCATGTTTCTAACGGTTGCCACCGAAAGGGTGCGGGCCCGCAAGATCCCCATCAAATCGCCTTTTACCAAGGTCAGTTGGGCGCTGTTCATCGCCACGTCCGTACCTGTTCCCATGGCAATGCCTACGTTCGCCCGAGCCAGGGCGGGCGCATCGTTTATTCCGTCACCCGCCATCGCGACCTGGCGACCATCGCGCTGCAGGTCCGCCACCAGGCGCTCCTTGTCCTCGGGTTTGACTTCGCCATGGACCTCTTCAATGCCCATCTCCCTGGCCACGGCGCGTGCAGTGGTGAGGCCGTCGCCGGTGGCCATGATGATTTTTATGTCGTGAGCCTTGAGCCGGCTGACCGCTTCCCTGGAGGTCGGCTTGATCGGGTCCGAGACGGCCAGCAGCCCGGCCAGCGCACCGTCGATGGCCATGTAGATAATGCTGATGCCTTGCGCGCGTAGCTGCTCGGCCTGTTGTTGCAGTGGGCTGACGCTGATGCTGGCGGCGTTCATCAGGGCGGTATTGCCCAAGTGGACCTGCTTGCCGTCCACCTGGCCACTGACACCGATACCGCTGCCGGATTCAAATGAAGCCGGCTTGATCAGTTCAAGATGCTCAACTCGTGCGTGATCGACGATGGCGTGGGCCAGGGGATGTTCGCTGCCCTGGTCGAGGCTGGCGGCCAACAGCAGCACCTGGCTGTCGTCGAAGCCCTGGGTGGCTTTCACGCTGTGAAAGGCCGGGCGCCCTTCGGTCAGGGTGCCAGTCTTATCGACGATCAGCGTGTCGATCCTGCACAAGTTCTCGATGGCGCTGGCGTCCCGGAAAAGCACGCCCAGGCTGGCAGCCTTGCCGGTGGACACCATGATCGACATGGGGGTTGCGAGCCCTAGCGCACAGGGGCAGGCGATGATCAGCACAGCGACAGCATTGATTAGCCCGAAGACCCAACCGGGCTCGGGACCTAACAGCCCCCAGCCGAAAAAGGTCAGTGCGGCGATGGCAATCACGCCCATGACGAAATAGCCCGCGATCACGTCGGCCATGCGCTGCATAGGGGCTTTCGAGCGCTGGGCCCGGGCGACCATCTGGACAATTTGCGCCAGGACGGTCTCGGCGCCGACCTTCTGCGCCGTCATCACCAAGCTACCGTGGGTGTTGATCGTGGCGCCGATCAGGCTGTCCCCGGCGCGTTTGATCACCGGAACCGGCTCGCCAGTGAGCATCGACTCGTCCACGGCGCTTTCACCTTCGAGCACCGCACCGTCGACCGGGACCTTTTCACCGGGCCTGATCCGCAGGTGGTCACCCTGATGGACGTGGGTCAGGGGGATGTCCTGTTCCTGGCCGTCGGCATTGATCCGGCGCGCGGTTTTGGGGGACAGCCCCAGCAGCGACTTGATGGCGGCCGACGTCTGCGAGCGAGCCTTGAGCTCCAGCATCTGCCCCAGCAAGGTAAGAGAGATGATCACCGCGGCGGCTTCAAAGTAGACGCCGATCCGCCCCTCCTGCATGAACGTGGCGGGAAAAGCTCCGGGCCAAAACGTGGCTGCGACACTGTAGAGATAGGCCGCCGCGGTGCCCAGGCCAATCAGGGTCCACATGTTCGGGCTACGCTGGCGAACAGAGGCCACTGCCCGCACAAAGAACGGCCAGCCTGCCCACAGGACCACGGGTGTCGCCAGGAAAAACTCGACGAAATTTTGTGTTGCACCGTGAAACAGCGACAAGGCGTGCCCCGCCATGGCGAGCACGGTGACGATGACCGTCAACGGCAGGGACCACCAGAAGCGGCGGGTGAAGTCCTTGAGTTCTGGATTGTCCTCTTCTTCCAGCGCGGGCATCACCGGCTCCAGCGTCATGCCGCACTTGGGGCAGATGCCGGGGCTGGGTTGGCGTATTTCCGGGTGCATGGGACAGGTGTATTCAGTCGCCATGTCGCCGCTGGGCGCTGAAGCACTGTGGTGAACGTGCGCTGGAGTGTCGGGCATGGCTAGGAACCTTCCTGATCCCTGCGGTTGACGGGTGGCTCGCCATGTCGTCCATGACCGCCATGGCCATGGCCATGTCCGTGTCCGAAGACATGCATCAAGGGACATATCAGGAGAATCAGGTACGGCCAATTCGCCGCGATGTGGCTGAAGTGTTCTCGCGCCAGATAGAAGAGGCCAATGGCCAACAACATGATCAAGACAATGCCGGTCTTGCCCCGCCAGAATGACGTTGCGCCAGTCGGGGGTTGATGAGTGTTCATGGTGTCGCTCCTTCAGGCCGGGCGAGCCACCGCCACCGATAACCCCAGCATAGGCAGGGAGGGCTTTGGCAGATTGATATTCATCAACCTTGGCTTACTTCACCTGCAAATGAGGGAAGTAGCGGGCATGCTAAAGGTGCGAAGCTGTCAGCGACCTGACGGGGGCATTGCAGATTTGTCAGCGAGGCCATGAAAGCGGCCCAGGCAGCCGCTCCACAGTCGAGTGAGGGGACTGGATCTGTGGAGCAACACTTTGCAGCGCAAGATAGACCGGTTCGCCACAACGGCCAGTTACTCGTCCTTCTTCATCAACCCGGCCAGTGCGGCGAAGGGGTTGTGGGTCGCCTTGGCGATTTTCGGGGTGCTCAGGGAGCCGTCGCCGAAATATTGCTGGTCGGTGTAGCGCGAGTGTTCGTTGTCGTGGCAGTACAGGCACAGCAGTTCCCAGTTGGAACCGTCCTGCGGGTTGTTGTCGTGGTTGTGGTCGCGGTGGTGAACGGTCAGTTCGCTCAGGCGCTTGCCGGAAAACTCACGGGCGCAGCGGCCACAGACATGGGGGTACATTTTCAGGGCTTTGTCGCGGTAGCCCATCTCCCGGTCGCGCTGGGCATCGGCGAGGATGCGGTCCAGCTTGGCGGTGTTGGACGGTGGCGTTGACGAACTCATGGGTTCACCTTTGTAGACAAGACGGATGACGGTTGGACAGAGTTTAGCTCAGCCCTTGAGCTTCTCGGCAATCCAGATGGTGTGGCGGGTGCCTTTGTTGCCATGGGCGAACACTTGCACCTCTTCGGCCTTGAAGCCGGCCTTCTTCAGCTTGTCGGAAAACTGCCGGTCAGCGCTGGCCGACCAGACCGCCAGCACGCCCTTGGGCCGCAGGGCCTTGGCGCAGGCGGCCAGGCCTCCCGCCGAATACAGCCAACTGTTGGCTTTCTGGGTCAGGCCTTCCGGGCCGTTGTCGACATCGAGCATGATCGCGTCGAAACCCTGGGGTTCGGCTTGCAGCACCTTGGCCACGTCTTCCATGCGGATCACCGTGCGCGGGTCCGACAGCGGCCGCCCGGCTTTTTCACCCAGTGGGCCACGGTTCCACTCCACCACGCCGGGCACCAGTTCGGCCACCACCACTTCGGCGGTCTTGCCCAGGTGCTTGAGGGCCGAGGCGAGGGTGAACCCCATGCCGAGGCCGCCGATCAGCACGCGCGAGCCAGGACGACCGGCGACCTTGCGGCAGGGGATCTCTGCCAGGGCGTCTTCGGAACCGTGCATGCGGGTGTTCATCAACTGCCCGCCGTCGCCGCCCTGGATCTTGATGACGAAGTCTTCGCCGTACTCGAACAGGCACAGGGCACCGCCGTTATCAGGGATGGGTGTGGTGTCGAGCAGAACGAAACGTTTCATGGAAATCTCGTAGGAGGGCAAACCGCGCGGTAACGACTAGCCTTAAAGCAGACAATAGCCACGGAGCCATTGATGAAGTGCATCATTCTAACGGCCATTGCCCTGGCGGCGCTCTCAATTAGTTGCGCCCAGGCTCAACAACCGACGATTCCGGTCAACCCGCCCAGCATCCCCGGGTCGCCTGGCACCGCCACTCCCATGCCCTATCCGCCGGTGACGCCCAACGGTGTGCCCAAGGCTGGCCCCGGAGGCGGCGGGCCGCCCTTGCTGCCACCCATCGAAATGCCCAAGCCGCCCAAGGACCAGCCGATACCGGGCATGGAGCCCAAGCCGGTGAAGGCCAAGTCGCCGGGGGGGTAGACCTGAAGCCCGTCGGTGAAACAACTGAATGGTAAAAACCTGTGAGTTCGGGCATTGAGGTGGACTCTGTGGGAGCAAAGCTTGCTCGCGATGACGTCGACATATGCAACACCGCTATCGCGAGCAAGCTTTGCTCCCACAGGCTCCCCACAGGTTCTGTGTTTCAACTGACAGAGGGAGGTCAGACCTGCTGCGACAACAACTGCCCATCAGCCATGCGCAGGCGCTTGGACAGGGAGACGGCGAGGGCGCGGATGATCTTGGCGGCGATCTTGGGGGCGTCGTTGAGCATTTTTTCCAGGGAGTCCTTGCCCAGGTTCAGCAACTGGCAATCGCTGGCGGCGATGCAACTGGCCGAGCGCCGTTCGCCGTCGAGCACGGCCATTTCGCCGAATGCCCGGCCGCTGCGCAGCGTGGCGATGGTCACGGGCTGGCCGTCGGGGCCGGTTTTCTGCACGGCCACCTGGCCGGTGTGGATGATGCACATGAAGCTGCCGGCATCGCCCTCGCGGAAAATCGCTTCACCCGCGGCGATGGCGCTGATGCTGAAATAGCCCGACGCCGCGGCGAAGTCGACAGGCAGCAACTGGTCGAACAGACCGCAGTCCATCAACCAGTCGCGGATTTCTTTGTTCAGTAAGGTCGGTTCTGACATGTTGGCACGGTCTTTTTCTTGTGTTTGTTGCAGGTTCAGTTTGGCCCGGGTGTAAGCAGACCTCTGGGACAGACTCTTGTGGGAGCAAGGCTTGCCCGCGATGGCATCAGCTTGATCTGACAGACAGAACTGAGTCGCCTGTATCGCGGGCAAGCCTTGCTCCCACAAAGTCTTGCTCCTACATTGGACTGGGGTTTATCTGGGCCCGGCGCATGGAGCTAAGACCCGGCCATCCCACAGAGTTCCTCAGGCCACCCTCAAAACCTTCAAGACAAATGCATATTCGAGCGCTACGTCACGCAATCCCTGGTAGCGCCCACTCATTCCGCCATGGCCTGCGCCCAGTTCGGTCTTGAGCAGCAGGGGGCTGTCGTCGGTTTTGGTGGCACGCAATTTTGCCACCCACTTGGCCGCTTCCCAGTACTGCACACGGCTGTCGTTGTAACCGGCGATCACCAGCAGCGCCGGGTAGGCCTGGGCGCTGACGTTTTCGTACGGGGCGTAGGCCCGGATCCGATCATAAACGTCCGGCTCCTCCGGATTGCCCCATTCGTCGTATTCGGTGACGGTCAGCGGCAAGTCCGGGTCGAGCATGGTGTTGAGCACGTCGACGAACGGCACCTCGGCAATCGCAACCTTGAACAGCTCCGGGCGTTGATTGAGCACCGCACCGATCAGCAGGCCACCGGCGCTGCCGCCGCTGATTGCCAGTTGCTCGGCGGTGGTGAAACCGTTGCTGATCAAATGTTCGGCGCAGGCGATGAAGTCGCTGAACGTGTTGTGCTTGTGTTCCTGCTTGCCGGCGCGATACCAGGCTTCCCCCAACTCGCCGCCGCCACGCACATGGGCGATGGCAAATGCTACGCCGCGGTCAAGCAGGCTCAGCCGCGAATGGGAAAACCACGGGTCGAGGCTTTCGCCATAGGCACCGTAGCCGTACAGGTACAACGGTACCGGCTGGCCGAGGGCTTCGCGCTTGACCACCAGGCTGATGGGCACCTGGGTGCCGTCCGGCGCTGTAGCCCAAAGCCGCTGGCTGACGTAGGCATCGGCGTCGAACGGGCCCAGCACCGGGGTTTGCTTGAGCACGACCTGTGCGCCGCTGGCCAGGTCCAACTGGCGGATCTGCGCCGGACGGTTCAGGGCCTCGTAGCGCAGGCGGATGCGATCGCTGACGAACTCCAGGCTGTTCTGCACATGCAGGCTGTAGGCCGCGTCCGGCAGTTGCACCCGATAGGCCGGCAAGCCCTGTGGGTGCACCTCGATGATTGGCAGGCCGCCTTCGCGCAGGCTCAAGGTCATGGCTCCGGCGTTCAGGCTCAGGCCGTCGATCATCACCGTGTCGCTGTGGGGGATCAGGTTCTGCCAGTCGGCCTCGGTCGGCGCCACGCCTGTGTCGGCGGCCTGGTACAGGGCGAAGTTGATCCCGTCGCGGTTGCTGCGGATCAACCAGGTCCATTGGCCATCGAGCAGGCCGTGGTCGACGTCGTATTCATGGTTTTCCACGCGGGGCGCCAGGCAGGTAAAGGGGCGCTGCGGTTGCGCGGCGTCCAGTACCCAGACTTCACTGGTGGTCTTGCTGCCCAGGGACAGGATCAACTGCTTTTCCGAGCTTGAACGGTAGCAGTGCAGGAAGAAACGCCCGTCCGGCTCATGGAACACTTCCTCGGCGGCAGTGCCGTCCAGGCGATAGCGCCAGAGTTTGTGGGGGCGGTGGGTGTCGTCCAACTCGCCGAAAAACAGCGTCAGGCTGTCATTGGCCCAGGTCATGCTGCCGTCGCAATCGGCGAAGGACAGTTCGCTGACCTTGTCGTTGGACAATTCCTTCACGAACAGCGTGTAGATCTCGTCGCCCGTGGTGTCCAGGCTGTAGGCCAGGCGCTGGTGGTCGGGGCTGATGCTGAAAGCGCCCAGGGAAAAGAAGCCGCCGCCAGCCAGCACG
>Ga0065704_10071757_pt1 | contig 10003 bp, 9 predicted proteins | sample SwiRhicommuniRL2_FD_59091 | JGI IMG/M metagenome (GOLD analysis project Ga0065704, IMG submission 59091) | Switchgrass rhizosphere bacterial communities from Rose Lake, Michigan, USA - RL2 v2 (version 2) | ecosystem: Host-associated > Plants > Roots > Rhizosphere > Soil | place: East Lansing, MI | reverse complement strand
CACATTAGCCGGAGTAGCTGGAAGTGTTCTTTGCTCATGGTTCGTTTATCGTTTATTCTTTAGCAAACATGAAAGGTAGTTTGATCATTCTCGCATTTTTTATCCTGGGTGTTTTTGTCGGTTTCAAGGGAATTATTCCAGCCGAATTGTTGAAAGAAGAATGGAATACTTATGTCCTCTATGCATTGATGTTGTTGGTTGGGGTTACCATTGGTTATGATAGGGAACTCTTGATATCTCTACGAAAAGTTAATTTAAGCATCGTGCTCGTCCCCTTGGCGACTATTGTTGGAACATTGTTAGGTACCTTTATCGTCAGTTTCTTTATCCGCGACTGGAATGCCGCTGAAAGCATGGCTGTAGGATCTGGATTTGGTTACTACTCTTTATCAAGTATTTTTATTACACAATATAAGGGTGTCACATTGGGAACTATAGCGTTGATGTCGAATTTGATGCGTGAATTATTGGCGCTATTGATGGCTCCATTAGCTCGAAAATGGTTTGGCCCATTGGCGCCGATTTCTGTTGCGGGCGCCACAAGTATGGATACTGCATTACCCATTATCACACAATACTCCGGCAAACAATATGTTCTCGTTGCGATCATCCATGGTATATTGATTGACCTCAGTGTACCCTTTTTAGTTACTTTTTTTTGTTATTTATGAGAAATAAGATCGAAACCTTATGGGTTACAATTAGTTTTTGTTTGATTTTGATAGGATGCAATACGGTCAAGTCTCCTAAAATGGATGGCTATGGTGGATTGTTAAGGGTCGAGCAACAACCAGAAGGTTCCACTCGCCGAACAAATCCCTTTTATACCGACCGCGGCGCCTGGGTCGGATTTGGCATTCATGAAAATAAGACAGTAACAGGTTTTTGTGGCCCCTATGATCTGGATGCGCGTGCCTGGTTAAGTAGTGCATTGCTGCAGATTGGAACAGCTCCGGCTCGAGAAAAAAATCTACTGAGCCGTGATAGCAGTTGTTATTATCCGGATCGCTTGTGGATGCGTTTGCGAGGAGAGGATATGGAAGTTGAGCAAACTCTTAAACTGGTCTCATCAACAACAGCCATATTACATATTAAAAACAAATCATCAAAAGAACTATGGACCTATGGCAATCTCAATCAAGGACAATGGACACTAGCAGGTAATACCCTGTGGTCTAAACTTCCAAATGGAGAACTTATTTTACTATCTTTTGAAGCTGGTGTGAAAGTAACTTTTGATCAGGGGAAATATCAAGCCCATTTAGAAAAGGCTGATACAGAGATTGTCCTGACCCATTATGCCAACCCGATCACCTTAGAAAAAGCACTTATAGCGGCAAAAGCCGCTGTTGAGCAAAGCAAGGCTTTGAGCGTGCAACATACAGCACGCTGGGCGAATTATATCAGCTCAAATACTCGTCCGGAACTCTCAATGGAGGAACATTGCATTATGGTGAAAAGTATGATGACCCTGATGAGCAATTGGCGGAGTGCAAAAAAGGAATTAAAACATGATGGTGTTGTCCCTTCGCATGTAGCAGATTACTTTGTTGGATTTTGGGCCTGGGATTCGTGGAAGCATGCCGTTGCATTGGCGCAGATAGATCCCGCTTTGGCGAAAGATCAGGTTCGCGCTATGTTTGACTTTCAAGATAGTGTGGGGATGATTGCCGATTGTATCTATACGGACCATCGCGAGAATAATTACCGTGATTCAAAACCGCCATTAGCTGCCTGGGCGGTAAATGCTATCTATGAAGCCGATCATGACCTATCGTTTGTACGGGAAATGTATGATAAACTAGTCTTGTACCATGAATGGTGGTTTCGGTACCGGGATCACAATAAAAATGGTATCTGTGAGTACGGTGCTACGGATGGAACATTGGAAGCCGCGAAGTGGGAAAGCGGTATGGACAACGCTATTCGGTACGATAGTACCCAGATGTTATTGAATGAAAAAGGTGCCTGGAGCATGGATCAGGAATCTGTGGAGCTCAGTGCTTATCTTGAGCTGGAACGAAAATATCTGATGCATTTTGCGGAAATGCTCGGAGTACCATTTCGGGGAAAAAAAGAATCATACCTTGCCATGGATTACTTCTTCGATCAGGAGCGCGGTTATTATTTTGATCGCAAACTGAATGGAGCACTTATTCCATGTTTTGGGCCTGAAGGCTGGTCGCCATTGTGGACAGGTTTAGCTACTGTGCCACAAGCTCAAGCTGTGGTTCGTGTGATGCAGGATACGGCTAAATTTGCCTCCTTTGTACCTTTTCCTACAGCGGCTTTAGACAATACCAAATTCATGGATAGAGGATACTGGCGCGGGCCTATTTGGCTCGATCAAGTCTATTTCGCAATTGCTGGTTTAAGGAAATACGGTTATCAACAGGAAGCGGATATGTATACCAAACAAGTCTTTGAGCGATTGGAGGGGTTATCTGGTTATGGACCAATTCATGAAAACTATGAAGCGCACACAGGCAAAAGGCTCAAAGCACCACATTTTAGCTGGTCTGCGGCCCATTTATTTCTTTTATATAAGGAACTGAAAACTTCTCCACAAGGGAAATAGATCAGATGAAATAAGTGAAAATACCAACGCTTCAGATCCGATAGGTTGTATTATCTATACCGGATTTGAAGCGTTGTTTATTTAACATGCATTATTGAAAACTAAAATTAAGTAATCGGGATGGACTTTCGTCTTTTGTATACTGCATGTAAGATTTTTCTAATTAAAGCCTAGCTTTATTGATTGCCCCTAACTTTTCTTATTTTTGTACCCATGGTCTATTTATACGCAAAAGCAGTTCATATTATCTTTGTGGTTTGTTGGATGGCTGGATTATTTTATATCGTTCGCTTATTCATTTACCATACCGAAGCTAAATCCAAATCTGAGGAAGAGTATGGGGTTTTGCATAAACAGTTTATACTGATGGAGAGTAAATTGTGGTGGATCATCACAACACCAGCCATGTACCTCACTATTCTAGCAGCTCTTGTCATGCTGTATATTAATCCGGGATTGTTGACCATGGTCTGGATGCATGTCAAGCTCACCTTTGTATTGGGACTGATCCTTTATCATTTTGCTTGCCAACGTATTATGTTTCAATTAAAAGGGGAATCATCTACTTGGTCCTCGACCAAATTGCGCCTTTGGAATGAACTGGCGACCGTATTATTATTTGCAATCGTATTTACGGTTGTATTAAAATCTGCCCTCAATTGGATATTCGGTGTTCTGGGACTTTTAATACTGTCAGTCTCCCTGATGATGGCTGTGAAACTCTACAAAAAAATCAGAAATAAGAACAATGCGGATAAAACGTTAAATTCTTAATTTTCTTAATCCTTTTCTATTCTCGTTAGTCGAACGATTATAAATTGAAAAGGAATATGTACAAGAGACTTTTGACTGTGATCATGTTGCTTGCTATCGCAACTGGAGGATTTGCCCAACGCTATAGACCTTACGGCGGAACATTAAATATCTATTCGGCCGATGTTCCCTTCTTTCTTTATATCAATAATGTTTTGTACAATAATAGGCCCTCGACTGATATTCGTGTGCCGAATTTGCAAAACCCGAGGTATAATCTCCGTATTGTATTTGCAAACAGACAGCGGAGGACTTTAAATGGTAGGGGTGTGCAGCTCGTCGACCAAAATGGTCAATATATGAATGTTGTGTTTTCAGTAAGCAGCCGTGGCGGAAATAGAGGTATTGTTTTGGAATCGATGAATCCTGTTGGTCAATATAATGATAATTATCGCAATGGCGACAACTATAATAATGGTGATTATAATGAAGACAGGTACGATCGGGATCAACAACATGACGAGCGATATGGCCGGTCTGAGAATGATAGAGGTAATAATAATCAAAATCAGGAAGATCCGATCGATACTGGTTATCAGGATAAAAATGACGCTAACCAGTTGAATGATCTGCTCAATCAAAAAGAAAATGATCAGGACCGTTTGCAGGTGGCGGCTCAGGAATTGAAAAATAAGCGATTGCGCAGTTCCGAAATCATAGATCTCATGGAATTATTTATAAGAGACGACAACAAATTGGCTTTTGCTAAATATGCTTATCCAAGCTGTATAGACAAAGAGAATTATGATAAAGTAGGCGATGCACTATCTTTTAGTTCCACTCGGGAAAAATTGACAGCATTTATTAAAACGCAGCGTTAGTTACAGTTGAAATTTATCTTTTGGTTTCATTGCCAAGAAAGAGTGATTAAGAATAAGAATTACCTGTATAAATAGGCTATTTGTGTCATACCAACAATGGTTGTATAGTGCAAATAGCCTATTTCAGTAAAATGTAACCTCAGCTATATCGTATCTATTCCGCGAAACAGATATACTTCAATTCCATGTATTCATCGAGTCCATGTTTTGATCCTTCACGACCGACGCCAGATTGTTTTACCCCACCAAAAGGAGCTGCAGCATTCGATATTAATCCTGTGTTAACACCTACCATACCTGCCTCAAGTTGTTCCGCCACACGAAAGCAACGATTGATATTGGTACTGTAGAAATAAGAGGCAAGGCCAAATTCAGTGTGATTGGCCATGGCTATACCATCTTCTTCTGTTTTAAAACTAAACAATGCGCAGACTGGGCCAAAAGTTTCTTCGTGAAATATCAGTGCCTCTTTCGGGATATTGGTAAGGACTGTAGGTTGGAAAAACAGACCTTTGATCACATGTCCACCAGCTGCCAATTCCGCCCCATGATTCAAAGCATCTTGAACATGATGCAGCACTTTTTCTAAACCTTTGGCATTGATCAATGGCCCTACCTGAACACCTTTGTCGAGTCCATTGCCTACCTTTAATTGACGTACAGCATGAGCGAGTTTTGTAGCGAATTCATCGTAGACGTCTTCCTGGACTAAGAAGCGGTTGATTGAAACGCAAGTTTGTCCGGAGTTTCGGAACTTACCAGCAATAGCACCTTCCACTGCGGCGTCAATATCTGCGTCATTAAATACAAGGAAGGGAGCATTTCCGCCGAGTTCCATGGAGACTTTCTTAATGTTTGAGGCCGATTGTTCGATCAATGTCCTACCGACCTCAGTAGAGCCTGTAAAAGAAAGTTTACGTACAAGATCATTTGTAGCAAGTTCCTTTCCGATACCAGCGCTGTCCTTTCCCGTAATGACGTTGAAGACGCCTTTTGGCAGGCCTGCCTCTTCGGCTAGTTTAACCAATGCGATTGCAGATAAAGGTGTTTGGGATGCTGGTTTGAGGACTACTGTACAACCTGTTACAAGTGCCGGAGCGACCTTTCTGGTGATCATGGCCAAAGGGAAATTCCAGGGCGTAATTGCCGCAACGACTCCGACACCTTGTCGGATTGTCATCATTCTTACCCCTTTTTTCTGAGCGGGAATCGTTTCCCCATAGGCTCTCTTCCCCTCTTCGGAAAACCACTCAACAAATGAATTCCCGTAATCTACTTCTACTTTCGACTCATTGAGCGGTTTTCCACTCTCAAGTGTCATAATTTCAGCAAGCAGGTCTTTATTTTGTTGAATAAGATTATACCAATTGCGAACAATAAGACATCGTTCCGAAATTGTTGTGTTTTTCCAGCTTCTCCAAGCTTTATCAGCCGCCTGTATGGCTTTTGTGCAATCTGCTACTGTCAGATCCGGTAATGCTGCAATTGTCTTTCCAGTTGCGGGGTTGACAACATCAAACGTTTTTTTTGGTGTGATAAATTTTCCGTTTATATAAGCTCTGTTAATTAAAAGTGGATTTTTCATTGGAGTCATTATTTTTTGTTTTTTACAAGCCATTGCTGCTATTTGTGACCTGTACTTATTTATTCTTGCTGATGTATTACCTTGGATTAATTGGTACATCAGCTGTTTTTGGAACAATATTCGTATGCTTATTGTTTCGCAACCAGGCAATTTTATAGGAAGCTTTGCTTAGACGAATTTTCTCCGTTGCTGTTCGTTGGGAACCGTACAATACTTATTTGTTCCAAACCATCTGTAGCGATTTTTTGCAAAATAATCATACCCCAAGTCCCGCCACTTTTTCGGTAGTATTTTGAGAAAATAGACGATTGAATAGGGAAGACCCAATGTTTTGCAGATGTTCAATATGGCTTCGCTTTTGATATAAGTTCCGCTAGGAGACGTATAAACAATAGAATCTATATCTTTTGGAATAATGTGTAAATTATTTTTAGCAAAGTCAGATTGTAAGGAACTAAATAGAAGCCTATTATTGGAGTCTATTTTCAATAGGATTTGAACAAAACGATTACAAACTAAGCAATCACCGTCAAAAAAGATGATATGTTTCCCCTGCGTATCCATTAATATAAAGTTACTTCTATTTACTGAAAGAACTGCCATGATAACATCACATCTTTTATAAAACCTTCCTGTTGTCACAAGCTCAACAGCAATGAAAATCTATTAAAGATTCTTTCTGGCCAATAAACCGAGTATAACGAGTTCATTGATACCTTATCGAAAAAAACAAATCAATAAAAAATAAATACTTTAAAAAAAAGCGGTGTTTTCCATGGAAAAACACCGCTTCTTCGATATTCTTTTTGACCTTTATTATAAGTTCTTCATAATGGTATGTCCCATACGATCCCTTTTTGTTCGCAAATACTCTTCGTTGTAGGGATTCGCGGTGATTTCAATAGGAACGTTTTCTACGATTTCCAGCCCATAGCCGACCAATCCTGCACGTTTTGTTGGGTTATTGGACATCAAGCGCATTTTTGTTACCCCTAGATTTCTAAGGATTTGTGCACCAACACCATAGTCTCTCAAATCAGCTTTAAATCCAAGTTGAGCATTGGCATCAACGGTATCCAATCCATTCTCTTGTAATTTGTAAGCATGCAATTTATTGATCAGCCCAATACCACGGCCTTCCTGATTCATATAGACAATCACACCTTTTCCTTCGTTTTGGATCATCTCCATCGCTTTATGAAGCTGAGGTCCACAATCACAACGGCAAGATCCGAAAATATCACCGGTCACGCAGGAACTATGTACACGAACAAGAATAGGTTCATCTTCATTCCATTCACCTTTATAAAGGGCAAGATGTTGTTCACCCGTATCTTTTTGAGTAAAGGCTTTCATTTGAAAATCACCATATTGTGTAGGCATATTGACAGTCACCTCTTCAGTAATCAATGAATCGTGTTTTAAACGGTATTCAATAAGGTCTTCAATACTGATGATTTTTAAATCAAATTTTTTGGCTACTTCCATTAATTCTGGTAATCTAGCCATTTCACCATCTTCTTTTAAGATCTCGACCAATACACCTGCTGGTTCAAAACCTGCCAAACGAGCAAGGTCAACAGTTGCTTCGGTATGTCCTGTTCGACGTAGTACACCACCATCTTTAGCAATCAATGGAAAGATATGACCAGGTCTACCCAACTCTTCGTAGTGAATATTTGGGTCTATCATTGCCTTGATCGTCTTTGAACGATCAGATGCAGAGATCCCTGTTGTACAACCGTATCCTTGTAAGTCAATAGAAACGGTGAAATTAGTTTCATAAACCGCTGTATTTTGCCCCACCATCAGGTCAAGATGCAAAGCATCGGCTCTCTCTTTGGTGATAGGAGCACATACCAAACCTCGACCATGGGTTGCCATAAAGTTGATAATTTCGGGAGTTGCGTTGCGGGCTGCGGTGATAAAATCACCTTCATTTTCACGATCTTCGTCATCTACGACGATAACTACTTTTCCTGCTTGTATATCAGCGATCGCTTCTTCGATCGTGTTTAATTTGAATTCCATTTAATTGTTATATTGTATTGATACAAAGTTAGTGTAGAATCTAATTTTATTTATAATAGCGTTGTCACAAATCTAATGTGACTCCTTTAATTTATTCTTTTTACCAAATTTCTCTTTGATCCATTTCCAGGCTGCTTCTGCTTTTAATTTGTACTGATCAATATCAAACAAAGCCGAATCTGTAGTCGATTTATAGGTTAAAAATGCAGCAAGGGGAGTTAATATGATAATAGCCATCCACATACCTACAGCCGAAGATATGGCACCATCTTTAGCCGTTTTTTCTGACACGGTAGAGATGATATGATAGATTAAGAAGAAAATGATAGCCATAACGACAGGAAGTCCGAGACCTCCCTTTCTAATAATGGCACCTAAAGGCGCTCCAATAGCAAATAGCAGTAGACAAGATACGGCCAATGTGAACTTTCTATGCCATTCAATGCGATAACGTATATCTTTTGTTTTGTAATCTTTAAATTCAAGGGTGCGGCTGTTGAGATCCTCTTTTAGATAGTTTAGCTGGCTCAATGCGTTCATGGTGATCTGCGTCCGTTGTTCAGAAGGTACAAGATCGGCTACTAAATCTTTATAAGGTTTGATCTTCGCTTCTTTTACCTTTGGCAGGCCAGGTTGATTTGCACTGAAATACTTCGAATAGATATTATAGCGCGTATCAAGAGTTCTTGTAATTGCTTTACCCATACTGTCGATTTTAACATGGTTGGAGTCAATATACATATCCAGTTGTCTAAGATTTAACATTGCATGGTGGCTCTTGAAAAGACTTTCATCTGTTTTACCTTGTTGAAAGCTACCCATGTCGAACTTCTGTTCCGTTTCCTTAAATTTAAAGCGTGTGAATTGCTGGCGTGGATCGTATGTTTTTGAGTTCTTTGTGCGCGACTCTTCATAGCGTATACCATCCTTCAATTTGAGGATCATATAACTATTGTCTGGTGAATTATAAATGTACCCTTCTTTTGCCATCAGCACATTGTTGGCCGTATTGCCACCCCGATGATCATAGATCATTAAGTCATAGAGAATCGTTCCTTCCCTATTTTTGCCTCTCGCGCGAATGGAGTATCCTGGAATTGTATTGTTGAAAATACCGGGTTTGATCAGAAAGTCAGCCTTTTTATTCCGTACATCTGTCAGCAAGGTTCCCATTTTTAGGTTGACCACAGGTAAAATATAATCGGAAAATAGAAAGGAACTCGTTGCAAAAATCGCGACAAGTATAAATAGGGGGGTCATCGCCTTGCGTAAGGATACGCCTGCTGCTTTGATAGCCACGAGTTCATAGCTTTCCCCCAAGTTTCCAAAGGTCATAATGGAAGACAATAACATGGATAGGGGCATTGCCATTTGAATCTGAACAATGCATTGATACCCAATAAGCTCCATAATAGTGTACCATTCAAATCCTTTTCCTATCAAATCATCGATGTATTTAAATAGGAAAAGCATTAATAATACAAACATCACAATAAAAAATGTGACGATGAATGGTTTAATGAAAGCTTGAAGAATAAGTAAATGAACCTTTTTCATCCGTGACGCTAAGCAAATTGATGCCTTTACATTAAAGCATCTTCCAGCCAAGGAGCTCTTTTAGAGCCCTTGGTGAAAATATATTGCAAAGATAGGTTTTTTTATGCACCTATAACGCTTTGAAGATAGACGATTGAATTTTTCCAGATTAATTTTCTATTTTCCAAGTCCTCTTCTTTAGCAAAATCTATTATTTTAAGTGCGACATCGTTTGTCAGCTCATCTTGATCGATTTCTAGATCGAAGTAATAAGGATCATCATCGAGCCACTTAAAACGCACTGATTTGTTTTCTTTTGATGCTACGATTTTTGCGCGATGCGGTTCATCATCCCAAATGAAGGTATAAACAGTGTCTTTGTAGTTTACATCGTCTGCAAACCATTGTGCCAGTTCGTTTGGTTCTTGCAAATACGGAAATAAAATTCTAGGTGAAGAGTTGATGATATATTCTAGTTGGAATTTTATTTTATCTGCCATAAAAATGTTTTTTTAAATTTCAGTTTGTTTAAATCAAAAATAAGCTATATTTGCATTCCCAAAATGGCGGGGTAGCTCAGATGGTTAGAGCGTTGGATTCATAACCCAAAGGTCGGCAGTTCGATTCTGCTCCCCGCTA
>Ga0065704_10002081_pt1 | contig 10006 bp, 7 predicted proteins | sample SwiRhicommuniRL2_FD_59091 | JGI IMG/M metagenome (GOLD analysis project Ga0065704, IMG submission 59091) | Switchgrass rhizosphere bacterial communities from Rose Lake, Michigan, USA - RL2 v2 (version 2) | ecosystem: Host-associated > Plants > Roots > Rhizosphere > Soil | place: East Lansing, MI | reverse complement strand
ACCGCATAGTTCAGCGCTTCGCGCACCGCCAGATCGTCCGTCGGCGCTTTGGAGGAGTTCAGCGCCAGCATGACCGTTTCAACGGGCTGGGAAAGCTGGGTGCGGTAGTGTGCGCTTTGGCTGAAGCGGGCGAAGGTATCAAGAGGCAGCAGCCCTTCGTTACCATACAGCAGATCAATATCACCTGTTTCAAACGCCACGGCGCGGGTCGTCGGGTCCGGAATCACCTTCACGGTGATCTGTCGGATGGCGGGCTTTTTACCCCAGTAGCGATCGTTGCGCACCAGCACATCAACCTGGTTAAGCCTGGATTCTTTCAGCACCCACGGTCCGGTTCCGATTGGCGCGTTAATGCCGTTCATCGTTTCGTTATTTTTAAACTGCGACGGGGCGATAAAGCGGAACGGACGCGGCAGCGCGAGTTCCTGTAAGAACGGGTAATAGGCGCTTTTCAGAGTGATTTGCAGCTCAGAGTCGCTCAGGGCTTTAACATCCGTAATCTGCCGGGCCAGCTCCAGCCAGGCGTGGCGCTGGCGGTTATCCAGCACAACGCGGAAGTTCTCGGCGGCGGCCTGCGCATTAAAAGATTCGCCGTTGGAAAAAGTGACGCCGTCACGAAGCGTAAATACCCAGGTTCTGCCATCCGCCGTGTGGGTCCAGCTTTTCGCAAGCCAGGGTATGACCGAACCATCGGCCTGATACTTCACCAGCGGCTCGTAGACCATACTCTGAGCAAACATTTGATTGGGCGTATAAAGATGGGGATTGAGCGGTCCTACATTGACGGGCCACGCAGTTGTCAGTTCGTCGGGGGCGGCTGCCTGTGCGAAGAACGACGCGCACGCCAGCAGCGCGCAGACAATACGGCCAGGTCTGGACAAGGATTGCCTCTTACCATTTAGGGGTAGATAAAACGTGTGACGATTTTAGGTTTTCATCATACTTTTTACCTGTTCTGGATCAACCGAGGGGCCGCAAGAGACGGGAAGTATACAAATTTCGTATATTTAACCCCCAATNGATAAGCATCCNTTGNCNCTGCCAGACCCATTCCGCACCGTAGCCTGACCCGGCNCACTGTGCTATATAATAAGTATGTTGTAACTACTGCGAGCGTTTTATGGCGACCTACGATCTTCTCGAGCGGCTGAACTCCACCTTTCACCAGATAGAACACGAACTGATGAGCCTGAGCGAACGGCTGAAAACCTGTCGGCTGCTGGCCGCGCGGGTTTTCACCCTGCCGGACGTGGTGAAAGGCGCAGAGCACGATCCGCTGGATGTGATTGAGGTGAAACAGCACATCGGCAAGGAGGCGCTGGATCTGACCCTGGCGCACTATCGCCATCTGTTTATTCAGCAGCAGTCAGAAAACCGCAGCAGTAAAGCCGCCGTGCGCCTGCCAGGTGTGATTTGTCTCCAGTGCGACACGCCCCTGCGCGAACAGCTTGAAAGCCAGATTGCGCACATTAATACCCTCAAAGCCGCGTTTGAGAAGATCGTAACCGAAGAGTCGGGTCTCGCCCCTGCCGCGCGCTTTGAGTGGGTGCATCGCCAGTTGCCGGGCCTGATTACCCTCAACGCCTACCGCACGCTGACGCTGCTGCGTCATCCGGCGACCCTGCGCTTTGGCTGGGCGAACAAACATATCATCAAAAATTTCTCCCGCAATGAGGTGCTGTCGCTGCTGGAGAAGAGCCTGAAATCGCCGCGCACCATGGCGCCCTGGTCGCGCGAACAGTGGATTGAGCGGTTAGAGCAGGAGTACGAGAATATTGCCGCGCTGCCTGACGATGCGCGCCTCAAAATCAAACGTCCGGTGAAGGTGCAGCCGATTGCGCGCGTCTGGTATGCGGGAGAACAAAAGCAGGTGCAGTACGCCTGCCCGACGCCGCTGATTGCCCTGTACGATGCAGATCAAGGGGCGATGGTGCCAGACATTGGCGAACTGCTGAATTATGATGCGGACAATATTCAGCATCGTTATAAACCTCAGGCGCAGCCGCTGCGCTTGATCATTCCACGGCTGCACCTGTATGTGGCGGAGTGATTACTTCAGGCTGCCTACCATCTCTTCCGGGCGCACCCAGGTGTCAAACTCGGCCTCAGTCAGATAGCCCAGCGCCAGCGCTGAGGCTTTCAGCGTCAGCCCCTCTTTGTGCGCTTTTTTGGCGATTTCAGCCGCTTTGTCGTAGCCGATATGCGTGTTGAGCGCGGTGACCAGCATCAGCGACTCATTCAGTAGCTGGCTGATACGGTCGCGGTTTGGCTCGATGCCGGTCGCACAGTGCTCGTTGAAACTCTCCATACCGTCCGCCAGCAGGCGCACCGATTGCAGGAAGTTATGGATCACCATCGGGCGATAGACGTTCAGCTCAAAGTTGCCTGACGCCCCGCCGAGATTCACCGCGACGTCGTTGCCGATCACCTGACAGCAGAGCATGGTCATGGCTTCGCACTGAGTCGGGTTCACTTTGCCCGGCATGATGGAGCTGCCCGGCTCGTTTTCCGGAATACTGATTTCACCGATCCCGCAGCGCGGCCCGGAGGCCAGCCAGCGCACGTCGTTGGCGATTTTCATCAGCGAGGCCGCCAGCCCTTTCAGCGCACCGTGGGCGTGGACCAGCGCATCACAGGTGCCGAGCGCTTCGAATTTATTCGGCGCGGTCACAAACGGCTGCCCGGTGATCGCGGCCAGCTCTTTCGCCACGCGCACGGCATATTCCGGATGGGTGTTCAGCCCCGTCCCCACTGCCGTACCGCCCAGCGCCAGCTCCGAGAGGTGCGGCAGGCTGTGGTCGATATGCTTGAGGTTGTGTTCCAGCATCGCCACCCAGCCGGAGATCTCCTGCCCGAGGGTCAGCGGCGTGGCGTCCTGCAGATGGGTACGACCAATTTTGACGATGTCAGCGAACGCCTGCGATTTTGCCGTCAGGGTCTGGGTCAGCACTTTCAACTGCGGAATGAGATGCTCGCGCAGGCCGATGATCGCCGCCACGTGCATCGCGGTCGGGAATACATCGTTAGAACTTTGGCTTTTATTGACGTCATCGTTCGGGTGTACTTTGCGCTCCATCCCGCGTACGCCGCCCAGCAGTTCGCTCGCGCGGTTCGCCAGCACCTCGTTCATGTTCATGTTGCTTTGGGTACCGGAGCCAGTCTGCCAGATGGCAAGGGGGAATTCGTCCGGGTGTTTATCGGCCAGCACTTCGTCGGCGGCGCTGATGATAGCGGTGGCTTTTTCGGCGGACAGCAGGCCCAGATCCTGGTTGACCTTCGCGGCTGCGCGTTTGGTGAGAGCCAGGGCGTGGATCAGCGAAACGGGCATTTTCTCCGTCGAGATGCGGAAATGTTCCAGCGAGCGCTGAGTTTGCGCGCCCCATAGCTTGTCAGCCGGGACGTCGATTGCGCCCATGGAATCTTTCTCGCGGCGTTGCGTTGTCATTACTTTCTCCTTGATAACAATGAAATGGGGGACATTGCTCACATGCTGGATTAAGTATTGTTTGCTTCAGGAAAACGGTATGGCGCTTTGTGCGCTCTTGTGGTGAGTCGTGCCGGGTGAAGCGAAACCGCCACCCGGCACAAAAACTACTTAACGCACGCTGAACACTGGGACGACTGGATCTGTTTGAAGAAGTCGTTGCCTTTGTCATCCACGAGGATAAACGCCGGGAAATCTTCCACTTCAATTTTCCAGATGGCTTCCATCCCCAGTTCCGGATATTCCACGCACTCCAGGCTCTTAATACTGCCCTGTGCCAGCACCGCTGCCGGGCCGCCGATGCTGCCGAGATAGAATCCGCCGTGTTTGTGGCAGGCATCCGTCACCTGCTGGCTGCGGTTGCCTTTGGCCAGCATGATCATGCTCCCGCCATTGGCCTGCAGCTGATCCACGTAGGAGTCCATGCGCCCTGCCGTCGTCGGGCCGAGTGAACCAGAGGCATAACCTTCCGGGGTTTTCGCCGGGCCTGCGTAGTAGATCGGGTGATCTTTCACGTACTGCGGCAGACCTTCGCCCTTATCGAGACGCTCCTGCAATTTCGCGTGAGCGATGTCACGGCCAACGATAATGGTGCCGTTCAGCGACAGACGCGTGGAGACCGGGTATTGCGACAGCTGGGCCAGGATTTCGCTCATCGGACGGTTGAGATCGACATGCACCGCTTCACCTTCACCGGCCTGACGCAACTCCTGTGGAATGTATTTCCCCGGATTGTTTTCCAGTTTTTCGATCCAGATACCGTCGCGGTTGATCTTCGCTTTGATATTGCGATCCGCAGAGCAGGAGACGCCCATCCCGACCGGACAAGACGCACCGTGGCGCGGCAGACGGATGACGCGGATATCATGAGCAAAATATTTGCCGCCGAACTGTGCGCCTAAGCCTAAGTTCTGCGCTTCTGTCAGCAACTCCTGTTCGAGCTGAACGTCACGGAATGCCTGACCGTGTTCGTTCCCTTCCGTTGGCAGGCCGTCATAGTATTTGGTCGACGCCAGTTTGACGGTTTTCAGGGTGCTTTCCGCCGACGTCCCGCCGATAACAAACGCGATGTGATACGGCGGACAGGCTGCCGTGCCAAGCGTGCGCATCTTCTCGACCAGGTAATTTTTCAGCTTGCCCGGCGAAAGCAGCGCTTTGGTTTCCTGGTACAGATAGGTTTTGTTCGCGGAGCCGCCGCCTTTGGCGATGCACAGGAATTTGTACTCGTCGCCGTCGACGCTGTAGAGGTCGATCTGCGCCGGCAGGTTAGTGCCGGTGTTCACCTCTTTATACATATCCAGCGCCGCGTTTTGCGAATAGCGCAGGTTATCTTCGATGTAAGTGTTGTAGACACCGTGCGCCAGCGCCGCTTCGTCACCGCCGCCGGTCCAGACGCGCTGGCCTTTTTTACCGGTGATGATCGCCGTGCCCGTGTCCTGGCAGGTCGGCAGAATGCCTTTCGCAGCAATATCGGAGTTACGCAGGAACTGCAGCGCGACATATTTGTCGTTTTCGCTGGCCTGCGGATCGCTCAGGATATCGGCAACCTGCTGCTGATGCGCGGGGCGCAGCATGAAGGAGGCATCGTGGAAGGCGTGCTGCGCCAGTAAGGTCAGCGCCTGCGGGTCAACTTTGAGGATCTCCTGCCCTTCGAATTCAGAGACAGAGACGTGATCGGATGTTAACAGATAGTATTCGGTCTGATCCTTTGCCAGCGGGAAAGGATCTTGATAATGAAAGGGTTTGTTCGACATTGTTCTCTCACTTACTGCTTCGGTCTGGTTATTTAAGAGCAGATGTTCCGCTGCCCTGCTTAAAAGCGAGTTTGCTTATCCTACACAATTTTTTAACAAAAACTGAGACTAGTACGACTTTTTACATGCGCAGGTTACTTCCGGGCGGTTTATTGCTTTAATACGCGAAGATAATTCCACATTTGAAACAGGGCTTGATAATGCAAAAACTCATCAACTCAGTGCAGAACTATGCCTGGGGAAGTCAAACTGCGTTAACGGATCTCTACGGTATCGCCAATCCTGACAACCTGCCGATGGCAGAGCTGTGGATGGGCGCGCATCCGAAGAGCAGCTCAAAAATTGAAGACGCCAGCGGCCAGGTACGCGCTCTGCGCGAGGTGATCGACGCGGACAAAGCGACGCTCCTGGGCGATGCCGTGGCGCAGCGTTTCGGCGAACTGCCGTTCCTGTTCAAGGTGCTTTGCGCCGCNCAGCCGCTCTCCATTCAGGTGCANCCGAACAAGAAAGCGTCTGAAATAGGTTTTGAGAAAGAGAATAAAGCCGGTATNCCACTGGATGCCGCNGANCGTAACTACAAAGATCCGAACCATAAGCCAGAGCTGGTGTTCGCGTTAACGCCGTTCCTGGCGATGAACGCCTTCCGCGAGTTCTCGGAGATTGTTTCGCTGCTGCAGCCGGTCGCGGGCGCCCATCACGCTATTGCCCATTTCCTCCAAAACCCTGACGCCGCAGGCTTAAGCCAGCTGTTTGCCAGCCTGCTGAATATGCAGGATGACGAAAAATCCCACGCGCTGGCGGTGCTGAAAGCCGCTCTCAACAACCAGCAGGGTGAACCCTGGCAGACCATTCGCCTGATTTCTGAGTTCTACCCGAACGACAGCGGCCTCTTCTCTCCGCTGCTGCTGAACGTGGTGAAACTGAATCCGGGCGAAGCGATGTTCCTGTTTGCGGAAACCCCGCATGCGTATCTGCAGGGCGTGGCGCTGGAAGTGATGGCGAACTCCGATAACGTACTTCGCGCCGGACTGACGCCAAAATATATTGATATCCCGGAACTGGTGGCGAACGTCAAATTCGTCGCCAAACCTGCCGCAGAGCTGCTGACTCAGCCGGTGAAAAACGGCGCAGAGCTGGACTTCCCGATTCCTGTCGACGACTTCGCTTTTGCGCTGCACGACCTGAGCGCGACGGAAACCGCGGTCTCACAGCAGAGCGCGGCAATCCTGTTCTGTGTTGAAGGCGAAGCGGTGCTGAGCAAAGGCGAACAGCGCCTGGTGCTCAAACCTGGTGAGTCGGCGTTTGTCGCGGCGAATGAGTCCCCGATCGCTATCAGCGGAAATGGCCGCCTGGCAAGGGTCTTCAATAAGCTATAAGTTTATCGACTCTCTTGCTAAGCTAGTGGAAGACTTAATCACCAGGCGGTTTTTACCGCCTGGTTTCATTTTATGGACAATCATGATGAAAAAATCGGTTATAGCGGTTGGTGTTGTTGTCGCATTAGGGGTGGTCTGGACGGGCGCCTCTTGGTTTACGGGCAAACAGCTGGAGAGTCGTCTGGCAGAGATGGTGGCGCAGGCTAACAGCGAAATCAAACGCACGGCGCCGGAAGCCGGGCTGGAATTAAGCTATCAGAATTATCAGCGCGGCGTCTTCAAAAGCCATATGCAACTTGTGGTTAAACCCGTTGCGGGCACCGAAAATGGCTGGCTGAAAGACGGTCACAGCGTGGTGCTGGACGAAGTTGTCGATCACGGTCCGTTCCCGCTGGCACAGCTGAAGCATTTCAATCTGATTCCGTCCATGGCGTCGGTAAAAACCACGCTGGTCAACAACGAAGCGTCTAAACCGCTGTTTGAACTTGCGAAAAATGAGTCGCCGTTTGTGGTGGATACACGCATCAGCTACGCCGGCGATACAAGCTCCGATATCGCCCTGAAAGCGCTGAATTATGAAAAAGGCGATGAGAAAGTGGCCTTCAGCGGCGGCGATTTCAAACTCGACGCGGATCGCGACGGTAACGTGTTTACCCTGAGCGGCTCGGCGGAAAGTGGCCTGGTCAACGCGGTTAACAAATACAATCAGAAGGTTCAGCTGACCTTCAATAATCTTAAAGCCGACGGCAACAGCCGTATGACCACCTTTGGCGAGCGCATGGGCGACCAGCAAATCAGCCTGGGTAAAATGGCGATTGCCGTGGAAGGCAAAGAGATGGCCGTTCTGGAAGGGATGGAATTGGTCGGTAAATCCGATCTCTCCAAAGACGGTAAGAGCGTCAACAGCCAGCTGGATTACAGCCTGAATAGCCTGAAAGTGCAGAGCCAGGATCTGGGTTCCAGCAAACTGACCCTGAAACTCGGCAATATCGACGGCCAGGCCTGGCATCAGTTCAGTCAGCAGTATCGTGCGCAAAGCCAGGCGCTGCTGGCCGATAAAGAGCTGATGACCAAAAATCCTGAGCTGTATCAGCAAAAAGCGATGGATGCCCTGTTAAGCAATCTGCCGCTGCTGCTGAAAGGCGAGCCGGTGATCACGATCGCCCCACTGAGCTGGAAAAACAGCAAAGGCGAAACCAACTTCAACCTGTCCCTGTTCCTGAAAGATCCGGCCACCGCGACCGGTGAAGCGCAGACGCTGGCGCAGGAAGTGGATCGCAGCGTGAAATCCATCGACAGCAAACTGACGATCCCGATGGATATGGCGACCGAGTTTATGACCCAGATTGCGAAGCTCGAAGGCTACAACGACGCCGATGCGGCTAAGCTCGCCAGCCAACAGGTGAAAGGCATGGCGGCCATGGGCCAGATGTTCCGCATCACCACGCTTGAAGACAACGTGATTAGCACCAGCCTGCAGTATGCGAATGGTCAGGTAACGTTAAACGGTCAGAAAATGCCGCTGGAAGACTTTGTCGGTATGTTTGGTATGCCAACGCTTGGGATGCCGGAACCNGCTGAACCTGCGGCTCCAGCAGTACCGCAGCAGTAATACAGGNATNGCCCGGCTCGTTGTTCGCCGGGCATTAGCCTTACCCGCCGGGTGCGCTGTGCCACNCGGCAGTTTTACGCAGAGAAATCCACCCCTTGCTGCCAGCGGTTTTCCCAGTGCGCAAGATACTCCGCCACCAGATCCGGCGCGTTGTGAATCACTATCACGTTTTCCGAATTCTTAGACTCCGCCGTTTTGGCAAAATTAAATGANCCGGTTTCGACCGTACTCCCGTCTACAATAATCACTTTATCGTGTTGAATACGGTAATGATTATCCGTTCTGAGCTTAACGCCGTTGTGTGCNACATAGCGCATCGCCTGCAGGCTTTTCCCNCTAACGTTGCCGTTCTGATCAATCACGATTTGCACATCGACNCCGCGCTTCNGCGCCGCCACCAGCGCGTTCATGATATCCGGGGCGCTAAACGAAAAGGCCATCATGCGGATCGATTTTGTCGCGTCATTGATGGTTTTGAGCACCAGCTCCTGGGCCCCCCCTTCCGGTGAAAAACCGACTTCTATATTTCTGGCGGCAAAGGAAATGGCGGGAACAAAGGCTAAAGCGAGCAGGGTTTTACAGAGATGCATGGCGGTAATCGTTTTACAGAACTTAACAGGAGCGCAGAATATGCCTCGTAAGGCGGGCAAGGCTCTTGATCTGGATCACCGCCTCCTGATGCCCTCTGTCCAAAAGCGTGAAAAACAGGCGCCTGCCGGGCGGCATTTTTGTATACTGCGCGCTCTATTTTTCCTGGACGGCGGCACAGTCAGCTTTTAAGAATGAATATTAAAACACCATTACTGCTTTTGTCCCTGTTGGTGTTAGCTGGCTGTGGAAACAGTACGTTATCGCAAATGGATATGCCGGAACAAAAGAGTACCCGCGTTGTGGTCGGATACTACGGTCGGGGGATCGACCCGATGATCCAGCAGTACATGCAAGAAAAAGAGGTGACCGGGATGATTGTCGCCATTATTCAGCATAACGGCCCCACCGAATTTCACAGCTACGGCGTAACCGACGCAAAAAACCAGTACCCCGTCACCCCGGATACCCTCTTTGCACTCGGCTCACTGAGCAAAGGTGTTACCGCCGAAGTCACGACCCTGCTGGTCAATGAGGGCAAACTCCGCTGGACGGATACGCTCGCGACCTTACTGCCCGAAGGCACACCCTTAAGTGCTGACGCGAAAAACATCACCCTGTTGCAGCTGGTCACTCACACCTCTGGCTTACCGCGCCAGCCGATGGATCTGTTGACTCTCGAAAATCTTGTGCACTATTTCAGTACCGGCGAGAACTTCTATTCAGAACTCGACAGCAATAACGTACTCAATTACCTGCGCGATTTCTCTGCGCCTGACTCACACGAACCGCAGTATTCAAACATCGGCTACGCCCTCCTCGGCTATATTCTGCAACGAAAGACCGGTGAATCGATCGAAGCCCTGGCCCAGCGGCTGATTTTTCAGCCACTCGACATGCAAAACTCCAGCTATACGCCGGAAATACTGGCGGCATACCCGACGCGTGCGCTCGGCCACGCAGGGGATCAACCTAAATTGATACGCCGTGGCGAACTGACACCGGACTGGCATTTTCAGCTCAACATGACCGCAGCGGCAAGCCTCTACAGTAGCGCCCGCGATCTGGCGGCCTACGCCCGGGCGCACGTCAGCGCGACGCAGGATAAGGCGATCAACCAGGCTTTCAAGGACGTCACCCGAACTTACTATTATCGGCACAAAGAGGCCGCCAATATCGCGTGGGTGAGTGA
>Ga0065704_10001028_pt1 | contig 10011 bp, 4 predicted proteins | sample SwiRhicommuniRL2_FD_59091 | JGI IMG/M metagenome (GOLD analysis project Ga0065704, IMG submission 59091) | Switchgrass rhizosphere bacterial communities from Rose Lake, Michigan, USA - RL2 v2 (version 2) | ecosystem: Host-associated > Plants > Roots > Rhizosphere > Soil | place: East Lansing, MI | reverse complement strand
CCAGGAGGCGATCCGAGTTGCCACGCCCGCGCAGCGCGGCCATCGCTCCATGCCGCCGGAAGGGCAGGAAAATCACTGGGCATACGGCGGCGAGCCCTTGCTGACCGCCCTGCTCGCGTCAATCCGCAAGAAGGCAAACATTCGCCTGTCCCCGCAGACGACTGTCCGCCGCCTGGTCACGGACGAGGCGGGCACCGTGGTTGGAGCGGAATTGTGGCGCCTGGAGCCCGGCTCGTTTTCGGCTCGCGCTCACCGGACGCTGGTGCGCATGGGCCGCAACATGATCGCCACCGTGCTGGGCTTGAACGAACCTGTCATGCGCGCCGCAGCCCGAATCGAGCGCAAGCGCGCCAAGCTAATGCGCGTGCGTGCGCGTCGCGCGGTCGTGCTGTCGGCAGGCGGGTTCGCATTCAATCGGACCATGATGCAGCGCTTAGCGCCTGAATTCATGGGCATGGCCCCGCTGGGCACGTTTGGCGACGATGGTTCGGGCATCAAGCTGGGCACCAGCGTGGGCGGCGCAACTGACAAGATGGGCGACTGTTCGGCTTGGCGCTTCCTCTATCCGCCGGTCGCATGGACAACGGCCATCGTCGTCGGAACCGCAGGAGAGCGGATCGTCAATGAGGAGCTTTACGGCGCGCGGACCGGTGATGCGCTGTTCAGGAACAGCGGCGGGCGCGGCTGGGTAATCGGCGATCAGCCGCTGCATGATCTGGTACAGGAACAGCGCAAGGATCCCGAACTTCAGCCCTACATGAAGATGCAAATGCGGGCGCAGATGCAATTCGGGTTGGCTCGCGCGGACAGCCTGCCCGAACTCGCCGCCAAGATTGGCNTTCCTGCCGATGCCTTGGTGCGAACGGTNGAATCCNACAATGCAGCGATCCGCGCTGGAGAGCCGGACGCTTGGGGNAAGGCGGACAGCTATCGCCGGCTGATCGAAACCGGGCCNTTCTATGCCTACGACATTTCGGCCGATTCCAAGATGAACCCGATCATGGGCATCACCATGGGCGGCCTCAAAGTCGATGAGGACAGCGGGGCGGTGCTCGATGGCGCTGGCGCCCCCGTGCCGGGTCTCTATGCCGCGGGGCGGACCGCCATCGGGGTCTGCTCCAACTTCTATGTGAGCGGCCTGTCCCTTGCGGACTGCGTGTTCTCCGGGTGGAGAGCAGCAGATTCAATCAAGCAGAAGGCTGCGACAACGCAGGCGGTTGCGGCATAGCGGAGCATGGAGGGGTGCTGTCAGAGTGGCGTGGCAGGTTGAATGCCGCACCGCTCTGACATCCCCTTATGAGTGTGCCTTCACTCGGTCCAGCTGCGCGGCAGCGACGTGAACGATCGGTCGTCTCCGTCCAGCCGGGCGTCCACTTCCAGTGCGGCACCGGTAAGAGGATCGAGGTAGGTGTCATAAATAACATCGGTGCCGCTGCGGTTCGCGTGACGCTCTCGCAGCACCGGGCAGCCGTCGGTCCAATGGTTGGGCGCAACGGCGAGCGGTGCTCCGCTGGCCAGGCTGTATGCTACCGATCCGCGACGTCCGATGCCCGGGTAAATGATGGCTTGGACGGCGCCTTGTCGCATGTCTTCCGCATCCGCTGTCGCAAGCGGCCGGCGGGCCGGCTCTGCCCGCGCCAGCCGTTCAGCGCGGATTGAATTGCGCCGGGATACAGTTGCCTCCCAATCCACCCCGTCACGCTCAATCACCACGCCATAGATGTCCAGCGCCGCTTCAGGCGTGGTGCGGCCTAGTGCGAGATCGGTTTGAACCGCCTGCGGGTCGCGCTCCAACGGATCACCGTAACCGCCGCCTGACGAGGCCTTGAATTCGAAGAACTCGCCTTCCCGAAGCTCTACCCCCATGGTGTGGTTGTCGACCGCCTCCCGTGAGCCGTCGGGCCGGATGATCCAGAGTTCGGAGCCGCCGCCGGGCCTTCCGCCTGCCAAGCCGGAGTTGGGCAGATGCTCCTTCTTCGCCATGGTGACGCCGTAGATCCGGTCGATCAAATGGGGCTGGAAAATCATGTGCATCCCCGCGCCACCGCGGAACTTTCCTTCCGAACCGGGGCCACCGCCTGGCCATTTGCCGGAGACCAGAACCGGATACCAGTCCTCGAACACTTCGATGTCGATCAGCTCGACACTACCATGCTGCGCTACATTGTGGTCCAGCAAGTCGTTGCCATCCCGATCCTTCGCCGCTGGCGAACCACCTGTTGTGGTTCCGTCCATCACGGCAAAGCCATCCCCGTCATAGCTCCAGATAGAGAAGGCATCCGAGGCATAGTTGCCCTGCTGGGCGGTAATGAACTGGCTGCCTTGGATATCGTCGGCTGAAGCCGCCATAGCCTGGACCACGCAGACCGTCGCGGCGCTGGCGGCAGTGCCCGGGACGTCGTAGTGGCTGGCGCCACATGGGGCGGGCGCCCTTGCGTTAACGATGGTCCCCTCGGGGCAGATGACTTCGACTGCTTCGCCAATCGCCTGGCAGATCGGAAGATCGCTGAAAAGGTAGTTGCCCAGAGGGTTCGCGATGGCGCCTTGGATCAGGTAGGGACGCGAATTGATGAAGTGGTTGCACTGCGGCGATGCGCCGGTGAAATCGAATACCATGCGCTTGCCCTCGATCGTCAGACGGCATGGCAATTTGAAGAACTCGTTGTTCCAATCCGCATAGGATGTCTTGCAATAGACCCCGTCCTGCAGTTCATCGATCCGGCGTTCGACTTCCTGCTTGGTTTGGCGGTAAAACGCATCGCTCATCGCGCGGAACTGCTTCCCGCCCTTGCCCAGCGAGCGGGCCAGATCAGCCAGCTTCTCCTTGGAGACGTGGCACCCGGCCACCAGTGCGCGCAGATCCATTTCGACGAGATCCGAAATGCGTACGTTGTTCAGAAAGATGGTCCAAACGTCGGTCTGCTCGACACCGCGGCGGAACAGCCGCACGGGTGGGACACGGACGGCCTCCTGGTAACATTCGGTCGCATGCGGAGCGAACGAGCCGAACACCATGCCGCCGACATCCATCAGGTGCGCCGTGCTCGCGATCCACCCGACGAGCTGACCATCGACATAGACCGGTTCGGACACGAATACGTCATTCGGGTGCATCGAGGCGTCGGCGTAGGGATCGTTGCCGAGGAACACGTCACCTTCGGCGATGGTATCGCCGTGATGCCGGATTACCGACTTGATGTGCGCGATGGCGGTATAGCCGGGATTGCCGCTCATCCCGCCCAATGCGATCAGCCTGCCTGCATGATCCAGGATCGCGGTGGCACAGTCGAGGGCCTCGACGACGACGGGGCTGATGGCGGTACGCTCGATGCCGTAGAGGCCTTCGTTACCAATAGCCTCCAGATTGGATCGCCAGACCTGAAGCGCGATGGGGCTGACGGTTTCGTCGGCGGGGATCAATGTTTCTGTTTGCATGAGCTTAGCCGTTCACCGAGATGATAAGGGTTCCGTTGTCGTGCAGCTGCGCAGTGCAGGTTGCGGGAACGAACACGGTTGTATCGCCGCCGTCGATCAGCGCCGGCCCGGTAAGGTGCTCCTGTCGCCCGACCTGATCATAGCCCACCACCTTCACCGGCTGACGGCCGCGATCCCCGTCAACCAGGATCTCTCTCGAGCCGTTTGCTGAAATGCTCCTGCCCAGCCACCGTTCAACCGATTCCCGCGATGTCGCGACGGACGCCTTTGTCGTCCGCCCTATGCCAATGGCGCGGACCGTCGAAAGGTCTGGCCGGGCACCGGGCATCAGAGAACCGCTTCCAAACCGCGAAATGTATTCGTCGCGGAAATCGTCTTCGAGTTGCGCGACGACCGCTTCGTCGATTTTCAGACTCCGGAACGGGATCGCAAGTTCCCATTTCTGGCGATTGAAGCGTAGCTCGCCTTCGAGCTGGTACTCGCGCGCTTCCACCGGAATGCCGTCCCGCTCGAGATCGTCGTCGATTTCGGTCATCAATTCGGTCAACACGTTCACCAGCAACCCGGTATCGACCGGCATCTTGGCATTGAGGCTGCGCGGCCGTTCGCGGCGAACATCGAGTGTCGCAGCCCCCGTTGCCGAGAGCACGGAAGCGTTCCGGGAAATCAGGACGTCGCGGGCTCCGATGGCAGCGGCAATCTCTGGCGTGAACAGGGATCCACAGCCGCCATAGCTCACCAGTGACTTGCCCCGGGGATCGACCCCCAGCTTTGCGAGACGTCCGCGAACGGCGGCAATCATCCCGGCCAGTGCTACCTCGCGAATGCCCAGAGCGACCGCTTCCGGGTCAAGGCCCAGGCTTTCACCCACCTTGGCGCAGGCGGCTACGGCTGCGTCGCGATCCAGCCGCATGGTGCCGCCCAGGAAAGTGCTTTCATCAAGCAACCCGAGCACCAGCAGTGCGTCAGTGACCGTAGCTTCGGTCCCGCCGCGACCGTAGCACGCGGGCCCCGGCATCGAACCGGCGGACCGAGGACCAACCTGGAGCGCCCCGAAAGCATTGACCGAGGCGATCGAGCCGCCGCCTGCACCGATCGAATCCACGTCGACCGAGCGCAGGGCCGTCCAGATTCCCATGAGGTCACCGCGCACCCGCCGCGCGGGCTCGCCCCGGCTCAGGACCGAGAAGTCGAAGGTGGTGCCGCCCATGTCGCAAGTGATCGCCTCGCTCACTCCGCAACTGGCGGCCAGCATCGCTGCAGCGCCCACGCCAGCGGCCGGCCCCGACTCAGCGAGTGAAACCGGTACCTGCCGGGCCTCCTCGACACTGGTGGCTCCGCCGCCCGAATGGATGAGCAGCAGCGGCGCGGACAATCCGCGCCGAGCGAGTTCCTGGCTCAGCCAGTCGATCCCGGCCAGCGCACCGGATGTGTAGCTATTGAGCAGACAGAACATCGTCCTTTCGTATTCGCGCACGACCGGGAGAAGGCTGACGGCGGACGATACCGGCAGATCAGGGTAGCGCTCCTTGATCGCTTGAACAGCGCGCAGTTCGTGGCTGTCGTTGCGGACCGACCAGATGAATGAAACGGCCAGCGCTTCCACCTGCCGCGATTCGACAAGATGGGTCGCCGCAGCGAGTACGGCTTTCTCGTCCAGCGGCGTTATAATCTCGCCGCGCCGATCAATCCGCTCCGGCACGCCGATGATCCGATCGCGGGAAATGATCTGCGGCGGCACCACAAGCCAGCCGTTCTCGTTCGCCCAGTGCAGCTTGGAAAAGGGAACAATATTTTCGAAGCCTGCGGTCGTGATCAGGCCGATCCGGCGCCCGGCGCGCGAGGCGATCTGATTGGTCACCACGGTTGTCCCCAGCCCGAAGCGCTTCACATTCGGCAGAAGATCGTCGAGAGCCACGCCGAGACGTTCGGCCACCAGTTCGCAGGCGGCTATAACGCCACGGCCCGGGTCGCCATGTGTAGTCAGCGCCTTGGCACGGATAACTTCGCCAGCACCTGTCAGCACGGCATCGGTGAAAGTGCCGCCAACATCGATCCCGATGCACAGATTCTCAAGCATGACGCGCGGCCTCGAATTCGAGATTCACACAATCGCGCCGACCGGCCCCGCTGTCCGCAATCGCATCCGCGCAGGTGTGGTCAGGAAAATTGAAACGACAGTTGCACGAGTACATTCAGCCAAGCCTTCCCAGATTTTTATGGTTTACGCTGCGTCGCAAAGCAGTGATGTGGAATCATTCGTAACAATGCACAATATAAGATACAAGGCAAAAAGCTCTATAACGTTCTTTCGGTGAGGACTTAAATATAAATGAATTTCATTTATTTTTTTATTCAACGTTGTTGTTGACCGCTGATGAACGATGGAGCATTTGAGTCGAGGCATCATCGGAATAACATGGTTGGTTGGGGCAGGGCGGTTACTGTGCAAGTGCAGCACGGGCAATCCCAATTGGAAGCGCGTGAATGCGCTCCTCAAACGAAGGCGTCAGTCCCAATATACCCCCATGAAGCACCGATATAGAAATTTAAACATAATTCACTGAGTAGAAACATTTATTCATATGATGATGTGCTGTTTATAAATCATAATATTATAAAACAGGAGAGGTACTGTGAAGCGGTTTGTTATTCTGGCCTGCGGGACCAGCGCTCTTGCGCTGTACGCTGCCCCTGCCTTGGCTCAGCAGAGCGCGGCCGAAGCCGCCTCGGCCAATATGGACGACTCCGACGCAATCGTCGTCACCGCCCGCCGACGGGCGGAAGATGTCAGCAAGGTGCCGATCTCGATCAGCGCCTTCTCCAGCGCCACGCTGGAGAAGAAGGGCGTGGCCAACGTCGCCGATCTGGTGAAGATCACGCCCGGCCTGAACATCTCTGCTGGCGCTATTAGATCCAATCCGTTCGTGACCATTCGCGGCCAGAGCCGCGGCGTCACGGGCAACATCAACCCGGGGGTAATCACCTATCTGAACGAGGTGCCGTTGCCGACCCAGGGTTCGCTGATCCCCACATACGACATGGACAACATGCAGGTGCTGAAGGGCCCTCAAGGCACGCTGTTCGGGCGCAATTCGATCGGCGGGGCAGTCCTGATCTATACAAAAGCGCCAACTGACGAATTCGGCGGATACGTCAAAGCCGATATCGCGAGCTTTGATTTCAAGCAGATCGAGGGCGCGATCAACATTCCAGTGGCGGGTGACCGGCTCGTCATCCGGCTCGCGGGGCAGGCTTCGTCAGGAGGCGGCTATACCAAAGCCATCGGGGTAAGCCCCTACACGGTCGATCCGGAGACCTTGGTTGCCACGCCTGGGCATATCATTCCGCTGAAACACAATTACGACGAATACGACACCGAGGCGTTTCGCGTCTCGGTTCGCGCCGAGCCGACCGACTGGTTGAAGAACGTGACAGTTGCGGATTACACGAAGATCCGCGGCGCCAACAACACCATGCTCGACGCATTCTTCCCGCAGGGTTTCAATGGCAGCGGTACGGCGCTCTATCTCCTGCCGCCCGCTGACCTTACCGGTGCACTGACCAACATATTCGGTCCCGTTACCGGACCGGCGCTGGCTGCGAACATGATCGCGTTGGCCCAGTGCGGCACCAGCCTGACCTGCGATTACCGCCTTGCTCAGCAAGCAGCACGGTCGGGTGACCGGGTCCAGTTCACCAATGTCGATCCGTTCGATTCGGTTGCTATCGTCAAAGGAATCAGCAACACGACCACTATCCGCCTTGGCGACAAACATACGATCAAGAATATATTCGGCTACCGATCCTTTTTCTCCTACAATCCAGTGGACAACGAAGGCTCGGCAATCGATGTCGCGGACATCAATGCCCAGATATCGATGGAAGAGTTTACAGAAGAACTGCAGATATCGGGAGATATACTTGGAAACCGATTGAAGTATACCTTGGGGGGTTTCTACTACAAAGAACAGCCCAGAGGCTTGGGCGGTAATTTCGGAACCGAGTACAATCTTTTCCAGGGCCTCTCCCACGCGCAGGTTACCGACTACATAACCAATCGGAGCAAGGCGCTTTACGGGCAGTTCGACTACTCGCTGGATGATCTCGTCAGCGGCCTTTCCGTTACTGCCGGCGTGCGTCAGACTTGGGACACTGTGGGAGGCTGCACCGCCACGGCGACCTACTCTCCCTTTGGTCAGGTCTATTATACCGGCAGGGACTCCAACTGGATTTCCGAAGCGGATTGCCGCGCTGGTTTGACTGCGGCCGACGTCCCCGGCGCGATCCTGGCCTCTTCCCAGATCCTGCCAGACGTCGAATTCCGGAAGATGACCTACACGTTAGGCGCGAACTGGCAGATATCGCCTGACGCTATGGTCTATGTCACCCATCGTCGCGGCTATCGTGCCGGGGGGTATAACACCCCCTTGTTCGATCCCTATCTCGCCTCGTCGCAAACTTTTGCCCCTGAGACGCTGACCGACTGGGAAGTGGGGACCAAGCTGCGTTGGCAGGCTGGCGGTGCGAGAGGGACGCTGGAAGTCGCCTTGTTCAGCGGCAAGGACAAAGGCAACCAGTTCGGTGTGAGCACGTCGGGTCTGGTTGCTGGCGTATGCACTCCGCAAGCCATTGGTTCAGCAGGGCGGGCGGCCGACTGCACGACCTCGGCTACCCAAACCCAATTTGCCGAGGGTACTCCTGGGGTGCTTATCCGGCATCCTGCAAATACGACCGTCGGAAACGTCGGCAATCTGACAATCCGCGGGTTCGAGATCGGCGCCACTCTGTCCCCTAACCGTTGGATGACATTTGAAGCTGGCCTGGCTTATGTCGACTACTCAGTGGACTCCACGACCATCGACCAAAACCTGCTGAATGTCCTTCGGGCAAACAACATGCAGCAGGATGATCCCACCATCATTCTCCCCCAGCAGCCGAAATTCACTGCGAATGGCGGTGTCACCGTGAATTATCCAGACAAGATTCTGGGCGGGGATCTAAGCTTTAACGTAAGTGTGAAGTATTCTGACAAATACTTTTTGGGATCCTCGACTGTGCAAGGGTATACGGTCGCCGATGCGCGGCTGGAACTGGGCGATATCGGCGCGACCGGACTGGACGCCGCGATCTATGTGAAGAACCTTTCCAACACCAACTACAACTTCGGGACATCAGGCAGTTCACCGGACGGAACGGGTGTGCAGTCATTCATTCATGCTCCGCCACGGACTGTTGGCTTGTCTCTGCGGTACAACTTCGGAAGATGAACTCCGCACGTGCAGGGCAGCCGCTAAGCCGCTGCCCTGCACATGAGCATCTGCAGAACAAGTACCGCGCAACGGGAAGGTTCAAGGGATGCCAAGGCGCCCCGACTGCACCTTCGCATGGGGCCTGGCCATACCGCAGCCATTTTCCGCTGGATGAGGCCGGCCATCGTGCGGCCGGTCAGGCATGATGTCCCCGATACCTGTCGCGGTGGCGGCGCTGACCACAGCGGGCCCCACTGGCCCTTAAGCCGTTGACCGCGAGGATCGCAGAGCTATCGTCCGGTCTGTCTGGTTCCTGAAACGCCGTGAGAAGCCAACTTGCTGAATAAGCACGGACAATCCCTGAAGCCGAAAGGGCTGGAGACACGGCGTCGGCTGCTGGAAACCGCTGCGTCGCTGCTCAATCGGGGCGTATCCCTTGATGCCCTTTCTGCCCCGGCGGTGGCTCGGGCTGCGGGGCTGTCGCCCGCCGCATTTTACGTATACTTCAATGACATTCAGGACCTCCTTTTGGAGCTGACCTCAGAGACCTTGGGGAAGATGGGTGACCTCGTCCGACTGTTAAGCACCCCATGGAGCCCTCATCGCGTCCACTCGCAAGCAGAAGACTTCGTCGAAGCCTTTCATCAATACTGGTACGCCCATCACGGGATTTTGGTGTACTCGATTTTCGCGATCAACAACGGGGATAAGGAAGTAGCCCGGCTCCGCCTCGAGGCCAGCTATCCTGTTATTCGCGCTCTGGCAAAGCAGATGCTTGCCTTGCATGATGGCGCTGAGGACCTGGACCCCATTTCATCCGTCGCAAGGGCAAATTTGCTATGGTCGGGCATGCAGCAAGTGACCGCGAGCGTTTTCGCGGCACGGCGTGACCCTTCTGCAACTGAGGTGCTTGATCCTTTGGACCTCAAAAAGGCCGAAGTGGATACCCTGGTCAAGCTTATGCTGCCTTACAGCGCCAGCGGCAACTAGGTCGACAAGCCTGACGGCACTCTGCACGAACAGGGCGAATGAACCGATGCCAGCTGGCCACGGCGGCAGCCCGGCATAGCTCGGCTTGTCAGGGTCGGCGTGGGCTCTTCTGCCTGCTCGGCCGCGTTTGTGCACCCACCATGGTCATCATCACCGTTGGTTTCGCTGTCTTGCGCACGGCGAGACAAGCGCCTGACCTGGCGCGGTATCCCTGACAGATTGTATCATGCTGTGTTGTATTGCCCTGGGCGAAAAGACCGGGGGTGGGCGCCAACGCGGTGTCTTGGGAAGCCCTAAGGCATGGCCGGCGCAATGCCGGCCATGCTCAGGTATT
>Ga0065704_10002783_pt1 | contig 10013 bp, 6 predicted proteins | sample SwiRhicommuniRL2_FD_59091 | JGI IMG/M metagenome (GOLD analysis project Ga0065704, IMG submission 59091) | Switchgrass rhizosphere bacterial communities from Rose Lake, Michigan, USA - RL2 v2 (version 2) | ecosystem: Host-associated > Plants > Roots > Rhizosphere > Soil | place: East Lansing, MI | reverse complement strand
GCGTTGAGGTTGTCCCAGTTCATGATCGCGTTGAAGATCAGGAAATAGCTGCCCTTCGTTTGCCCGCGCCAGAAGGGATTGGTTGAAAAGAGCACCACGTGGCCGTTGCCGGAGGGCACGTCAATGATCGCAGCGCGCTGCGCGATCTCGTCGCCACCATCCAGCAATCCGGATACAAACAGATCGCGACTGTCTGCATAACGCAGCACTACGCGTGGACGCTGGTTGGGTGGAATCAGCCCGATCGCATTCCGAAGCTGTTCGTCCGTTACCTTTGGCGCTTCCCATGGTTCGACACGCGGCGGCGGCTCAGGTATTTCTGCCGGCGGGCGTCCTTGTGGCACGTCCGGATCGTCGGGTGTGCCTCGACCCGTGGCTCGTGGTGCTGGACGCCCACCACGTCCCCCAACCCCGTTGTTGATGTTGAAGATTGGACCATTGGAACAATACATCGCGAGCGAATCGCCGTAGCCATAAGCCAGCGGACTCGCGGCATCGACCATCTTAATTCGCAGTATCACTCCAACTGCCCGCAGACGTTGTGAGCGACTAACATTAACACCCGCGGTGAAGCCATAATTCACCGCGAAGTCGGACGTGTCGTCGACCGTGATGAACAACCCGCCGTCCTTCACAAACTTCTGCAGGTTCTGCAAACCGTTCCAACCAAGTCCCGGCCGCATGTCGTCAGTCTCGTCAATACCGCCGAGATTTGGCGTGATCTGAGTCTTCTTCCACGGAAGCGGATTCCCGTACATCGGCACGCCGTTGATGATCTGCTGTGCACCACGACCCACGGGCGCAAACAGAATCACGTCGTACTTGTTCTTGAGATTCGGCTCGCGCGATACGTCCTGCGTGCTGATGTAAGCAAACGGCACCTGCAACTGATCGAGTCCGACGCGATACCAGCCTTCATCCTGTGTGCTTAGCCACGTGTGCATCATCGCGATTCGCGCGGCTCTGACCGGATGCGTCTTCACTGACGGCGCATCCGCCACCGCATAAACCTGGATGCCGAGCTCGTTTGCGACTCGTCGTAACTCGTCACCGTTGCCTTTGCGAATGATGAATGAGCCACGATTGAACTTGCGTCCGGTGGCCTCGAAAGGCTCTTCGGCCGCATCCATCTCAACGTCCTTCAGCCGATAACGCAAGGTAACGAGTGCATTGTCCGCATTGTGATTGATGAGGAAGACGGAACCGGCATTCGCGATTCCGCCCGGCGATCGCACTTCACCCGTGACTCGCTCCATCGCTGCCTGCAGTACCTTCGTATCCACTACTCGTACGACTTCAACATTCGCGCTTTCGCCCATGGTCCATGAAGTGTCGTCGTAAATGTCAGTTTGCGGATCGTTTGGCGCCCAGTATTGATAATCCAGCAGTGCGTCGGCGATGCGACTGTATGGTTGGTCCATGCGGACAATGTAGCTGCCCGCCGGGAACGTTCGATCTTCAGTCTTTGACGGGGTAGCCGATGGTGACGCGGATGGTCTCGACTGATTGCTACCAGCTTTCTTCCGCACCGCAACTGTAAACGGCGCTGTCGCTTTACTGAGCTCAACACCCTGGGCCTGGAGCGTGCGCAGCAGCTCGGCCTGATTGCCCGGTCTCACCTCGTCGCCCGGCAAGACGTAAGCCGCCGGACCTTCGTTCTTAGGCTTATCGATCGAGCGTTTACTCTTCAAATAAAAGTTTTTGAGAAAGAGCTTGCTGTTGTTGCCGAAGTAATAGAGCGACGTGAGCAGCGCGGTCTGCTCGTAGTTGTTGTTATTTCTCTGCGACCACTTGGCTTTTGGAAGCGGCGGGTTCTGGCGATACCACGTCCGTTGATACTCGCTCGGCGACAGCGTCCGCTCGAGTGTGTCGGCGCCTCCGTTTCCGAAAGTTTCATAGAGACGGCTGATGCCGTTGTGTGTTGCGGCGATGAACATCAGATAGCCGGGCGACCAGGTGTCGAAGTTGCCATGTGCAAACACGCCGGGCATGCCAAACTTCGTCATCTCCGACACGTTGTTCCAGCCAATCATCTGCCATTCGTCGGTCAGGATCGGATCGACCCAGGCGTTGTATGGGCCGTCGCCAATCGTGTTGTCATAAAGATAAGGGACTGACTCGTGCAGGTCGTGCAGCACCTGCGGTTTCCACGAGAGGTAGGTATTCATCACGTTGCGCGTCAGTTTGAGCGAGAGCCCGATCGCGTCTCGATTGTTATCGTGAGCAACGTAGTGACCCCAGTAGACCAGTCCCGGCCAGTTTTGATTTGGGTGCGCGAGGTGCCAGTTGTAAACGTCGACCATGCGATTGCGGCCGTCCACTTCCACTACGGGCGTGATCAATGTGACGACATTGTCGCGAATGAATTTGACATACGGGCTGTTATCGACGACGAGTCGATAGGCCAGCTCCATCAGCGCCGTGGGCGATCCGGTTTCGGGCGAGTGAATCGTGCCCGTGATGTAATAGACTGGAAACGATGCGGCAACGAGGCGATCGGCCTCCGCTTCGTCCATGTTGATCGATCGAGGATCCGCGAGCTTTGTGAGTCGCGCACGATTCTCATCCAGTTTTGAAATCAATTGCTCAGAAGCGACCGCCACCGCGATCATCTCTCGTCCTTCTTCGGTGGTGCCGATTGAAAACACTTTCACACGCGGGCTGGCACGCTCGAGCATGCGCATGTATTTGTAAACATCCTCGGCGTACGGCAACTTGCCGGGTGCGCCCGCGACGTCGCCGAGCACTGCTTTGGGTGTGGGCACATCGGATGAAGCCGGGAGATAGTCGGTCAGAGGCGAGTTGAAATAAGGTGCAGTTGTATACTCGCGAATCTTGTTGGTGTAATCCTGATCGACCGGCTGATTCGGATCGCGGCCCGGTTTGATTTGGGCCTCGGCGACAGTTACGAATGTTGAAAGACAGAGAACGGACAGAAGGAGAAACCTAAGAGGGCGCGACAGGGTCATATGTTTTTTCCTCGTAGGGGCTTTTAACACAGATTCGTGTAATCTGTCGAAACTGATGTCGGACGAAATAAACAAAGCAAAGACTGCGGGTGGCGTGCCGGCGATTATCGCCACCGTGAAGGCTATATCCAGTGAGATGGGCCTCGTGCGTGGCGCGCGCACACTGTTGAAGGTTAACCAGGTAGGCGGGGTCGATTGTCCCGGCTGTGCGTGGCCGGAGCCAGATCAGAAGCGCTCACATTTCGAGTTTTGTGAAAACGGCGCGAAACACGTTGCCGATGAAGCCACGAACAAGCGCGTCACTCCCGAGTTTTTCCAAAAGTGGAGTGTTGGTGAACTCGCCGGGCAGTCAGATCAGTGGCTCAACGCACAGGGCCGGCTTACTCATCCGATGCTATTGAATCGCGGCGCGAGTCATTACGAACAAGTGAGCTGGGAAGACGCGTTCGAACTACTCGCAGGCGAGTTGAATTCACTCAACTATCCCGACCAGGCGATCTTCTACACCTCGGGTAGGACCAGCAACGAGGCCGCGTTTCTTTATCAACTCTTTGTCCGCCAGTTTGGCACCAACAATCTGCCCGACTGCTCGAACATGTGTCACGAGTCGAGCGGCACTGCGTTGAACGAAACGATCGGCGTCGGGAAGGGAACTGTCACGCTCGACGATTTCGACAAAGCCGAGGCGATCTTCGTCATCGGTCAGAATCCCGGCACGAATCACCCGCGCATGCTTAGTTCACTCGAACGAGCGAAGCAAAACGGATGCAAGCTGGTCCACATCAACCCGCTTCCGGAAGTCGGAATGACGCGCTTCAAACATCCGCAGCATGTGCTCGGATTACTCGGCTCAGGAACCGAGCTGGCGGATCTGTTTCTGCAAGTGCGGATCAACGGCGACGTGGCGTTGTTAAAGGGAATCGCGAAAGCGGTGCTGCAACATGACGACGCGCTCGATCGTGATTTCATCACTCAGTACACAAACGGGTTCGAGACGCACGTCTCAGCTTTGCAAAACGTTTCGTGGACCGAGATCGTCGAGCAGAGTGGCGTCGCAAGAGAGCTGATCGAACAAGCCGCGCAGATCTTTGTTGCTTCAGAGCGCACGATCTTCTGCTGGGCGATGGGGCTCACGCAACACCGAAATGCTGTCGCAAACATCCAGGAGATCGTGAACCTGATGCTGCTGCGTGGCCAGATTGGAAAGCCCGGCGCGGGTTTGTGTCCGGTCCGTGGTCACAGCAACGTGCAGGGCGATCGGACGGTTGGTATTTGGGAACGGCCGGCTGAGGCTTTTCTCGACAGACTTGGCGAGGCGTTTGATTTCGAGCCGCCGCGAAATCACGGGTTCGATACTGTCCGCGCAATTCACGCCATGCACGAAGGCACGGCCAAAGTCTTCTTTGCACTTGGCGGCAACTTTCTCTCGGCCACGCCAGACACGGATTTCACTGCTGCCGCGCTGCGCCGTTGTCGTCTGACCGCACACGTGTCGACGAAATTGAATCGATCGCATTTGATAACGGGCGATCGTGCACTGATTCTTCCGTGTCTCGGCCGGACGGAAATAGACGAACAGTTCACGGGACCACAGTTTGTCACCACCGAGAACTCGATGGGCGTGGTGCAGATCTCGCGTGGTTCGCTCGAGCCCGCGTCGTCACAACTTCTGAGTGAGCCGCAGGTGGTGGCGCGTCTTGCACGAGCGACGCTCGAGCATCGCACGACGGTTAACTGGGAAGAACTGGCAAACAATTACGACGAAATTCGGATTGCGATCGAGCGTGTGGTTCCGGGTTTTGAAGATTACAACGCGCGCGTGCGTGAACACGGTGGTTTTTATCTTCCTAACGCGGCACGGAATCGGGTTTTCAACACGAGGAGCGGGAAGGCTGAGTTTACCGTCCACGAATTGCCAAAACACGATCTCGGTCCGGATCAGTTTTTGATGATGACAATTCGCAGTCACGACCAGTTTAATACTTCGGTTTACACTTTGAATGATCGCTACCGGGGGATTTACGACGACCGGCGCGTGGTATTTCTCAACAGCGAGGACATCGCCGCGGCGGGCTTTGAACTGCCACAAGTTGTAGACTTGGTGAGCCATTTCGAAGGCGAAGAGCGCGTCGCGCGACGATTCGCGGTTGTGCCTTACGATATTCCGACTCGTTGTGCGGCGACTTATTTTCCCGAAGCGAATGTTTTGGTGCCGGTGCGATACGTCGCCCTGAAGAGCAACACCCCCGTCTCGAAATCAGTGGTGATTAGCATCAGGCCTGCAACGGAGGAATCTGAGCAAACATGACCCCTCGAACCGCGAAGAAAACTGCCAAAAAGAAACCAGTCGCGAAGCCAGTCGCGAAGAAAGCCGCGAAGCCAGTCGCGAAGAAAGCTACGAAGCGTCGCGTTGCAACGTCAACGAACAATGTGAAGCCGAAGCTTTACGCGAGTCTCGTGGTGCAGTTGCTGAGCCTGCTCAAAGGCGAGCACGACTTTGTCGCTAACGCCGCAAATTTCAGTGCGCTACTTTTTAATTCGTTGCCGAATGTGAATTGGGCCGGCTTCTATTTCCTGAAGGGCGACGAGCTGGTGCTGGGCCCATTTCAGGGCAATCCCGCCTGCGTTCGCCTGCCGATGGGACAGGGCGTCTGCGGCGTGGCCGCGCAGCAATTGGAGACGATCATCGTGCCGAACGTGCATGAGTTTCCGGGTCACATCGCCTGCGACGTTGCCTCCAACTCGGAGATCGTCGTACCGCTATTTGATGGAGAACGTTTGCTGGGCGTGCTCGATCTCGATAGTCCAACGATCGGGAGATTCGATGACCAGGATGCCGAAGGATTGAATGAGTTGGTTACCGTGTTCGTGGCCCACGAGGAAAACTTAGGACTTTAGTCTTACTTGAGACAGGATTTACAAGATTTTTCATGATTTACAATTCATCCTGCCAATCTTGAAAAAATCCTGTACATCCTGTCTATATGATCTCTCCATCTCCACGTCGCTGGCAGGCTTTAACACTCTTATCAATCGCGGAATTGCTCGGCATGTCGCTGTGGTTCAGTGGCTCCGCGGTTGTTCCCGCACTTTCTTCCGAGTGGCATTTATCTCCCTCACAGGTTAGCTGGATGGCAATCGCTGTTCAGCTCGGCTTTGTCGCCGGCACGCTGATCAGCGCCACACTGAATCTGCCTGACATCATCAGCACCAGACATCTGTTTGCCGTTTCAGCTTTCCTCGGCGCCGCACTGAATGCGAGCTTCGGACTTTACGTTCACGATCCGGCAACGGGCATCCTGCTGCGTTTCGCCATCGGTGTTTGTCTCGCCGGTGTTTATCCGCCGGGCATGAAGATCATGGCGACGTGGTTTCGCGAACGACGCGGGATGGCCCTCGGTGTTTTAGTCGGCGCACTGACGCTGGGAAAAGCCACGCCTTATCTCGTCAACGCGCTTGGTAGCGCAAACTGGAGATCCAATGTGCTCTTCGTCTCACTGCTCGCGGCGATCGGTGGGCTCATCGTGCTTTTCTTTGTCGAGGATGGTCCACACGCACTGCCGCCGGCGAAGTTTGACGTGTCGCAGATTGTTCGCGTGTTCGGTAATCGAGGGGTGAGACTGGCGAGCTTTGGTTACTTCGGGCACATGTGGGAACTCTATGCCATGTGGATCTGGGTCCCGGTGATGATTCGCGCGAGTCTTGCGACTCCCGATGGAGCTCCGCGTCTGGTGGAGTTCGGCTCGTTTCTCGTGATCGGCGCGGGCACGATCGGTTGTGTCGTTGCGGGTTTGATAGCCGATCGTGTTGGAAGAACTTTGGTTACGTCTGTGGCGATGGCCATCAGCGGCACGTGTTGCCTCGTGATTGGGTTTTTGTTCGGCGGCAATCCGTTCGTGCTTTTGCTGGTGGCGGCGATCTGGGGTGCGACGGTCGTGGCTGACTCGGCGCAGTTTTCGTCCTGCGTGACTGAACTCGGCGATCCGCAGTATATCGGCACCGCGTTGACGATTCAGATGTGCATTGGATTTTTATTAACGACTGTATCGATCGAGCTGGTCCCGAAGGTCGGTGACTGGCGATACGCGTTCATGATCCTCGCGCCCGGGCCGCTGTTTGGGGTGATCTCGATGTTGAGGTTGCGAGGGCTACCCGAGGCGGTGAAGATCGCTAACGGACACAGATAAACGCGGATTGAAGACGGATTTAGTTGCGTGAATCTGCAGCCATATATTATTCTCTGCCTCACAGGTGATTTGATGAAGATTCTCTGCTTCCTCAGACTTAGGCTGACCCGAGCTTGATTCGGGCCCAGCTCCTTTTTTAATCCCAATACAATCGAAGTGTGTTTACGAGTGGACGTTTCCAGCGATCCGCTTTTGAGGTTTGATCATGCAACAACCAGCTATTCAGGTGCGCAACCTTCGCAAGAGTTTCAGCAAGCGAAGCGGTTTTCGGAAAAAATCAGAACTCTGGGCCGTCGACAATGTCTCGTTCAGCGTCGCCCAGGGTGAGACGTACGGGCTGCTCGGACCAAACGGCTCCGGGAAGTCGAGTTTGATCCGGATTCTGTCGACTTTGTTAATTGCCGACAGCGGCTACGTCGAAATGCTCGGCTTCACATTGCCGGAGCAGGCGGAAGAAGTGCGTCGCATCATTGGACGCGTCAGTGTCGATGCTGCTTTCTACAAGAAGCTGTCGGCGCGCGAGAACCTGCTTTACACCGCGCTGCTCTACGGTCAGAACGCGCGAGAGGCGGAGCGCCGCGTCATGCGGATCCTCGAACAGTTGGGAATGGAGGACACGAAGTTCTCAACGCCGCTCGAGGAGATGAGTCGTGGTATGCAGCAGAAGATCAGCATCGCCCGGGCACTGATGATCAACCCGCCGCTGTTGTTGCTGGACGAGCCGACAACCGGCCTCGACCCGAAGAGTCGTCGAGACGTGCAGTCGTTCCTTGAAGATCTGCAGGCTCGCGAGGGAACGACAATTCTGTTGACGACGCACGACATGGCGGAGGCCGAACGACTCTGCGCGCGCATCGGTTTTCTTGCGCACGGCAAACTCGTGGCTGAAGGAACGGCCACGCAGTTGATGCAACACGCGGGCGCCGCGACACTCGACGACGCCTTCATCCGGCTAACTGGTGAAGAGCTCGCCGACGAAGAAGTATCCACAGATTACGCAGATTGTTCTGTGTGATCTGTGGATGGATTTAGGAGATAGCAATGGAAGCTACTTTAAGACAAACGTGGGCCTTCCTCTTTCGCGGGTGGCACATTACTCGTCGTTACATCGGCTGGGTAGTCGTTTTTAATTTTTATGCGCTCGTGACTTCGGCGACAGTGGCGCTCATCGGCGTGGCGGAGAAAAACTATCAACTGACTCTGACGCTCGTGGTTGGAGCGTTGTTGTGGAACTATCTTTCCTGGCTCTACCAGGAGATTGCGATGTCGATCGCTTATGAGCGCTGGGAAGGAACGCTCGAGTACACGTTCATGGCGCCCGTCTCGCGAGCGGTGCACCTGCTGGGCGTCAGTTTGTATTCGTTAATTAATAGCATCGTGACGAGTGTGATCGTTCTGGTCGGCTTGATGTTGTTTACGGATCTGAATCTGCGTGGCGCAAATCTACTCGGTGTGCTCGTGGTTTTGGCGGTGAGCACGGTTGCGTTCGTGGGTCTCGGTCTGTTTGCCGCGGTGTTTCCGGTAATGAGCGCGGAGAGAGGTGCGGAGGCGACGCATATCTTTCAGGGCTCGCTTCTGCTCGTTTCCGGAGTTTATTATCCCATCGAAGTCCTGCCAGCATGGTTACAGCCGCTGTCGAAGATCTCACCGGCGACTTACACCTTGTCTGCTTGCCGGAAGCTGTTCGGAGTGGGTGATGCTAATTCAACGGCTGAACACCTCGCGGGCGCGCCGCTGTCGGCCGTCTCACACGAGCTGCTGGTGCTGGCGTTGATGGGAGCGATCCTGCTGCCGTTGGGCCTGCTGGTCTTTGTTCGTATCGAGGCCTGGGCCAAGAAAACAGGGAAGTTGAAACGAACAGGATAGACTTGATGGCTAAACGCGAGAAGTTAGAGGAGCTGAAGGAACGTACGCGCCTAATCATCCGGCGACTCAAGCGAGCTTATCCGGGCGCGAAGTGTTCGTTGAATCATTCAAACCCGTTTGAGCTGTTGATTGCGACAATTCTCTCGGCGCAGTGTACTGACGAACGAGTCAACATCGTCACTGCCGATTTGTTTCGGAAGTACACAAAGCCGGAGGACTATCTGAAGGTCGCGCCGCGAGAGTTGGAAAAGGACATTCAGTCGACCGGGTTCTTTCGGAACAAGACGAAGTCGATTCAGGGGACGTCGAGAATGTTGACCGAGCAGTACCACGGGGAAGTGCCGCACACGATGGATGAGTTGCTGGAGCTACCGGGCGTGGCACGCAAAACTGCGAACGTCGTTCTGGGAAATGCGTTCGACATAAAGGCGGGCGTGGTCGTTGACACGCACGTCACACGGCTCTCACATCGCCTGGCATTTACGCAGCAGAAGACCGCGGAAAAGATTGAACAGGATCTCATCCCGATCGTGCCTAAGAAAGACTGGGTAATCTTCCCGCACCTGATGATTTATCACGGCCGCAAGATCTGCAAAGCACGCAACCCTCTCTGCGCCGAATGCACGATCGAGAAACAATGCCCGTCTTCATCTTTGAAAACGGGCGTTCATCCACCCAGTTAGCCACAACAAAGCACAAGAAGCACATAAACAGAAATCAGATTCAGTTTCTGTTTTGTGCTTTATGTGCCTTTTGTGGCTAAAATATTTTGTGGCTTTATTTTGCGGCTGCGAGCACGGCCTGGGCCGCTTGTTGGACCAGAGGGGTGATGATGTCCTCTCCCGCGGATTTGGCTTTGCCTTTGTATTGCTGCGTGAACGTGGACGTGGTGGCGCCGGGACGCTCGAGGCGAACGTCGAGTGTAATCTCGTCCTTCGCTTTGATGTTCTGTGCGACTGTCGCCGCTACTACGGCATTGGTGGCGACGGCC
>Ga0065704_10001031_pt1 | contig 10014 bp, 8 predicted proteins | sample SwiRhicommuniRL2_FD_59091 | JGI IMG/M metagenome (GOLD analysis project Ga0065704, IMG submission 59091) | Switchgrass rhizosphere bacterial communities from Rose Lake, Michigan, USA - RL2 v2 (version 2) | ecosystem: Host-associated > Plants > Roots > Rhizosphere > Soil | place: East Lansing, MI | reverse complement strand
AAAATGCGGTAAACGAGACGGTGCTAATTTGCGTCATATCGTAACGGGTTGACGCGGCCCGTCCTGCCTGTAGCTTGGATCGTCCCATTCTCAGCCCGGTAGGACCGCATCATGCGCGTGAGCCTGTTGCTGATTGACGCGGTGCCCTATGCCGGATGCGCAGATTCCGGCCGCCCGCCTCTATGCCCTTCACCGATACGCTATTCGCTCGCCCGTCATTCCCTGCGGAGCGGCCGATGACAGGCATAACAGGGGGAGAGGAACATTCATGCAGATTGTCACTATTGCCATAGGGTGCGGCCTGCTGGCCATATTCTACGGCCTATTCACCAGTCGACAGGTGCTCAGCGCTTCGCCGGGCAATGAAACCATGCAGGCCATATCCGGCGCGATCCAGGAAGGGGCGAAGGCTTATCTGGGCCGGCAATATACGACGATCGCCATGGTCGGCGTCGTGGTCGCGGCGCTGGTCTTCTTCTTTCTGGGCGCGACATCCGCCATCGGTTTCCTGATCGGGGCCGTGCTGTCGGGGGCGGCAGGCTTCATCGGGATGAATATTTCGGTGCGCGCCAATGTCCGCACCGCCGAAGCCGCGCGCAGCTCGTTGCAAAGCGGGCTGACCGTGGCCTTCCGCGCGGGCGCGATCACCGGGATGCTGGTGGCGGGGCTGGCCCTGCTCGCGATTTCGGTCTTCTTCTGGTATCTGACCGGGCCTGCGGGCCATGCGCCCGACGACCGGCTGGTGATCGACTCCCTCGTGGCGCTGGCGTTCGGCGCCAGCCTGATTTCCATCTTCGCGCGTCTGGGCGGCGGCATCTTCACCAAGGCGGCGGACGTCGGCGCCGACCTGGTGGGCAAGGTCGAAGCGGGCATCCCGGAGGATGATCCCCGCAACCCCGCCGTCATCGCCGACAATGTGGGCGACAATGTCGGCGACTGCGCGGGCATGGCCGCGGACCTGTTCGAAACCTATGTGGTGACGGTCGGCGCGACCATGGTGTTGACCGCGCTGCTGGTGAAGGGCGTCGACAACGCCTTCCTGATGCAGCTCATGTCGCTGCCGCTGATCGTCGGCGGCGTGTGCATCATCACTTCGATCATCGGCACCTATATGGTGCGGCTGGGGGCCAGCCAGTCGATCATGGGCGCGCTGTACAAGGGCTTCTGGACCACGGCGATCCTCTCGATCCCGGCGCTCTATGCCGTGACGCATTATACGCTGGGCGACCTTCACGCCCGCTTCGGCACCGATCTGGACGGGCAGGGCGGCTATACCGGCATGGCGCTGTTCTGGTCGATGATGGTGGGCCTCGCCGTCACGGGCCTGATCGTCTGGATCACCGAATATTATACCGGCACCAACTATCGCCCGGTGCGCAGCATCGCCCGCGCTTCGGAAACCGGCCATGGCACCAACGTCATCCAGGGGCTGGCGATCAGTCTGGAGGCCACCGCCCTGCCGACGCTGGTGATCGTGGCGGGCATCATCGTCTCGCATCAACTGGCGGGCCTGATCGGCATCGCCTTCGCCGCGACCGCCATGCTGGCGCTGGCGGGGATGGTCGTGGCGCTGGACGCCTATGGCCCGGTCACCGACAATGCGGGCGGCATCGCGGAAATGGCGCATCTGGAGGACAGCGTGCGGGTGAAGACCGACGCGCTGGACGCCGTGGGCAACACCACCAAAGCGGTGACGAAGGGCTATGCCATCGGCTCTGCGGGGCTGGCGGCGCTGGTGTTGTTCGGCGCCTATACCGAAGACCTCAAATTCTACAATACGGCGCTGGGCCTGACCGAACCGGTCGATTTCAGCCTGTCCAACCCCTATGTCATCGTCGGCCTGCTGCTGGGCGCGTTGTTGCCCTATCTGTTCGGGGCGATGGGCATGACCGCCGTGGGCCGTGCGGCGGGCGACGTGGTCAAGGACGTGCGCGACCAGTTCGCCACCAACAAGGGGATTATGGAGGGAACGTCGCGGCCCAACTATGCCCGCACGGTGGACCTTGTCACCCGCGCCGCGATCAAGGAAATGATCATCCCCAGCCTGCTGCCAGTACTGGCGCCGATCGTCGTCTATTTCGCGATCTCGGCGGTGGCGGGGACGCCCAATGGCTTTGCGGCCCTGGGCGCGCTGCTGCTGGGCGTCATCGTGTCCGGCCTGTTCGTGGCGCTGTCCATGACGTCGGGCGGTGGCGCGTGGGACAATGCCAAGAAATATATCGAGGATGGCCATCATGGCGGCAAGGGCAGCGAAGCGCACAAGGCGGCCGTGACCGGCGATACGGTGGGTGATCCCTATAAGGACACGGCGGGCCCCGCCGTGAACCCGATGATCAAGATCACCAATATCGTCGCGCTGCTGCTGCTGGCGACGCTGGCGCACGGAGCCTAATCCACAGAAAAAGAAATAGTGGTGAATGCCCCGCCCTGGTGTCAGGGCGGGGCTTTTTCATTCAGGCCTGTCGCGGCATCCCCGATAATTTTTCCCGCCAAGCCGAACCGTTTTCTGCATCTTGTCACTAAAATGAAACAGAACAGTAACGAGGGAGTCTCGAAACGGTCATAGTCGGTCCGCCCAGCCAGACCGGACATGTCGACCGGGGAGGGGATGTGATGTCGATACGCCTGAAATTGATGACCGCCGCAGTAGCACTGAGCCTGCCCGCCGCCGCCCGAGCCAGCGAGGATGAGCAGCTATGGACCACCGCCAGCGCCACGGTGAAGCTGAGCGATCACTGGCGCTTTTCGCAGGAGGTCGTCGCCCGGTTCAGCAATGATCGCGACGGATTGTACGAGGTCGAGATGAACTCGCTGATCGGTTACAAGATCGGCAAGAAGGTGACGGTCTGGGCCGGTTATACCCATGATCCCCAATATAATGGCGGCGACTTTTCCGTGATGGAGCATCGTGGCCGCCAGCAGGTGACCTTCGACAATGTCGTGAAAATCGGTCCGGGGCAGCTCAGCGCCCGGCTGCGGCTGGAGCAGCGCTGGCGCGAGGGGATCGACGGCACCGCATGGCGCCTGCGGCCCTATGTCAAATTTGTGTTGCCCTTCCGCGAAGGCGGCAAGACCGCCCTGTTGCTGAGCCATGAGAGCTTCATCGATTTCAACACCACCAACTTCCAGCGCGTGCAGGGCGAGGAGCGGATGCGCAACCTGATCGCCATCACCACGCCGGTCGCGAAAAATGTGAATGCGGAGATTGGCTACCTCCATCAGCACGGCTTCCGTCCCGATGCCGATGACAGCAACGACAATGTGGCGTCCCTGTCGCTGAGTTTTGCCTTTTAAGGCGGCTCTGGCCCGTCATCACAGCCTTGTGCCGACCGATTTGGCTGCCATCATCGTTCATGATATGTTCCAGGATCATGAGTCGCATGGAGTCGCATCATGGCGCGCTATCGCTATTTTCTGGGGCTGGCCCTGCCGGACGGCGCGGGGCGACGGGTCGAGGGGCTGAGGCAGTCGTTCGGTTGGGATCGCAGGATCGTCGACCGGGATCGGCTGCACATGACGGTGGCCGTCATCGACCTGTCCTGCGACCGGCGGCGGCCGGAATATGGGCAGGGGGTGGAACAGGCGCTGGCTGGTGTGGAGCTGCCTGCCGTGTCCGTCCGCTTCGATCGCCGGGACCGGGGAATGCTGGTTTATTCGGACAGGCTGGCGGGCTTTCATGGCTTGCAGCAGACGGTGATCGCTGCGCTGCTGCGCCACAGGATCGCGGTGGACCATGCGCCGCGACGGCCGCATGTCTCGCTCTGCTACGACCCCAGCGCTTCGGGGCGGGACAGGATCGAGCCGATCGAATGGCGGGCGGGGGAAATGCGGTTGATCGAAAGCCATCTGGGTCAATCGCTGCATCACGCCCTGTCCCGGTGGCGGCTGGGCGGGGATGCGGAGCCGGTGCCGGTTCAACTGTCGCTGCTGTGAGGGGCGCGCTTGCTCCTTTGCCCCCCACCGGACTATAGCGCGCGCCATGACCAGCGAACCCTTCCGCTCGCAACTGGCGGCGCTTGAACAGCGCGGCCGCCTGCGCAGCTTGATGCCGCGTGCCGGGCGCGATTTTGCTTCCAACGATTATCTGGGCCTGTCGTCCGATCCCATGATCGGGCAGGCGGTGGCCGATGCGGTGGCGCGCGGCGTCCCTGTGGGGTCGGGCGGGTCGCGCCTGCTGCGCGGCAATGCGCCCGAACATGAGGGGCTGGAGGCAAAGGCCGCCGATTTTTTCCGAACGCAGGCGGCCCTGTTCATGGCGAACGGTTTCGCCGCCAATCTGGCCCTGTTCGCTACGTTGCCGCAGCGTGGCGACCTGATCGTCGCGGACGAACTGATCCATGCCAGCGTCCATGACGGCATCCGCATGTCGAAGGCGGTGGCGGTTTTCGCCCGCCATAATGACGTGCAAAGCTTTTCCGACCTGATCGTCGGCTGGCGCGCCGAAGGGGGCAAGGGCCGGATATGGATCGCGGTGGAGACGCTCTATTCGATGGATGGCGACATGGCGCCATTGTCCGATCTGGCGGTGCTGGCGGCGAAGCATGAAGCGATGCTGGTACTGGACGAGGCGCATGGCACCGGCGTTTTCGGGCCGTCGGGCCGGGGCCTGTCGTCGGGGCTGGACGGGCGGCATAATGTNGTCACGCTGCACACCTGCGGCAAGGCGATGGGGGTGGAAGGCGCNNTGATCTGCGGCCCGCGCATCATCATCGACTATCTGATCAACCGNGCGCGNCCCTTCATCTTTTCCACCGCTTCCTCGCCGTTGATGGCGGTCGCCGCATCCGCCGCGCTCGACCGGATCGAGCAGGCGGGCGACCTGCGTGAGCGGCTGAAGGTGCTTATGGTCGACGCGGCCGAAGTGATCTGCGCGCCGCTGGGCCTGCCCGCGCCGCGCAGCCAGATCGTGCCGCTGCTGCTGGGTGAGGATCGCCGCGCCATGGCCGCCGCCGCCGCCTTGCAGGAGGCCGGGTTCGACGTGCGCGGCATCCGCCCGCCGACCGTGCCCGCCGGGACCAGCCGGCTGCGCATTTCGTTGACGCTGAATGTCGGCCGCGCCGATATCGCCGCGCTGGGTGAGACTTTGCGCCGGGTGCTGGCATGAGCGTTTTCATCGTCACCGGCACCGACACCGACATAGGCAAGACGGTGTTGGCCGCCGGTCTGGCGGGGGCGCTGGGCGCTTATTACTGGAAACCGGTGCAGGCGGGCGTCGATCCGCAGGGCGATAAGGAACGAGTGGCGGCCCTGTCCGGCCTTCCCGCCTCGCGCATATTGCCCGAAGCCTATCGGCTGACCACGCCCGCCTCGCCGCATCTGGCGGCGCGGCTCGACGGGGTGCAGATCGAACTCGACCGGCTGGCCCTGCCGCGGGTGGATGGTCCGCTGGTGGTGGAGGGCGCGGGAGGGTTGATGGTGCCGGTCAGCGAGACGCTGTTGATGATCGACCTGTTCGCGCATTGGGGCGTGCCGGTGATCCTGTGCGCGCGAACGGGGCTGGGGACGATCAACCACAGCCTGCTCAGTATCGAAGCGCTGCGGGCGCGGGGCATGGAGATTGCGGGCATCGCTTTCATCGGGGATGCGCATGACGAGAATGAGCGGATCATCCCCGCGCTGGGGAAGGTGCGCAATCTGGGGCGGTTGCCCCTGATCGATCCGCTGAATGCCGATACACTGAAGGACGCCTTTGCGGCCTCGATCCGCATCGCATAAGCGCCTCCCCCAACAACCATCCTATCCGCCAAAAACCCGCAAGCGCCGCAAATTTTTCGACAAATGACATGGACATCCCTGCCTGAGGGGCGTTCAACTCCCTGCCATCATGGGCACGTCATCGCGCCCTGACCATGAAGCAAGGGAAGCTTTCGATGAAATATCTCCTCCTCGGCGCGGCGGTGGTTGCGCTGGCCGCTGGCGCGCCCGCCGCCCAACCCGGCTCCGCCCAACCCGACTCCTCTACCCAACCAAGCGCAGCCAAACCCACCTATGGCAGCTACGGATTCGACACGGCGGGCATGGACAGGTCGGTCAAGCCCGGCGACGATTTCTACGACTACGCCAATGGCACATGGGCGAAGAACACGCCGATCCCGGCGGACAAGTCCAACTACGGCGCGTTCAACACGCTGGACGACCTGTCACGGGAGCGGACTAAGGCCATTCTCGACGCCGCGCAAAAGGAACCAGCCAGCAAGATTGGCGCGGCCTATGCCAGCTATCTGGACGCCGCCACGGTCGAGAAAAATGGCCTCGCCCCCGTCAAGCCGTGGTTCGCGAAGATCAGGGCGGTAAAGGACAAGGCGTCCTACGCAAAACTCGCCGCAGAGGCCGCCCGCGCAGGCATCGACGGCCCCTTCGGCTTCTATGTCAATCAGGACGATAAAGACCCCGAAAGCTATATCCTGCTGCTGCATCAGGATGGGCTGGGCCTGCCCGACCGCGATTTCTATCTGGAGCAGGACGACAAGATGGCGGCGATCCGCACCGCCTATGTCGCCCATCTGGAAAAGATGCTGATACTGGCCGGGGAAGCCGACGCCAAGGCCCGCGCCGCCGCGCTGATGGCGTTCGAGACGCAGATTGCGAAGGTCCACTGGACGCAGGTGGACAGTCGCGACGCCGACAAGACCTACAACAAGATGACGCTGACGGACCTGCAAAAGGCCGCGCCGGGCTTCGATTTCGCCGCCTACTTCGCCGCCAACAATCTGACGCCGAGGGATTTGCTGGTGTCCCAGCCCAGCGCCGTCACCGGGGAAGCCGCGCTGATCGCCGGGGCGCCGATCGGCGTCCTGAAGGATGCGCTGCTGCTGCGCACCCTGCACAGCTTCGCCGACGAGCTGCCCGACGCCGTCGCCAGGGAAAATTTCGCCTTTTACGGCACCACCCTGTCCGGCACGCCAGAGCGTGAGGCCCGCTGGAAACGCGCGGTCGATTTCCTCAAATCCTCCATGGGCGAGGAAGTGGGCAAGATTTACGTTGCCCAATATTTCCCGCCCGAAACCAAGGCGGCGATGGACCAGTTGGTCAAGAATGTGATCGCCGCCATGGGCCGTCGCATCGACGGCCTTACCTGGATGAGCGACGCCGCCAAGGCCCGCGCCCACAAGAAACTTGCCGCCTTCACGCCCAAGATCGGCTATCCCGACAAGTGGCGCGACTATAGCGGCCTGACGATGCGGCGCGACGATCTGTTCGGCAATGCGCTGCGATCGAACCAGTTTGAATTCGACTATCAGATGGGCAAGCTTGGCAAGCCGATATACCGGTGGGAATGGGGCATGACGCCGATGGAGATCAACGCCTACGCCAATTTCGGCATGGTGGAGATCGTCTTCCCCGCCGCAATTCTGCAACCGCCCTTCTTCGATCCCCATGCCGATCCAGCGGTCAACTATGGCGGCATCGGCGCGGTGATCGGCCATGAACTCAGCCATCATTTCGACGATCAGGGCGCGAAATATGACGAGACCGGCAAGCTCAACCAGTGGTGGAGCGATCAGGATGTCGCCAATTTCAAGGCGCTGACCGACAAGCTGGTGAAACAATATGACGCCTATGAACCCTTCCCCGGCGCGCATGTGAAGGGCGCCTTCACGCTGGGCGAAAATATCGGCGATCTGGCCGGGGTCGCGGTGGCGCTGGACGCCTATCACGCTTCGCTGGGGGGCAAGCCCGCGCCGGTCATCGATGGCACGACCGGCGACCAGCGCTTCTTCCTGGGCTGGGCGCAGGTGTGGCGGCGCAATTATCGCGAACCCAATCTGCGGCAGCGACTCGTCACCGATCCGCACTCGCCATCGCAATATCGCGCGGACACGGTGCGCAATTTCGACCAATGGTATTCGGCGTTCAAGCCGGAAGCGGGCGGCAAGATCTACCTCAGTCCGCAGGACCGCGTGAAAATCTGGTGATCGGGGCGGGCCGAATCTGCGGATTCGGCCCGCTTTTTTATTTCGATTGGGCAATGAAAAAGCCCGACGATGAGTCGATGTGTCCGTGCGATTAACTGCGATTTGCTTGTTGACCGTCTCTTAAATGCAACATTTTGTCGGATGACGCTTTCCTCCGTTAAACCACTTCCACAGCTTCGCGTTCAAAGATGGCATGTTTTTGAGGAGAAGCATTTTGACGGGTTTCAATTCCATCCTTCTGAAGACCGGTATCGCATCGATCGCGCTGGCGACGGTGGCTCCTGCCATGGCGCAGGGCGCCGCAGCGCCCGCGCAGCCTGCACAGGCCGCGCCCGCCGCTCCGGCCGCTGGAGCGACCAGCTTTACCGATACGGAGATCAAGCAGTTCGCTGCCGCTGCGGTCGAGGTGACGAAAATCCAGCAGGACGCATCGATCGCCGCCGCTGATAAGCAGCCCAAGATGCTGGCCGCCCTTCAGGCATCCGGCATGCCGCCGGAAAAGTTCAACCAGATCGGCCAGGCCGCGGCCGCCGACCCGGCCCTCCAGCAGAAGATTCAGGCCGCCGCACCGGCAGCACCGGCAGCACCGGCAGCGGGCGCCGCTCCGGCTGAACCAGCCGCACCGGCTGCGCCTACCCAATAAGGCGTCACGCCATTGCACTGGGGGAGGTCATCGGCTTAAGCACCGGCGATGACCTCCCCCGTTTGGCATCCCTTTTTCCAACATGGCCTGAATGAGCCGATCCCCCACGTCGAACGCGCGGAGGGGGCATTGTTGCATCTGGCCGACGGTGGCGCGCTGATCGACGGCATCTCCAGTTGGTGGGTCACCACCCATGGCCACTGCCAGCCGCGCATTGCCAAGGCCATTGCGGAACAGGCGGGAAAGCTCGATCAACTCATTTTCGCGGGCTATACCCATGGCCCCGCTGAGGAAGTGGCGCAGGGTCTGGTCGATCTTGCGCCCCAGGCATCGCATCGCGATCCGCTCGCTCACGTCTTTTATTCCGACAGCGGCTCCACGGCGGTCGAAGTCGCGCTTAAGATGGCGCTGGGCTATTGGCATAATCGGGCGCTGGACGGCCTGGCCAAACCGCGCCACCGCATCCTCGTCCTTCAGCACAGCTATCATGGCGACACCATCGGCACCATGTCGGTGGGCGAACGCGGTGTCTATAACGCGGCCTGGTCGCCGCTGCTGTTCGACGTGGACACCATCCCTTTCCCCTATGCAGGGCAGGAGCAGACGACGCTCGCCGCGCTGGAGGCCGCCTGCGCCCAAAAGCCAGCCGCCTTCATCGTCGAGCCGCTGATCCTTGGGGCCGGGGGAATGCTGATCTATCCCGCGCCTGTCCTGCGGGAGATGGCTGCGATCTGCGCGCGGCACGACGTCCTGTTCATCGCGGACGAAGTGATGACCGGCTGGGGCCGCACCGGCACGATGTTCGCCTGCGAACAGGCGGGCGTGGTGCCCGACATCATGGCGGTGGCCAAGGGCATCACGGGCGGCGCCATTCCGCTGGCGGCGACGCTGGCAACCTCGCGCATTTTCAATGCGCATAAATCCACCGACCGGGCGCGGCTGTTCTACCATAGCAGCAGCTACACCGCCAACGCCATCGCCTGCGCGGCGGCCGCCGCGAATCTGGCGATCTGGCGGGAGGAGGATGTGCTCGGCCGCATTGCGACTCTCAGCCACGGCATGGCACAGCGACTCGAAGCGCTGGCCCAGCATCCCGCCTTCGCCAATCCACGCCAACTGGGCGTGATCGCCGCTATTGATCTGATTGCACCCGATGCGGGCTATCTGTCCGACCTTGCCCCGCGCGTGCGCGCCTTTGCCCTTGAAAACGGCCTCTTGTTGCGGCCCTTGGGAAACACCATCTATTTGATGCCGCCCTATTGCCTTGATGCAGATCAGCTTGATCGCGTCTTTGCGGTACTCCGAAAAGCCGGTGAGAAGTTCGGCGTTTCGGCCTGACTTCCCTTTTCAGCATTTAGGCGCTATGGCGGCGCGATTTTTGACTTCCCAGGATATTATGGCAAAAGAAGAACTGCTTGAAATGCGCGGACAGGTTGTGGAGCTTCTCCCCAACGC
>Ga0065704_10071752_pt1 | contig 10018 bp, 9 predicted proteins | sample SwiRhicommuniRL2_FD_59091 | JGI IMG/M metagenome (GOLD analysis project Ga0065704, IMG submission 59091) | Switchgrass rhizosphere bacterial communities from Rose Lake, Michigan, USA - RL2 v2 (version 2) | ecosystem: Host-associated > Plants > Roots > Rhizosphere > Soil | place: East Lansing, MI | reverse complement strand
TACCTTCACGGGGCGGTCGCGCGCTTTGCCCGGATGGACAAGCCGCTCGTCACTGCGATCCAGGGGTTCGCGGCGGGAGCAGGGTTCAGCCTCGCCATGCTGGCGGACGTGGCGATCGCGGGAGAGGCAGCGCAGTTTACACTCGCGTATACCGGCATCGCGCTGACGCCGGACGGAGGCGCAAGCTGGTTGCTTCCACGCCTCGTCGGCCTGCGCAAGGCCCAGGAAATGATCCTGCTCAACAGCCGGCTGTCGGCGGCGGAGGCGTTGGCCGCGGGACTCGTCACGCAAGTGGTCGGGGACGCGGACCTGGATGCCACCGCCCGCGCTGTCGCGCACAAGTTGGCCCAAGGCCCAACCAAAGCCTTTGCGCGTAGCCGCGAGCTGCTTTTATCGGCTTATGGGGAGACGCTCGAGACCCATCTCGAGCGAGAGTCGCGCGGCATCGTCGGCGCCTCTTCTGGCACGGACGGCAGGGAAGGCATCGCGGCGTTTCTCGATAAGCGCAAGCCAGCGTTTACCGGTCAGTCCTGATCCATCGTTGCCTCCCAGCAGGAGGCGTCACAGCGATCGCACCCCGGCCTCCTTTAATGCGGCGCCTTATCGAGCAGCTGCTGCCATAACTGCTTTGCATCAACATGCCCCTGCGATAAGATATACCTGAATTATCGGAGAGGCGTCATGGCCAAAGTCGCGGTTCGAGACATTGCGCAGCTCCAAGAGGCGACAGACCTGCCTGCGTCGCTCACGGTGGAAGGCCCTGTTCGCGTCAGACCAGCCTTTGATCGGCCAAGCGATCCCATTCATTTCTATGCTATTGACATGGAGACGGGCGGCCTTGCCACAGTTGATGGTCGCCAGAAGGGATGTCTCGCCTACGTGTTCGAGGGTGCGGTCGACGTCGGCGGCCGTCGCCTGGATAGAGGTAGCATTTTAGTTATCGAGCATGGCGCTGCGCAGCGTATCGATGCCGCGGCAGAAGCGGCGACTCTGCTGATCTTCGCTGTTGGCGAGGCCTGTGCAACCACGCCAACTCGGGCTGGTGGACATGTTCACGGGCTAGCGTCGTCGGATGTGCCACGGTGCGAGGATTTCTACGGCGATGGCCGCGTGGGCGGCGCGGTGCTGGCCGACGCGGCCTGTCCGGGATGCGAACTCTGGCTACACGAGTCGTCCTTGCGCCGTGCGGGCAGCCCGACGCCTCTGCACTCTCACAATGAGGACGAGATCATCGTCGTCATCGATGGCGAAGTCATGCTGGGGGCTCGTACCTACGGTCGAGGGGCGGTCGTCGCCGTTTCGCGAGACACGCTCTACGCCTTCAAGGCAGGTGAGCATGGCCTGACCTTCATCAATTTTCGCCCAGCGCGTCCGATCTATGTCCCAGCCCAGCCGGGAGCAACCCAGATCGATGAGCGCGACCACTACCTGCAACATATGCCCGCACCCGTCGCGGAGATGATGGCAAATGCAGCCTGAGACGAGGCAAGCAGCGGACTGAATGCCGCCGCCAGGATAAGAGTAGGAGAGGGATGATGAGCATACAATACGACGTGGTGATCCGCGGCGGTAGCGTCATCGATGGCACCGGCATGACCGCGAGAGAGGCCGACATCGCGATCGTCGGCGACCGTATTGTCAAAGTCGGGACAGTCGAGGTGCTGGGTCGGGAGGAAATCGACGCAAGCGGTTTGCTGGTCACCCCTGGCTTCGTCGATGTCCACACCCACTACGATGGGCAAGTCAGCTGGGAATCGCGCCTCACGCCTTCGAGCAATCATGGAGTAACGACGGTCGTCGCAGGCAATTGCGGCGTCGGCTTCGCACCATGCCGCATCGACGACCGAGAAAAGCTCGTGAAGCTGATGGAGGGCGTGGAAGATGTACCGGAGGTGGTCATGACCGCCGGACTACCTTGGAACTGGGAGACTTTCCCTCAATATCTCGATGCTATCGCGGCGCGTGACCTCGACATCGATATCGCATTTCAGGTGCCGCACTCGGCTTTGCGGGTCTACGTCATGGGTGATCGCGGTGCTGCGCGTGAGCCGGCAAACGCCGATGATCGCGCCCAGATGAGCAAGCTCGTCACGGAAGCGGTTCGTGCGGGCGCCATCGGCGTTTCCACGTCGCGCTTGCTCGCTCACCGCAGCGCGGACGGCACGCCTATTCCCAGCCTCGACAGTGCGACTGAGGAGCTGGTGGCGCTTGGCCGGGGCTTGCACGAGGCTGGAACCGGCGTTTTCCAGATCGTGCCCAATTATGAAGCGGCGCCCGAGGGAGAGGTCGCAATCATGCGCGCGATCGTCGAACAATCGGGGCGGCCGCTGTCCTTCACCCTGACGCAGGCGCCTCACAGCCCCGATCACTGGCAAAGGTACATCGCCGAGATCGAAAAGGCGAATGCCAACGGCCTCAGCATTCGGGGACAGATCTTTCCACGTCCAGTCGGCATGATGTTCGGTCTGGACTTGTCTTTCAACCCGCTGTCGCGTCGGGCGAGCTGGCAGAAAATTGCGAAGCTCCCACTTGCGGACAAGGTCGCGGCGCTCCGCAACCCGGATTTTCGAGCACAAATCCTGAGCGAGGTCGATGCACAGCATCCACTGCCAGCGGTCAACATCTTCCTGGATCGCCTGGACAGGATGGCAGCACTGGGCGATCCGCCAAACTACCTGCCGGGTGAGACGGACCTGCTTGGGTATCGCGCAGCGCAAGCCGAACAGGACTTGCTCCCTTTCGCAGTCGACGAGATGCTCAAGCAGGAGGGCAACGCTGTCCTATACCTTCCCGCAGCCAACTATTCGGGCAACAGCATCAGTGCCGCGCGCACGATGATGGACCACCCGCTTTGCGTAATCGGGCTTGGCGATGGCGGCGCCCATTACGGTATGGTCTGCGACGCCAGCTATCCGACCACCATCCTCACCCATTGGGCACGTGATGTTGTGGAGAGCGATCGCCTGCCCTTGGAAAAGGCTATCGCGGCGATCACCTCGGAGCCCGCAAAGTTGGTCGGCATGCATGACCGGGGGCTAGTGGCTGAAGGTTGCATCGCAGACATCAACTTGATCGACGCCGATGAGCTCCGCCTCCATGCGCCCCGCGTCCGTTACGACCTGCCAGCAGGCGGCCGGCGTCTGACACAAGGTGCAAGCGGCTATCGCATGACCATGAAGCGCGGCGTGGTGACCTATCGTGACGGCGAGCCAACCGGTGCGCTGCCCGGACGGGTGGTGCGCAGTGGAGAGTTCGCAGCCGCAGCCTAGCCGGGACGGTTGTTCGTGATCCACACGCCTAGCACGGGCGGCGAGGCAATCGCTTGGTGGTTGCCCGAGACACCGTTGCGGCGCGCGTGGGCATGCCGTGGTGAACCTCCTCACTGGAGAGGATAAGAAATGGCGATTGTTACTAGAGCCGCTGTCGCGAGCGGCGTCGGCCGGCCCCTGGTCATAGACGAAGTCGACCTGCGCTCACCGGGCCCGGGTGAAGTGCTCGTCGAGATGAAGGCATCGGGTCTCTGCCACACCGATCTGTCCATCATCGAAGGCAAGTTTCCCGTCCCCCTTCCTGCGATCTTGGGTCATGAAGGTGCGGGGATTGTCCTTGAGTGCGGGGATGGGGTGACACTGGCCAAGCCGGGCGATCACGTCATCTTGAACAACCTGCTTCATTGCGGCGAATGCCGGCCCTGTCGATCGGGCCGGACCAGCTTCTGCGAGGCGCAGCTACAGCCGCGCGAGCCGGCGTTTACCTGGCGCGGCCAATCGCTGCGAGGCGGAGTGTCGAGCTTTGCGGCGCATACCGTTGTGCAAGAACAGCAGCTCTCGATCATCCCTACGGACATGCCTTTCGCCTCTGCCTCGCTGGTGCCTTGCGGCGTCCTTACAGGCACCGGCGCCGTGTGGAACGATGCTCAGGTCGATCCCGGCAGTAGCGTAATCGTCTTTGGCTTGGGTTCGATTGGCCTCAACGTGATCCAGGCGGCCCGGCTGGCGGGAGCCGCTCGCATCATCGCTGCCGATACCAACCCGGCGAAGGAGGGGCCCGCACGGCAATTCGGTGCGACCGACTTCGTGAACCCGGCCGGACCAGTTCTCCTGGAAGAGCAGGTGGAGCGCCTGCTTGGAGGCAAGCTGGACTATGCATTCGAATGCGTGGGCAACCCGGCGTTGCTCGCGCGGGCGACGGCGATGGTCAGTCCTTACCACGGTGTTTGCATGGCTGTGGGCATCGCCGGGCACGACCAGACCATCACTTTGCCAGCCTCTACATTCTATTTCGGCCGCACGGTGCGCGGTACTTTCATCGGAGATGGCAACCCGCGCGAGCAGACGCCTAAGATCGTCGAACACTACTGCGCTGGCGATCTCAAGATCGATGAATTGGTGACGCACCGGCTGCCGTTCGAGCAGATAAACGAAGGCTTTGAACTGATGAGAGCCGGTGAGGCGATCAGAACGGTGATACTCTTCTGACCGGCTGCAAAGGAACGACTTGAAGAATGAGCCGTGAGAAGCCGCGATGGAAAATAGCGGATTGAGCTGGTGCATCGCCGATGTGGGTACCACCACCAGCGGCGAGCGCTTGGCGCGTTTTCCCTGCGAGCCAGCGAACTCCTTCGCGCCGGTGCCAATGCGTGATGCCATGTCGAGGCATCGCTCCGGGCGCTCCGCTAAACCTGAAAGAGCCAATACATATATTGCTATTGTCGCTATCGTCCTGCTATCCGACGCCAAGGCTAACAAAGGCTTGGGCCTTTGCCGGAGACGCAGATGACTTCACACGACCAGCAGCCGGAAAGTGCCGAAGTGCTCCGGAACGTGGTCGACGGAGTGGGTTGGATCGTGTTCAATCGACCATCGGTTTCCAACGCGGCCTACCCCCCGATGATGCGAGCCGTGTGCGAGGCCATCGATGCCTTCGATGCAGATCCAGGCGTGCGCGCGATTGCCCTGCGGGGCATGGGCCGTCATTTCCTCGCGGGTGGAGACTTCGACTGGCTGGTCGAGATCGCAGAAGGCAGGGCCGGAGATGCTGCCGAGGAAATCTACCGTTGGTTCCAGGGCGCGACGCGCCGCCTCGTGACTTGCGCCAAACCTACGGTGGCCGCCATCTCCGGCGGTGCTTTTACGGTAGGTGCAGAGCTCGCCCTCGCATGCGATGTGCGGCTGGTCGACCGGTCAGCCTATTTCTCGGAAAGCTGGCTTGACCTTGCGCTCATTGCGCCACTGGGCGGTGCGATGTGGCTGCCGCGCGTAATCGGCCTCGGCCGTGCAAAAGAGATGTTGCTCGAGTGCCGCCGAATTGGCGCCGAGGAGGCGGTAGCCATCGGCTTGGCCAGTGAAATGCTCGAGAGTTCCGACAGTCTCCACCGACGCGCTCAGGAGCGTGCCTTGGCGATGTCGCAGCGGTCTCCGCCTGCGTTCGCTCGCATGAAGCAGCTCATCCATGACGGAATGGATGCCGCGCAAGAGGATGGCTGGCAGGCCGGCGTCGCGGCTCAGGGAGACCTGCTGAAATCGGACGAGTTTCGCGCGGCCGTGCAAGCGCGCCGGCGCTCGCCCGTGCAAGGTGCAAGATAATAGAGGGAGAGCAGAATGGCCATTGAAGCGAACCTTCAGCTGCTCGCGGATCGAGAGGCGATCCGTGAACTGACTGCGAAATACGCGCGCTGCGTGGCGACGGGTGACGGCCGGGGCGTGGGCGCCACTTATGCCGAGGACGGGCGGTTTGCCGCCGGTAAGTACGACTATGTCGGGCGCGCAGCGATCCAGGACTTCCTTGAGGGGCAGACCAAGCCGCTTAAGAATATGCCGCTGGTAACCGGTCACATCATCGAGATCGAAGGAGACGAGGCGGCGTGCTATTCCATCATGTACACGCCCTGGTTTGCAGGTGAATACCCGGGCTTCTGTGGCGCCTATACCGATCGCCTGCGCAAGGTCGACGGCGAATGGTATTTTGCCGAACGTAGCTTTGAGTTCTTCAAAGGGCAGCCTGAGGGCTCATGAATGTCACCGAGGGCAGTTCGTGCCTACCGCCGCAGCGTCGCGGCGTTAGACGAGCACCGCTATCGAGCGGCGCGCTTCGCCTTGCCCGAGCCGTTGCCTTGTTTGAGCCACTGAAGAATCATCGCTCCGAGGCGATTTGCCTCGATGCGCGCGATGTCCGCATCGTGATTGAGAATGCTTCTGAGCATGCGATTGCGCTGGTGGCGCCACTCCAGGAAGCGGGATGGGTGATTGAAAAGGATATCCTCTTCCTTGGAGAGCGTGCTGACGAGCTCGAGCGAAATCTGCATGTAGAGGTGCAGGACGCGATTGCCGGAGGCCCGGCCGACAATATCATTCTGCTGGAGCTCGGCGCGAAGGAAGCGGATGAAGTCGTAGTCGTCGTCCGCGATCGCCTCGTCGGCGGTGACGAAATCTTCCAGCTCGTGGCTAGCTTCCTCCGAGAGGTTGGTCGCAGCGAGCGGTGCCAGTTCCCCGCGGATCGTGGACGTCGACAGCAGGATTTCGGCCATCGTCGTGTGTTGCAGCTGAAGAAAAATCGCCGCCATGTGCGATACGCTGGAAATTTCCGGGCGGTGCGCAAAATACCCGCCCCCCGGCCCTCGCCGTATCAGCAGAAGTTGTTCCTGCCCGACCAGCGCCGCTGCCTGACGGAGTGTAGGACGGCTGATGCCGTACCGTTCCAGCAGTTCGTCTTCTTGTCCCAACTGAGTGCCAGGCTCGCGGGCAATGCAATCGCGCCGCAGTTGCGCCACCGCAACTCTGACAGCGGGCTGTACGCTCGTCGAGATACCCTTGGTAAGCGTCAGTCCTGCCATTCCGTCTTCCTTTTCGCGAGCAGCGATAATGTTCGCTTTGGTATCATTCTCAACCCTTTGCGCGAAGCAGCGTCCCGTAAGCCTCGCATTGCAGTGGCGCGTCCTTTAGCTGCTCTGCCTCTCTCAAAAGTTTGGCGCAACTGCAATAGCGGTGCAGCAATAGGGTGTGGGAACGGCCATCCTGGCATGAGTCCGTCATCCATCGCGACCAGCGCCACCCGCTCCAAGCTCCGTCTCGAAAGGACCGCGACATGACAGTCGAACTGCTCGCCTTCACTTGCGGATCGTTTCAGGCCCCGCTTTCGTTCTTCCTCGGCGGGAACGACAACAAGTTCCTGACATCGCCGATACCTGCCTATCTAATCCGTCATGCCACCAAGGGTATGGCGCTGTTCGACACTGGGCTCGGCTATCGCTTCCGCCAGGAAATGGACGTCCATCTGCCACCCGACAAGATGGGTTTTACGTTCCGTGAGAGCGATGAACTGTCCGCCCGCCTTCGCGCCGCGGGCATCGACCCTGCCGATATCCGCTGGGTCATCAATTCGCACCTTCACTGTGATCATTGCGGCGGAAATGCCTCTTTTCCCAACGCCACCATCGTGGTGCAGCGAAGGGAGAAGGAGGCGGCCTATGCCGCAGAAGGCAATCCGGTCTACGACCGCCGCGACTTCGACACCGGTCAGCCGTACCTGCTGGTTGACGGCGAGCATGACTTCTTCGGCGATGGTTCCTTGATCCTCATGCCGACATGGGGCCACACTCCGGGCCACCAGTCCGCCCGCGTCCGCCTTCCGGGAGGAGATGTCATATTGACTGCGGACTGTTGCTATCTCGAGCGCAATCTCGACACCTTCGGCATACCCGCGACGAATTACGACTTCGAGGCAAGCCTTGATGTACTCAAGCGTCTGAAGGCAATGCGTGCGGGCGGTACGCGCCTCTTCTACGGCCATGACCAGAACCAATGGCGTCACGTGCCGCAGGCGACACCGATCCGCTAGACTTCGTCCCAAGTACTGCAAACAGGTATAGTGGGGAGGGAGAGATGAAGGGCCTTGTATTCAAGGGCAGGCGAAGGCTTGAACTCAAGACGTTCGACGATCCGACTCCGGGCCCGGGCGAGGTCGTGCTTGCGATAAAGGCATCAGGCCTGTGCGGCAGCGATCTCCACGCCTATCGCCGTGAGGCCGATATCGAGACGGACATCATCTGCGGGCATGAGCCTGCAGGGGAAGTGGTCGCGGTGGGCCAAGGCGTCGTCAATCCGATAGCAAAGGTTGGCCGTCGTGTCATGGTGCACCACTATTCGGGGTGCGGTGCTTGTGCCGACTGCAATACCGGCTGGCGGCAAATGTGCAGCGAAGTGCCGATGAAGCTTTACGGCGGCACTGCGCACGGCGCCCACGCCGAATACATGAAGGTTGCGGCCGACACGCTGCTGCCGCTTGACGAACGTCTCAGCTTCCAGGCCGGTGCGGCGATAAGTTGCGGTACTGGGACTGCGTGGGGCGCGCTGGACCGCATGAACGTGTCGGCACGCGATACCCTGTTGGTCGTCGGCCAAGGTCCGGTGGGTCTATCGGCGACAATGTTGGGAGCGGCGCTTGGAGCGCGGGTGATCGCGCTCGACCTCTCGGATGACCGGCTTGCTCTGGCGAAGCGGTTCGGCGCGGATGAGACAATCAATGCCAGCTCAGGCGGGATCGTCGAGGCGGTGCGTGCCTGCACCGGTGGCAAAGGGGCGTCGAAAGTCATGGAAACGTCCGGCTCGTCGCAAGGCGCGGCGGATGGGCTGGCTTGCCTGGCCAAATGGGGCACGCTCGGTCTGATCGGATTGGGTGCGAGACTTGAGCTGGAAACGTCGGCTGTCTTCACCCGCCAGATCAGCGTTCTGACGTCGTGGAGCATGTCGTGGAACGGCCAGAAGGCCTGCTCGGATTTCATCTTGTCAAAGGAGCTCGACATCGAGCCGCTGTTCACAGACCGCTTCGCGCTCGAGGACGCGGTAGAGGCGTATACGTTGTTCGATCGACAAGCCCGCGGCAAGGCAGTGTTCCTTTTCTAGCGCATCCGCCCAGCTTCCGGCGCGGGACAAAAGCTGCTGACACGTCAACTAAATTGTGGTTTCTGGTTGTCGGGCAGGTTAGCGTGAAGGGGTAATCCGCGGCCACGATGTCGAGAGAGGGACATCACGAGCCTCGGTTTGCTGAGGGGGTCAGTGGTTCGGATCTAGTTTCAAAAAAGCGCCGAGGGCGTCGGATCGAAGGAATGGCATGGATACCGATATCAGGGGCAAGGTAGCGATCGTCGGCATCGGCCACACGCCTCAAGGCGAGTTGCCCGGGCAGACGCCTGAATTGAATTCGGTTCTGGCGATCAAGGAAGCATTGAAAGACGCCGGTATCGATCGATCAGGCCTCGACGGACTTATTACCTGCAAATCGGTTCAGAACACCAACGCCGATATCCAGGTAGGGCCGCTGTTGGGAATAAATCCACGCTATTCACAGACGCTCGACTACGGGACCTGTAACTTTTCAATTCACTTGGCCATTCAGGCGATCGTGACCGGCATGGCCGACACGATCGCGCTGTGCTACGGTGCCAATGCCCGCAGCGCCCGTTTTCCTTTCGGTGCCTCGTCGCCCACCCTGGCAGGCGTATCTGGCCTCATGCACGTCGGCGGGCCGGCTGCGCTCGCTCTCCAGCGCTACAAGTCGCTCTATGGGATGACCGATGAAGAATTCGGCTGGATCGCGGTAGGATCGCGCGAGTGGGCACAACGCAACCCAAATGCGCTGTTCCGTACGCCGATGTCCATGGAAGATTACCTCAACATGGACTACTTGATCGAACCGCTGCGCCGGCCCGATATCACGATGCTGTCCGATGGCGGGGTTAGCGTGATACTCACCAGTGCTGAGCGCGCCGCCGACTTTCCGAACAAGCCGATCTACATCTTGGGTATGTCGGAAGCGAGCCAGATTCGCGGCGAGTTCACGCCTGACTACCTGAATCGCGAGTTCCTGATCGGCGCCTCGGACGAAATATGGAGCAAGACGGGCATGAGCCCAGCGGACATCGATGCTCTGTACATACAGGATCCGACGGCCTTCTGGGTTCTCCAGATGCTGGAATTGTTCGGATTCGCCCCGATCGGCGAGGGCGGCCGCTGGCTGGCGG
>Ga0065704_10071751_pt1 | contig 10018 bp, 7 predicted proteins | sample SwiRhicommuniRL2_FD_59091 | JGI IMG/M metagenome (GOLD analysis project Ga0065704, IMG submission 59091) | Switchgrass rhizosphere bacterial communities from Rose Lake, Michigan, USA - RL2 v2 (version 2) | ecosystem: Host-associated > Plants > Roots > Rhizosphere > Soil | place: East Lansing, MI | reverse complement strand
CACTTGTTCACGAAAATCGACGACCACATTGACTATCTGATGGTACGCATCGATCCTGACAAAGTAACGCCGCTCAGAGACGAAGCGGCATCCCAGCAGTATCTAAAGACCGGCAAGCAGCCATAAACGTCGAGAGAACGCCCGCATGAAGCTCTTAGTTCGCATCCGTCTATCCCTGTTGATTGCCGCGCTCGCGGCGACGGTGGCCGTTGCCACGGCGCAGCAGTCGGCGATTCCGCCGAGTGTCGCCGCGGCGAAGCTGGACGACGCTGTCCCCATCGATCCGCAGATTGCGATCGGCACGCTGCCGAACGGGCTGCGCTACTACATCCGCCTCAACCGGCAGCCGCAGGGACGCGCGGAACTCCGCCTCGCCGTCAATGCGGGATCGGTCCTCGAAGACGAAGACCAGCGCGGCCTCGCGCATTTCGTCGAACACATGGCGTTCAACGGGACGCTGCACTTTCCGCGGCTTGAAGTTGTCAACTTCATGCAGTCGCTCGGCATGCGCTTCGGCGCGCACGTCAACGCGAACACGAGCTTCGACGAGACGATCTACGAGCTGCAGATCCCCACGGAAAATCCGATGGTCATCGATCGTGCGCTCCTTGCCCTCGAGGACTGGGCGCACAACGTGACGTTCGATCCGACGGAGATCGACAAAGAGCGGGGCGTCATTCTCGAGGAGTGGCGTCAGGGCCTCGGCGCCGGTGAGCGCATTTCGAACAAGCAGTTTCCGATGCTGCTCAAAGCGTCACGCTACGCGGACCGGTTGCCAATCGGCACGCCGGAAATCATCCGGAACGCGAATCCCGCCCGGCTCAAGGAGTTCTACGCCGATTGGTATCGGCCGGACCTGATGGCAGTCGTCGTTGTGGGTGATGTCGACAAAGCAGCGGTCGAGGCGATGATCAAGGCGCACTTCGCCTCGATTCCGACGGCGCTCTCGCCAAAGCCGCGCCCGGCGTTCAACGTGCCCGATCAGCCCGGCACGGTTTACGCGACGATTACCGACCCCGAAGCGACGGCAACTCGCATTGACATCTCGGTACGCATGGCGGCGCGCCGGTTCGTCACGATTGGCGATTACCGTCGATCGATCGTCGATCGCTTGTTCGGTGCCCTCTTGTCCTCACGTCTCGACGAGATCGCGAACTCACCCAATGCCCCATTTCTTCGGGCGGAGACCGATCGTGGTCTGTTGGTGCGGACCGCGGAGGTCACATCGCTCGGCGCACTGGTCCCACCAGGCGGCGTGGAGCGTGCGCTGACCTCACTCTTTACGGAAATCAATCGCGCCACGCGCTTCGGCTTTACACAGACGGAAGTGAATCGCGAGAAGTTGAACACGCAGCTGTATCTGGAGCGGGCGATGGCGGAGCGCGACAAGAGCGCATCCGGGCCGCTCGCGGACGAATACGTCCGCAATTTCATTCACAACGAGCCTATCCCCGGCATCGTCTACGAGTACGGGTTGAGCCAGCGGTTCACGCCCGAGATCACCCTCGCTGAAGTGAACGCATTGGCGAAAGAGTGGGTTCCGGATCGCAATCGCCTGGTCGTGGTCGTGGCGCCTGACAAGGATCGCGCGACGCTTCCGAACGAGGCGAGGATGGCGGCAGTCATCAAGGCGGCCGATGCCGCGACGACTACCGCGTACGTGGACACTGTCGCGACGCAACCGCTGCTTGCACGAATGCCGACGGCAGGCGCCGTGGCGGCCACGACGACGAACGAGGCGTTCGGTATTACCGAGTGGCGTCTTGCAAACGGCGCCCGCGTCGTGTTGAAGCCGACTACCTACAAAGACGATGAAATCCTGTTTCGCGCGGTCAGCCCGGGCGGCACCTCACTTGCTGCGGATCGTGACTTCATTTCAGCGGCCACGGCCCCGGAAGTGGTCGAGCAGGGAGGTGTAGGCGCATTCCGCAACACCGACCTGCAGAAGGTGCTCGCCGGGACCACGGCGTTCGTCCGTGCCGACATCGGACCGACGGAGGAAGGCCTCGCCGGAGGATCGTCGCGCAGGGATCTCGAGAAGATGTTTCAGCTGATCTACCTTCGGTTTACGTCTCCGCGCGCGGATCCAGTCGCGTTCGGCGTGTTGAAGGATCAACTGAAGGTCGCGCTCGCCAACCAACAGTCGATGCCCGAGACCGTGTTCGACGATGCGGTGAGCGCCGCGTTGACCCAGAACAATCCGAGGGCACAGCCGCTCACGCCTGCGCGGCTGGAGCAGATGAACCTGGACAAGTCGCTTGCCTTCTACAAGGAGCGTTTCGCGGATGCCAGCGACTTCGTATTCGTCTTCGTCGGGAATTTCGATCTCGCGACGATGAAGCCGTTCGTCGAGCGGTACATCGGCAGCCTGCCGTCGCTGCGCCGCACGGAGGCTCCGAAAGACGTCGGAATGCATGCGCCGGCCGGTGTCGTGGACAACGTCGTGCGCAGCGGAATCGAGCCGCGCAGCCAGGTCAGCATCATCTTCAACGGCCCGTTCCAGAACGACGAGCCGCATCGGGTCATCGCCAGTGCGATGGCGGAGACGCTCGCGGGCGATCTGCAGCGGACGCTGCGTGAGGATCTCGGCGGGACCTACGGCGTCAGCGTCCAGCCGAACTACACGAAGAAGCCGACGGAGGAGTACCGCCTCACGATCAGTTTCGCGTGCGACCCGGCGCGAACCGACAGCCTGGTGGACGCGGCGTTTCGCGTCATTGACCGGTTCAAGGCATTTGGTCCCACGCCCAGTCAGGTGACGGACGCGCGCTCGGGCCTGACCCGCGATTTCGAGACCAACAGCCAGCGGAACGAATATCTCTTGAACCGGCTCATCTTCAAGTACGAGTACAGCGAGGATGTGAAGGACGTCTTCGACATGAAGCCGTACTACGACCAGATCACGGTGGCGGCGCTCCGCGACGCGGCGCGCACGTATCTCAACACCAATCGATACGTGAAGGTGACGCTGCTGCCTGAAACGAAGTAACCACGTTTTCGAGTCGGAGTACGGTCGAGTCGTCGCCGTACTCCGACTCGGGGCTATCGCGTCGTCGTCGCCGACGCCTTGACGTACTTCTTCAGCATCTCGGTGCTGACTTCGGCTCCGTAGACATTTCCTTTCGCATCGATCGCCACGCCTTCGACGCCGGCGTTGTTGTTCTTCTCCGGATCCGGTTCGACGAACGGAATGAGCGCTGCCACCTTGCCGTCGCGCGCGCTGCCGACGTAGATACCCCGCTTGAATCCCGGATTCTGCTTCGAGTTCGACTGCGAATCGGCGACGATCATGTTGTCGTTGCGATCGATGTAGATGCCGCTCGGACGTCCGAACTGTTTCCACTGGTCGATGAACTTCCCATCCTGATCGAAGATCTGGACGCGGCTGTTGCTGCGGTCCGCGACGAAAATGCGTCCGCGCGAGTCGATCGCGATGCTGTGCGGGGTATCGAATTCACCGGGTCCCGATCCTCGCTTGCCCCAGGCCTTGATGAACTTCCCATCCTTTGAGAACTTCATAATCCGATTCACTGGGACGTCGGCAATGTGACCGTCGGCGACGAAGATGTCGCCGTTCTGCGCGATGGCGACGTCGCATGGCCCGCTGAAGACGTCGTTACCGCTGCCGGCGACGCCGGCCTTGCCGAGCGACATCAACAGCTTCCCATCAGGACTGAACTTGAGGACCTGGTTCCCCTTGCCGTCCTTGATCTGTGCATCGGTCACCCAGACGTTCCCCTCACGGTCGATGGTCATGCCGTGTGCCTGCACGATCAACCCTTGGCCGAAACTCTTGACGACCTTACCCGTTGCGTCGAATCGCATCACGGGGGGATCCGACCGATGAAAGACCCACATGTCGCCGTTTGCGGCAGGGTCGATCGAGATGACGCCTCCCCATTTCGCCCCGGCGGGCAGCTTTGCCCAGTTCGCATCTTCACGATATGGATTTGCGATGCTGCCACTCTGGGCCGTAATGCTGACGACGGCGAGCAGGAGCAGCGCGGCTGCGACGAGAACCGACTTCACGAGACGTGCGTGTGGCATGTGGTCCTCCAGAGAAATGCGGGCCGATTGTAGCTCCGTAACGGTCAACACACACCTGCGAAGAGAGAACGCCCCAACACCAATGTCCAGCGCGAACGATGGTTGACGAAACCATTAGACGATGCCATCGTCGTCAGGAGGTCGGGCGGGAAGGATGTTTGGTGAACTCCGAAGTAATCCTGGCGATGGCGGACGAGCGATTTGAACGCCGGCTGACGGAGGAATCCGCCGCGGTCCGGCAGGAAATTGCCGCGCTTCGCTCAGAAATGGCCACACGCGCCGAGACTCAGGCGATCCGCGACGACGTGAACGCGATCCGACAGACGATGGCCACGCATCAGGACGTGAACGATCTTCGTCAGGAAATGAGCTCCGGTTTCATTCGTCTAGAACGTGAGCTGTCGAACACACGCGTAGACATGATCAAGTGGTCCTTCATGTTCTGGACCGGCCAGTGCCTCGCGATTCTCGGGTTCCTCTTCGTCTTCCTCAGAAATCAGTAGCCCTGGAATGAGTTCAGGCCTTGTGCACCCCGGTGACGACGCCGAGGAGGAAATCGAGTCGGATGCGATCGCCTTGCTGCAGTCCAGGTCCGACCGCCTCGGTGCCGACGCGTGCCACCCGCACATGCCCCTCGGGGTCGTCCGCGAACTGATAGTGCACGTCGTAGGAAAGCTGGCCGTGAATGCTGATCGGCTGGAGCTTGTGAAGCACGGCTTCGCGTGAACCTTTAAGCATTCGACGGCGTTTCGAAGGGAAGTCTCGGCTGCGAACTGTCGCTCCTCGATTTTCCTCGGGGCGACCCTGAGCGTGTCGAAGGCTCCGGTGCGACCAACAGGGTTTCGGACAAATTATGCACGCTGACGCCAAGCAGTCGCACCGGCTGTCTTCCCGCATCGGTGCGTTCGAGCAGCCCGATGGCGCGGCGGACGATGTTCGCTTCGTCGCGGGTCGGGCTCTCGCTGTGACTCCGGGTGATCGTCGTGAAGTCGTGATAGCGGACCTTGATCGTCACGGTTCGAGCGTAGAGCGCGCGCCTCATCAACCAGGCGGCTGCATCGCGCGCCATCGCGGCAATCTCGTCACGGATGTCATTGATGTCGGTGAGATCGTGCGGGAACGTATTCTCGCTGCCCGACGACTTCGGCTCATGTTCGGCGACGACGGGACGATCATCTTCCCCGCGGGCAAGTTGCTGAAGCCAGTCCGCCAGCGAACCAACAGTGTCGCGCAGCATCGCCGGGTCGGCTACTCGTACGTCGGTGAGCTTCTCGATGCCCGCGGCACGCAGCTTCTTCGCCGTCACGGGTCCGACGCCCCAAAGCGCGTCGATAGGTAGTCCCTGCAGAAACGATTCGACACGTTCAGGCGCGATCACCGTGAGTCCGTCCGGTTTTTTCCAGCCCGATGCGATCTTCGCGAGGAACTTGTTCGGCGCGACGCCCGCCGATGCGGTGAGCGAGGTTGCTGCACGAATCTCGTCCTTCAGCCGACGGGCGACGTTCATTCCGAGCGGCTCGTTCCATGCGTTGTCCGTCACGTCGAGATATGCCTCGTCGAGCGACATCGGTTCGACCAGCGGCGTAATCGAACGGAAGATCGCGAACACCTGCTGGGAAACCGACCGGTACTTGTTGAAATCGGGATGGACGATGACCAAGGAGGGGCAGAGTCGCACGGCCCGCGACATCGGCATCGCCGAGCGAACGCCAAACGTGCGGGCCTCGTAGCTGGCCGCCGCGACGACGCCGCGCTTGTCCGGATCGCCACCGACCACAACCGGTCGACCGCGCAGTCCGGGGTTGTCGCGCTGCTCGACCGACGCGTAGAACGCATCCATATCAACGTGGAGAATACGGTGCAGGGTCACGATTCGCCGGGTCCAAAAGGACCCGGCCTCCATCCTTGATCATGCGTCTAATTACCAGTAGCGCCGAAGCCGCCGCGGGTGACCTCGCGGAGGTCCCGTTCTTCCTGCCAGCTGACGCGAGGCGCGGGGAGCACAATGCCCTGGGCCAGGCGATCGCCCCGCTTCACCTGCACTTCGGCGCCACTGATATTGAGCACCTGGATTTTGACTTCGTCGTTCGGCCCGCAATAATCCGGGTCGAGCACCCCGACGCCATTGGCCACCATCAATCCGCGCTTGAGCGGCGTGCTGCTTCGGGCAAAAATGGCGAGGAAATGTCCGGACGGCACCTCGATGACGAGGCCCGTCGGGACGAGCGCAATCTGCCCGGGCGCCAGCCTCACATCTTGCGATGCGGCCAGGTCGAATCCAGCCGCTTCTTCGGTCGCGTATGTTGGGAGGGGAATTGTGGAGTCCAGTCGTTTGATTTTCAGGCGCATCGCCGCAGCATACGCGATCGTCGTCTGCGTTCTGGTCGCCGTGCCTGCATCGGCGCAGTCGCTGTCGTCGAAGCTGACGCTCAATCCGGCCATTCACGTCGGCAAACTGCCCAACGGCCTCACGTATTACATTCGCAGCAACGACCAGCCGGCCAAACGCGTGTCGCTGCGGCTCGCCGTGAAAGCCGGCTCGATCGACGAGGCGGACGATCAACGCGGCCTCGCGCACATGCTCGAGCACATGGCGTTCAACGGCACGACGCATTTCCAGCCCGGTGAACTGGTCGCCTATTTCGAATCGGTCGGCGTCGCCTTCGGACCGCACGTCAATGCCTACACGAGCTACGACGAAACGGTCTACATGCTGAATGTCCCGACGGATCGTGCGGGAGCGCTCGATCATGGCCTCCAGGCGTTGAGCGATTTCGCCGGCGGCATGAGCCTGACGGACAAAGAGATCGACAAGGAGCGCGGTGTCGTTCTCGAGGAGTGGCGACAGCGGCTCGGCGTCGCGTCGCGGTTGCAGGCCATCACCGATCGGGCTGTGTACGGACAATCGAAATACGCGGAACGGCTTCCCATCGGGTTGCCAGACACGATTCAGCGTTTCGCCTATCAACGGCTGCGCGATTTCTATCGCGACAACTACACGTCGGATCGCATTGCGATTGTCGTGGTCGGCGATCTCGATGTCGCCACCGCCGAACAGCTCGTCCGGCAGTACTTCGCTGCGCTCCCCGCACGGAAATCCGCCAAGCGCCCCGTGTACCCAGTGCCGCCGCACAAAGATACGCGTGTGGCTGTGGCAACCGACCCCGAAGCGCAGGCCTCTTCTCTGTCCGTCTTCCACACGCGGCCGCTGCGCAAGTCTCAAACCGTGGGCGACTACCGGCGCGATCTGGTGCGCAGTCTGTTTGAAGCGATGCTCAATGCGCGGCTCGGCGAGATCGCGCGACGTCCGGATGCACCGTTTCTCGGCGCGTCATCCGGCGACGACACGCTGGGCCGCACCGTCGAAGCGTTCGGCATTTCCGCGCGCGTGAACGAGGGTGGCATCCCGAAAGGGATCGACGCGCTCGAGCAGGAACTGGCACGCGTGCGGCAGTTCGGGTTCGGGGAGGCGGAGCTCGAGCGGGTGAAGAAGTCGACAGTCGCCGCATACGAGCGTGCCTACAACGAGCGCGACAAATCCGAGAGTCCCGGGCTGGCCTCGGAGCTCGTGTCGTTGTTTCTCAACGACGTGCCGGCACCCGGCATCGCGGTCGAATACGAGCTGGCCAAGCGCTTCGTGCCAACGATCACCACCACTGAAACCGCCGCACTGGCCCGTGAGCTCGTGACCGAAACCAACCGCGTCGTCATCGTTGTCGCACCAGAAAAGAAGGGCGTGACACCGCCGGCCGAAGCGGCGGTGCGCGAGGCGCTTCGTTCTGGAGCCGCGGCGACGCTCACAGCATGGCGAGACGACTCGAACGGCAAGGCCCTCCTGCCCACAAAGCCGACGCCGGGCACGGTGACGGCGCGGCGCGAGATTCGCGAGATCGGCGTCACCGTCCTCACGCTGTCAAACGGCGTGACCGTCTGGTTGAAGCCGACCGATTTCAAGAACGACCAGATCATTTTCACCGCGTGGGCGAAAGGCGGACTCGCCAACGTGCCGGAGGCGGAGTATCGCAATTTGTCGCTGATGACGAACCTGGTCGGCACATCTGGTGTCGGCGGTTTCTCGCCCGTCGATCTCGGCAAGGTGCTCTCCGGCCAAATCGCGAACGCCTCGCTGTCAATGGGGCCGTATACGCATGGTGCGTCGGGGTCGGCCACGCCTAAGGACATCGAAACATCGCTGCAGTTGCTGTACCTGTCGTTCACGGCGGCCAACCATGATCCTGATGCGTTCGAGCTGATGAGGAGACGACTGCGGGCCAACCTCGCGAATCAGGGTCAAAGTCCTGGCGCCGTCTTCGGAGAGCGCGTGCGGCTGCTGAATACGTTGAACCATTACACCGCGCGCGCGATGAAGATGGAAGATGTCGATGCCCTCGATCAGGCCAAGATGGAAGCGTTCTACAAGACGCAGTACGCCAACGCGGCTGACTTCACGTTCTTATTTGTGGGCGCGTTCGACGTCGGCAAGCTGGAGCCCCTCCTGACCACCTACATTGGTTCGCTGCCGTCTCAGGGCAAACCGACGTCAACGTACAGCACGGTGCGGCTGCAGTTTCCGATGGGCGTCAAGAAGGAGGTTGTCAACAAGGGGCAGGAGCCGAAGGCGCAGACGGTCATGACGTTCTTTGCCGATACGGGCCTCGACGAGCTCGAGATGCATCGGCTGCGTGCGGCGACGGCGATTCTCGAACGGCATCTCCGCGATCAGTTGCGCGAAGAACTTGGCGGCACCTACAGCGTCGGTGTCGACTACACGAACACGCTTCCGCAGGCCGGATACGGAACGACGACCATTCAGTTCGGCAGCTCGCCAGACCGCGTCGACAGCCTCGTGGCAACGGTGATGACGGAGCTCGACAAAATGCGGCGCGAGGGTCCCAGCGCGGATGATGTGCAGAAGGTGAAGGAGACGGAGAAGGAAGGGCTCGAGACGTCGTTCAAGCAGAATGGCTTCTGGCTTGGCGCGCTTCAGACCGCACAGATACTCGGCTGGGATCCCGTCAGCATCATCCATCGGACAGAGCGCACGGACACGCTCACGGCCGACAACATCCACGAGGCGTTCCGCAAGTACTTCCCCGCGGATCGCTATACGACTGCCACGCTTTTGCCGGAGAAAACATCATCATCGCAGTAACTTTTTCATCAGTTACTAATCGCCGGAGCGGACATGCGGCCTCGAAGAACACGGCTGCGCAGTGGCCGTTCCCGCGCGGCGGGTTCGGCACGCGTATACGGACGCGGAGCGCGTGAGCGGGGGCGGTCGAGTAACGCCCGCGATATACTGAGCGGTCTTTTTTCCTACCGGTGCCCATGCAATACATCTACACGATGAAAGGTCTCGGGAAGGTTCATCCTCCCGACACCGCCGTCCTCAAAGACATCTGGCTCTCATTTCTGCCCGGCGCGAAAATCGGCGTCCTCGGGTTGAACGGTGCCGGCAAGAGCTCGCTGCTGAAGATCATGGCCGGCGAGGATCACGAATTCATCGGCGAGGCGTTTCCCGCTGACGGGATCAGCGTCGGATTCCTCCCACAGGAGCCACGTCTCGACGCAACGAAGGACGTGAAAGGGAACGTCGAAGAGGGTGTCGCGGAAATCAAGGCTCTGCTCGATCGGTACGACGAGCTCAACATGAAGCTTGCCGAGGACATGTCGCCCGAAGCGATGGACAAGCTCCTCGAAGAGCAGGGGCGACTGCAGGATCGCATTGACGCGGTGAACGCATGGGACATCGATTCGCAGCTCGAGCTTGCGATGGACGCCCTGCGTTGTCCACCGGCGGACGCGGAGGTGACGAAGCTGTCGGGTGGCGAGCGCCGCCGCGTTGCGCTCTGCCGACTGCTTCTCAGGTCGCCGGATCTCCTGCTGCTTGACGAACCGACGAATCACCTCGACGCCGAGTCGGTCGCCTGGCTCGAACGCTTCCTGAAGGAATACAAAGGCACCGTTGTCG
>Ga0065704_10001057_pt1 | contig 10029 bp, 6 predicted proteins | sample SwiRhicommuniRL2_FD_59091 | JGI IMG/M metagenome (GOLD analysis project Ga0065704, IMG submission 59091) | Switchgrass rhizosphere bacterial communities from Rose Lake, Michigan, USA - RL2 v2 (version 2) | ecosystem: Host-associated > Plants > Roots > Rhizosphere > Soil | place: East Lansing, MI | reverse complement strand
GTAAAGCCACGGATGACACGACGCCAACCCTGAGCGGGACGGCGCAGCCGAACTCCACCATCACGCTGTATAACAACGGCGTGGCGATGGGCACCACGACCACGGATATCAACGGTAACTGGACCTTCACTACGCCTGCACTGAGCGAGGGTTCTCACGCCTTTACCGCCACGGCGACCAACGTCATCGGCGGCACCGGGCCGGTCTCGATTCCGACCACCGTTATCGTTGATACCGTCGCACCGAATGCGCCGAACGGAACCTTTAACGCCGACGGCAGCGTGCTGACGGGCAGCGCAGAAGCGGGCAGCACCGTGACGATTCGCCTGACGGATGGCACCCTGGTGACCACCACGGCGAACGCCGGAGGCACCTACAGCTACACCTTCCTCAATAAACAGACGGAAGGCCAGACCCTGCAAATCACCGCCACTGACGCGGCAGGCAACACCTCGACGCCAGGCTCTGCGCTGGCGCCGGTTGTGCCGCTGTCGGCCAGTTCCAACGTTGAGGAGCTGGCGCTCACCTCCGACGCCACGGTGACCAACGCCCAGTACAGCGATTACGGATTCCTGCTGGTCGGGGCGCTCGGTAACGTGCTCACCCTACTCGGCAACGATACGGCGCAGGTCGGCTTTACCGTGGGTGCGGGCGGGAATGCGGATATCTCGATTAACGCCGATGCCACAGGCGTGGTGCTGTCGCTGCTCAACACCCTGGAAGTGGTAGTGCAGCGCTGGGATGCGGTCAACGGTACCTGGACCACGGTGGTGGATACCGGTCTGCCGCAGTTCGCCAACCTGCTGACGCTGGGCGCCAACGGCGTCACCCTTAACATGACCGGGCTGACCGAGGGCCAGTACCGCGTACTCAGCTACAACACCAACCTGCTGGCGACCGGGTCGTACACCAGTCTTGACGTGGACGTCACCGAAACAAGCGCCGGGACGGTAACAGGTGTGACCACCCAGTCCGGTAACGTCATTCTGGACAATGACCCGACCACCGGCAGCGACAACGCCCCGGCAGGCACTCGCATCACTGCCGTCACCGATTCCCAGGGCCACACGGTGAACGTGACGGCGGATGGTACGGTGATCCAGGGCCAGTACGGTACGCTGACGATTAACCTCAACGGGAGCTACACCTACACCCTGACTAACACCAGCGCCGCGATTCTGGGTCGGACCGAGAGCTTCACCTACACCATCGGGCATAACGGTTCCACCGCCTCGGCGCAGCTGGTGATCTCCCTCGGGGCCAACACCGTCACCAACAGCGTCACGGCGGTCGATGACTCCGCAAGTTTCACCTTCGACACCAGCGTTCACGCCATCAACAACGGCACATCGTCCCAGGGCGGCTTCACCGTAGTGGGCGTCAATCTGGGCAACACGCTGAGCCTCAATCTGCTCAATGATTTGAGCAATCCGATCATCTATAACGTGGCGGAAGGCACCACCCGCACCATGACCATCCAGGCCTCCGTCGGCGGCGTGGCGCTGGCTTCGGTGTTCGATCTTTACGTCTATAAATTCAACGACGCGACGCAAACCTTCGAGCAGATGCGCGTTCAGCCAGGCTGGCTGCGCGCGCCGCTGCTGGGCGGTACGTCGGGCACCCTGACGCTCAACCTGCCGGCCGGGGAGTACCTGTTCCTGCTGAACACCGCAGCCGGTATCACGGCGCTGACGGCCTACACCCTTAACGTGCTGGAAGACCATGTCTACACCGTCTCGAGCGTCGGCGGCAGCACCACCGGCGACGTGCTGGCGGATGATATTATTCCGGCGGGCACCCACGTCACGGCGGTGAACGGCGTGGCGGTCAACGGTACGGGCGTCACCACCATTCAGGGGGAATATGGCACCCTGACCATCAATGCGGACGGTAAATACACCTATACCCTGAACAGCGGCGTCGGGGCCGACCACATCAAAACGCCAGACACCTTCGTCTACACGGTGACCGCGCCAAACGGCGATAAAGACACGGCGTCCCTCAACATCACCCCAACTCCACGGGCGATGGATGCGGTCAACGACGTGAGCGCGGTGATGGATGTGACGTCGGTGCACCATACGGCGGCCTACTCGGACACCACCGTCGGCAACGCCACCTGGACGGCTGCTCTGCTGGCGGCAACCCAGGGCAGCGGCAGCGGTACCTTCGTGGTCGACGCCAACACCGCCCTGCATAACGTGGTGCTGCACTTTAACGTCGCCTCGCTGCTCTCGCTCGGCGGCCTGACGGTGGACTGGGTGCTGTCGAACGGTGCCACCACCGTGCGCAGCGGTTCGTTCAACGGCGGATTACTGTTGGGCGGCACCGCAACCATCAACCTGAACGGGCTGGATCTGGAGGCGGGCACCTACACCCTCTCCTACACCGGGAAGATGGGCGCGCTGGCGGTGGGGCAAATCACCATCACCCCGGACGTGGTGGGGACCACCTACTCGCTCAATCAGTTCGATTCCACCAGCGGGCACACCGTTAACGGCAACATCTTTGACGGCACCGATTCGCAGGGGGCGATGGATCAGCTGCACTCGGTGGATACCCGTCTGAGCATCACCGGTTACAACGGCGTGACCACCACCCTCGACCCGTACACCACCAGCGCCGCGAATGTGACCATTCAGGGGCACTACGGCACGCTCTCCATCGGCGCTGACGGCCATTACACCTACACGCTTAATACCGGCGTGTCGCTCTCCAGCATCACCTCGAAGGAGGTCTTCAACTACACCCTGACGGACACGGCAGGGAAAACGGACAGCGCGTCGCTGACCATCAACATGGCGCCGCAGTTCATCAGCTCTGAGCATAACGACGTGATCAATGGGACAGCTTACGGCGATACCCTGATTTATCAGGTGCTGAACAACACCGTGGGTAACGCCACGGCGGGCAACAGCACCGGGGATCACTGGACCAACTTCTCCATCAGCCAGGGGGACAAAATTGATATCGGCGATCTGCTGGTGGGCTGGAACGGACAGGCATCCACGCTTGGCAACTACGTGCATGTCACCACCAGCGGTAACAACACTGTGATCTCCATCGATCGTGACGGTACGGGGAGCACCTACACTAATACGACGCTGGTCACTCTGGACAACGTACAGAGTAGCTACGACGAACTGGTTAATCAGCACCACAACATCATTACCTGATAGCACAACACAACTGACCCGGGCGTTCAGCGCCCGGGCATCAAGAATAAAAAGTACAAATTTATTAGGGACATGACATGGGAAAGAAGATGCCTTACTGGTGGCTCTCGTGCTGCCTGATATCTGTGCCCGTTCTCGCGGCTAACCCTGCGGGCGTAATCAACACCGGCCTGCTGAGTGAAGAACAGGAGCTGCCGTCCCTGAATGGCCGCGTTGCGCCCGTCGCCAACAAAGCCGCTCCGGGTACGCTGCTGCTGGGCGATGCCGTTAACCGCGCCGTCAGCTGGCATCCGACCATCAGCGAAGCGGTCGGTAAACTCTACGAACAATCAGAACAGGTCGACGTCGCCAAATCGAAATACTATCCGCAGGTCAACGCGGGAATGGACGGCGGCTATACCCACGACGGCAGCGACAACGGCTTTACCCCGTCGCTGGTGCTCTCCGTTTCACAAATGCTTTACGACTTTGGCAAAGTGGCAAGCCAGGTGCGAGCCGAAAGCGCGGGCGTGGCGCAGCAGCAGGCCAACGTGCTGGTGAGCATTGATACCATCGCCCACGACACCGCCCTGGCAATGGTGCAGGTACAGACCTGGCAGCAAATGGTGGAGACCGCCAAAGAGCAGCTGGATGCGCTGTCGTCCATCGGCTCGCTGGCGCGTCAGCGCAACGACGAAGGGGCAAGTTCCCTTTCGGACGTGGTGCAGACCGATGCCCGTATCGAAGGCGCGCGGGCGCAGCTCATGCAGTATCAGGCCAGCCTCGACAGCTCCCGCGCCACGCTGATGAGCTTTCTCGGCTGGAACAGCCTGAACACCATCAGCAACGATTTCCCGGCAAAACTGGCCCGCAGCTGCGACGTCGCCGAGCCGGACGACCGTCTGGTGCCCGCCGTGCTCTCCGCGTGGGCGCAGGCCAACGTCGCGCAGGCCAACCTCGACTATGCTAACGCGCAAATGACGCCGACCGTCTCGCTGGAGCCGGAAGTGCGCCACTACCTCAACGACCGCTATGCGGGCAACGATTCGCTGGATCGCACCCAGTATTCCGCGTGGGTCAAAGTGCAGATGCCGCTCTATCAGGGCGGTGGTCTTACCGCCCGGCGTAACGCCGCCGGACATGCCGTTGAAGCCGCGCAGTCGACCATTCAACGCACCCGCCTTGACGTGCGCCAGAAGCTGCTTGAATCGCGCAGCCAGGTGATGAGCCTGCTGAGCACCCTACAAATCCAGGCCCGGCAGGAGGCGCTCAGCGTCCGCACCCGCGAACTCTATCAACAGCAATATCTCGATCTCGGCTCACGGCCGCTGCTCGACGTGCTCAACGCCGAGCAGGAGGTGTATCAGGCACGTTTTACCCAGCAGCAAACCGCCGGACAGCTGCACCAGCTGGAGCTGAGCTGCCTGTACAACACGGGCCTTTTGCGTCATTCGTTCGATCTTGAGAACCGCACCATTCAGACTGTGGAGATCCAGCCATGAAGCAAACCGATAATCCGCAGGACGAAAGTATTCCCGAAGAGACGCTGGAGCACTGGGCGCAGGCGTTTGGCTACGTCGCTAGCCGCTATCGCGTGGCCTGCTCCCCAGGCGCACTGGTGGCCGGGGCGCCATGGCTGAAGGGCAAACCCATGGTACCGGCGCTGACTCAACTGGCGCGCGAAGCGGGGCTATCTTTTCAGTTGCTGACCGCCACGGAGCAGTCCATCAACAGTTGGAAACTGCCGGTAGTGGTGGAGCTTAACGAGGGCAAAATCGGCGTCATTGAACATTTCGACGGCGACGACACCCTTGATATCAACTTTATCGACACCACACCGCACAACAACCGCGTGTCGATGACCGCTCTGCTGCCCGCCATACGTCACGTGGTCGCCCTGCGCCCGCTGGCGGCGCTAAAAGACAGCCGCGTGGATGCCTATATTTCCAAATACCGCCCCGACTGGCTCTACCGGCTGGTGATGCGCGACATGCGTCCCTACACCTGGGTGATGCTGGCGGCGCTGTTCATCAACGTCCTCTCCCTCTCCGGGATCGTGTTCTCAATGCAGGTTTACGACCGGGTGATCCCCGCCCAGTCCTATCCGACGCTTTACGTGCTGACCATCGGCGTGCTGATCGCCACGCTGTTTGGCTTTGTGCTGCGTGTCGCGCGCGGTCATATCATGGATCTGCTGGGAAAACGCGCCGATCTGCGGGTGTCGGATCGGGTGTTTGGCCACGCCCTGCGCCTGCGTAACAGCGCGATCCCGCGCTCAACCGGGAGCTTTATTTCGCAGCTGCGCGAGCTGGAGCAGATCCGCGAGATGGTCACCTCCTCTACCATCTCCACCATCGTCGATCTGCCGTTCTTCTTCCTGTTCGTGGTGGTGCTGGCGATCATCGCGCCGCAATTAGCCTGGATCGCCCCCGTCGCTGCCGTGCTGATGGTGCTGCCCGGCCTGCTGCTGCAGAAGAAACTCGCGGCGCTGGCGAAGCAGTCGGCCCATGAGTCGACCCTGCGCAACGCGGTGCTGGTCGAGAGCGTACAGGGGCTGGAGGACATCAAGCTGATGCAGGCGGAAAACCGCTTTTTACAGCAGTGGAACAGCTATATCCAGATCACCGCCGAGTCCGGCCTGCGCACCCGCGAGCTGACGCAAAACCTGATCAGCTGGGGGATGACCATTCAAAGCCTGGTGTACGCCGGGGTGATCGTGGTCGGCGCGCCGATGGTGATCGACGGCACCTTAACCACCGGTTCGGTGGTGGCGGCCTCGATGCTGGCGTCGCGGATGATCGCCCCGATGGCGACCCTGTGCGGCGTGCTGGCGCGCTGGCAGCAGGTGAAAGCCGCCAAAGAGGGGCTGGACAGCATCATGCAGCTGCCGACGGAAAACCAGCGCGAAGAGACGCCGATCCGCCAGGACGTGCTGCGCGGGCACTACCTGTTCGATCAGGCGCAGTTTCGCTATCACCCGGAAGATCCGCGTATGGCCCTGCGCATTAACCGCCTGGAGATCAAACCCGGCGAGAAAGTGGCGATCCTCGGGCGTAACGGCGCAGGGAAATCCACCCTGTTACAGGCGCTGTCGGGCGGAATGGATCTGGCAGGCGGCGAGCTGCGGCTCGACAACCTTAGCCTGCCGCATCTGGACGTCGCGGATCTGCGGCGCAACGTCGGCTTTATGACCCAGAACGCACGGCTGTTCTACGGCACTCTGCGAGAGAACATCACGCTTGGGATGCCGCGCGCCACGGATGAAGAGATCTTCGCCGTGCTGGAGATGTGCGGCGCGGCGAGCTTTGTGCAAAAGCTGCCGAAAGGNCTCGACTATCCGATCATGGAGAACGGCGTGGGNCTGTCTGGCGGGCAGCGTCAGTCGATTTTGCTGGCNCGCATGTTCCTGCGCGATCCCAATATCGTGCTGCTCGATGAACCNACCGCCTCGCTGGATGAGCACACNGAGCGCGAGTTTCTTCAGCATCTCGGCGCGTGGCTCGGCAACCGGACGCTGATCGTCGCCACCCACCGCGTGCCGGTTCTGGAGCTGGTGGATCGCGTGGTGGTGCTGAAAGAGGGCATGCTGGTGATGGACGCGCCAAAAGCGCAGGCCCTGAGCAACAGCCGCATGCAGCAACAGGCAAACGGACGGGAGTGGAAAAATGAAAATCAGTCAGCGTGATGTCGCGGCGATGGACGATCTCGATAACGCTCTCGACTCCGAAAGCGGTTACTCCGGCGCACGGCGCATCGTGATCCTCTCCCTGCTGCTGTTTATTATCGTCGGCGTGTGGGCGTGGTTTGGCATTCTCGACGAGGTTTCAACCGGGACGGGGAAAGTGATCCCCAGCTCGCGCGAGCAGGTGTTGCAGTCCCTCGACGGCGGGATCCTGACCGAACTGAACGTGCGCGAAGGCAACGTGGTGCAGGCGGGCCAGGTGCTGGCGCGACTCGATCCCACGCGTTCGGAATCTAACGTCGGTGAAAGCGCGGCACGCTATCGTGCATCGCTGGCCTCCAGCGTGCGCCTCACCGCCGAAGTGAACGATCTGCCGCTGGTCTTTCCCCCCTCCCTGAAACAGTGGCCGGAACTGATCGCCGCCGAAACCCGGCTCTACACCTCGCGCCGCGCGCAGCTGGAGGACACTCAGCGCGAGCTAAAAGCTGCCCTGAGCCTCGCGAATAAAGAGCTGGCTATCACCCAGCGGCTGATCAAAACCGGAGCGGCCAGCCACGTGGAGGAGTTACGCCTGCAGCGGCAAAAAAGCGATCTGGAACTGAAGCTGACGGACGTGCGTTCGCAATACTACGTGCAGGCCCGCGAGGCGCTGTCGAAAGCCAATGCGGAAGTCGATATGGTCTCGGCGGTGCTGAAAGGCCGCGAGGATTCCGTGACGCGCCTGACCGTGCGATCGCCGGTGCGTGGGATCGTGAAAAATATCAAGGTGACGACCATCGGCGGGGTTATCCCCCCGAACGGCGAGCTGATGGAGATTGTGCCGGTCGACGATCACCTGCTGATCGAAACCCGCCTGTCACCGCGCGATATTGCCTTTATCCACCCGGAGCAAAAAGCGCTGGTTAAAATCACCGCCTACGATTATGCCATCTACGGTGGGCTGCACGGCGTGGTCGAAACCATTTCGCCGGACACCATTCAGGACGAAGCCAAACCCGAAGTGTTCTATTACCGCGTGTTTATCCGCACCAGCCAGGATTATCTGGTCAATAAAGCGGGCCGCAAATTCTCGATTGTGCCAGGGATGATTGCCACGGTGGATATCAAAACCGGAGAGAAATCGGTGATGGATTATATGATTAAGCCGTTTAACCGGGCGAAAGAGGCGCTGCGGGAGCGGTAATGGGAATGCGTCGCCAGTAAAAAAGCCCGGTAGTGCTGATGCTTACCGGGCCTATAAGCTGTCAGGTCGGGTAAATACCGAATCACCCGATCTGTTATTTCGACTTTTGCACCGGTGCAGCCTGCCATCCCGTATTTTCTGAATCCGCTTCGCAGTATGACATTTCTCCCTCTTCCTCCCCTTTCCAGCGCCTCTCTACCAGGCGTATGTTTCTCTGGCCTCGCAGGCATAAGGCAACACGGGTCTAATTCCGATAAATTAGAAAACAGCAGGATCGCACTTGTGCACAGTGCGGCTGTGCAATAATATCACCACAGCTTCACAGGGATCGGAGCTAACATGCATTATGTTGAAGAACATTAAAAACTTTCGCGATCAGTGGCTTGAAGATTTTTTTCTGTATGGGAAATCTCACAAAATATTCCCGTCGAGCATTGAAGCCGCCCTGGCGAGAAAACTGGACATCATCAATGCCGCCACGTCACACAGAGATCTGCGCTCTCCACCGGGCAATATGTACGAAGAATTGAATCCTCCAATGACGGGTTTTTCTTCAATACGGGTTAACAAACAGTACAGGCTGATATTCAAATGGGTGGCGGGGAAAGCCGAAGATATCTACCTCGCCCCGCATAAATATAAGCCTTATAAATAGTGAGGTAACACTCCATGACTCTCCAGCAGGCAACCCGCAAACCCACCACGCCGGGCGATGTGTTGCAGTACGAATACCTTGAACCGCTAGANCTTAAAATCGCNGATTTGGCCGACATGCTTAACNTGCACCGTAATACCATTAGTGCGCTGGTCAATAACAANCGCAAGCTGACCGCCGACATGGCGCTACGCCTNGCCAGAGTGTTTGATACCTCCATCGAGTTCTGGCTCAACTTGCAGCAAAATGTGGATATCTGGGAGGTGCAGAACAATACGCGCACTCAGGAAGAACTGAGCCGAATCAAAACAGTTGCGGAGGTTCTGGCAAAACGAAAATCTCACCAGCAGGACATCGCCTGAACTCTGCTACAGTAGCGCCAACATAAAAAATTCAGGGAGTGAACATGCGCCAGAGAACGATTGTTTGTCCGATTATCCAGAATGACGGGGCTTATCTGCTGTGCAAAATGGCGGCGGATCGCGGTGTGTTTCCCGGCCAGTGGGCGTTGTCGGGCGGCGGTATGGAACCGGGTGAAACCATGGAGCAGGCGCTGCGGCGCGAAATTCGCGAAGAGCTGGGCGATGCACTTGAGATCACCGCCGTCAAACCCTGGGCGTTTCGCGATGATATCCGGGTGAAAACCTATGCCGACGGCAGCACCGAAGAGATCTATATGATTTACCTTATCTTCGACTGTGTCAGCGCCAACCGCGATGTGACCTTTAACGAAGAGTTTCAGGAGATCGCGTGGGTGCAGCCGGAGACCTTAAAAACGCTGGATCTCAACGAAGCCACCCGTTTTACGTTTGCGCAGAAGGGTTTGTTGTAACCCCCCACTGTCCCGGCGTTCTGCCGGTGTAGGTGCGAAAGACCTCAATGAATGCGCTGACGCTATTGTATCCGCACGACAGCGCAATCCATCCCACGGGTTTTCCCTCCTCCAGCCACTCCATCGCCCTGATCACACGGGCCAGCTGCCGCCAGTTCACAAAATTCATGCCCGTCGCGGTGCTGAACTGCCGGTGAAATGTGCGCACGCTCATCCCGGACTGGCGCGCATACTCTTCCACCGGGAGCACATCGTCCACGGCGTTCAGCAGCGTGCGCGCGATTTTCAGTAAACGCGGGTGAGCGGGCATCGGCAGCCGAAAGCGATCCTGCCGGGACTGAGCCAGNTCGCGGGTGAGCATGGAGATCATCTGCTGATCTGCGCCCTCGCCCGCCTGGCACAGCCGCAGGAACAGCGCCTCGCACAGCTTTTCCGGTTCAAAGACTGCCGGTTGCTCGGGCAGGGCTGAACAACCGGCTGAATCCAGATACAGAGACTGGCCCTCAATGGCGCTTTCCGACA
>Ga0065704_10071747_pt1 | contig 10031 bp, 9 predicted proteins | sample SwiRhicommuniRL2_FD_59091 | JGI IMG/M metagenome (GOLD analysis project Ga0065704, IMG submission 59091) | Switchgrass rhizosphere bacterial communities from Rose Lake, Michigan, USA - RL2 v2 (version 2) | ecosystem: Host-associated > Plants > Roots > Rhizosphere > Soil | place: East Lansing, MI | reverse complement strand
ATTTTCTGTCGGGACGCTCGATCATTCCCTTTTGTGAAGCCAGAACACCTTCAACAGAAGATGTGTAAGCTATTTCTTTTGCAAGCTTTATTTTGAATTCTAGAATATCATGCTCGTTGGGGTTGAAGAGATTTGGAACGCCTGCGTTTACGAAAGCCCGGAGGTTTTCTTTGATGATCCTCAAACCTTTTCTTCTGGTTTCTTTTTTCGCTTCGTCATCGGAAAAATAAGTAGAGAAAAATAGAGTGAATGACTTCAAAAACTGAGGATATTTTTCTGTAAAAGCCAAAGAAATATAACCGCCCATAGAATGTCCCAACAAATGAAATTCGGTCAAACCTAGTTGATCGATCACTTTCTTGACCTCATCCGCCATTATTTCAGAGGTTTGGATATCTGCAACAACTTCCGATTTTCCAAAGCCTGGTAAATCGATCTTTATCAATCGGAATTTCTCTGATAAAAATGGAATCATATCATCCCAAATCGACAGATTCTCCATAAAGCCATGAAGTAGAATCAGGTTTTCCGAACCATTTCCCTGTATTTCGTAATTGAGCATAATTTACATTTTGATGATTATTTTATCTCCAAATCCTGCATTATTGACAGATTCGTAAAGTTTGAAAGTTTTTCCTCCATCTTTTGTTGAAAAATTTCTCTTACCCTTTCTTACATCCAATTTTCCGTTGTCATAATCAGAAATACTTTGCGTAATCGTTCCATCAAATTTAAGGTTTTTCGGAGAAGTCATTTTTGCAGTTCCTTCAATCTTTACAAAATTGCTTCCTTCTTTATTCCCGCCGGAGATCTTATATTCGTCTTGTCCTATTTTCGTGAAACTGATTTTACCATTTCCAGATATCATATCATGCGTCAAAATATGCGTTCCCTCAAGATCTTTGAAACTCCGGCTACTGAGAATGCTATCATTGATCTTTGTTCTCACAGCATTTATAGAATCGATGATCTTTGCACTATCAACTTTTGGAGTTGTTGTTTCTTCAGATTTTTTGCAAGAAAAGATCAATAACAAAACAAAAATTGGGAAAAGCTTTTTCATAGTTTTAAATTTTCCTTACGAAAATAAATAAAAAAGAGCGTCTGGCAGACACTCTTTGTAAAATATTTATATTAATTACAGAACTTTTTTCTGGTACAAATCTTTTTCTTTGTCATTCATTTCCGAGATTCCGTAACGTTCAGACCTGGTTATTGCCAATTCATCCAGCATATCGACCAAAGTTTTATATTGCGAATCATCAGCAGGCTTTATAATCACTGTGAAATTTTCTTTTTTCGGAGCGCTTGCTTTTGCCGACTCTATGGTTTTTGCAACTTGAGCTCTGTCGAAAGAGACTTCTTTCAAACTGTTATCATTCAGATTTTTGCGTTCATCCTGATAATAATAGACCTTGCTGTCCTTTCCAAGAATGAATGTGATCGAGTTTCTATAATCAATAACTGATTCTGTATCAATTATGTCTTTTGCTGGTAAACCAAGATCCATCACATTTGGTTTTGAGAAATTGGTTGAGAATAAAAAAAATGTAATCAGCAGAAAACCTAAGTCCACCATCGGGGTCATATCTACTTTAATTCCAATTCTACCGTTTTTTTTGCTTCCTTTTGAGCGGTCATTAACTTGTACTTCTGCCATCGTTTTAAATTTTAGTAATTAGTAATAGAAAATAAAAATCCATAATGATAATGAATCATTATGGACTATCGAGTACAAATTATATACCTAATTTATTATTTTGTTATAAAAATACTATTTACCAAATTATAAATTTCCCCATTGTTTCCAAGTCATTTGAAATTTGATCTCTTTTCCGTGGGTCCCAATCTCTTCCCAACCGGAGGATCTATAGAACTTTTCTGCTCTTGTATTTGGTGAAGTTCCAAGCCAGACAGGATTTTCAGTTTGTTGAAAATACCAGTCTAACATGATATTATGCAATTGTTTTCCGATACCTTGATTTTCAAATTCTGGTTTCAAAAACAAAGCCCAAATATTATTCCCCACCAGATCTACGATTGCAAAACCGACGATTTCATTATCAATTTCACAAACCCAGCCTTTTCCATTGTCTGTTAAATAAATTTCATAATCTTTGTCTTTCACGACATCAGGATCAGATAACTGATTTTCTTTTACAGAATTGCGGACGATCTGCATTTGTCGGATATCATCAATTTTGGCTTCTCTGAAAATCATTTTTACTTGTTTTTAAAATAATCAATTCCACACTTCAGGAATTTTTTAAAATCCTCTTTCGGCATATATCCAGAAACCGGCGAATTGATCACTTTTTGGTCAGGCGTTACCAAAACATAGTGCGGCTGGGAATTATTATTAAAGTTAACCTGCTGGAAAAGACTCCATTTGTCGCCAATCGTTTTCACTTTCTTCATTTGACCTTCACCCATATCGATTTTGATCTGTTCATTTTCCGGCAGCTCTTCTTTATCATCAACATAGACCGAAGCAATTATCAAATCATTCTGAAGAATTGGCAGAACATCATCCTGACTCCAAACGAATTCCTCCATTTTTCGGCAATTTTCACAACCGTATCCTGTGAAATCTATCAAAACCGGTTTGTTTTCTTTCTTCGCAACTTCTATCGCTTCGAAATAATTATGATAAGGCTTCAATCCAAGAATTCCGTCTTCTTCTTTGTGGAAATAGCTGACATTCAATGGAGGTAAGATTCCGCTCAGCATTTGTAATTTCGGTTTTTCCGAAGGAATCAAACCTTGAATCAAATATCCAATAAATACAATTACGAAAACACCCAAAATCCTTCTTGTTAAAGAAATTTTCGGTTTCTTATCATCGTGAGGAAATCTGATTTTCCCGAAAAGATAAACCACCAATCCAATCGCAATGATAATCCAAAGCACGATGAACAATTCTCTTTTCAGCAGGAATGTTTTGGAGACCAGATCGGCTTTTGAAAGGAATTTTAAAGCCAAAGCTAATTCGATAAATCCAAGAACGACTTTTACGGTGTTCATCCAGCCTCCGGATTTCGGTAAACTTTGTAAAGCTTGCGGAAACAATGCCAACAATCCAAAAACTAATGCCCAGGCCAATCCAAAACCAGCCAGAGCAAATGTCAATAATGTAGGGACATTGGTTGCTCCAGCAACCACTCCACCTAATAAACTTCCCAAAATCGGGCCTGTACAAGAGAACGAAACGATGACCAAAGTCAAAGCCATGAAGAAAATACCAATCAATCCGCCCGCTTCTTCTGCTTTGGAAGATTTGTTAGCGATTGAACTTGGCAAAGTGATTTCGTAATACCCGAAAAAGCTTAAAGCGAAGAACAAGAATATGGCAAAGAAAAATAAGTTGAGCCAGATATTTGTCGAAATCTGATTGAAAATATTTCCCGAAATCCCGTTAATAATATGAAACGGAATACTCAACAAGACGAAAATCAACAGAATGAAAAATCCATAGATGAAAGCATCTCTTTTTCCTTTTGCTTTATCTTTGTTTCCCTTTGTAAAGAACGAAACTGTCAATGGAATCATCGGAAAAACGCAAGGTGTGATTAAAGCAATCAATCCACCTAAAAATCCTAATCCAAGAACCAGCCAATTGTCATCGTTTGGTTTTTGCTGAGCGGTTCCACAATTCGTCAAAGGATTTTTGAAATCCAGAGAATTGACTTTCAGACCATCTCGTTTTGCAATTGCTGGAGTTTCAATATTTGTTGGCTTTAAAATGGTTCCAACTTGTCCGGCCGGAGCAACTTCATAAACTGTATCTTTTGTTTTTTCAGCATTTTCTTCGGGAGCAACAGCCGTTTTACTTCCTTCAATTTGTTTTTCAAATTCCAAAGTATTCGGAGCCAGACAAACACGGTCATTACAAGTCTGATACATTATTTCAGCTGTAATCGTTGCCGGTTTAGTTGCATCTTTCGGTTTGAATTTCTGCTTGAAAACAACTTTGTTGGAATAATAAACAATCTGAGCGCCGAAAGCTTCCGAAAATTCATCGTGCTTTTTGCCGATTTCCTGAACCTTTCCAAGCAATTGAATTCCCTGTTTTGAAGTAATTTTAAATTCAGTCGGAATCCCGGAATCTGGTGGTAAATCCTGAGAATAAATGTGCCATTTGTCTTCAATAGTTCCTGTTAAAACCGCTTCATATTCGTCTTTTTCAACAGAAACTACATCGAATTTGAACTTAACTGGATTTTTTATCTGTGCGTTGAAAATGGTTATTATAAATAGAAAAAGTGTTGACAACACTAGTTTGAAATCTTTCATTTTTTGATATTAAATTTTTACTTCCAGAGAATTCGAACTTTCAGAACTGAATCTCCCGTCTTGGCGGAAAGGCAGTACGCCTAAGATTCGTTCATCAGCATCAGATAGAAGCCAGATTTTTTGCTTCGCTAAAATAGACAATTTTTCATCCTTAAAAAATTTTGAAATTTTCTTTTTACCAATCATTCCGATAGGAAAAAACACATCACCTTCTTGTTTCTTTCTCAATTTCAAAGGTAACTGAACTTTTTGTTTATCGAATTTCCAAAAACAATTACCAAATGTTTTAATTTCGTTTTTAATATATTCTGGGATAATTATTTCGTTTTCAACAATTTTAAGCGAAATTGATAATTCTAACTTCTCATTTTCAACTTCTAACTTCTTAATAAAAATCAATTCGTTCCGATTAATGATTAACTGAAATCCAGGATTGAAAAACGAGCTTCCAGTTTGAGCTGTCAGAACTTTCTGCATTTCGTTTTCATCATTGAAACCAAATCTTTTCAATATTTCATATCGAATCAATTCAGATTCTTCTGAGAATGTTTGTTTATCGATGATGATTTGATTTTTGTTAGAATTTATTTTGAGAGCTTCAATTTTTTCAGTCACAGATTCATTAATAAAATCTTTAGCTTGATTGATGTAATGGATGCTTTTTGAGAAATTATTTAGAAAATCTGAGTTAAGTTTTTCCAATTCCGGAACAATATTGTGTCGGATTTTATTTCTTAGGTAATCCGTTTTCTGATTGGATCGATCTTCTCGAAATTCAATTTGATTCTTTTTTGCAAAATCATAAATTTCGTCTTTAGAAAAATCAAGAAGGGGACGGATAATTCCATTTTCGTTTTGCGGAATTCCACTCAAACCTCGGATTCCGGAAGCTTTGGAAAGATTAATGATAAATGTTTCCAATTGGTCATTCAGATGATGCGCTGTGACTAAAAAATCAAGGTTTTCTTTCTGTTGAATTTCTCTGAAAAATTGATATCTCAATTCTCTCGCCCAATTTTGAATTGAATTTTCCGGTTTCTTATCAACTTTTGAAACTTCGTATAAATACAAAGGAATTTGATGTCTTTCACAAAATCCGGAAACCAGCTTTTGGTCGAGGTTAGAATCCTCATTACGAAGGTGATAATTGATATGAGCAATATGAAAATTAAATCCTGAAACCTGAAATAAATCAGCCAAAACCATAGAGTCCACTCCTCCACTTACAGCCAAAAGGTATGTTTTTTGTTGTGATTGGTTGAGCAATTGCTCCAGAGCGTTTTGAAATTTTAAGAGACTTAACACAATTTTATAACGAAATATTAAGTTATAAACACAAATATACAGTTATTAATCCTTATTTTTGAAACGATTTAAAACTAATGACCACTCAATAAAAACAATAAAACAAATAAATATTTACTATGAGATTATTTAAAATTTTGACAATCACAGCTGTGGGACTTTCCTTGGCTTCTTGTGTCAGCAAAAAACAATTCGATGCGCTTAATCTGAACTACAAACAATGTATCGAAGATGCAGGTGAAAGAATGCGTCAAATCCAAGATCTGAAAGGTGAAAATTCTTCTCTAAAAGGTCAAAATGACTTACTTGTAGGACAGAACAACGCTCTTAAATCCAGCCTGGATGCTTGTCTATCCAATGCAGGAAAAGGTTCTGCAAATATTGATAAATTGGTTGGGGAGATCAACGCTTCCAATGCTTATATCAAGCAATTGATCTCCGGAAAAAGCAAAAACGACAGTTTGAACCTTGCTTTATCAAACAAACTAAAACGTTCTCTTGACAACGTTGCAGATCAGGATGTAGATGTGAAGGTGTTGAAAGGTGTTGTATTGATCTCATTGTCTGACAAGATGCTTTATCAAGTTGGAAAATATGACATTCAGCCAGCTGCTGCAGACGTCTTAGCAAAAGTAGCGAAAGTAATCAACGACTATGACACTTACAGCGTATTGATCGAAGGTAATACAGATAACACACCATTGAACAGCGCCAATGCTCCAAGAGACAACTGGGACCTTTCCGCGCTTAGAGCGACTGCTGTTGCTAAAGTTCTACAAACCCAATTTGGTGTGAATCCTAACAGAATCACGGCTGGTGGTAGATCGGAGTACAATCCTAAGACTACAAATGCTTCAGTTTCAGGAAGAAGTGAAAACCGTAGAACGGAGATCATCATTATGCCGAAACTGGATGAGTTCATGAAACTGATGGACATTGCCCCAGTTAAGAAATAAATGATGAATGATTGTTCATTGTTCATCCGCAAATTATAAAACTAAACCTTGTCAGAAATGATGAGGTTTTTTATTTGGGCAGCTTTATCCGTCTTCCACTCCCGCTTTTTTCTGTCATTGCGAACAGTGTAAAACCATCAGTAGAAATTTTCTCTATCGCAATAACAGAAAAAGAGCTCCGTTCAAGCCGGGCTGCAAATCCAGTATATATACCATTCGTAATAATTTATACATTTAGTTTACCTTTGAACTTTAAACAAAAACTTTGAACTTCCAATGAGTTACTTCGAAGAACTAGACAAAGAGATGGACCGCTATCTGGAGGAAACAGCTTCCGAAGAACCTGCCATTTTAAAAAAACTAAGAAAGGAAACTTATCAAAAGACCACACAACCGCATATGATCTCTGGTTATTTGCAAGGTCGTTTGTTAAGTATTCTATCGCATATCATCCAGCCAAAAAATGTTTTGGAGATCGGAACTTTTACAGGTTATGCCGCTTTGAGCATGGCGGAAGGGCTGCCAAAAGATGGGAAAATTTTCACGATTGACAAAAATGAAGATCTGGCTTATATCTCAAAAAAATATTTTGCTGAAAGCGATCATAAAGATCAGATCGAATTTATTTTAGGTGATGCAAAGGAAGAAATCAAAAAACTGGATAAAGTTTGGGATCTGATCTTCATTGATGCCGATAAAGAGAGCTATCTGGAATATTTGAAACTGATCAAACCCAATCTACGCTCAGGAAGCATCATTCTTATCGATAACGTTCTTTGGTATGGGAAAGTTCTCGAAAATAATCCAAAAGACAAACAGACTGAACAGATCAAACTCGTGAATAAAATCATTGCAGAAGATCAAGATTTTGAAAATCTAATCTTACCTTTGCGAGACGGATTACACTTGATAAGAAAGAAATAATTTGTATTTTTAAATTCATAATTGATTGAAATGACAAAAGGAATTTGTAATGTTTCCATTGCTCCGATGAGAGCTGAAAGTTCTGACAAAAGCGAAATGGTCTCACAGCTTCTTTACGGCGAGTCTGCCGATATTATTGAAGTGAAGGATAACTGGACTAAAATCAAAACGCATTACGACGATTACGAAGCGTGGATGGACACGAAACAAATCTCACCTGTTTCAGATGAATTTCTAACGACAAGAAAAATCAATCTTGTAAAAGAGCCTTTCCAATCTACAATGACGGAAAGTGGAAGAACACTTCTGTCAATAGGATCAGAAGTGAAATTTGAAACGAGTTCTCCAACTCGTGGCGCAGACCTTAGTGAAAGTATTGTGAACTGCGCAAAAGAGTTTTTGAATGTTCCATACCTGTGGGGCGGAAAAAGCTTTTTCGGCATTGATTGCAGTGGTTTTACGCAGATCATTTACAAAATTCACGGCATCAAAATCCCAAGAGACACTTATCAACAAGCTGAACTTGGAGAAGTTCTAACTTTTATAGAAGAAGCAAAACCCGGCGACCTTGCATTTTTTGAAAATTCGGAGGGAAGAATCATTCATGTCGGGATCATTTTAGCAGATCAAAAAATAATCCATGCGCACGGAAAAGTTAGAATTGACAGTCTCGACACTACTGGAATCTTCAATAAAGATCAAAACAAACACACACATAAACTAAGATTCATTAGATCTTATTTTTAAATAAAAAAAAGCTTCCGATCTGGAAGCTTTTTCTATATCAGGTCTAAATATTTTAAAACAAATTTCTCTTTTTAACCTCATCACCCATCTTTCTATGTGCAATGATATTGGTTGCCAAAATTGGGAAAAAAGTCAAAGGCAAAACCGAAAACACCCCAAAACCTTTTGTAACCGTAATATACAAACAAGTCGCAAGAAGCAGAACAAAAATAACAGAGAAAGAGATCAAAACCGATTTTGTAAGTTTCACGTTTTTCAATAATTCTTCATCTGTCAATTCAGCTGCAGGTTTGATTCCTTTTGATTTCATTGTTCTATTAGAGTTTAAAATTAAGTGTTACATTGAAAAATCTCCCAGTCAATCTTACAGGAACCGGATAATAAGCCTGCGGAGAAGAGTTAACATCGCTGATCCATTGGTTAGCAATCGTATTATTGATATTGAATGCATTGAAGATCTGAACCCCTAAAGTCAACTCTTTGAAGTTTCTCCAGAAATCGCCGGTCGCCTTGTTATCTTTTTGATCGATGAAAACTTTGGTCAAACCAATGTCCACTCTCTTGTAAGCCGGTAAAGTCCTCTGATAACGGTAAGCAGCCAAATAATCCGGTAAACCTGCAGAATCAAATAAAACAGGTGTTCCGGATGGTAATCCGCTTGCATAGGTCAGGGTCAGATTAACTCTCATACTTGGGAACTTCGGCATATAGTCTTGATAGAACATAGAGAATTTAAAACGCTGATCGGTAGGTCTCGGGATGTAGCCCATTCCATCAATATTTTCATAGACCCTGGCATAACTTGCAGAAACCCAAGAATCCACACCCGGTACAAATTGTCCAAATAATCTCGCATCCAATCCATAAGCATAACCTTCCGCATTGTTCTTACCGGAATATCTTACCCTTACATTATCAAGATAATATGGAATAAGATTCTCCATTTTCTTATAGTAAGCCTCTGTGGTCAGTTTGAAAGGTTTCCTTTCGCTTCCTCCAATTTTAAATTCGTAATCGTTGGCAACAATGATCTGATAAGATTTTTGAGCTTTGATATCTGGGTTGAATGCTCCTGTCAGATCTTTGATCTCTTTATAGAAAGGCGCTTGGTAATAAACACCTCCGGAAACTCTGAATAACATATCCATATCCCAATTCGGTTTAATTGCAAACTGAACCCTTGGGCTGAACAATGTTTCTTTGTTGAAACTCCAGTTTTGAACTCTTGCACCTCCGTTTACAAATATTTTATTAGCTCCCCAGTAGAATTTTTTCGAGAATTGTGCATAAGCTGAAATTCGGTTTACATTAATGTCGTTTTGTCCGGCAATATGATACATAAGATTAAGGTCGGAAGCATCTAATTGCCCAGGTAAAACAAAATCACGTGGATTGCTGTAGCCAATAGAATCAACAAACTGCCATTCATTAGTAAAATCTTTGATACTTTCTCTTTCGAATTTCACACCTACTTCAAAATCGGTATTGACATCCGGAGAAAACCTAGTTCTGAACTGAGAGCCATAAACCCGTACTAATAAGTCATTTCTGGCGTGATCTATTTGACCTCCCGCATCATAACCAGCAACTGGATTTCCTTCCTCGTCAAAAGCTTCCAAAATATAGCCGGAAGCCAATGAATAGTATTCTCTCTCTCTGTTCTGATAAGCAAAATTATCCATAGTAAAATGCCATTTTTTGCTTGGTTTAAAGTTGACGCTTACCGTTCCCATCATATTTTTATACTGGTCATCTTCCTGACCATTATAGAAAACAGTTAGTTTCAAAGGTTGTAAAACACTTCCA
>Ga0065704_10071744_pt1 | contig 10036 bp, 6 predicted proteins | sample SwiRhicommuniRL2_FD_59091 | JGI IMG/M metagenome (GOLD analysis project Ga0065704, IMG submission 59091) | Switchgrass rhizosphere bacterial communities from Rose Lake, Michigan, USA - RL2 v2 (version 2) | ecosystem: Host-associated > Plants > Roots > Rhizosphere > Soil | place: East Lansing, MI | reverse complement strand
GTTTCGGCCTGCACGCGTGCAGCCGCCGCTTCGCGGGCGGCTATCGTCGGCGCGCAGGTGTGCAGGTGGGCGCCATAGCGGGTGATGTTGGCCAGTTTCGCGGCATTTGCGCCCTCGGGCACGACGACGTGGCACACGATGCCGCGCGTCCGTGCCGCCAGCGCGAGCGCGGCGCCGTGGTTGCCCGAGGAATGCGTCACCACGCCACGCGCTGCCGTCGCGTCGTCGAGCGCCCAGACCGCGTTGCAGGCGCCGCGGAACTTGAACGCCCCCGTCCGTTGCAGCGGTTCAGCCTTGAAATGGAGCACGCAGCCCGCCAGGGCATCCAGTGCGCTGGAGTGCAGGACGGGGGTGGTGTGTGCGTGGGGGGCGATACGGGCGGCAGCGGCGAGGACGTCGTCGAAGGTGGGCAAGGGCATCGGCATGCAGAAAGGTTAACGCATCACCCGTCCACCAGACCTGTGTTGACGGGCTTTCCGCGCCCGGACGGAGCCGGAGGGGTTAAGCACTGATTCAATGCGCCGGGCAGATGCTGCAAAGGCAAAGTAACGGGGGTTCCGCCATGAAGCGCACATCTCTTTTCGCCATCGCGTTCGCCAGCCTGGCCCTGGGCGGCTGTGCGACCTATGACTACGTGGGTGATACCGCACCGGGTGGCTATTACCACGGTCGGCCCAGCACCCAGTACTACGATCCCTACGGCGGCTACTACGGTGGCGTCGGGTCGTATGGTGGCTATGGGTATGGCGGACCCTATCGTTACAGCAGCTATTACGGCTATCCGTACTACGGCTACTACGGGTCTCACTACCCCTATTACCCGCCGCACCACCACCCAAGGCCGCCGCGTCCCGGCGACAACACCCCCAAGCCGCCCGGCAACGGGGGAAGTGGCAACCGGCCGCCGCCGTGGCGGGACCCCACCGGTCGCTGGCGCGAAGGCGGTTCCCAGCCGATGGTCCCGAATCGTCCCGGCCAGGTCATCCCTTCCCCCAGCCAGCCGCGCGTGGGTGAAGGGGGTTATCGCCCGCCCCGCGTGATGCCATCGCCCAACCAGCCACGCATGAGTGAGGGTGGCTATCGTCCTCCCCGCGTGACTTCTTCGCCCTCCGCGCCGCGTGCGGTCGAGCGGCCGCAACAGCGCATGGAGCGCCCGGCACCGGCCAGAGTGGAGCGTCCAGCGCCGCCGCCGCGACCGTCATCCGGACGCTCGGAGAATGCCACCCGTCAGCTGGAGCGCTGAAACAGCCCCCTGACGGGGTTCTTCCGTTGCTTTCCCCTCGCCGTCGTCGCAGGCTCCGAACAATCAGTTGACCGGTTGCGTCGCTTTCTGACGTAAGCGGCAATAAAGGTTCAATGTCGACGTCCGGTGGGGAAATCTGGATCCCCCCTGTTCCGGCCCTGCCGGGCGTCGGCGCCTCTGCAAAAAGCCCGGCAATGCCGGGCTTTTTCTTGTCTCTGCTATCCTGCGCGCATAAAAAAGGGGCCGGTAGTCCCCCGACTACCGGCCCCTCGGCATCCCCGGCGTGCGCATGGCTGGCCCCTGTTCCAATTACCAGCCCGGCGCCCCTGGTCGCTTGCCACGACGGGTGCACGGGAATACAGCAGGAAGCGTGCCAACTTTGCCCTCCCGGCATGCCGGATCCGCCCGACCCAATCCCATCGCCTGCCGACATCCGCGCAGGTACCGGACTCACACGATGAATGCCAGCTTCCACCACTACGACGTCATCATCATCGGCGGCGGCCATGCCGGCACCGAAGCCGCATTGGCCTCCGCGCGTGCCGGCGCACGCACGCTGCTGCTGACCCACAACGTGGAAACCGTAGGTGCGATGAGCTGCAATCCGGCCATCGGCGGCATCGGCAAGGGGCACCTGGTCAAGGAAATCGACGCGCTCGGGGGCGTGATGGCATGGGCGGCCGACCGGGCCGGCATCCAGTGGCGCACCCTCAACGCGTCGAAAGGCCCTGCCGTGCGTGCCACGCGCTGCCAGGCCGATCGCGCCCTGTACCGCAGCGCGATCCGGCGCGCCGTGGAAGCGCAGCCGAACCTGACCTTGTTCCAGGCAGCCGTCGATGATCTGGTCATCGAGAACAACGTCGTGCGCGGCGCCATCACGCAGACTGGCCTGCGGTTCGATGCCGCGGCTGTCGTCCTGACTGCGGGCACCTTCCTCGCCGGCAAGATCCACGTGGGCGAAACCCAGTATGCCGGCGGCCGTGCGGGCGATCCTCCGGCCACCGCGCTGGCCCAGCGCCTGCGCGAAGGCGCGTTCGTCGTCGATCGCTTGAAGACAGGCACGCCGCCGCGCATCGATGGTCGCTCGCTGGACTATTCGGTGATGGAAGAACAGCCCGGCGACGATCCGCTGCCGGTGATGTCCTTTCTGGGCGACGTGGGCGACCATCCGCGCCAGGTGTCGTGCTGGATCACCCACACCAGCGAACAGACGCACGAGATCATCCGCGGCGCACTGCATCGTTCGCCGATGTATTCCGGCCAGATCGAAGGCATCGGCCCGCGCTACTGCCCGTCCATCGAGGACAAGGTGGTGCGTTTCGCCGAGAAGGCCAGCCACCAGATCTTCGTCGAGCCGGAAGGCCTGGATGTCACCGAGATCTATCCGAACGGCATCTCCACCTCGCTGCCGTTCGATGTGCAGCTGGCGCTCGTGCGCAGCATCCGTGGCATGGAGCGCGCACACATCACACGGCCGGGCTACGCCATCGAATACGACTTCTTCGATCCGCGTGGCCTCAAGGCCTCGCTGGAAACCAAAGCGGTGGCCGGCCTGTTCTTCGCCGGCCAGATCAACGGCACCACCGGCTACGAGGAAGCCGCCGCGCAGGGCCTGCTCGCCGGCCTCAATGCCGCGCGCTTCGTGCAGCAGAAGGAGGCATGGTCGCCGCGACGCGATGAAGCCTATCTCGGCGTGCTCGTCGACGATCTGATCACGCACGGCACCAAGGAGCCCTATCGCATGTTCACCAGCCGTGCCGAGTACCGCCTGCAGCTGCGCGAGGACAATGCCGACCTGCGCCTGACGGAGACGGGTCGCGCGCTGGGACTGGTGGACGATGTTCGCTGGCAGCGCTTCGACGCCAAGCGCGAAGCCATCGCGCGCGAAACCGGCCGCCTGCGGGCGCTGTGGGCCACGCCCGCGAATGCATTGGGCCGCGAAGTGGCTGACACGCTCGGTGTGCAGGTCAGCCGCGAGACCAACGTGCTCGACCTGATCAAGCGTCCGGAACTGGACTACGCCAAGCTGGTGGCCGTGCCGTCGATCGGCCCCGGCGTGGAGGATGCGCGGGTGGCCGAACAGGTGGAGATCGGTGTGAAGTACGCCGGCTACCTGGACCGCCAGCGCGACGAGATCGAGCGCCAGCAGCGCAACGAATCCACGCCCATCCCGACCGGCTTCGATTTCGCCGGCGTGCGCGGCCTGTCCGCCGAAGTGCAGCAGAAGCTGGAGCGCGTGCAGCCCGAAACCATTGGCCAGGCCCAGCGCATCCCCGGCATGACACCCGCCGCCATTTCATTGCTGCTGGTGCACCTGGAGCGCGCGCGGCGCACGCGGGTGGCGTAACCCGTTGCGTTCCGTTGCAGGAGCGACGCAAGTCGCGACCGCACGCGTTCCGACATCCAGAAGAGGGTCATTCTCGGCCGATGGCGCACTGTCGCCGAGAATCTGCGGTCGTGACTTGCGTCGCTCCTACAGTGAACGTCTATGCCTCGTTGGGGAGTTGCGTCTTCCGTGAAGTGCTTCGATATCTCGAATACTTCATCCAAGCGCCGCAATCAGATTGAATCGCCCCGGCTCCGGTGCCATCTCCAAGCCGCACATCGCGCCCGGATGGAATCCCTGCCCGTTGTGGCCTGTGAAATTCCAGGGAGGGTTCACCGATAGCCATCGTAAACACGTGAACTGGCGCATTCGAGGTGAGCAGTCGAGTAACCAGAGTTACTTGCTGCGCTCCGCTTTGCTATCGAAGATGAATTTTCAATGATTCATAACGGACATCACGGTTTAACAACGCCGCGTTGTCCAGCATTCGCACCGCTGCATCGGGGTACACAACCTGCACGCAAAGGAGTGGCACGTGAGCAAGGAATCGGCGAACCAGTTCGATCAGCTTGGCGCTCTCTACGAAGATCTGGCCACTTGGCCATTCCGCGAACACATCGAGACACCCAGCGTCAAACATGCGCTGGGATCGCTCGCGGGACTGGATGTGGTCGACTACGGATGCGGCAGCGGATTCTACGCACGCACCATGAAGGCCGAAGGCGCACGCCGTGTCGTGGGATACGATCTGGCGGACGGCATGCTGGACTACGCCCGCCGCTGCGCGGAGCGTGATGGCGTCCCCATCGAGTTCCGCTCAAGCCTCGGACCGGAATGCGAGGGTGCGTTCGATGTGGTGCTGGCGGTTTATGTGCTTCCCTACGCGACATCACGCGCTGAACTGGATCAGATGTGCGCCGAGATGATGGCGCCGCTTCGTCCTGGCGGAAGGCTGATCGCCCTGCCGATCCACTCGCGTTTCGAGCCTGATCCCGGCTATTACGCGGCATGCGGATTCACCCTGACGCCGGATGATCCGCTGCACCCCTATGAGGAAGGTGGTCGTTTGCGTCTGGATCTGCGTTACCGACAGTACGACGCGAGCGTGTATGCCTGGTACTGGTCCGAGGACGCCATCGGTGCAGCCCTCGGCAAGGCAGGCGCGACCTCCCTTCAATGGACGAATCCGGTACTTGATGCGCGATATGGCACGGCCGACGTGCCACAAGCGCTCCAGGCGTACGTCGAAAAGCCGCATGCCTCGATCCTCCAGTGTCGCAAGTCGTAGGGGCTGGACTCCGCTGATCGTCTGATCGCGCGTGCCGTCTGTTGACCCGTATCGAGCTGGCCCAGTGGACTGTGGCCCGCTGCCGGAGGAACGGAATCGATGTCTTCATCGGGGGAGCTCCGATGTCCATTGAAGTGGAAATCAGGCAGTCGATCGATGCCGTCGAAGAGGAGGAGTATCGAGCCTTCTTTCGAGCGAGCGGAGCATCGTTCTTCTACGACTGGCGATTCCTGTCCGCCGCCGAGCGCTCACCGCTGTTGCCTGTCGATGCGACCTACTACCTCCTGGCAAGGGACGAAGGGAAGCTTGTCGCGTTCCTTCCGGCCTATGTGCAGGCAGTCGATTCCGTCGATCCTTTCGGGCTGCTTGCACGCACGGCCAGCATCGCCAGTGATCGTGGCCAGCGGGCACTCTTCAGCCATGTCATGCACTGTTTCGACAGCAAGGTCGTCTGCGTCCCGGGCACATCCGCTTCCCGGGTCGTGGTAGCGGCGCTGAAGCGGCTGGCGTCCGATATCGGCGTGCAGTACGTCGGTCTGCTGAATGTGGCGGAGGCGGACGCACTGAGGACGGCCGTCGGCGAGCAGTTGATGATCCGTCACCTCGTCGACAGGTACTGCCTGGGCCTGAGCCGACTCGAGAGTTTCGATGAACTGGTTCAGACGCTTCCCAAAGAGGGGCGCCATGAGATGACACGCCAGTTAAGAAAGTTCGATGCAAGCGATGGAACCGTGGCTGTCATCAGCCCTCCTTTCGACCATCGCCTCGAAGTGCTGACGTCGCTGTGCCAGCAGACAACGGCGAGGAATGGCACGCCGAAGTATTTTCCGGCCGACGCACTGGCGCGCTTCGTCAGGATCTGTGGAGATCTGGTGCGCATCGTCCTGGTTGAAGAGGCGGGTGCCGTTGTGGGCGGTCTGGTCTGCTTTCTCGACAGGAAGGTCTTCTGCATCTGGTCTGCAGGCATGCGCTATGACCTTACCGCCTACAGTCCCTACACCGTCAGTTTCGCCTGCGCATACAGATGGGCGATCACGAACGGAATCGAGACCATAGAAGCCGGTCGCTTGAATGAGCGCATAAAAGTCCGGCTCGGACTCAAGCCGCTTCCCCTGTACTCGGCGACCAGCGAAGTCGTATGCGCGATGACGAGTCTCCCCAACGCCGGATGCTCACCAGGAGCGAGCCATGGAACTGCTTTACTCTAGGATCAGGCCAGACGACTTCCGTGCATTCTCCCGGTGCCTGGACGGTAAAGTCCGGTCCCGACATCATGCAGAGTATGCGGGCTGGCACTACGGGGCAGCGTGGAATGGACGTGGGTTCGAACGATATCCCGAGTACATCGTCCGCGCCTCATCCATTTCAGATGTCGCAAGGACGATAGATTTCGCGCGATCCCATGGCCTGGCGATCGGGGTGAAAGGCTCGGGGCACAGCTACTCCGGAAGCTTCCTTCAATGCGGAGGCATTCTGCTCGATCTGTCGTTGCTCAATGACCTTGAGATCCACGCCGAGCAAGGTACTGCCGTCATGGGCCCTGGTGTTACCAGTGCGCAGTTGAGCCGCTCATTGGCCGCCCATGAACTTGCCTTCCCGACCGGCCATGGCGGCGGTGTGGGACTGAGTGGCTTTCTGCTGGGGGGCGGGCTCGGGGTGAACTGCGATGCCTGGGGAGGCATGAGCACGTTCAATGTCCAGGCGGTCGACGTGGTCACCGCCGATGGCCAGATTCTGCATGCCAACGAGCACCAGAACGCCGAACTGCTCTGGGCCGCACGGGGAGCGGGTCCCTGCCTGTTCGTCGTGGTGGTCAGGTTCTATATCAAGTGCTGGCCTGCGCCGAAGAAGATACTGGCGCGCAACTATCGATTCGATCCGAAGCACCTGGCCTCCGTGCTGCTTGCATTGTCGGGGCGCGCCGCGGACAAGCGCATTCAGGTGATGGTGGCGCTTTCCGGTGATGCGGACCTGGCCGCGTCGCTCAGCGCGACTTCGTTCTGCGGTGACCACGATGAAACCAAGCTGCTGCATGCCGAGCTTCTCTCGGCCGTCGCCGCGTGGACGGGCAGCGAGTTCGACGAGCAGGAGCTTCGCGGATTCCAGTCCATCTACGACAAGACGGACGAAGCCATGGTGTCCAAACGCTATCGTGCAGACAATGTCATGACCGATGACGCGGAGATGGCATCGCGCGTGCTGCTCGCCCGCTTTGGTGAGCGGCCGTCACGCGCGACGTTCTCGTTGCTGATCCACCGTCCGAAGCATCACTACCCGGATGCTGCCTTCTCGGTCGGCGGGAAGTTCTTCATCTCGACCTACGCGCAGTGGAACGATGCGGACGGTGACGCGTCGAATCGCGACTGGCTGAAGGCGCTCTATGACGAACTGTCGCCGTCGTCGGCCGGACACTACATCAATGAAATGGATCTGGAAGAGCGAGCCGGATCTGTGCCCAGGTGCTTCTCGGACGAGGCGTGGAACCGCCTGCAGGCACTGAGGCGCCGATACGACAGCGAAGGCGTCATTCCCGGCATACAGCACCCGCCATCCAGGTCAGCACACAGGATCCCGCCGAGAGAGGCATAGCGGGTGGGGCGTCTCGTTCGCAGGGTGGAGTCACCACCGGGTTGGCGCCGAAGAATCCATTGCCCGTTCGCACGAACTCCGGAGGGATCGCGCCGCTCTCCAGGCGCACGCTGCGCGCGAGGCTGGCCGTCACGCTCGGCCAGCGTTGTTGCCCGCCTGGCTATGGATGTCCGGGCGACAGGGTCCTGCTGAAACCCTCGGTGGCATGCACCACTGCTTCAAGCCGCTCGAATACCGCGAGTTGCTCCTCGGGCGCGGTGAAATCCAGCAGGCAATTGGCTCGCGCGGCAAAGGCTTCCAGCCGGTCCTGCGGATTCTCCAGAACGAAGAACGCAGTGTGTTCCTGGATCAGTACGTCGACGAAGACGGTCGTCCAGCGTGGCGCAAGGTACATCACGTTGCGGGTTCCTGCGGATTGCGCGTTCTCTGGACGTGCCAGAGATCCCAACTTGGGAAGGGGTCACTAGATGTTCGGGGTACGGGGCTGGATCAGGACATGGCGCGGGCCAGCGCGGGGCAGTCATGTCCTTTCAAGGGGCGCTATCGCGAAATGTGACGGGGCAGGTCGAGAGGGACCTTCATTAGCCGGCGCGGATCCTGTTGTGGGCCGCACGCGTGTCGAAAGAATCCAGTCGGGGATAGAGAAATGAGTGTTTTCAGGCGGCTAGCGCTGTCGGCAATCGTGAGCGCGGCGGTGGGTGTGCCGGTGGTGAGCCAGGCGCAGTCATGTCCGACGCCTCCGGGCAAGGACGTGCTGCTGTTCGTGGACAACTCCAGCTCCATCACCAATGCCGAGTTCGATGAGGCGCAGCAGGCCATCGCCGGCATTGCCGCCAGCGTGCTGAGCCGCCCGGGCTACCGCCTGGCCGTGGTCAACTGGGGTTGCGAGGGTGGCAGGCGCACCACCCGCGATGGTTGCCGCGTCGACCTTGCGACCGGCACGGCCATTCCGGGTGGGTGGTCCAGCAATCCCGCCGATTTCGCCTACGCGGGCAACAACAGCGCCGCCAACCGGGTCTGCCGTTCGTTCGGCACCAACTTCGCCGGTTCCATCAATCGCAACAACTGCGGCGGTGCCAACTTCAGCGTCAACATCAACGACGACTATGCCCAGCATGGCCTGAAGATCCTGGAAGGCGTGCTGTACAGCGGCGGCACCACGGGAGGCAACGACAGCTACAACCAGCCCACGCTGGGGCCCTCTGCGCCTACCCAGCAGCTCATGCTGATCCACATGACCGATGCGGACCCGAACTTCGGGCGTTTCGATGGCACCTCGATCCGGGAAATGCCATCCACCGAAACCGCGCTCGGTTTCTATCACTACAGCAACCGCTTCAAGAACGTGCGCAACGCCGTCATCGTCGGCGTGGGTATCGATGCTGCCGCGGCCAACGCCGTGAACCGGGGAGAGGTGGGCGCATTCGCCAGCAGGGGAGGCACGGGCACCGACTACGACGCGGCACATCCAACGGCCATATCCACCCAGGCATTCGATACGGGCGCGCCGCGTATTGCGTCGTACAGCGCGGCCTACAACGATGCGACCATCCTGAGCGCCGCCAATACCGCGTTCAACGCCACGGTGCCGGCCTGCGTGATCTTGCGCAAACAGAGCGTCAACGGCACTGGCAGTTTCAGCTTCACGGGTGGCACCAATGGCCTGCCTTCGGCCTTGACGCTCAGTACGGCGACCACCAATCCGCAAGCCGCCACTGGCGTATTCCTGTCGCAGTTCAATACGCCTACCAGCATCACCGAGACGATTCCATCGAACTGGTCGCTCTCTTCGGTCGGGTGCGTCAATGCGAGCAATAGCTCAGTTCCGGTTACCAGCGACTTGGCGACAGGGCAGTTGACCATTCCGGCAAACCAGGTGGTCGCGGGTGCGCAGTTGACCTGCACCTTTACCAACACCTACGTTCCGCCAAGCTTCGGCACCTGCCCAGCGGATGCCTACATCACCCGCGGTGCTACGTCCACGACGGTCCGGCTGTACACGCTGGGCCTGGCCGACGGCACCATGACCGATCAGGGCACCAGCCCTGCGCTGGCCGACCAGGTCAATGCCATCGGCTTCCGGCAGCAGGACGGCTACATCTGGGGCTGGGGCACCGGCGCGGCCACACGCCGCCTGGTGCGCATCGGGGCCGGCGGGCAGGCCGACCTCCCCTACGCAACGGCGCCAGCCGGCTTGCCCGCCTCGGCCAACTTCTATGCGGCCGATGTGTCGCCGGCAGGCATCTACACCGCAGTCGACGACAATGGCGGGCGATTGTGGTTCATCGATGTCACCACGAATGCGGTGGTGGGCGCCTCGGTTCCGGTGTCGATGTCGATGATCGGTACGGATATCGCCTATCACCCCACGGATGGCAATCTCTACACGGTGGCCTCGGGTGCCGTCATGCGCATCAACCCCGCGACGGGTGCCGCGACGGCCGTGGGCATCAGCCTGCCGAATGACGCTCCCGGCGGATTCGGCGGCGTGTTCTTCGACAACCAGGGCACGCTGTACGCCTACAAGAGCAACAGCCCCGGCGGCACCGGCTTGGTCTACCGCGTGTTCAACGTGGACGGCAGCGGCACG
>Ga0065704_10004260_pt1 | contig 10037 bp, 8 predicted proteins | sample SwiRhicommuniRL2_FD_59091 | JGI IMG/M metagenome (GOLD analysis project Ga0065704, IMG submission 59091) | Switchgrass rhizosphere bacterial communities from Rose Lake, Michigan, USA - RL2 v2 (version 2) | ecosystem: Host-associated > Plants > Roots > Rhizosphere > Soil | place: East Lansing, MI | reverse complement strand
CGCGTAACGCCGTGACGACCGAGGCACCCGCCGCACGGCAGTCGGCGGAGGTGTTCCTGCGCGAACTCGGGTGGCGCGAGTTCGCGCATCACCTGCTGCACCACTTCCCGCAGACTGCGACGCGACCGCTCGACGCACGCTTCGAACGCTTTCCATGGCGACGGCACGAACGCTGGCTCGAAGCCTGGCAACGCGGCCGCACGGGTTACCCGCTGGTCGATGCCGCCATGCGTGAGCTGTGGGCGACCGGATGGATGCACAACCGCGCGCGCATGGTGGTCGCCTCGCTGCTGACCAAGAACCTCGGCCAGCACTGGCTCGACGGGGCGCGGTGGTTCTGGGACACGCTCGTCGACGCGGACCTCGCCAACAACACGCTTGGCTGGCAATGGACGGCCGGCTGCGGCGCCGACGCCGCACCGTTCTTCCGCATATTCAATCCCATCGCGCAGGCCGACCGCCACGACCCGCGGCGCGTCTACCTGCGCCGCTGGTTGCCGGAACTCGCCGCCCTGCCCGACGCGTGGATCCACAAGCCATGGCAGGCGCCTGCAGACGTGCTCGCGGCCGCCGGTGTGACGCTGGATGGGACCTACCCGCGCCCGATCGTCGACCTGGCCACGAGCCGCCGCGACGCGCTCGCTGCCTATGCGAGCATCAAGACACCCGCGACACGCGACGCGTAAAGCGCATCACGACGCCACCACGCCGTGCACGTTGCGGCGACGCCGGTGCCGACGCACCGGCTCCCACGCCAGCGCACAGACCGCGGCAACACCACAACCGAGCAGGTACGCCAGCGTGACGAGGCCCAGCGGGTCGTGCACGAAGTCCAGCCAGGCATCGACGTTCATGTTGCAGCCCTCCGCGAGCCGAGCGATGCGTGCATCGTCCGACCGCGCGGGCTCAGGGCGTGAGCCCGGTCCCCGTGCATTGCACGCGCCCGTGCAGGCGAACCGTGCGGGTTTGGCCTACTATTCCTGTCTTGCGCCGCCGCGCGTGTCCAGCCATCGCCCAACGGGGAGCCCCGACCCATGACCGACGCCGCCATCGTCGAAGGCCTGAGCAAGTCGAAGATCGCGACCGAACTGACTCCGGAGCAATGTCAGACGCTTGCGGCCACGGTGACCGTGCGCGACCTGCAACCCGGCGACGTGCTGGTGCGTGAAGGCGCCTCCGACGACCACCTCTACATCGTCGTGAACGGCAGCCTCGGCGTGATCAAGGCGGTCGGCACCGACAACGAGCTCACGCTCAACGTGATGCGGCCGGGCGACGTCGTCGGCGAGCTTTCGTTCCTCGACGGCGCGACGCGCTTTGCATCGCTGGTGGCCATGGCCGAGACACGCGTGCTGGGCCTCGGCCGCGGCGACCTCGAGGCGATGCTCGACCGCGACCCGCACCTCGTCTATCGCATCATGCGGGCGATCGTGCGCGTCGTGCACGACATCCAGCGGCGACTGTCGATGCAGACGGTCGAGCTGACCAACTACCTCTACAAGACGCACGGCCGCTACTGAGCCTGCCCCCGGGCACGGCAAGGCGACGCACCAATCCGGGTCGTCGCACGCTGGCGTACGGCCGCGACGCACCGGCCAGGCGCATCCTGCACCCGGGAAGGGTCGATTCGGGCTGGCACGATTCTCGCTTGAAGCGTCGGGATGGCCACGACGACGCCCATGGACCGGCCACCCCCGGTCGCCGCCGCATTCGACGAGATGTACTCCGCCGACGGGCGCGTGCGCCCGCCGTACGCACACTACTCCGACTGGCTGATCCGGCAGGCCGAGGACGCGCTGCGCCAGAAACGCGCCGAGGCCGACAGCCTGTTCCACCGCGTGGGCATCACGTTCGCGGTGTACGGTGAACAGGACGGCAACGAGCGCCTGATCCCGTTCGACGTCGTGCCGCGCATCCTCGCGGCCGACGAGTGGCGCAAGCTCGCCGCGGGGCTGCGCCAGCGCGTGCAGGCGCTCAACGCCTTTCTCGCCGACGTCTATCACGGCCAGGACATCCTGCGCGCAGGGCTTCTCCAGCCCGAGCAGGTGTTCTGCAATCCGCAGTACCGGCCCGAAATGCAGGGGCTCGAGGTGCCCGGCCACGTCTACGCGCACGTCGCGGGCATCGACGTCGTCCGGGCCGGTGCCGGTGAGTTCTACGTGCTCGAGGACAACCTGCGCGTGCCTTCGGGCGTCTCCTACATGCTCGAGGACCGCAAGATGATGATGCGGCTCTTCCCCGAGCTGTTCGCGCTCAACCGCGTCGCGCCGGTCGAGCAGTACCCGGACCGGCTGCTCGACACCCTGCGTCAGGCCGCTCCGGCCGGCACCGCCGACCCGGTCGCGGTGCTGCTCACGCCGGGCGCCCACAACAGTGCCTATTTCGAGCACGCGTTCCTCGCGCAGCAGATGGGCGTCGAGCTGGTCGAGGGCGCCGACCTGTTCGTGCGCGACGGCTTCGTCTACATGCGCACGACACGCGGCCCGCAACGCGTCGACGTGATCTATCGCCGCATCGACGACGACTTCCTCGACCCGCTGGTGTTCCGCCCGGATTCGGTGCTCGGCGTGCCGGGACTGATGTCGGCCTATCGCGCCGGGCGCGTGACCGTCGCGAACGCGATCGGCACCGGCATCGCCGACGACAAGTCGATCTATCCCTACGTGCCGGAGATGGTGCGCTTTTACCTCGGCGAGGAACCGCTGCTCGCCAACGTGCCGACGCGCATCCTGCGACGACCCGACGACCTCGCCTACGCGCTCGCGCACCTGGACGAACTGGTCGTGAAGGAAGTCCACGGCGCGGGCGGCTACGGCATGCTGATCGGGCCGACGGCGTCGGAGGCCGAACGCGAGGACTTCCGGCTGCGCATCCTTGCGGCCCCGGAGAAGTACATCGCGCAGCCGACGCTCGCCTTGTCGACCTGCCCGACCTTCGTCGAGCAGGGGATCGCGCCACGTCACATCGACTTGCGGCCGTTCGTGCTCTCGGGCCGCGACGTCACGATCGTGCCCGGCGGCCTCACGCGCGTGGCGCTGCGCGCCGGCTCGCTGGTCGTGAACTCGTCGCAGGGCGGCGGCACCAAGGACACCTGGGTGCTGGAGGACTGACGCGTGCTGAGCCGTACCGCCGACCACGTCTACTGGCTCGGGCGCTACGCCGAGCGCGCCGAGAACCTCGCGCGCACGCTCGACGTGCAGTACCGGCTGTCGCTGCTGCCGGCCGAACTCGCGGCGGGGGACCGCGGCTGGCGCCACACGCTGCAGACGCTGGGGCTCGNCGAGGACTACGCCGCGCGCTTCGACGAGGCGAGCGGCCAGCATCGCNTCATCGACTACCTCGCATTCGACCGTGCCAATCCGTCGAGCATCCTNAGCTGCCTGCGCGCGGCNCGCGAGAACGCACGAGCGGTGCGCGGCTCGATCTCCTCCGAAATGTGGGAGACGTTCAACGCGACCTGGCTCGAGGCGCGTGCGAATGCACCCTCGCGGTTCTCGGCGCGCAACGTGGCGGAGTTCATCGAGTGGGTGAAATACCGCGCGCACCTGGCGCGCGGCGTCGTCGTGGGATCCATGCTGCGCGACGAGGGCTATCATTTCATGCAGATCGGCACGTTCCTCGAGCGCATGGACGGCGTCGCGCGGCTGCTGCAGGTCCGGCTCGCCTGCGAGGCGGGCGATGCCACGGACGCGCCGATGGCCACCGATTATCTGCCGTGGAGCGTGCTGCTGCGGGCGTTGTCGGCCTACGAGATCTTCCGCCGCGTCTCGCGCGACGCGATCACGCCGCTGCGGGTCGTCGAGTTCGCGGCGTTCCATCCGGCGATTCCGCGCTCGCTTCTGCGCGCGGCCGAGCTGGTCTGCGCCAACCTCGAACTCGTCGCCAACACGCAGTCGGGGGAGACGCAACGCCGCGCCGGCGTGCTGCACGCGCTGCTGCGTTTCGGCACGCGCGAGACGCTCGACGAGACCGGTGTCGAGCCGTTCCTGCGCGACGTGCTCGCACGCAGCGCCGACGTGGGCGACCGCATCGGTCGCGACTTCCTGGGCCACGGCACGCCGGCCTGACCGCGCGCGAGGGATACGCCACATGCACATGCACATCCGGCACGAGACGCGCTACCGCTACGAAGAGTCCGTGAGCTACAGCATCCAGTCGCTGAAGCTCACGCCGCGGTCGGAACCGGGCCAGCGCGTGCTGTCCTGGCGCATCGCCACGCCGGGCGAGCGTCTCGAGCAGGTCGACCCGTATGGCAACGTCACCCACGTCGTGACCGTGGAAGCGCCGCACGAGGAGCTCCGCATCGCCGTCGAGGGCGTCGTCGAGGTCACGTCACCCGGCGACGACAGCGACCGTCTGCCGCCGCTGGCGGGCGAGCTTTCCCCGCTCGCGTTCCTCGCCCCCACGCAGCTCACGCGTGCGGACAGCGTCATCCGCACGATCGCGGACCGCCACCTCGGACGGCACCCCGCGACGCGCGCGACGCTGCTGGACCTCATCGCGGGCGTGCAGCAGGCCGTGCAGTACGAGGCCGGAGTGACCGACGTGGGCCACGCAGCGATCGAAGCCGTCGAACTGGGCTTCGGGGTGTGCCAGGACCAGGCCCACGTCTACCTCGCCTGCTGTCGCGCCGCGGGCGTGCCTGCACGGTACGTGAGCGGCTACCTGTACACCGGCGCCACCGGTGAAGTCGCGAGCCACGCCTGGACCGACGTCTGGCTCGGGCCGGACGAGGGCTGGCTCAGCGTCGACGTGACCCACGGCCAGCCCGCGGGGCCGGCGCACTGCCGCCTCGCGGTGGGCCGCGACTACCTCGATGCGGCGCCCGTGCGGGGCGTGCGTCGCGGCGGCGGTCGCGAGACGCTCAGCGTCGCGGTCAGATTGGCACCATTTGGCAGCCTGCACGCTTCCCAAGGGCCTGCGCATCAGCAACAGTGATTGCGGCCGCCGCGGGCCTTTGCGGGCCCGCGTGTGCAGGCCTACCATCCTCCGCATCGACGTCAACGGGAAGACGACGACCACGCCATGACCTACTGCGTCTCGATGCTGCTCGACACGGGTCTCGTGTTCCTGTCGGACTCGCGCACCAACGCGGGCGTCGACCAGATCAACACGTTCCGCAAGACCACCATCTTCGAGCGCAAGGGCGACCGGGTGCTGGTGCTGCAGTCGGCCGGCAACCTCGCGATCACGCAGGGCGTGATCAGCCTGCTGGCGGAGCGCATCGCCTCCCAGCAGGGCGAGACCAACCTGCACAACTGCGCCAACCTGTTCGAGGCGGCGCGGTGTGTCGGTGCGGCACTGCGCGAGATGCACCACCGCGACGCCGAGGCATTGCGCGTGCAGGGCGTCGAGTTCAATGCCTCGTTCATCCTCGGCGGGCAGATCAAGGGCGAGGCGCCACGGCTCTTCCACATCTACGCCGCGGGCAATTTCGTCGAGGCCACCCCCGACACGACCTATTTCCAGATCGGCGAGTCGAAGTACGGCAAGCCGATCATCGACCGCATCGTTCGCCGCAGCATGCCGCTCAGCGAGGCGGCCAAGTGCGCCCTGATCTCGATGGACTCGACGATCCGCTCGAACCTCTCGGTCGGCCTGCCGCTCGACCTCGTGNTCGTGCGTCGCGACGAGTGCCGCGTCAGCAGCCACGTCGACATCGACGCGACCAACCCCTACTTCCAGCGCATCCGCGAACGCTGGGGCGAAGCCTTGCGCGAGATCTTCAGCGAATTGCCCAACCCGGACTGGCTGATCACGACCCCGCCCGCCGAGGCGCCCCGGGTCGCCGTGCCGGCCGGGCGACTGCAAAACCTCAAGTAAGTTCCCGCGCGGGCATCGGTAGAAGAACTGAGCGGTCCGGCCGCCCCGCTCGGTAGAATTCGCGCCATTTCAGTGACCCCGGGTTTCAAGCGAATGTCCGCCCTGCGCATGCTGCTCCTGCTGGCCACGTTCCTGTTCTCGGGGGCGACGCTGGCCGCCACCGGCGACCCCAAGACGAACGAGTTCTGGTACGGGACCGCGGCCGACGGCACGCCGACCGTGCGGCTCTACTACTTTTTCTCGCCGACCTGCCCGCATTGCCAGGCCGCAAAGCCGTTCCTCGCCGAGCTCGAGCGCGACAACCCCTGGCTCGAGGTCAAGCGCTATTCGGTCAAGGACAATCGCGCCAACGCACGGTTCTACTTCGACACGGCGCAGTCGCTGGGTGTCGAGGCGCTGTCGACGCCGGGCTTCGTCTTCTGCCGCCAGGTCGTGATCGGCTACGACTCGGCCGAGACCACGGGCAAGCAGCTCGCGGACGCACTCACCGCTTGCCGTGACCGGCGCCTCGCCAACCCGGACGCGCCGGACGCCGCGGCCACCGGCGACGGGGCCGTCGGCGGCGCCACGACAGACATGTCGGCCGCGGAACGCAACGCCGGCACCACGGTCAACCTGCCGCTGGTGGGCTCGGTCGACGCCAAGGCGCTGTCGTTGCCGGTGCTGACCGTCGTGCTCGCGGGCATGGACGCGTTCAACCCCTGCGCGTTCTTCGTGCTGCTGTTCCTGCTGAGCCTGCTCGTGCACGCGAAGAGCCGCACGCGCATGGCGATCGTCGGCGGCACCTTCGTCGTGTTCTCCGGGCTCGTCTACTTCGTCTTCATGGCCGCGTGGCTCAACGTGTTCCTGATCGCGGGCGAGCTGCGCGTGATCACGTTCATCGCCGGCCTGATCGCGTTGTTCGTGGCCGTGCTCAACATCAAGGATTACTTCTGGTTCAAGGCCGGGCCGAGCCTGTCGATCCCCGACGCCGCGAAACCGGGCCTGTTCAAGCGCATGCGCGAAGTCGTGACGACCGGCAACATGGGCCCGATGCTGCTCGGCACCGTGCTGCTCGCGATCGTGGCCAACTCGTACGAGCTGCTGTGCACCGCGGGCTTCCCGATGGTGTACACGCTGACGCTGACCAAGGCGCACGAGCTGACGACCTGGCAGTACTACGGCTGGCTCGCGATCTACAACGTGATCTACGTGATCCCGCTGCTGGTCATCGTGGTCGTCTTCACCAAGACCATGGGCGCGCGCAAGNTNAGCGAATCCGAGGGCCGGCTGCTCAAGCTGATCTCNGGCTTCATGATGCTCGGCTTCGCGCTGGTGTTGCTGTTCGCACCGGCGATGCTCACGAATGCGGTGATGTCGATCGGCGTGCTCGCGCTCGCGGTCGTCGCTTCGATCGTGATCGCGAAGATCACGACGCCGAAGACCGCCTGAACGATCGTCCCGCTGTTCGGGGACCGGCCTTCACCTCTCCCGCTGAACGGGAGAGGTGAAGGGCCCTCGATCGCGCCTTCCCGGCTACACTCGCGGCGATGAGCACCGTGCCCGCACCGCCCTCCGCCGCCACGCTCGAACGCATCCGCCAGGCGCTCGGTCCCGACGGGGTCCTGGAAGCGCCCGACGCCGTCGACAAGTACCTGACCGATTTCCGGGGCCTGTACCGCGGCCGCACGCCGCTGGTCGCCTGTCCGCGCGACACGGCACAGGTGTCTGCAGTCCTCGCGATCTGTCACGAGGCCGGTGTCGGCGTCGTCCCGCACGGCGGCAACACCAGTTATTGCGGCGGCGCCACGCCGCGCGAGGGCGGCGACGAGATCGTGCTGTCGCTGCACCGGATGAACCGCGTGCGTGCGCTCGACGCGGCGAACCATTCGATCGTGGTCGAGGCCGGCTGCGTGCTGGTCGACGTCCAGGCCGCCGCGCTCGCCGCCGACCGCTACTTCCCGCTGTCGCTCGGCTCCGAGGGCAGTTGCCAGATCGGCGGCAACCTGTCGACCAACGCGGGCGGCCTCGCCGCGGTGCGCTACGGCGTCACGCGTGACCTGGTGCTCGGCCTCGAGGTCGTGCTGGCCGACGGCCGCGTGCTGCACGGGCTCAGCAGCCTGCGCAAGGACAACACCGGCTACGACCTGCGGCACCTGTTCGTCGGTGCCGAGGGCACGCTCGGCGTGATCACGGCCGCGAGCCTCAAGCTGTTCCCGGTGCCGCGCACGGTCGAGACGGCGTTCCTGGCCGTGCCCGACATGCGCGCGGCCGTCACGCTGCTCGGACAACTGCGCGATGCGACCGGCGACTGCATCACGAGTTTCGAGTACCTGCCGCGCATTGCGGTCGAGTTCACTACGCTGCACGTGCCGGGCGTGGCCGACCCGCTCGGCACCGTGTATCCCGCCTACGTGCTCTGCGAAGTCGCCACGGCACGGAACGACCCCGCGTTGCGCGGCTTGCTCGAAACCACCCTCACGGCCGCGATCGAGACCGGCCTCGTGCTCGACGCGACGATCGCCGAGTCGGGCGCCCAGCGCGATGCGCTCTGGAAACTGCGCGAGTCCGTCCCGGAAGCACAACGGCACGAAGGCGCCAGCATCAAGCACGACGTGTCGGTGCCTGTCGCGGCGCTGCCCGGCTTCGTCGACCGCGCCTCGGCGGCGGTGGCGCAGGTGGCTCCGCGCGCGAGGCTCGTCGCCTACGGTCACGTCGGCGACGGCAACCTGCACTTCAACCTGAGCGAGCCGGCCGGCAGCACCGACCGCGCGGCCTTCCTCGCGATGCAGGACGCCGTCAACACGGCCGTGCACGATTGCGTCCACGCCTTTGGCGGCAGCATCAGCGCCGAGCACGGCATCGGCCGCCTCAAGCGCGACTTGTTGCAGCGCTACGAAGACCCGGTTGCCTACGCGTCGATGCTTGCGATCAAGCGGGCACTCGACCCGCGCGGCATCCTGAACCCGGGCAAGCTGTTTCCCGACTGAGCGCCGCCTGCAATCCCGCGCACCGCGGAGCCGCGCTTGTCCCTGCCGCACCGAAGTGGCTACAGTGCCGCCGCGCCGACCGCGCTCGGCACTCCTTTGACGGGTTGATCGACCATGGCTTCGTGGATGCGTTCGAAATGGGTCTGGGCCGTCGCCGGCATCGCGCTGCTGGTCGGCCTGTATGCGTTGCTCGGCTTCGAGCTCGCGCCGCGACTGGTCCGCAGCCAGGCGATCGAATACGTGCGCGAGACCTATGACCGCGAACTCGCGATCGGCGAGGTACGCATCCACCCGTTCAAGCTGCAGGCCGAGGTGCGCGACCTCGTGCTGCCGGACGACGACGGCACGCCGATGCTCGGGTTCCAGCGTCTGTTCGTCGACTTCGAGGTGTCGTCGCTCTGGGAGCGTGCGTTCGTGTTCCGCGAGGTCGCCGTCGACGTGCCGTACGTGCGCACCGTCATCCACGCCGACGGTTCGGTCAACCTCGCTGCGCTCGCACCGCCCAAGGACGAGGAGGAAGAGGAAGGCCCGCTGCCGGCCGTGTGGGTCCAGCGCTTCGCGTTGACCGGCGGCGTCGTCGACCTGCTCAACAACCTGCGCCGGCACCCGGTCGAGCGACACTTCGAACCGGTNACGTTCACGCTGCAGGATTTCCGCACGACGCCCGAAGGCGGCGGCTTCGGGTTGTCCGCGCGCAGTCGCCAGGACGAGACATTCGAATGGCGGGGCCGCTTCGCGCTCGCGCCCGAGATCGCCTCCGAAGGCCAGTTCCGCGTCGGCGACCTGAAAGTGCCGGGCGTCGCCGAGTTCCTCGACGACGTGCTGCCCTTCCAGCTGCCGAAGGGCCTGATCGACCTCGACGGCACCTACGCGCTGAAGCTCGGCGAGGCGCTTTCGCTCGACGTCGCGCTGCCGCAGATCAAGGTGTCGGACACGGCCCTGCGAGCCCGCGGCGTCGAGGAGGACTGGATCGAAGTCCCGTCGCTCGTCGTCTCCGACACGAAGCTCGCGATCCCGGCCAACACCGTCAACGTCGGCGCGCTGACGCTCGACGGCCTCAAGGCACGGCTCTGGCTCGCCCCGGACGGCAAGCTCAACACCGAGCGGCTGTTCGCGTCGACCGCGGCAGACACTGCGCCCGCGACAGCGGCCCCGGCGACGGATGGGCCGCCAACGCCAGGCTCATCGTCGCAACCGGCGCCTGCCGCCGCGGCGGAAGCGGCCGGCACCGCTCCGGACTGGACG
>Ga0065704_10002879_pt1 | contig 10037 bp, 8 predicted proteins | sample SwiRhicommuniRL2_FD_59091 | JGI IMG/M metagenome (GOLD analysis project Ga0065704, IMG submission 59091) | Switchgrass rhizosphere bacterial communities from Rose Lake, Michigan, USA - RL2 v2 (version 2) | ecosystem: Host-associated > Plants > Roots > Rhizosphere > Soil | place: East Lansing, MI | reverse complement strand
GCCTGTATTAGATTTATCTAAAATTAAAATAAAATGCTGAAGAAATTTATTGACAGGCCAGTTTTGGCAACTGTTATATCTATCATATTTGTCATACTCGGGATAATTGGTCTTTTAAGGCTACCGCAGACACGGTTTCCCGATATCGCTCCACCTACAGTCCAAGTTACGGGAAGTTACCCCGGTGGTAATAGTGAGACTGTATTACGGTCAGTTGTCACACCGCTGGAGGAACAGATCAATGGCGTTGAGGACATGGAATACATTACCTCAACAGCAAGTAACGATGGTACATTCTCCGTACGTATTGTCTTTAAGGCTGGTGTAAATCCAGATCAAGCAGCTGTAAACGTACAGAACAGGGTGCAACAGGCAACACCGATCCTGCCACAGGAAGTTGTGCGGATGGGATTGACGACCTCCAAACAACAGAATAGTATGATCATGATTTTTAATATCTATACTGTGGATAACAAAAAATATGATGAACTATTCCTACAGAACTATGTGAATATCAACCTGATTCCACAGATCAAACGTGTTCCGGGTGTAGGTCAGGCTATGGTATTTGGTTCGAAAGATTACTCTATGCGCGTTTGGTTGAATCCTCAGAAAATGGCGAGTTATGGTCTTGTACCCCAAGAAGTCATCGCTGCCATTTCCAAGCAAAGTCTGGAGTCCGCACCCGGAAAACTAGGTGAAGAATCAAAGGCACCATTGGAATATGTGATTCGATATAAAGGGAAAAAGAATCTTCCGGAACAATATGAAAACATTATTGTTAAAAATAATGATGTTCAGATCGTCAGGTTGAAAGATGTTGCCCGGATAGAATTCGGTTCGATAAGTTATAGTGGTAATTCGCAAAACAATGGTTTAAATACAGTTACTATTGGTATTTTCCAGACTTCTGGTTCCAATGCCAACGAAATTGAAATAGGTATCGATAAACAGATCGAAATAGCGCAACGCTCATTTCCTCCTGGAATCAAGATATTTAAACTTATAAGTACCAAAGAGCGCCTAGATGAAAGTACCGCTCAAGTCCGTTCGACATTAATTGAAGCGTTCATTTTGGTCTTTTTGGTTGTTTTCTTATTCTTACAGGATATCCGATCGACCATTATTCCGGCGATCGCGGTACCAGTAGCCATCGTAGGTACATTCTTTTTCTTACTGGTATTTGGGTTTACCATCAATATATTAACCCTTTTCGCCTTGGTATTGGCCATCGGTATTGTGGTCGATGATGCCATTGTCGTCGTCGAAGCTGTCCATGGTAAGATGGAAACATCGACCATGACCGGTAATGAGGCCACACACAGTGCCATGAGTGAAATAACCGGTGCGGTCATCTCGATTACATTGGTCATGTGTGCAGTATTTATTCCTATCGGTTTTATGACCGGTTCATCGGGAATGTTTTACAAACAGTTTGCCTATACACTGGTTATCGCCATTGTGATTTCAGCGATCAATGCATTGACGTTGACGCCGGCTCTTTGTGCCTTGTTACTGAAAAACACACATGCCGAAAATCATGATGGTCAAACTCAAAAAACAGGATTCTCACAACGGTTTTTCAAAGCCTTTAATGCTGGTTTTGAAAATATGACAAATAGATACGTTGGCTCGCTGAAATTTCTTGTTAAGAAAAAATGGTTAGCAGCGTTATTAATTATCGCTACAATAGGCGCTGCAGGATATCTCATGACAAGTACGTCAAAAAGCTTTGTCCCTATGGAAGATGATAACTTTGTCGTGTACAGTTTGGAGATGCCTCCGGGTACCGGTCTCGATCGGACAACAAAAGCTGTAGGAAAAATAGAGAAACTATTGGCTGACTTACCTTCTATTGAAAGCCACACGAGTATCACTGGTTTCAATATGATTGGTAACAACTCCAGTGCAGCTTACGCAACAGGATTCATCCGTTTAAAGGATAAGAAAAAACGTGGCGAAATGAATGATATCGATCAGATTCATCAGGTGATTTCTCAAAAGCTAACTACGGTTAAAGAAGGTAATGCAATGGCTTTCCGCTCCCCTCCTGTTGATGGTTATGGTATGATGAACGGTGCCGAACTTGTACTACAAGACAGAGCCGGAAAATCTCCAGTAGAGCTTAAAGCAATGTCCGATTCTGTTATCGCGAAGATTATGCAACAACCAGGTGTACAATTTGCCTACACTATGTTTAGAGCGGATTATCCACAAATGGAATTGGAAGTTGACGAAGATAAAGCGGCTCAGCTTGGTGTCGATGTCAGTGAAATGCTTTCGTCTGTTCAGACGTATTTTGCCGGCGACCAGTCATTGAATTTCAATCGCTTTGGTAAGTTCTACCGTATCGCTGTAAAAGCGGACGGAATTTTTAGAACGGATAAGGATGCATTCAATGAAATATTTGTCAAGAACAACAAAGGGGAAATGCTACCGGTAAATACATTGGTAACACTTCGCAAAGTCTATGGACCAGAGTCCGTGACACGTTACAACTTATACAATTCGCTTACCATTAACGTCGTTAGTAATCCAGGTATCAGTAATGGTGCTATTATGGAAACACTGGAGAAAAATGTGCTGAACAAATTACCAGGAGACTATAGTTACGAATGGACAGGACTAAGTTTGGAAGAAAAATCTTCTGGCAATCAGACGATGATCATTTTGACATTGAGCTTATTGTTCGTCTACTTCTTACTTTCCGCGCAGTATGAGAGCTACCTATTGCCACTGGCGGTGCTGTTATCTATCCCGACAGGGATCATAGGATCGTTCTTAGGAACACGTGCTATCGGTCTGGACAATAACATATACGTTCAAGTCGGATTGATCATGTTGATTGGTCTCTTGGCGAAGAATGCGATCCTGATCGTTGAGTTTGCATTGCAGCGTAGACGGGCGGGTTCTTCACTCATTGATTCTGCCCTGGAAGGTGCCAAAGCACGTCTTCGCCCAATTTTAATGACTTCATTAGCCTTTATAGCGGGTATGATCCCGCTGATGTTTGCTACTGGAGGAACAGCAACAGGTAATCACTCTATCAGTACTGGAGCAGCTATGGGTATGTTAAGCGGGGTGATCCTTGGTGTGATCGTTATACCGTTATTGTATCTGGTGTTTCAATATTTACAGGAGAAGGTTTCAAGAAAAAAACTCGTGGACAAGACAAACGATTAAAATGAAAAAATTTCATCACTATATTACTATTTTAGCAGGTACTTCCCTACTTCTCGCTTCGTTCAGTGTGGGCAAAAAATATACACGTCAAGACATGGAGTTACCGGACAATTTCAGAAATAACGAAATTGTCCTGACCTCAGATACACTGGCATTATCGTGGCGGAAGTTTGTGAAAGATCCTAATTTGACCGCGCTCATTGAAAAAGCACTGATCAAAAACACTGACGTTAGTGTAGCGCTCTTGAGCATGCAGCAGCTGGAGCTCTCCTATAAACAATCAAAAAAGGGCCTTTTACCAACACTTGATCTAAACGTAGGAGCGAATAGGACTTGGTTATCTACCAATTCCCTGAATGGATCGCTCAGCGATCAATTTATTGGGACACCTTATATGGATGACTATAACGCTACACTCCGACTTTCTTGGGAGGTAGACATCTGGGGAAAGGCAAAGATGCAGAAAGAAGAAGCATTGGCAAATTTCTTTGGACAGAAGGAGAATTTATCTGCGTTGAAAACCCGTATTATAGTTCAGGTTATCCAATCTTACTACAATCTGATCGCATTGGACGAACAGTTAAAGATTGCACAAAAAAATGTACAACTTAGTGACAGTACATTAAGTATGATACGTCTGCAATACAATTCCTCGCTCGTGAGTTCATTAGCTGTAGAACAGGCCGAAGCGCAAAAGAAAACTGCCGAATTGCTGATTCCACTGGCAGACCAGAATATCGCTATTGAAGAAAATGCCATAAGTATACTATGTGGTGGTTTCCCCGATAAAATCCAGCGTTCCGAAGGTCTTGATGCAACTGTTGTCGGTGGGACATTGGCAACGGGAGTTCCAGCCGAACTGCTTAGCCGGAGACCTGATGTCAAAGCGGCCGAGTATGCCGTTGTTGCAGCTAACAGTAGAATAGGATTGGCCAAAGCAGCGATGTATCCTTCGATAAGTTTGACTCCTTCGATTGGAACAAACTCTTTTCAATTCAATCGCTGGTTTGATCTACCGGGGTCCATTATGAAATCTATAGCAGGAAACATCACCCAACCGATCTTTCAAAAAGGTGCGTTAAAAACGAACTATGAGATTTCGATAATCGAACGGGAAAAATTAGCGGTACAGTTTAAACAGTCTGTTATGCTTGCAGTTTCGGAGGTATCGGATGCCTTAGCGAAAATAAAGCATAGCGACCGGAGACTTCAGCTGATTGAAGCTAAATCCAACTCATTGGCCAAAGCAACTTCCGACGCTGCCCTATTATACAAAAGTGGCATGGCAAATTATTTGGAAGTCATTACTGCGCAAAACAACGCTTTACAAAATGATCTCGAACAGATTAGCATTAAACGGGAAAAACTTAATGCCGTGGTGGATCTATACCGTGCATTGGGAGGAGGAAACGATACCGAGTAATAAATCATTGCGTATACTGAGCTTGGTTCGCTCAATTCTTGAGGATATTCAGGATCATAATAGTTTAATTAAGAGGGCTAACGAAAATTTAGCCCTTTTTTATTCGCTTTTAGTCATCATATAAAATACAATTCCCTTTAATTAATACTGATATTCTCACAATTATTTGAATTAAACCACTGGATTTTATTATCTTCGGATAAGAAATAGAATGTTATGAACAGAACAAGCTGTCTTCCTCCTCCAATCGCTTAATATTTTTTTAAATATTAATAAAGCATGGCACCGAATAATCGGCTGATTCCCCATGTTTAATATTCTCAATCAAATTTTATAACAATAGTATCTGTCTTTTCAAAGATAGATCTGGAAGACAACATTTTATGAAACATTCATATTTCATACTACATCTCGCTGTGGTATGTTTGGGCATATCCGGAGTATTGGGCAAAGTCATCAGTCTCAATGAAGGTATACTAACTTGGTATCGTGTATTTTTTTCGGCAATTTTCCTTTTTCTTATTTCAAAATGGTCAAAAGCAACCAATGAAATCAGCTTGCGTGAAAAATTAGCGATTGCAAAAAATGGCCTATTGATTACCGCCTCCTGGCTACTTTTTTATGCCAGTATCAAATACTCCAATATTTCAATCGGGGTAGTTTGTTACTGTATGGCAAGTTTCTTTACTGCAATCTTTGCTCCTATCATTAACAAAACGAGATTTAAAAGTTCAGAGTTTTTTCTGAGTGGACTAACGCTTTGTGGTATAGCTTTAATATTTCATTTTGATACAGCACATCAATTGGGTATTATTTTCGGGATCATTTCACCAGCCTTTGCTTCGCTTTATGCAATTTATAATGAACGCCTGGTCAGGCGACACAGCAGTATAGTTATCAACTATTATCAAATGATTGGTGGAAGTGTTGGTCTTGGGTTGATCCTCCCCTGTTATCTTTATTATTATCCGATATCATCTTTTATCCCCAATACAATGGATCTCATTTACCTGCTAATTTTGTCGCTGTGTTGTACCGTTGCTGTATACCTTGCTTTCACAGAAATCTTAAAGAAAATTTCTGCCTTTACACTCAATTTAAGTCTCAATCTAGAACCTGTATATGCCATCCTGATTGCATTTTTATTCTTCAATGAATCCAAAGAGCTCAATCTTTCATTTTACATCGGGCTTTCCCTGGTTATGCTTTCTGTACTTATACAGGCGCTCATCAGTAGAAAAAAAGAAAAACCAGAAAATTAACACATAAAAAGTGGCTTTTGAGTAATATGGTATGGTTGATATCGGATTAAACGATGTCAATTCAAACAAAGAAGCCTAAATTCTGTTCGGAGAAAATCCTATATTTACATAACATCCGACATCCACTTGATGTTGGAAATTCAGGTAGATTCTTCCAATAAATGACAATATCAATTAAACAATATCATGAGCAATTCTTCTTCCGAAAACAAACTTATCCACGAACAAATTCAATACCTTGAATTTATATCTAGCGATCTTGAGAGAGCTAAAAAATTCTATTCAGCAAGTTTTGATTGGAACTTTACAGATTACGGCCCTGAGTATACAGCCTTTGATGGTAAATATGTGGATGGAGGATTTACAGTCGGTACACCGGTAAACGGTAGTATTTTGGTTGTCCTTTATTCGAATGATTTGCTATCCACACGTGATAAAGTCGTCCGTGCGGGTGGCACTATCGTTAAAGATATCTTTAGCTTTCCTGGTGGTAAACGATTTCAATTCAAAGACCTCGATGGTTATGAATTGGCCGTATGGGCAACAGAATAATCCCTATCATATATAGAATAGGCCCCATCGAAGCGAACATTGGGTAAAAACAGAAAAGAGCTTAATTTATCATTAAGCTCTTTTCTGTTTTTGGTAATTTTTATTTTTGTTCTTATTGAAACGTCTTCGATTTTGTGGATTGCTGCTTTTCTTAGCCGGATTATATTCAGGCCCAGCTTCAAAGCCTTCCGGTAAAGCGATTTGTTCTACGGGATAACCGATCAGGTTTTCGATCTGGGAAAAGCGCTGCTGATCTTTATCATTCACAAAAGTAATCGCTGTACCCGTTGTCGCTGCACGTGCAGTACGTCCGATACGGTGTACATAATCTTCGGGATCTGGTGGGACATCGTAGTTTACAACCAGACTGATACCTACGATATCGATACCACGCGAGATAACATCTGTTCCCACAAGTACCCGCACCTGACGTGATCTAAATCTACTCATGATATCCTCACGTTTAGCCTGCTCAAGATCTGAGTGAAAGCCCTCGGCATCTATACCCTGCTTTTGAAGTTCTTGCGCCAGTAATTTAACTGTAGTTTTTTGCGAAGCAAAGATGATCACAGAAACATAATTAACGTCTTGTAAGATGATCTTCAAAAGATCCATTTTTTGCTTATCATATACCAGATATGCGCGCTGGTCTATACCTTCTGAAGGTTTTGAAATGGCGATATTGACCTCAACAGGTTGATAAAGGATTTTTCTCGCAAAATTTCTGATCTTGAGGGGCATAGTTGCTGAAAAAAGCAACATTTGCTTTTTCTTAGGTAAGTAACTGACGATACGCAATATATCATCTTGAAAGCCCATATCCAACATGCTATCTGCTTCATCCAGTACGAAATGCGTCAGATGAGTTAAATCGACTTTCATCGACGTAAGATGGCTGATCAATCGACCGGGGGTAGCAACAATAATATTAACCCCTTCCCGAATAGCTCGTTTCTGTTGTTCGTAGCCCATTCCATCTCCACCTCCATATATGGAGATAGATGTCGCCCCTGTATAATAAGACATGCCCATGATCTGTTGATCTATTTGCAGTGCCAATTCCCTTGTCGGAACCAGGATAATCGCGCGAATAGACTCCTTTGCATCTCTCGCAACAGCATCTAAAATTGGCAACATATATGCGGCCGTTTTACCGGTACCTGTTTGCGCACAGGCAATCATATCACTACCCTTCTTAATGACGGGGATTGTCTGTTCCTGAATAGGCGTAGCCTCTTCAAACATCATGCTTTCTAAGCCCTCTTCCAATTCCGGAACAAAACCAAATTCAGTAAATCTCAAATTTTATTATTTTATTAAATATGCGCTAAGTTACTAAAACTAATCTATATATGATGTCAGCATTTGTTACGCTAGGAGTTACATAGAAAATATGTCCTCAGAACTCCCCTACCGAATCTTCGTTATTTTAACCTAAGTTACTTTTGGAATTATCAGCCAATCTCAACAATGTGTATCCTAATATACCTGCACAAAGAGAAGCAATGAGCACCGCAAATTTAGCTTCCTCAATCAAAAAGGCATCATCAAAGGACAATATAGATATGAAGATAGACATGGTAAAACCAATACCTCCCAATAAACCAACGCCGAATATCTGCGGCCAACTTGCACCTTCTGGAAGTTGCGCTATTTTCATTTTTTTAGCAATAAAACAAATCACAAATATACCAATTGATTTTCCTGCAATCAATCCCGCAATAATACCCAGCCCCAATTTGGATGTTAAACCGCCAACCATTTCAGCATGAATTGGAATTAATGTATTTGCGAAAGCAAACAAAGGAATGATTATAAAATTTACAGGCTTGGTCAGCAGATGCTCCAGTTTTTCCAGCGGAGATTCTTTTTCATCTGGCGTTGTAGGTAGCGTCATGGCAACCAAAACTCCGGCTATAGTTGCATGAATGCCCGAATGGTGGATAAAATACCAAATGAATACTCCGGGAATAAGATAGGCCCATAGGGCTTTTACACCAAGTTTATTTAGAATGATCAGAAAAGCAAATATCCCTAGCGCAATAAATAGATAGGTCGCATGAATTCCACTGCTATAAAACAAAGCAATGACTAAGATCGCAAGCAAATCATCTACAATAGCCAAAGCTGCTAAAAAGATCTTGAGGCTTGCCGGAACTTTATTTCCCAAAAGTGTGATAACAGCAAGCGCAAATGCGATATCCGTAGCCATTGGGATCCCCCATCCGTGTGCGGTATCGGCGGCATCTTTATTGATCACAAAATAGATTGCCGCTGGCAGGAGAGCTCCCCCTACTGCTGCCAGAATAGGAAGAACAGCTTTACTTGCTGAAGATAATTCTCCCTCAACGATTTCTCTTTTGATTTCCAATCCGACTAATAGGAAGAAAATAGCCATCAGCCCATCATTGATCCATAGCAGCCATGAATATTTTAAATGGATATTATCCGTTTCAAGTCCCACCTCCCGAAGAAGAAAGTCCATTACCGATCCATATAGCGATGTATTTGCTACAATGAGTGCCAAGATAACACAGGAAAACAGAATAATCCCACCAGCAAAGCTCGATTTCAAAAATTCTCGGAATACAGTTAAATTAATAAGTTTTGACATGACGATAATATCTTTAAACACTTAAAAGGTTCACAATATACAACTTTACGTCCATTAATCCGCCTTTGGAGCGGCATTACCTGAATCTACTCCATTAGCAGGCTAAAAAAATCTTCTTTTTCACCGCACCGCTCTAAATCCAATATTTTAACAACAACTTTGCCAATTATAGGAGTAATTTGACTTTAAAACCCCTTTTCAAAACATGTATATTTCGCAAAATCAACAGCTTACATTACAATGTATATAAAACCACATTTAAATATTGTCATTTTTGTAAAATTAATTTGTGTTTATTGCAAAAAATAGTTAGCTTGCTAATATAGTTAATAAACCGTTTATTATGTGCAAGAAGTGGATTTTCATGGTGCTTCTTTTCGTAGCAAATTTTACATATGCGCAGACGACAGAGGATACAACCCAACATCAACAACAATCAGGCTCCCATTACATCATTTTAGGGATCATAGCAATTATTGTCATCGTTTTTATATTATACAGGAGGCAAAAGAGGAAATTTAATGAATAAGGGAGATCAATTGATCTCCCTTATTGTTTTTCCCTGAATTTCTATCGAAATAAACTTATCCCCATTTTTGCCCACATCATTCTTAGTGTTTAATCGGTTCATTTGTCTGTGCCAAACGTTGCGATCCTGTATTCGCTGGACAAGCAATATCATCTTTCGCATCATAAACCAACTTTTTACCTTTCAATTTCGTGATCAATTCCTCCGGTACATACACCTGTACTTTGGTTACAGAGTAACCGCTTGGAAAATAGCGTACGTAATAGCCATCGGGATGAAGTGTCCAGATTCCACTGGGAACATCCGTACGAGGTTCGGCCATACCCGCCATTATTGCGTACTTTTCAAACTCAGCATAAGAATAGTTGCCCGAAGAAACCAATTGTCTGATATTATTTTCTGCTTCAAATATCGCTTGCACAGCTGGGGGCATCTGGTCTTTAGCCTTTTGCACCACATCAAACGGCAATATGC
>Ga0065704_10071743_pt1 | contig 10042 bp, 15 predicted proteins | sample SwiRhicommuniRL2_FD_59091 | JGI IMG/M metagenome (GOLD analysis project Ga0065704, IMG submission 59091) | Switchgrass rhizosphere bacterial communities from Rose Lake, Michigan, USA - RL2 v2 (version 2) | ecosystem: Host-associated > Plants > Roots > Rhizosphere > Soil | place: East Lansing, MI | reverse complement strand
CGCCTCGCGTCTCCGCCGCAAGGGTTCCGTTCTCGCCGCCTTCGTCTGCCAGCACTACGCCACGATGCAGACACCCGACGATGCGGAACAATGGGCTGCACTCGGCGACATCGCGCACATCGTCGGCCGCCGCGACGCTGCGAGAGAGGCGTACGAGCGGTACCTGGAACTGTCGCCGGGCGATGCCGAAGTCGAACTCATCCTCGTGTCGCTGCGTGACGCTCCACCGCCGCCACGCGCGCCGGACGAATGCATCGTGCAGCTGTATGCGCGATTTGCCGAATTCTACGAGCGCAACATGCGCACGGATCTCGAGTACTGCGGGCCCGAATTGCTCGAGTCCGCGCTCGACCGGACATTCGGTTCCACTGGCGCGGCGCTCGACGTGCTGGAGCTGGGCTGCGGCACCGGCCTGGTGGGGAAGCCGCTGCGGTCGCGTGCGCGGCGACTAGTCGGTATCGACCTGTCGCCCGACATGGTGGAGCGCGCGAAGGCGACGCCTTGGTACGACGTGTTGGAGGTTGCTGAAATCACCGAATGGCTTACCAGGACGAGCGACCGTGAGTTCGACCTGATTGCCGCGTGCGACACCTTCATCTACTTCGGCGATCTCCGCCAGGTCCTGGTGCCTGCGGCGGCGCGACTGAGCGCCGTGACCCAAACCCCGAAAACCGCGACACAGGAAAGGTGAAAACGAAGCGATCTGTGATTTCCTAAGCAGGTCGGCGACGCCGGCCAAGGAGACGCAGACGATGCCCCGCAAAGGCCGCAGCAACGAAGAAATCATCCACGCCCTGCACCAGGTCGAGGGCGGCGAGAAAGTCACCGAGGTCTGTCGTCGGCTCGGGGTCAGCGAGCAGACGTTCTACCGCTGGAAGAAGCAGTTCACGGGCCTGGGGCTCCAGGAGTTGCGGGAGCTCCGGTTGCTGCGCCACGAAAACAGCAAGTTGAAACAGGTCGTGGCCGACCTCACGCTCGACCGGCACATCCTCCAGGAGATCGTACGAAAAAAGCTCTGAAGCCTCGCGCACGCTGCACGCTAGCGGAGTGGGCGCAGACGGCGTACCGTCTGAGCCAACGCCGGGCGGCGAGGCTGATTCCCGTGCGGCTGGAGACCTTGCGCTATGAAAGCACGCGCGATCGTCAGGAGGCGCTGCGACAGCGGCTGCGGGAGCTCGCCGCGGTACGCGTCCGCTTCGGCTATCGACGGTTGACCGTGTTATTGAAGCGCGAAGGCTGGCCCGTGAATGCGAAACGGATCTATCGGTTGTATGACGATGAAGGGCTCACCGTGCGGACGAAGCCGCGGAAACGGCTCGCCAGTCGTCCGCGCGTGCCGATGCCAGCGGCGACGCGTCCCAATGAGCGCTGGAGTATGGATTTCGTGAGCGCGCGGCTGGCCGATGGGCGCTGGTTTCGGACGTTGACCGTGCTCGATCTCTATACTCGCGAATCGCTCGCGCTGATCGCCGATCGCTCGCTGACGGGCGTAAAGGTCGCCGCGACACTCAATCGTGTGCTGCAGCGTCGAGCGGCACCGCAGGCAATCACGGTCGACAACGGCGGCGAGTTTGTCAGCCGGGCGATGGATGCGTGGGCCTACGCGCATGACGTTCGCCTCGACTTCATTCGACCGGGCAAGCCTGTGGAGAACGCCTTCATCGAAAGTTTCAATGGCAAGCTGCGTGACGAATGCTTGAATAGCCACGTCTTTACGTCCGTCGCCGAAGCGCAGGTGGTCTTGGATGCGTGGCGTGAGGACTACAATCTCGTCCGCCCGCACAGCAGCCTGCACGACCGAACGCCCGCTGCGGTGGGCGCAATGTGGGTCGACTCACGTGAGCCACGTGAGTCGACTGCAACCAATGAAGATCGGCTCGAACTCGAGATCGCAGGTCGCTTCGTGACTATTTCGCCGTCGTAGTTTTGCGGGGCGGGTCAAAAGAACGGAGGGCCTCATTCTATGCGTGGCGAATTATTGGGGGCAGGTCACCAGCGCTTCCTGATGAATACCGTCATCGAAGAAGCCGCCGCGCCCATCACAGTCATCCTTAACTGGAAGGCGAAGCCGTAGGAACCCAGGTTACTCATAACGGGTTGTCGTCGTCGTTGACTTTCGAGGAGCTGAGGCATCTCGTGCCGACGAAATAGGCGCGGCCGTGAACCACCGGGGCAACGCCAATTCGCGACGATTGGTAGCGAGTAGTCGCCCAGTGTTTACCAATCCGCTCGAAGGCACAAACCCGACGAGTGCCGATTGAGGGTTTTGTTACAGACTCAAGAGGCGTTGCCTATATTGAATCGCCGTCGCATTCCACGTCGAAACAGTTTGTGAGGAAGGAAAGCTCTCAGCCGAGGAACCCAGATTGAGTCGTTACCGACGCGATGTCGCAGGCGAGGTGACTTCGTTCCGGCGATTCTAACGATCATCTCGGCGACCTTGTGTGGATCATCCCCCTGCTCAATCGCGACGGCCAGCGTCGTCTCGAGTGCCTCTCGCAAGGTCGCGTAGTCATCACTCCTAATTGCTCCACGCTGCATCTCACGATGCAAGTGCGTTTTAAAGAACCCTGGCTCTATGAGGGAAACGACAATATTGAACTGCTCGACCTCCATACTAAGAGCCTCGGTGTACCCCTCCAAGGCGAACTTGCTTGCTGAGTAGAATGCTTGACCAGGTATGCCGACCAATCCCGCCAGGGAACTCATGTTGATGACGTGGCCGTGACGTTGGCGTCTCATGATCGGCAGCACCGCATCGGTGACGCGCACCGCACCCCAGAAGTTCGTTTCGAGAATATCCTTAGCCTGTTCCAAACTCGTTTCCTCAACTACGCTGGCATGTATTTGTCCCGCGTTGTTGACGAGAACGTCTATTCGGTCGACTTGCGCCATCACCTGCTCGACGCACGACCGCACGGAGTCGTCCGATCTGACGTCTAGCCGCAGCATGCCGATTCCGTTGGAAGGCGTCGAATGCTCCCTCCGGCTCGTCCCGAAGACTCGATAGCCCCTGTCGGCGAGGGAGGACGCCGTCAATTGGCCGAATCCCGAGGATGCCCCGGTGACGAGCGCAATCTTCGGGGACGACATGGCTTGCTCTCGCTTTCCGCGTTGGTTGAGTGCCGCCTAACGTGCCCGCTGGAGCCGCGCGGCTCGGCGACACCTTACCACAGCGAAAAAGCCGCGTCGGCTCCAGCGCGATGTTGGGCGGCCCGTCAATATGACTGTCGCCTTCTTAGGATGAGACGTCCCTTGCGTCACACCGCACATCAGTCTTCACCGAGCTGGCGATGAAGCACTCCTCGTGCGCCTCGTGGTGTATCGCTTTGTGCTGGTCCGCTGACGGCCGCTTCCCTGTAAACACCAGCTTGGACACAACGTGACCTGAGTCATGGCCAACTTTCCATCGGGATTGTTGGCCAACACGCCGGTTGCCTCGTCCTGATAACTTTCGACTACAAAGCCCTGCTTTGCTGCGATAGAGAGAAACCAAAGCATGTGGCAACTGGCCAATGCCGCTACAAATGCTTCTTCGGGGTCGACCGCCTCTTCAACTGAGAGTGGGAGTGGGACGACATGAGGGGACGCCGGGCCCGAATCTCAATCCCTCCGTCGAAGTTCCAGCGAGAAACACTTGTTTTTCGCACAGACCGAATCGCCGCAGTCGGATCCACGCAGTCAATCAGAGCTGAGGAACCCGGCACGCCGACGCAGTAGCCCAGATCGCGCGAACGCGTCAACGGCGTTCCCGGTCGATGATGGACCGAAGGCGGTCGGGCTCGATGGGTTTGGAGGGGATCTCCGCATCGCCGATGCGCTGTGCCTCGACGACAAGGGGATGAGTGCTTGCGTGGCCCGTCAGAAAGACGATCCGTCCCGTGTACCCCTTGTTGCGAAGCCACGCATAGGCGTCGATACCTGACCGTCGGTTGGGACCGAGGTTGATGTCGAGAATCGCCACGCCGCTACGCTAACGCCTCGTCTCCGACAGCCACCAACTCTTCGTAGCTGCCGACCCCTAGGCATCGACGCTTGAGAATAACCGTGACCAGTTCCACGACGAGCTCGCGCAGGTCGTCGTTGTCCTCCACGTATACAGCGAACTCGGTGGTCCTCACCGAAGGGACTCGTTGCACAGGTCGTTGCGGAATCGTCGGAGTCGCGATGACGGAGGACGACGCGTGTGCGGGGTGGTCCGTCGGTGCGGCGGCCCAGATGTTGTTCTCGACCGGATGCAACGAGAGCCTCCATGCTGGGGAATCGCAACTTATTGGCCATTACCAAGACCAGGTGTGTGTCCGCATGTGTTGCACGAATTCTTGACGGACGAACCCGAAATTACGGCGTAGGTACGTAGAATGTGATCAGCGAGGAGCATGTCGCGACGACGGAACGGCGGAGCTGTTGGGGCCGCTGTCATCCCTCCTCCTACTCCTCCGGCGTGCAGTCGCTGCCGGAGCACAAAGGTGGAAGTGCTGATGATCACGGCGTCTGCGACCCTCTGGTGGTGTGCTGCGTGCGGTTACGTGTGGGGAACCCCCCAACCGCATCGCGAATGAGTGTGCGGAAGAACCCGTTCCGCTCACGAAATGTTGTGATCAACTGCGGAAAAACAGACGTTGTGTTAGTTGTGAGCGAGGTTTACCTTCGTATCGCGCAAAAGCGTTGACCCGCACAGAACAACTCGCATATCTCCGCGCCGAATACGCGTGCCTCCTCGATCAGCTCCGCACATTGCGCAGCGAATTCGAGGTGCTGCGACGCGCCCACGCCCCCCGGCGAGCATGGGTGGCGTACCGTCAGCGGATGGAGGCGTATAAGAATCTGCTCGCGAACCACTGCATCGCACTCGAATGGACGCGCTATCCACCGTGCGGGCGCACGAACGTTCCTTCGCCGCTTTGTGATACACGGGTCGCGGTGGAATGGCTGTTGTGCCCGCCGGGTGGACTGGATTCCGCCGACCGCTTCACCCCAGTAGTCCTAAATTCAGTCGACGCTCGAACCACGTCCAAAGGCAAGGCACCTCGCATCGTTTATCAGCAGGGTGATCACGTCTGCACCATGTTTAGCTCGCCTGAGGAACAGATCGCCGCGGCGATCGAATACATCAACGGAGGCCTTGAACGAGGCGAACGGTGTCTCTATGTCTGCGGCGAACAAACGCCGGATGAATTCCGCGTGGAACTGCGCCGGGCTGGCATTGAAGTCGAGAGGGAAGAGAAACGCGGCGCCTTGATTCTCATTACCAAGCGTGAAGGTCACCTCAAAGGCGGCAGCTTCGGCGCGGCGAAGATGATCGAGATGCTACGCGGAGCGGTAAAGGATGCGCTCGACGCTGGTTTTGCTGGTTTGTGCGCGGCTGGTGACATGAACTGGCTTCTCGACGACGCCCCAGGATCCCACGAGATTCTCGCGTATGAGGCGTTACTCAATCACTTTTTCGGTGACCCCACGAATAAAGCGCTCGGGCTGTGTCAGTACAACCGCAACACCCTACCGGCAAAGATCCTCGACACGTGCATGGCCACCCACAAGCACATTCGCATAACGGACCCGATGATCGTAGAGAATCCGTTCTATGATTGCCCGAGCTCGCGATGTCGCACGGCCGTGATGGGGCCGATGTGACACTGAAACTTACGCAGATCGATTCGCTGGGATGAAGCGCAGCCACCTCGAATTCTTCGAGAAAACGGCGCACAACTTCGAAACCTTTCCGTCCCGCGACGCGCCGAGTCGATCGCGCGCTTCGTAGTGTTCAGGCGACACACCGCACAATTTCCTTAGAAAACCGGAAGGTCCTGGATCCCCGCGTTCCGTCCGGGGACGCTAGCCGCTCAAGCCGCTTCTCCCCGGAAAATGTGCTCCCACCCTTGTTCGGAACCGTTCAGGGATTCGAGCCCGTGTGCTCCATAACACTTCTTTTCAAAAGGCTGTGGCGGTTCGAGGCTGCTGCGAATAGGGCGCGTACCGATGTCGAGAAGCCCGTGGGCATCGACATCGGCTAGTTGGCCGCGCGCCTCGACGTCAAAGCCTAACTTTTCAATCTGCATCCGCGAGTGCATGTTCCACTCGCGCGCACAATTCTTTCAACTATGTCAGATCCCGGCGTACCCGATTGGCGGTTACGTCGTCGAGCGTGTTGGGTTTCGCGTCTGTGCCGGATTGAACACGCGGGGGGCGTGATGCGGTAGTAGGCTGCCGTTATGGCAACCTCCATTCCGACTACTGGCGACGTCATCGTATACAAGAGCGATGACGTCTCGACCCCATCTATGTATAGCGTGAGCATCTACGAAGGCCGCCCGCAGTGCCTCACAAAGACGTCCAAGCAGGCTTGCGATCTCGCCCGCTCATTCGCGCGGAAGACCCGCGTGGATCTCTGGACCAACAATGACGGGCAGTTCTCCTGCGTGTCGCGGTTTCGTTGAACTGCTGACTGCCGCCCACAGCCTACTGAGGGGTAGAACGAAATGAATCGACCTCGCCGATATCGCACCCGCCAGCGTATCCTCAGCACGTTCATCGCTTTCGTCGCCTTGTCACTCGTCGCCCAAGCCGTTGACAAAAATAAGGGCTATCTACGTCGGCGGAACGTTCAGCGGCATTCAGGAGAAGACTGAGGGACGGTTGAATACGACATCTAACGAGGCCCTCGGCTTCGAGGCAGGCAAAGATGGCGCAGTCACGATTCCGTACGCAGCTATTTCGGAGCTTGAGTATGGGCAGAAGGCTGGTCGTCGGGTCGCCGTGGGTATTCTCGTTAGTCCGTTTGAAACGGAATCACTATCTAACGATCACGTACATGGATGTCAATGGAAAGGAACAGGCAGGGGTCTTCGAACTCGGAAAGGATATTGTCCGAACCACGCTCAAGATCCTCGAAGTCCGCACAGGCAAAGAAGTCGAGTTTCAGGACGCCGAAGCCTGTAAGCAGTACAAGACTCCGAAGGAATGTGATTCGGCAACGTAAATTGAAGATCGAGCAATGCACGGTGTCGGAAGGGGTCGCGTGCTGGAAGCTGCCACCGACGATTGTGTTCTTTGGGGATTCCGCCGTCAGAACGGAGGATGCGAACGTCGCAACCCCAAACGCCGGCGCAGCAGAGCCGAACTTCATTCAGGAGTCGCAGAGTTAAGGCAATAATAAATACACACCACCCAAACGGTTTCGTCCGATGACGATGTTTGCGGTTTTCGACCCGCTCGACCCAGCACCGAACTACGAATCCATCGATGCGTTCTTGGCCGACTGGGACCGACGGCAGCGCACGGGGGCCGCCGGAGGCAGCTCGTACGTGTACGCATTCCGCGATGCTGCTGGCTCGGCGTTCTACATTGGCAAGGGGCAAGGAAACCGCGCCTACGAAGTTGACACCCATCGGCATGGACGACTCGGGTATTACATCGCCAAGTTCTTGGGTGGGACCTATACGGTGGACATTCTCAGGAACGGCCTATCGCCCGATGACGCGGAGTTCCTTGAAGCCCAGCTGATCGAGATCTTCGGCGGACAGCTCGTGAACTGGGCCGGCAACCTCGGTACGACGCTGACAGCGGACGCAGTCGCGCAGATGCGTGAGAGCGCAGGAGGAATGCGGGCGCGCGCGCGTGCAGCGGCCGGCGAAGACCGGCTGGAAGAGGCCGTCTCCATCTGTCAGGAAGCTCTGGTCTACCTGTCCAACTGGGAATGGAGCGAGCACGAAACGGAAGTTCGCGAACTAGAGCGCCTGGCCGCTACCTCGCTCGCGGCCCGAGTTGACCTTCAGAAGGCGCGGAGCGATTACGCGCCGCAGGCTCCTGTGCTCGCGTGCGAGGTACTCAGCGACTTGACACGCTACCTCTGCGCGCTAGGGCGCGCTGAGCGAGCACGGCGTGAAGTAGAAGCATTCACGGAGCGATACCCGCACGGGTCATTCCGCGACTACGAGTTCTACGACGACCGCTATGGTCGAAGCGTCCGGGTTGCCGTGACAAAGCGCGAACAAGCGACCTTGCGGCGAATCGAACGAGCAGTCGGGCCGCAGTGATTGGCACCAGCTGTAAGGTTGTACCGTGGTCGATTGATGCGGCCATAGCAAACAGCTGAATGGTGCGAGCGGTATCGTGCTGGCGTCGGCAATCTTCCGGAGCAAGTTTCGAAAGTCCCATAGCTCGACGCGGTGCTTTTCGGCGACGGCTCGCGCCTCCGTCGTCGCACCCCACGTGACGATGATCCGTTCGCCGATCTGTGCGACCTGAACCGGGTCGGGTCCGGACTCCGGAACGGGCGAGCCCGGTGACCTGCTGGGCGCATCGGACTGACCGAACGAGGTCGTGTTCAGGTCGGCAACCGGGCCGTCCTGGTGACCTGCTACAAGGTCCGGGTCGGACTTCGCGCAGGTCCCGTCGACCTACGTCGAACGCAAGATGCCGCCGAAGGACGCGCGCAACTCGCGGCGTACATCTATCTGGCACTCGACGGCGGCGCGAGGAAAAGCGAACTCGACGGCCTGCTCTGGAGTGACCTTGACTTCGACACCGGTACGTTGACCATCGCGCGGCGCAACTGGACTCGGCGAAGCTGATCGACGGTGCCGTCAGCTTCGGACCCACGAAGACGAAGGTTCGACGGACCGTGGCGCTCAGCGCCGAGACGCTCGCCACGCTCCGCACGCACAGGAAAGCGCAGCTTGAATTGAAGATGCGCAACCGAGCGACGTATGCGGATCATGGGTTGATCTTTGCGCGGGAGGACGTGGACAGAACGGCGACGGCGCGGCTGGGGGATCCACTCACCACGCTGAGCGAATCTCGGTTCCAGACGCTGGTCAAAGACGCGGGCGTCAAGCAGATCAAATTTCATGGCACGCGACACACGGTTGCGACGCTGTCATTGGCCGCTGGTGTGCCGCCGCATGTGGTCGCGGATCGCCTCGGGCACAGCACACAGGAATTGTTGAAAACGTATGCCCATTCCTTACCCGATATGCAACTGGACGCAGCCGCGCGGCTGGGGGCGCTGCTGCATGGCTAGTTGCTAACAGAACGCTAACCAGAGGCCGTGAAAGACCCCCAATACTCTCGGAACCATGCGGTCGGGGAGGTGCAAGAAACCCAATAAAACCGGACCAAACCAGACAACACTCAACCACCCGTACGACATTTCCTTTACCCAGATTTAACCGTCCCGAAACGGCCGCGAAATTCCCGTTCGATAGGTTTGCGGTCGTATGAACAAGATCTTGATGCGTCGCCTCGCACTCGCGCTGACCGCGGCAATCGTCGCGGCGTGCAGCGGCGGCAACACGCAGCCGGTTACCGCAAATAGTTCATCGGCCACTGGTCCGTCGCAGACCCTGCAGATCAACGGCGCGGGCGCCACGTTCCCCTATCCCATTTATTCGAAGTGGTTCAGCGAGTACAACACGCTGCATCCCAACATCCGTATCAATTACCAGTCGATTGGGTCAGGCGGGGGCATTCAGCAGGTCATCAACCAGACGGTGTTCTTTGGCGCCACGGACGGACCGATGACCGACGAGCAGTTGAAGACGGCGCCGGGGTCGATCCTCCACTTCCCCATGGTGCTCGGCGCGGTGGTGCCGGTCTACAACATCCCGGGCGTGGCGGAAGAATTGAAATTCACCGGACCCGTTCTCGCTGACATCTACCTGGGCAAGATCAAGAAGTGGAACGATCCGGCGATCGCGAAATTGAATCCCGGCGTGAAGCTCCCGGCGACGGACGTGACAGTCGTACACCGTTCCGATGGCTCCGGCACGACATACATCTTCGTGGATTATCTCTCCAAGGTCTCACCCGAGTTCAAGTCGCAGGTGGGCGTTGCCACGTCGGTGAAGTGGCCCGCGGGCGTTGGCGGGAAGGGCAACGAGGGCGTCTCCGGTCTCGTGACGCAGACACCGGGATCGATTGGGTACGTCGAGCTGATTTACGCGCTGCAGAACAAGATCAGCTTCGGATCCGTTCAGAATGCCGCCGGCGAATTCGTCAAGGCATCGGTGGATGCCGTGACGAAAGCCGCTGCAGCAGCGGC
>Ga0065704_10071740_pt1 | contig 10048 bp, 7 predicted proteins | sample SwiRhicommuniRL2_FD_59091 | JGI IMG/M metagenome (GOLD analysis project Ga0065704, IMG submission 59091) | Switchgrass rhizosphere bacterial communities from Rose Lake, Michigan, USA - RL2 v2 (version 2) | ecosystem: Host-associated > Plants > Roots > Rhizosphere > Soil | place: East Lansing, MI | reverse complement strand
TAAAGCCCAGAAGATCCACAGCCCCAGAATAATAATCAATGCAACAGCAGGAATGGTGAAAGAAAATAGCAATGCCAGCAGATAAATCGGAAATCCGTACAGATAATTGTTCTGTATTTTACGTATTGCCACATCGCTGATTCCCGGACGAAGAAGTTCTTTATTACGGCTTGCCAGAAACCAAAGCAGATTGTAGGCAAGATTAATCAATACAAAAGTTCCTGTATAAATAGCCACTACAACAGAAGACGCCTCACCATTAAAAAATCTTGCCAGCAGAGAGGTTGGATATGACACAGCAGAAACCAGAAAGAGAATCAATCCGTTGGAAAACATAATCCCTGAATTGCGGCTGTAAATCTGTTTGAAAATCTTATGATGATTGACCCACATGATAAAAATACTGAAGAACGAAAGGAAAAATGCCAGAAATGTTGGCCATTGGTTTTTAAGAAAGATGAGCAGATCATTGCCGCTTTTCACAGAATTTTCTTCCGGCATATGCAGATCCAGCACTAAAAGTGTAATGGCAATGGCAAAAACAGCATCACTGAAGCCTTCGATTCGTACGGTTTCTTTTTCCATAATTGATGTGATTTAATGTTAATGATTATACATAGGACAATGCTTCGCTTATTGAATAAGTGAGCTTCTTTGAATTACGTTTCGGCTAAAGCCTTTATTTTTTTGTTTAATGATGAGCGGGCTTTAGCCCGCTCCTGTTGAAATTACTGATCCTCAGGTTTTATTTATATCCTTTATCGATTCCCAGCTTCTTCATTTTAGAATATAAAGTTTGAGGCTGCATTTTCAGAAGTTCGGCTGCTCCTCCTAAACCTGAAACTTTCCCGCCACTGCTTTCCAGGGCATTCATGATGTGATCTCTTTCCATCTCCTCCATGGATTTTAATATCCCTGAAGATTCGTTTTGTTGCTCCAATATTTTAGGAAGATTAAAACTTTCAATTTCTGATGTTTTTGTTAAAAGAACAGTCCTTTCAATAAGATGTTCCAGCTCCCTGATATTTCCCGGCCAGGAATAACTGAGAAGCTGTTCGATTGCTTTTTCACTTATTGAGTTGATATTCCTTTTTGAAGCTGTCGTGTATTTTTTAAGGAAAAAATGGGCAAGCAGTTCAATATCTTCTTTTCGTTCTCTTAACGGAGGCAATTCTATCGGGAAAACATTCAGACGATAATATAAATCCAGCCTGAATCTTCCTTCTGCCACTTCTTTTTCTAGTGAACGGTTGGTGGCTGCAACAATCCTGACATTTACTTTTATGGTTTTATTTCCTCCAAGACGTTCGATTTCCTTTTCCTGTAGCACACGCAGTAATTTCACCTGTGAATCTAAAGGAAGTTCACCAATTTCGTCCAGAAATATCGTTCCTCCATTAGCCTGCTCGAACTTTCCGATTCTCATGGTATTAGCGCCGGTAAAGCTTCCCTTCTCATGTCCGAAAAGCTCAGATTCGATGAGAGAATGTGGCAATGCTGCACAATTAACAATGACAATCGGGTTTGAATTACGGTCTGAAAGATCATGTACAGCATGGGCAACTTTTTCTTTTCCCGTACCGCTCTCTCCTACCACAAGAACCGAAGTGTCTGTAGGGGCAACCACTTTTATTTTTTCCACCACATCCTGAAGCACTTTGCTTTTGCCAATAATGCCTTCAATTGTCTGTGTCCCCGAAACTTCCGGACTATCACCGGAACCTTTTTCAATATCAAAGCGATACTTCGCAATATCCAGCATTACAATCAGGTCGCGTTCACGGAAAGGTTTTACCATAAATCCGTAAGGCTGCGTTTCTTTCACTGCCTCCAGTATAGACTGATTGGTATTGGCAGAAATATAGAGAAAAGGCAAATTGATCCTGCGCAGTTCCCATGCAAGATCAATCCCGGTGAGGTTACCTTTCAGCATAATATCGATAAGCACCCAATCCGGCCTTTTTTCTTCAATAGATTTTCTTGCCTGTATTACAGAAGAAGCTATTCCCGTGACCTGATATCCTGCTTTTTTAAGCATAAGTTTAAGATCATTGGCCACGATGAATTCATCTTCTACAATTAAAATTTTTTCTTTCATTATTCTGTTACGATATCAATGTCTAAATCCTGACTGTCAATATCTGTATTTTTTGTAAAATTGATTATTATTTTTAGCCCGTTTTTGCTTTCAAGGCTAAAATTTCCGTCCAGCTGATCGGTAAGACCGCGCATGAGATTCATTCCGAGAGATTCCGTTTCATTGATATCAAAACTGTCAGGAAGTCCTATCCCGTTATCATAAATCATAAGTCTGTAATTGTCTTTTTCGGTCTTTTTAAAGGAAACCTGAACCTCGCCTTTTCTATTACCTGGAAATGCATATTTGATCGTATTGTTTACCGCCTCATTAAGAATAAGTCCCAGCGGAACAGCCTGGGCCACATCGAGAAATATCTTATCAACGTCCATCACAAAACTGATATTTTTTTCTGAAGAATAGCATTCCTTAATATAATTGATCAGCTCATAGATATACCAGGACATGTCGATGGTTGCCAGATTATCAGACTGGTAAAGTTTCTGATGAATCAGCGACATCGCGTGCATTCTGTGCTGACTATTCTGAATGGCCATTAACGCATCTTCATTATCGAGATATGCAGATTGGGTGTTCAGAAGGCTGATCACAATCTGCAAATTATTTTTTACTCTGTGATGAATTTCCTTCAGAAGCCATTCTTTTTCAATGAGAAGTTTTTTAAGTTGCTCGTTCTGCTCATCGATCTGCTGACGTTTCAGTTCCAGTGTTTTATTCGCCCGGTTTTTAAGCCTTGAGCGGTTGTAAAGAAGCGCCGCAAAAAGGATAAGTACGATGATGCTTGCAATAAATACGTATCTCAGGATATTATCTGTGCCGATACGCGCTTCCTGCAGCTTTCCTTTTTGGGTAAGCAATTGAATATTCTTGTCCTTCTGTTCGGTATCAAACTGAACCTGAAGGCTGTTAATCTGCCTGCTTTTTTCACCGTTAAAAGCAGAGTCCGAATGCTTTTTATACAATTGATAATGTTTAATGGCATCCAGATATTTACCCTGCGTGCTGTCTGCTTTAAACCAAAGCATAAAATTTTGTGCACGCACCATATCATTTCCCGTTTTGGCATTTATGGAATCTAATAATTTTACACTTTTATAAAATGCTTTATAATCTTCTTTATACAGACGATACATCGCAAAACTGAGCAATACAGTTGTCTGCCCTCCTCCTTCCTCCCCGTATTCGCCATAATATTCTATCAGTTTTTTATAATAAAAATCAGCATTCTTGAGTTGTTTCAGAGTAGTATAGGTGTGGAATAAAATATAATTTTCACGCATTTCAAACATTTTGTCATCAAGCGGATAAAGCTTTTTGTATTCTTTGATCATGGCAATACCTTCATCAAACTTTTTCTGCCGGATCAGCATTGTTGAGATATTTGAAGCGATTAACCTCACCGATGGTTTATCTTTATTTTTCTTTGCTACTATCAACCCTTTTTCCCAGTAATCCAAAGCCATCTGATTTTTTTTCAGGTAGTAATAAACAAGTCCTATCTGATTATCAATAGAAGCCAGCTCAGTAGAATAATCGCGTACTTCTTCCGCCGTTTTTTCTGCAAGATGTGCGTATTTCAGCGCTTCATTATAATTACTTTTTTGAGCTTCGGCCAAGGATAAAAGCTTATAGACCATCTGTACTTCTTTGTATTTAGCCGACTGATAGGCTGACAACGATTGCTTAAGCAAATTCACCGCATGATCCGGATCTTCAATAACACTATAAAGCTCAGCCAAATCTTTAAGAACAGCTGCTTTTTTTATTAATACACCGGATTTTCCGAAACATTCTATTGCTTTTTCCTTGAGCTTTACTTTGGTTTCAAAACTTCCGGAATCATTGGTGTACATATAAGAAAGTTCATTATAAGCATCTCCCGCCTGTTCCTGCATTTTATGAGTAAGAAAATAGTTCAGTGACTTTTTCATTTTAGAAATAGCAAGATCCCATTTCCCCCTGTCTTTATCAATTTTGGCATCCAAAAGCATTACTTTCCCCAGATTGAGTTGGTCACCTGTTTTTAAGCTTAGCTTTTGCGCTTCTTTATTGCAGATTGCCGCACTATCCAGATCTTTTTTTTCCTCTCCTGCTTTTGTTACATAATATTCTCCCAGCCTGAGATATAATTTAATCTTTTCCTTATCATTTTTTGAAGAATTAATCTGTTTTGATAAAAGATATGGATTCTCTTTTGTCTGGGCTTTCAAAGAGATATTTAAAAGAATCAATGTCAATGAAAAACAAAATATCATCAACGGATTTTTGCAGAAAAAATAACGATTGAACTTCATTTTTTAAAGATAATTCATTATCCTGTTTAATTGTAAATTTTAAGCTAAATTTTGCGGTGATAAAAATAGCAGATCAGCATTCCTATTCCTGGAGCAATAAGAGTAACCAATCCGAACTGCTTTCCGGCAAAGGCGCCCAGAAAGCATCCTGTAAGAAACCCAAAGATGGTTACCATCTGTTTTTTCAGGCTGGTTATAGCATCAGGATCTTTGAAGCCGTTTCTCAATAAATTCCCGAAATCCAGGGAAGCCTGCGTTACATTTCCTGTCATCATGGTGGTTGGGCCGTATGTTTCTTTAGCGTAGAGCTTTCCAAATGAATTCTGTAATCCCATGGCAAAAACTGCGGCCATGGCTACGGCATACATCATCCATTTTTCAAAAATTCCCAGATAGGTAAATACGGCCACAAAAATTCCGCTCAGCAGCAACAGCAAGCCTTCCCAAAACATAATGGAATAATGATTGGTAAATCTGTAGGCCATTCTTCCGCCCGTAATTACAGCCATAATAAATACGGGAAAAGACAGCAGCTTTACCCAGGCATTAAGCTCAGATCCTTTTATCAGTTGATAGGCAAATACAATAAAGTTGCCCGTTACGTGAGCAGAAAAAATAGCATCTGCAGATACGAAAGTCACCGTATCGCAATACCCGGCAATCATTGTGAGAAGTAAGGTGACAAAGCCTATATTCGTTTTTGCTTCCATATTTTTATTTTAAATGTGAGCGCAGCATCCAGGCCATTTTTTCATGGGTTTCCATTAAGCCTGTGATATAATCACTGGTTCCTGCGTCATGAAATTCAGAAGCAAAATTATCGATATTTTCCCTGAGGTGAATAAGAATGCTATCATGATCGGAAAGTAGTTCTTTGATGTAAGTCAGACTGTCATTAGCCTCCAGATGATGTTCCGAAAGGTGTGTTAATTCAAGATATTCTCTCAGAGTAGCCGGCGCATAATGTCCCAGTGTTCTGATTCTCTCTGCCATATCATCAATAATATTGTCCAACTGCTGATACTGAGCTTCAAAAAACAAATGCTTGTTGTAAAAATCGGCACCTTCCACATTCCAGTGGGCTTTTCTCGTTTTAGTGTACAGTACGAATTCGTCTGCCAATACTTTTACCAATACTTCAGCAACTTTTGCTAAATTTTCATTTTTAATTCCGATTGAAGTTTTCATTTTCTTAAAGTGTATTTAATAAGTAATAATCAAGTGAATATGTTCCTGCACCTAAAGCAAGAATTAATAATAAAGATAAGGTGTACATATAAGGAACATCCCGCACTTCCAAAGAGTCATTTCTGTGAACTACGAAATATCCGATAGCCGTTACACTAATGGTCGGGAGTACGGCGAGTCTTGTTCCTAAGCCGAGAATGATTAAAAAAGGGACTACCAGATCGGCAAAAGAAGCCACAAGAGCATTCAGTTTCGTTGGCAACCCAAGAGGATTAGGGATAACTTCTTTCTTTCCGTTTTCCAGTCTGAATTTCTTTAGTCCGTGTACGCTGAAGAGTTCATATCCCAGCAGTATTCTAAAGCCGAGCAACGCTGCATTGTTAAATGATGATCCTACATCCGAATGGAGAATCTGTTGTATAATTTCCATAATTTTTAATTTAAAAAGCAAAACACGAACATCCTAAAGCTCCCCAAAACGCATGATAATTATTAACCGGCAGATTACTCATTCTTACCTGATCATGATTGTGGGAATGGACATCACAACTTCCGGCACAACTGTGAATCTGGGAAGTAAGCGGTACTTTATGAGCAGACTTTGAATTCTTTTCAATTTCTTTTTGAGCGTATCCTCCTACTGGATAATAGCCATTATACAGATTCGTCGGCGACCATTCGGGAAGGATGGGGACAGATGGCGGCGCAAACGATGAAAATTCTCCTTTTGCATAAACAATGTTACCATCTACAACTGTCATTTCAGCTTCAATATTTTTGATATCTTCTTCCTCAACGGTGAAATAATCCTTATCAAGAACTGCCAGATCGGCAAACATTCCTACTTTGATGTCTCCTTTTTTATGATGCTCCTGAGAAAACCATGCGCTTCCTTTAGTATAAAGCTCTAATGCTGTTCTTCTGTCCAGTTTTGATTCCTGATACAGCTGAAGACCACCAACCGTTTTACCGGCCGTTAACCAATACATAGAAACCCAAGGATTATAGCTGCTTACTCTTGTAGCATCAGAACCAGCCCCTACTGGTACTTCCATGGCAAGCATTTTCTTTACCGGAGGTGTATTTTCTGCAGCTGTTGAGCCGTAACGGTCTGTAAAATATTCTCCCTGGTAAGCCATTCTGCTTTGTATGGCTATTCCACCACCAAGATTTTTCACTCTTTCAATATTTCTTTCGCTGATCGTTTCCGCGTGATCGAAAATCCATGGCAGACCATTGAACGGAATTTCCTGATTGATCTTTTCAAAAACATTTAAAAACCTCGTAATACTTTCATCATAAGTGGCATGAAGCCTGAAAGGCCAACGGTTTTCAACCAAAAGACGGACAACCTTTTCCAATTCTTCTTCCATATTTTCCGGAAGATCGGGTCTTGGCTGTAAAAAGTCTTCGAAATCTGCGGCAGAGAAAACCAACATCTCTCCAGCCCCGTTATGGCGATACATATCATCACCCTGATAGAGTTTTACCGTATCAATCCATTCACTGAAATCTTCAAATTCATGTTTTGGTTTTTGGGTAAATAAATTATAGGCAATTCTCACCGTCAGCTGTTTCTTTTGATTCAGTTCATTCACCACCTGATAATCATCCGGAAAATTCTGAAAACCTCCCCCCGCATCAATAACACTGGTTATTCCGAATCGGTTGAGCTCTTTCATAAAATGTCTCGTAGAATTCACCTGATGTTCGTAAGAAAGCTTGGGACCTTTAGCCAGTGTTGAATAAAGAATCATGGCATTGGGTGTTGCGATGATCAATCCTGTCGGCTCACCATTGGAATCGCGTTCGATCTGTCCTCCGGGAGGAGCAGGCGTATTTTTGGTGTAGCCTACTGCTTTCAAAGCGGCCCTGTTCATTAATGCTCTGTCATAAAGATGAAGAATAAAAACAGGAGTTTCGGGAGCAATCGCATTGATCTCTTCCAGCGTCGGCATTCTTCTTTCCGCAAATTGAAATTCTGACCAGCCACCAACGACACGTACCCATTGCGGAGACGGCGTACGGTCTACCTGTTCTTTCAGCATACGCAATGCATCGGCTAATGATGGAACACCGTCCCATCTCAGCTCAAGATTATAATTCAGTCCTCCACGAATTAGGTGAATATGCGAATCATTAATTCCCGGCACCACTCTTTTCTTTTTAAGGTCGATGATTCTGGTCGTTTCACTGGCAAACTGATCGGTCAATCCGTCATTTCCCACTGCGATAATTTTTCCATCTTTGATGGCAACTGCTGAAATATCCTGGGCTTCATTGCTAAAGCTGTGGATTTTTCCATTATGTAAAATAAGATCTGCTGTCATGGTTATTTGGCATTAAGTTGATCAATCGCCTCTTTAATCCCGCCACCGGCAACAGTGAAAAATGGAGGTCCAGCAAGTAAGATCAGCTTTTTCACCGTCATTTTCTCAGATACATGCTGAGTATTCAGGTAGGCTTGCGCACGGTAAGCATCAAATGCACCCAACACAACATTTCCGGCAACAAGCGCTGTAGGGGAATCGATACCGGCATCCTTAATGTCGCTGGCAAATGATACGGTCTGAACTTTCAGTCTTAATGCTTCTCTCATGGCTACGCTTCCAACTTTTTTCATCAATTCAGCATCGAAATTATTTCTGTCGCCAAGCCCGATGAGCAATAGTTTTTTAGAGCCCATGCTACCTTTTGGCGGATCCATCAGTAATGTTTCCAAAGCATAGCCTTTGAATTTCCCGGTTTTTCTTACTTCCGTGATGATTCCTTTTAATGCTTCATCTAAGTGTACCATTCCGTTCAGTTCTGCAGGAAGCGCCGGAGATTTAAAAATATCGCCTTCCGTATATTCAAAAACGCAGGCAATCTGGAGATCTGCCACTGCTGCAGAAGGACCGTTCACCAAACCTTCAATGGTAACTCCGTCTACTGTTCCCCATACTTTCTTTGTTCCGACGGCTGTTTTTACCTCTGCTGTTTGCTGAGCCGAAACATAATTTGTTATTGAACCTCCTACAAGAGCTGCGACCAGCAATATTTTTGAGATTCCGAAATATTTTGATATTAAATTTTGCATAATAAATAGTTTTAGTGATTAATTTTTTGATTAAAATTTAAAGCCTAAACGGATATTATAAAACACTCCGCTTTTAGCTTCGGGAATAATGTCTTCAATGAACCCTCCTTTCCTGAAATACTGGATACCGCTCACCAATGCAATGTACCGGCTAAAGCTGTAAGTGAAATTGGTTAAATATGCCGTTCCGATATATCTTTTGTCCGAACTGCTGCCCTGAAGATTGAGTGTTCCGCTTGGTCTGTAGACGCCATCCTGAAGTGAGTATCTCCAGTTGAACACAACATCAGCCTGCATTTTAAGTTTTGAAGAAAGATCCAGTGTAACGTAAGGATGAATGTCAATGAGATTTACCGGCCCGATTTGCGGACTGAACCCGAAGTACCCGCCTTTCGGATACAAAGGATTAAAAGTCTGAAGCGTGTTGTCATCTTTTGAACGGTCACCAGAGATATAATCATTGCGGAGATTAATGCTGGGTCTAAATTTTACATTTTCAAATAAATATCCGAGATCTATCGAGCCTGTCCATGCGCGGATCGCTTTATCTCCGAAAGTTCCGAACTGATAGGCCGCTTCAAGATTATAGATAAATCCACCGCCGTATTTCCAGAAACGTGCGCCGAACGTATGTCGTTTTTCGTGGGCAATTCCTGCTTCGAAAACCGAATTATCTCTGCGTATTCCCAGATAATACATATCCAGGTTGCCGGCTTTCTGAAAGATGATTTTAGAATACGCTCCCCAGAGGTTGAGCTGTTTCGATATTTTATTATCAAAAACTCCGGCTTTAATGCTGTCTGCCATCATCGCAAAAACATCCACAGAAAAATCCTTCTGGTAATACATCAGCTTAGCTCCGGTAAATGAAAGCCTTACATTCGGACCTTCCCTTACGGATATTAATCGTCCGGAACCATAATCCAGCTCCTGTCTTCCTACACGGAAAACGAGATTTTTATCCTGATCTTTAAAAGCTTTAACATCAACAAAGAGATTCTGAATACTCAGCTCATCTTCGTCGATTCCGCGGGGACCATTTTTCCTTCCATTCTGCAAGGCACTACGGATTTGTGAAAATATTCTGACACGCTCTCCCAAATGAAAATCTGCATGCAGATCATACCGTTGAAGGAAAAAGTTATTGTGTCCGATATTTAGTCTGCCCCAGTCTTCATTGTTGAAATCCACATATTCATATCTCGCTTCTCCTCCGAAAGATAAATAGACATTTTTCTCATTATTAAGCGGAAGGAATTTCACTTTATTATAAAAAGTATCTGAAGAATCTTTGAGATATTCATAGTTTTCATCGTAGCGCAGCAGCTTAAAAGCCTGAGCAGACAGCTTTCCCGAAAACAGGATGATCATTAAAATTCCGGAGAGGCA
>Ga0065704_10001025_pt1 | contig 10049 bp, 10 predicted proteins | sample SwiRhicommuniRL2_FD_59091 | JGI IMG/M metagenome (GOLD analysis project Ga0065704, IMG submission 59091) | Switchgrass rhizosphere bacterial communities from Rose Lake, Michigan, USA - RL2 v2 (version 2) | ecosystem: Host-associated > Plants > Roots > Rhizosphere > Soil | place: East Lansing, MI | reverse complement strand
GCGCCGCCAAAACCGATGGCGACGATCAGCAATGTGGAGACCAGCGGATTCGCCTTTTTGCCGAAGGCGCCACCGAACGTCAGGAAAAACGCAATGATGCAGGCCCAGATGATGACCCAGGGTCGGAAGAGGATCGTTCCCCAGGGGGCTTCAAAGCCATGATAGGCAATGCGGACCATTGGGACGATGTCGGAGAAAAAGGCGGGAGCGAAGACAAGGACGGCACTGGTATAAGCCAGCGCGAGCAATGCCAATGCAATGGTTTCCGGACGAAGCGCACGCCAATGGGGGCGACATACAAGGAACAGCCAGAGCTCCAGCATGATCGGAACGGCTACAAAATAATGNTTTAGCGCAAAGCCNTAGGCTCCTGCGGTGCCAATCAGCAGTGCGAACGGNGCTGGAACAACATCTCCTTTCGACCGGCGTGCAATCAAAGCGGCATAACTAATCGCACATAGGAGCGCCAGATGCTCACGCTGTCCGAAATCATAAAGCGGCGTGAAGATGGTCAGCCAGAAAGAAAGCAGCATTATCGTGAGGCGCGCCACAGGCGAGGCGACGCCCGATGAGCGCCCGATCCATATAGACGACAGGGCGGCAAGGCTTATGACGATTAACACCAGCAAACGGTGCGCTGGCATATGCAGCCAGGTCGCAACCTGATGGAGAGGCACCGCCGACCAGAACCAGAGGGGCGGATTGATTTCCCAAATATCGCGATAGAGCACCGCGCCGTTCATGAGCTGCCGCGCGATCCAGAACTGCCAAACGACATCGTGGGTCAGGGGAATGTCGTAGAGCGCCGTCATCGCGGCAAGCGTAGCTACGCCAAACAGTAGCTCCGGTAGGAAACGCATTGCGATCTTGTCGGTCCGGTCTCGGCTGCTTCGTGCGTTCGGATCAGGCCGATTCAACAAAACTCCCCCCATTGGATATCTCAGGCGCCTTCCAGGCTTGCGATACAGCCGTCCTTTTCAACCACGATTGTCAAGGCCCTGGCCCTGAGGCGCGATGCGGTCGACGCGTCGCAGGTCGCGAAGATCACGCCGGGGGGTGCTGAAGCGAGTGCGTTGAGGTCGCCAGTCTGCGTGATAACTCGTCCATTTTCGCGCGCGACCATCAGGTGGAAGCGCAACTCCGGCGCATAATTTGGATCGTCCGGGATCTTCCAGCCGGGTTCAACCGCCATAACCGGCGCGTGCTGGTTGGAAAGCGCATCCAGAAGGGCGCCGTACCGCGCGCGCGGATAATGTTCGCGGTCGAACAACACCGTCCGGTGGACCTCGACTGCCCGCACAACTCCAGCTGCAAGCAGCAATGAGGCCACGACCGTCGGAAGCCATAGGCTGTAGGGCGGTCGCATCCCGGATTTTACCTGGGCATGCAGGCGGACCTGGATGGCGTGAATGGCAAGAGCGGTTGCGATAGCAACGAACGGATAAGCAGAAAGATAATAGTGAGTGAGTTTTGTGCTGGTCATCGTGACGACAACAAGCTGGGCGAGGGCGATGCACAGGGTAAAGACAAGGGCGAGGCGCACCCGCCCCCGCGCAAGCGGGAGGATGAGGGGCGATAGCAATCCCGCCACGCCAAGGCTGAACAGTCCGGTGATGAACGTGGTTTCAATATAATACCAGGGCGGGCCGTCATGATCGTCCAGCGCCTCGTTGAAGCGGCCGCTGACATCGTTGTAGATCATGGCGTGCAGATAACCGGGATCCGCCCGCTCGCGTAGAACGAGGAATAGCAGAACCGGAGCAATGGCAAGAATTGCGCCAATTAGATAATGCACATTCTGGAGCACTCTGGGCCAGCGGCGTGTGATCGTGAGATACAGCAAAAGGCCGGCGCCTGGAATTCCACCTGCCATGCCCTTCGTCATCAGCGCACCTGCCCCCAGCGCGCCGGCGAGCAGCAGCCAGCGTAGCGGTGGACGCGACCGATGCACCGCGAAAAACAGCAGCATCATGTAACCGGTCGTGAAGAAGGTGAGCAGCGCGTCGTAATCAGCGGTTCGCGCGCCATGCTCGCCGAAAAAGGCGACGCTGGCGGCGAGGGCGATGCCGCCAAAGGCCGCGATCGCCGCCGAAGACGTGATCCGGTAGAGGAAAAACAGCACCAGCAAAACCGTCCCGAGTGAACTGGCGAGAGACGGCAGCCGAAGCGCGAACTCGTTGGTCCCGAACAACGACATGCTGCCTGTCATTAACCAGATGAGCAGCGGCGGTTTGGTGTTCCAGAGATCCTGATGATAGTCATAGGTTGTCACCAGCCCGATGCCGTTATGACGCATCTCCATGGCGTTGATGACTATTCGGCCTTCATCCCAGATGATGATCGGTATGGGTTTGCCGACAAGATACAATAATATTGCAAATGCCGCGATCACCGCCGCTAAAAGCCGCGCATTCCAGAACCGACTGTCCTTGATCCGGTTTGCGATCATTACTCGTGATCCCCATCTGCTTATTCAGCGGACGAGATAGATCGATAAAGTGAAGATCACGCTAACCACATGTCGAAATGATGTGCTTCCTTGTTGAGAAACATGACAGGACATTTCCGGTCTAGCACTCCACATTCAGGTACGAAGGCGCCGAACATGGATGGGACGTCCTTCCGCTTCGACGCTGATCTCGAAATGGTCGGTCTGTATGACATTGGTGACATAAGGTGGGATGAACGCGGTCATATTCGTGCCGCCGCGCCGCCTTACGCTGTCGAAGACAATACCTGATCGCCCGTCGGACCGAAGCTGTTCGCCAAATAGCTGGGCAGCGGCATAGCTGTCAGGGCGATAAAGATCGGGACGATCCCCCTGCAGGCCCCTAATGTCGCAATAATCCTCCCCTGCCAGCATGGCTGAATAGACCCGGTAAGTCCGGCTCATCCCCGGCACTTTGCGGGCCATGGCTTCACGGCGAAGATGGTGGCCGACCTCAGCCGCAGCCGTCTCCATCTCCTTTGATGCGTACCAAGCACCGAGTTCCGGCCCATTGAACCGCATGCCATCGGGCGCGCTGTGCAGGAACGCCGCCATGATGACGCTGCTGTTGGGGCGACCATAGGCCCAATGGGCCTGCGGCAGCCGGTTCAGCCGATCGGCGGCCAAACGGTCGTTCGTCCACCCGGCAAGTTCCATGACGGCCTGCGCGTCCGCTGCCGTCGCGACCGTATCGAAAAGGCCGATCGGCGGAAAGCGAGAGGGCATGAGCCGATAAGCCGGCTGCGGCGCAGCGACGAAGGCCAGGCTCACTGGAAGATGATCTCACTATCCTCATAAGGCGCAAAATCGGCTTCCCCGGAAGTTGGTGGCATATAAAGACCACCGCGCGCCGCATCGAGAAAACGGCGGACCGTCATCAGGCCATCCTGCGTGCCATTGGCGGCCAGCATGATCGGTGGCTTACCGCCAAATTGCCGCGCCTCATGCGGCTGACGCAACCACGCGACGCCATCGCGCTCCTCGGCGAAAAGCACGGCAAGAGCCTGATGGATGCCAAGAACGGCGGAAATGCGGGTCAGCACATCGACGTCCAGCGTGATCGAACCATGCTCCCGCGCCTGCTTACACCAGCTATGATAGGTAGAGCGTGACGGATAGCCCAGCATCAGCCGCCGCTGTTCCTCATTCAATCCCCAGAGATCGGCGATAGCAAGGAATGTGCGCAGCGCCGGTGCGCTCAGCCGACGGCGGTTCGTCGGCTCAAACCGTGGAAGGTCCAGAACCGGAGGAACAGGTCTTATGATCGCCGCATCGAATATCTCGGCCATTTTTCAATCTCCAAATATGAATATAGTCCATATCTGGACATAATCAATGGCGCTCAGCATGTTGAGGGGCCTGTGCACGGGTGGGCGTGGACAGGGGCGTTGATTGCTGATTCTATGGGCTTACCCGCAACGAGAGCGGCAGGTGGCGCGGCGTCCGATTGGACAGGAACGGTTTGGTTTTGCAGGGCGCGAGCGAGCGGCTTTCATCGCTCGACGCGCTGGTATCGCTGATCGATTGGAGCCAGGTCGCGATGCTGCTCGATCCGTTCTATCCGGCTGCGAAGGGCGAGCCGGCTTGGCCGCCCTTGGCAATGTTCAAGGCTCTGCTTCTGTTGATTTGGTACGACCTGTCCGATGTAAAGCTGGCCGAGGCGCTCGACGATCGAGCCTCCTTTCGCCGCTCCTGCGGATTTTCCGCGAATGAAGCGACGCGCGAGCGGACCGCCTTTGTCAGATTTTGGAGGCTGTTCGCCCTTCACGAGCTTGACCGGGCACTGTTTGGAAACGTGACCATGAAGCTCAATCAAAGGCGGTGACGGTCAAGACCGGAACATTGGTCGATGCCATTATTGCCTGCGCCACTGAGAACGATGATGACCCGCTGGGTAAAGTACAATGGAAAACGGGCTGTTCACGGCTTCAAGGCTCACGTTGGTGCCCGATGCCGATACGGCCTCGGTCGAGGAAGTCTCGGTCGCATCCGCCAATATCAGTGACGGTAAGGCGGGCTCTGAAGCCTCACTCGACAATCCCGGCGAGGTGTTTGTCGATAGCGCCTACCGCGGCAACCACTTCCGTGATGTCGTCCGTGCAAAAGGCGGCATTCCCCGGATCATCCTCACTGGCATGTGGGGCCGCGACGAACAGGAAATCCTGCGCAAGCTCCACGGATGGAACCAACCGTTCCATCGCGTGCTTGGCAGAATCGCGAAGATCTTCGGAACATGGAAGCGATGCTACGGCTTTCGCCGAATGCGATGGCGAGGTCTCGCCAAAAGCCGCCGTCCAAGTCCACCTAACAGCCATCGCCTACAACCTGAAACGCACAACGAATATTCTCGCCGTAGCGGTATGAAAAATTACCTCGCCCTTGCCAAGGCCGGCGACAGATGGACCAAGTGCCATAGAAGCAACGCATTTTTAAAGCTCCACGCCCACCCGCGCACACGTCTCATTACACTGGTTAATAAACTCGTCATTATTTTGGTTCATGGGTGATCGCTAGTAGATAGGGGTGAGGGGTGTCAATTTGATTGTCGCAGTGATGGAGCGCATAAAATGGCGCGCTGATACTATTAAACCGCAAGCTGCAATCTGCCCAGAATCGAAGATCATTTACTTGATCCTATTCGTGTGGTCCATGGCATGGATATCTTTCTTTGCGTTATCGGACTTCATTATCGGTCAAGCAGCCCTTTATTCATCGTTCGGGTCAATTTGCTTGTTTGCTGGCTGCGGTGCGCTTGCGCGACGTTATGGGCATAACAGGATCGCACTGTTCCTTGAGGCTTGTTCTGTTCCTGCCATCGCAGCGTCGCTCAGTGGAGGTACGATCGTCATGCTCGCCTCTATCAGCGGTCAATTCATCGATGCTCAATTGATCAGGATCGATGCGGCGATCGGCTTCGATTGGAGAGCCATCTTTCGCTTTTACGTGGCATATCCGTGGATCGTGCCGTTGTCCGAGGCGGTATATTCATCGTTTCTGCCGCAGTTTCTATTGCTACCCGTGGCCTTGTGCGTTTGGCGACCTGAACTGTTGTGGACCTACATCACTGCCTATGTTTTCGCGCTTCTCTTATCTGCGGCGATTTTTCCGTTTGCGGCGGCCGAAGGGCCATATATGTTTTATGGAATACAGCAGGGCACAGTGCCAGGCATAGGGGATGGTTGGCCCTGGCAATGGCATCAAGGAGAGTGGATTACCCAACTTCAAAAGGGTGAGATTCGCGACCTTTCGAGGATCTGGCCCGGTCTAATACAGTTTCCCAGCTTTCATTCAGCCGCCGCGGTGTTGTTCATTTGGGCAACTCATGGCATCCGCCTCTTGCGCTGGCCCGGGCTACTGCTCAATGTTGGCGTGATCCTCTCCACGTTCGTGAGCGGAGCACACTATCTTGCGGACGTTCTAGCCGGCAGCGCGATTGCCATCTTATCGATATCGGCTGCCCACAAAGTCACCAACAGAGAGAACGGTGAAACAGTTCGGTTGTTCGGCGAATTCCTGCGCGGTCGTCGGTCGGTTTAGCCATGCAATATTTCGACGTCCAGATATTCTGGAACTACCTCACATTTGAACTCCGTGCTGTGGGATCGGTGTCGCATTGGCTTTTCTTCAAAAGAGAAACCTACGGTCAATCATTATGGTCCCACCTGTACGGTCCCAGGGGCCCACTCCAATCTGGGGTGGATACGCACGAGCGCCCGATAGCAATGGCAAGGTGGGTTTTCCCGGTTCCGGTTCCTCCGACCAGCACGGCATTGCGCTGGTTGGCCAGGAAAGCGCCAGTGGCCAGATCACGAACCAGCCCCTCAATGATCGGTGTTTCTGCAAAGTCGAACGCCGTAATTTCCTTGGCCAGCGGCAGCTTGGCGATCGTCCTCTGATATTTGATCGAGCGCGCCTGCTTTTCGTCGATCTCGGCCTTCAGCTGATCACCGACCATGCGGCTTGCGCGATGTTGTAGCTTTACCGCATCGGCGATCACCTCACCATAGGCTTCCCTCACGTCATATCCGGCACTCTTCATGGCGCGCACGATATCGTCGGCGATGCTGTCACAGACGATGTTGCGAAACGGTCCTATGGGGCGGTTCCTGATGAATGTGATGATGGCGTCGGGTTGCTATCCCTGAACCGTCATACCTGTCGGTCGACGTGCCGAGTATATGGCCGCTCTGGAGCAGGCTAGCACGGAGGCGGACATCGGCCTTTTTGCCGACTTCCTTGGCGGACCGGTTGCCGAGCAAATGCAGCAAGGGGCATAGAATTCAGGACAGTGCGTCCGGAAAGTGGAGATGAATATGAGAGGTCGCGCTATCATTCCAGGGTGAGGCTGGCAGTCGCGAGTTTCGCCGTCCACACATCCATCCTCTCGCATTTCGGGAAATGGAGCGCTTTGTCCTTGTGCAGCCAGCTCTGGTAGGGCCCGACAAAGCCGATCCTGCAGAATATTAAGTCGCGTCACGATTTCGCGTGCCCAAACGATTTGTTCGAAGGTGACGTTTGACGCGGTTTCGATGACAGGTGCTACACCAGTATGGACGATAAGATTGCGGGCACGGAGCACTTCCTCGAAACAGATCGCGGGCTGGCGCCAAGTGACCGACGCCGTCCGTGCCGAAGGTGGGTGATCTTCGCCCTGCTGGTTGCGCTTTATGCCCGGTGCGCGGGCAATGCGATCGTCACCGGTTTTGACGGAGTCGAAATCCACGCCGCCAACGGCTATCTGATCAACCAGTTCATCTTCGCCCACGCCAACCAGCGCGACGACGATTATGGCGGATCGCTCGACAGCCGGCTGCGGTTCCTGCGCGAGATCGTCGCGGCGGTGTCGGATGTGATCGGCGCCGACCAGTTGGGGTGCGCTTCACCCCGCTGTTCGAAAGCACCGACCAGGACCGCGGCTATATCGGCTTAGTCGAAGCCGATCCGCAAGCCACTATATTGAGGCGATCGGGCTGCTTTCGACCGGCCTCGCGTATCTCGTCCCCTTGGGCCGGCCGTTTATCGCCAACCCAGACCTGCCGGCGCGAATCGCCAACGGCTGGCCCCTCCCCGCTATGCCCCTAGACGCTCTACGGCGGCGACGAAGAGGGCCTCACCGATTATCCGACCTATGCGGAAACTTCGGCGCGGCCGGTCGCGGCCTGACGGCCGCCCTCGGTCGCCGCACCGTCATCGAAAAGGAAATATGACACGACACGGAGAAGCGATCCTGATTAACGGCGGCAGCACCGGCATCGTCGCGGAGACCGCCCGCCTGGCGGAACGCGGCGCGCGGGTGGCGATTGCCGCCCGGCGCGAAGACAAGCTCCATGCGGTCGTCGCCGCGATCGTCGCGAATTTCTACACGCAGGCGACTCACGCCAGCTCGGTCGCCCGCGCCATCGCATTTCGATCGAGCAGCCGGCCGATGTCAACATCAACGCGATCGTGATCCGCCCGACCCGGCAGATCTTCTGAACGCCTGACTCGACCGTCCATCCCGTCGAACGCGTGGCCGCACGCCCGGGAGAACATGATGCCCGCAAATAGGTTGACTGGCAGCACGCTGATGCCGGAAAAGAGCCTGCTCGAACTCGGTGGCGGCGGCGATGCGCCTGAGTTGTAAAATCGATTATCGCCTTCCAAAAGTGACTACAGGATCGCTGCCTCATCAAAATTCGATTGCATTACATGATTGACCGGTGGCTCGGATCGCGGCGGCGGGCTGTTCCAAGACGCGTTCCAGTCCGACACCGAGATTTGCGTTTCCCCAAAATGGGCGGCGAATCCCGGCAAACACCCGTTCGCATAGCGGCCTTGGACACAACGGTCTGGCGATTGCATGGCTTCTCGCAACCGTGGGCACCGCGTCCGGCACCAGACGGTGGCTCGGGAACACAATGTCGGCTGCCTTGATGAATAGGAGAGGCATTCATTCGTCAATCCGATCAATCAATTTGGCGAAAGGGGCAGGCTGTATCTCTTGTAACGCGAAGGCTCGAATCAACTCAGCTTGTTGATGGCCGATCGCATATGTTCGATGCTCACGCTGGCATAGCGCTGAACCATTCGGAGAGACTTCCAACCGCCCATGTTCATGATAGTGATAAGGTCGATCCCTGCCATGACGCAGTGAGATGCCCAGTGATGGCGCCAGTCATGGACGGTGAAATCCTCAATTCCGGCACGTTCGCAGGCTGTAGCGTGCTGATTTTTGATCGGGTTGCCGCCAGGGATTTTGGCTTTCCGGGTGTCCTGATAGGGCTGGCCAAACCTATTAAGGAAGACGTGCCCTTTCAGGGGACGCCCACGGTTTTCCCAGATCGGGCGGAGCACGTCCATCACGCGGGGATGCATTGGCACCGACTGGATAACGGCATTCTTGGTGTGATTGAGCCGGATCGAGCACTCGATCATGTCGATGCCTTCCACGCCCCACGGCATTTGCAGAGCGGTCTGGATGCGTGGGCCGTGGAAGGCCAGCATCGTGATGATCGGCTGGATATGCGGAGTGTAAGAAGCGATCAATCGGTCGCGGTCTTGCTTGCTGAGAAAACGGACCCGCTCATTACTGAATGGGATCGCCTTTATTCGAAGCGGGGGAAGGTCGTGCAGGTCGTTATGAACGTTGATCGCTGCCTGGAATACAGCGCGATAGCGGTCTTGCCCAGCGGGGTCATGGCCGGTCAGGTAGGCGCGACGAAACTGTTCCCATGCCTGTTTGGGTTCGCGCAGGCTGAGGTCACCTATGATTCCATTAAGCTTGCCGATGCGCAGGACGTCGGACGGGCAGGGAGGCCTGGCTTTAGACAGGTAGCTCGTGAAAGCGTCGGCAATTTTGCCTTGCGCCACGATGGCGGCGGGGCCGAACATGAGCTGATGGCGCAGCTTCGTCTCATGTTCCGCCATCAGATGTGAAGCGGCATCGCGGTCGTTCGTTCCTGAGCTATACTCCTTGACCTCGATCTGCTTGTCGCCAAGCGTAACCACGCCTCGGATGTAATATATGCCGTTTTTCCCACGGGTTCGGATAGAGAGCATATTTTGTTCCACTTGAATTGATCGCGTGCCTCGCCGGGAGGGCGTTTCGCAATGTGGGTGACGCTGGGTTTCGGTCATTAGGATTGCGCATGCTCGCCCTGGCGGGGATGCGGTAGCGCGTGAAAAGAAGCTGCTGGCCAGTCGGGTGGCGGGCCCCTGCTATTCGGCATTGCAGCGATTTTCGGGTGAGCAACACGCGAGGGCGCAGAAATCATCTGGTTGCGAATCAATCGCTGCCGAGGCCGCGACTCGGGGCACAGCGCTCGTCGCCCAGCATTTCCATGCCCAGAATTTGCCCAAAAGGGGGGTGAAATGCCCAGAATTTGCCCAGAAATGTCGTGGGCACAGCAAGGGGGACGCTGCCGTTCAGGCAAACAAAAACCCCGCCAACCCATTGGATTGACGGGGTTTTCGATGGTGGGCGTGGCAAGGATTGAACTTGCGACCCCTGCGATGTCAACACAGTGCTCTACCACTGAGCTACACGCCCGCCGTGGACGGGGCCAATAACGGGGGGAGTCCC
>Ga0065704_10071738_pt1 | contig 10053 bp, 6 predicted proteins | sample SwiRhicommuniRL2_FD_59091 | JGI IMG/M metagenome (GOLD analysis project Ga0065704, IMG submission 59091) | Switchgrass rhizosphere bacterial communities from Rose Lake, Michigan, USA - RL2 v2 (version 2) | ecosystem: Host-associated > Plants > Roots > Rhizosphere > Soil | place: East Lansing, MI | reverse complement strand
CCGCCCCCTACAAAACATGAATCGTCGCGAATTCAACTATGCACTACTCATCAGTGTTGGTTCACTAACACTGCGCCGATTTCCTGCGCAGACTACAATGCGCGTCAACGGCCGGCGGATCATGGACCACATTCTTGCTTTGGCCGAGTTTGGCAAGAATCCGCAAGGCGGTGCGAGCCGCGTTGCGTATAGCGATGCCGATAAACAGGGCCGCGAGTACGTGCTCGGGCTACTTCGCGATGCAAAGCTCGACGTGGGGATCGACGCAGCCGGCAATCTCATTGGAAAGCGCGCGGGAATCGCTAGCAACCTCAAACCTCTGCTGATCGGTTCACATATCGACACGGTTCCAGAAGGCGGAAACTACGACGGCGTGGTCGGTTCAATGGGCGCGATCGAGGTCGCACAAACTCTGGCTGAAAACAATGTCACGACTCTTCACCCACTCGAAGTCGTCATTTTCCAAAACGAAGAAGGTGGACTAATCGGCAGTCGCGCGATGGATGGTGAGTTGACGGAGAAAGAGCTCGACCTTGTTAGCCGCAGCGGCAAAACAATTCGCGAAGGAATAAAGTTTATCGGCGGAGACGTCACCAGGCTTGCCGAGATGCGACGACAAAAGGGCGACATTGCTGCTTATCTCGAACTGCACATCGAGCAAGGTGGAATTCTCGACAGTGAAAAGATAAACATCGGAGTGGTCGAAGGAATCGTTGGCATCAACTGGTGGGACGTCACCATCGAAGGATTTGCAAATCACGCGGGCACAACTGCGATGAACAATCGACAGGACGCGCTGTTGGCCGCGGCAAAGTTTATCGAAGCCGTGAATCGCATCGTGACGAGCGTCCCTGGCCGACAAGTCGGCACGGTTGGCAGGATCAACGCATTTCCCGGCGCGCCGAACGTAATTCCCGGCAAGGTTGTTCTTAGTCTCGAGCTACGCGACCTCGACACCACGAAGATCAATATGCTCTTCGAAAAGATTCAGGCGGAAGCACAAAAGATCGCGACGGACAGCAAAACGAAGTTCGACTTCAAAGAGATCAACGTCAACATACCGGCACCCACCGATCCACAAATCCGCTCACTGATCTCCGTAGCGGCTCGCGAGTTGGGTCTGACAATGAAGCTGATGCCTTCGGGCGCCGGTCACGACGCGCAGGACATGGCCCGGCTCGGTCCCGTGGGCATGATCTTCGTCCCGAGTATCGGCGGAATCAGTCACTCTCCGCGCGAATTCTCCCGACCGGAAGACATCGCCAATGGCGCAAACGTATTGCTCCATACCCTCCTGAAGTTAGATAAGGCTTGATATCGTTCTTTTGTGCCTTTTGTGCCTTTTGTGGCTCTACTCGTATCGCAAGGCGATGATCGGATTCACTCTCGTGGCACGTCTGGCCGGTATGTAGCTGGCGATCGCAGCAACCGCAACCAGCAATAGCGATATGAGGGTGAACGTCATTGGATCCGTTGCTGTAACTCCAAACAGCAGCGTGGACATTACTCGCGTTAACGCAAGCGCAGCGATGAGACCGATCGCAATACCGATCACGACGAGTTTAAAGCCGTAACCGACAGCCAGTTTAAGCACCGCACTAGTTTGTGCCCCCAGCGCCATGCGAATCCCGATCTCATGTGTCCGTTGTGCCACTGAATAACTCATCACACCGTATATTCCGACCGCTGCGAGTACAAGCGCCACCGATGCGAAGATTGCCAGCAGCAACATGCTGAAACGCTCGCGCGCAATTGAGGCGCCGAGAATCTCTTCCATCGTGCGAATATTCGAAACCGGCTGGTCCTTGTCGATCTCCCACACCGCTTTGCGAACTGCGCTCGCGAGGCTCTTCGGGTCGACGTCGGTCTTGACGACGAGATCGCGCGGCTCGAAGAAATCGGTCTGCCTGTAGGTCAGATACATCTGCGGCTGTAGCTCAGCAGTCAGTCCATACTGGCGGACGTCCTTCACGATGCCGATCACATTAAACCAGTCTTCAGCTTTTTCGATCGGTCCCAGCGAAACACGTTTGCCGACAGCTTCTTCGCCCGGCCAGAAACGATGGGCCATAGTTTCACTGATCACTATTACATTCGGTGTCTTGTTTGTGTCGTGATCGGTTAATTGCCGTCCCTTTAACAATGGAATGCTCATCGTATCGAAATAGCCGGGACTGATAATCCTTGTGATTACGATCGGTTCCTGTCCTGGCGGCGGCGCAGGTTTGCCTTCGATACCGACGCCGATAGAATTTCCCTGGGCGTACAGCGGCAGATTTGTGATGACTGCGGCAGATCTGACTCCCGGCAGCGATTGAACTCGGTTAACCAGGTCGGTATAAAACACCGACTTACTTTCCAACGTATCGTATTTCGGCGACGGAAGGATAATCCTCATCGTTAAAAGATTCTCTGTGCGAAAACCCGGATCGATGTTACGCACACGCAGAAAACTGTTGATGAGCAACCCCGCGCCGATCAGCAGCACAAGCGAGATTGCAACCTCCGCGACAACCAGCAAACCACGCAAGCGTTTACCGCTGCCGCCGGTCGCTGCGTCACGTCCACCTTCTTTCAAAGTTTCGTTCTGGTTGAATCGAACGGATTGAATGGCTGGTGCAAAACCAAAGATCAGACCCGTCGCCAACGAAACCAGCAAAGTGAAACCCAGAACTTTGTAATCGATGGAAATCGTGCGGCCTTGAGAAATATTGTCCGGAATGAAAGACTTCAGAATCGCCAGTCCGCCATAAGCGATTGCAAGACCTACGAGACCACCAAATAAGGACAGCAAAACACTCTCAGTCAAGAACTGGCGTATCAGCCGTCCGCGGCGTGCACCGAGTGCTACACGCACGGCAATCTCTTTTTGTCTGACTGCGGCTCGAGCCAGTAAAAGATTGGCGACATTCGCGCACGCGATTAACAACACCATCCCCACCGCACCTAAGAGAATAAGCAACGCTGGTTTGATGTCTCCGACTAGATGTTCATGCAAGGGCGTGATGACGGCACCGAGACCGGTGTTTGTCTCCGGATACTGTTGTTGTAATCGCGTCGCAATCGTGCTCATGTCGGCTTGAGCCTGAGTCAATGTCACGCCGGGCTTGAGTCGCGCGAGCACCTGAAGAAAATGAGCGTCACGATTTGCCGCCTCCCGGGGACTAAAAGCAATCGGCACCCAAACATCGTCGAACACAGTGGGGAATTGAAAACGTGACGGCATTACGCCAACGACCCTGTAACCTTTGCCGTCAAGAGTCAAAGTTTTTCCGACGATGCCGGCGTCACCGCCAAACCGTCGTTGCCACAATCGGTAACTCAACAAGACCACACGTTCGGAGTTCGGTTGATCTTCTTCGGCTGTAAAAACGCGTCCGAGTCGAGGGTCAACCCCAAGCAAAGGGAATAGACTTGCGGAAACACGTCGGCCGATCAATCGCTCAGGGTCGCCGGAGCCCGTCAGGTTAAAACTGGTGGGGGTGAATGCGGCCATCCCTTCAAACACCTGATTCTGATTACGCCAGTCAATGAAGTTCGCTGCGGTCGGGGTATCCTGTGGATAGCCTTGCTTCGCGTTCTCCTCCCAGGCCAGAACCAGTCGTTCCGGTTCTTTGTAAGGTAAAGGGTTCAATAACACTGTGTTGACAACGCTAAAGATGGCGGTGTTGGCGCCGATTCCGAGGGCCAACGCGATAACGGCCACGATCGTAAAGCCCGGGTTCTTCCGTTGCAGTCGTACGGCGTAACGCAGGTCGTTCAGGAAATCTAATAACAAATCCGTTCTCCCTCCTCCCGCAACAGGCGGCTCTTGCGCTGGCTTTTGCGAGCGCCGCATTTCTCTCTGCATCACGTCGGTATCTGCAACCTCTTTGAGTGCCGCTCTTTTTGCGTCGGCTTCAGTTGCCCCGGTTTTGAGTGAGCGCTCGTAAACATCGTCGAGATGCTGGGCCAGTTCTTCGACGATCTCGGCCTCATGTGCCGGCTCCAGATTGAGTCGCGACAAGCGCCGCCTAACTTCTTCTTTCCAATCAGGCATGCTCAATTCCGGTGATGCGGTTGATGGCTTCGACAAACTCCTGCCAACTGTGGCGCTGTGCAGCGAGCACTTTCCGGCCTTCGGCAGTTAAACGGTAATAACGACGCCGGCGCTGGCCCGCTTTTTCGACCCAGCGTCCCTGAATCCAACCGCGGCGCTCCAGTCGATACAGCAACGGATAAAGCGACGCCACATTGAATCTCAGCCTCCCCCGGGAGCGCTGCTCGATCAAGTTTCCAATGTCATACCCATGCCGCGGCTGATCCTCAACCAGCGAGAGTATCAACAACTCCGCACTCCCCTTCTTCAGCTCACGGTCAAGCATCTGCGAAAGCTTATATGGCATAGCGATATATTATTGAGGTGTATATCAGACGTCAACAGTGGATTTTTCGGGCGTGAGATCTTTGTTTTTGGTGGCTCATGGGTACAAGCCCGAGGCAGTGGATTGCTCGCGAGACTGAAGGCGTCTTGCGATGTTCAGCTTCAAAAGCCTCTCAGTCGCCCGGCCTACAGCCGTAAGTGGAACGATCTGACATCCTTTCAACTTAAAATGTTCTCTCCACCTTTGCGTGCGTGGATTGAACAACGGCACCAATTCACCCGTGAGTGGATCGAGCGATGAAATGTCAGAGCCCTTGAAGCGATTACAGTCAAAACAGGCCAACACGAGATTGGCGGGAAGAAGTCTCGCCACCGTGTTTCAATGCAATGAGGTGATCAGGTTCGTGAGGATCTAAGGTTTGTGAATCAGCTACTAAACAGTATTCGCAACGCTCTCTCGCCCGCTCCCGCACCTCTCGCCGTAAGGCTGCGGAGATACGGACTCTTTTCACGTTTTCTTCTTTATGTATTTGTGTGCACGGATTTTAACGAGTTGCATCAGGTGCTCCAGTTGACCGAAACATTCCAGCTCCGCTGCTTCATCTTCAGTAAGTTCGCCGGCAGAATTGCGTTCCAGTAACTCACGCACATGCTCTTGTGTTTCCGGTGAAGGACGGAAAGATACAATTTCTTCGGGTGACGCACCACGCGCAAAGAGATCTACAATCTCATCATAGGTCCTTTGCGGAAATGGAAATGCAAATGTGCCGTCACATTCGTTCCTGGATTCTTGCTTCATTACCATAACGACCGAATCTTAGCAATTTTTCGCACTAACAAAAAGGCCGACCTCTCACTTAGTTGGGCCGGCCTTCTTTTAACTCCTAAATCTGTGGCTAATAATTTCTTCCGCTTACTTACACTTGCTGTAGCCGCAGTCCCTGCAGAAATCACAGCCGCTCGCGTGTTCGAGTTGGCCGTGGCATTCGGGGCAGATGCCGATCATGTTGGACATGATGGCGCCGGTAACGGCTTTCTGGTGGTGTTGGGATTGTTGTTTGCTCGCTACGGCGCGGGCGGAGTCGGGAAGATCCTGGACGCGCCGGACCGTGATCATGATGCATTCGGCAACTGCCTGTTCGGGTGAAGTTAGCAGTCGCTCGTTGAACCACACCGCGTGCGTGCCGGTCACTTTGTTCAGGCTGTACGCGACCTCGGCTGCATCGAACCCACCGCGCAACATCTTCGATGCCAGCAAGCCCACGCCGCCGCTGATTGGACCAGTCGCGAACACTTCCTGAATCATCTTGCCGTCGTGATTAACCGTGACGTAAAGATTCTGACCATCGAAGGGAATCTGCCAGGTTGCGCCGCGCAATTCACGGGGACGCTCTATCCTGATCGCTGTCACCGCCGGAAGTTTGATCGTCTCGGAGTGTTCGCGCGCAATCGCTTCCTGACGAGCCGAGGCATCATCAGCCGCCGCAGCTTCCGCGGCACTCACTCCTTCATCCAGCGGCTCGACCACCGCTTCCGGATTGCAGGCCACTTCACCCTTCGGTTCTTCAGCTTTCATCGACGTTAGCACCTGGTTATCGCGTGAACCGTCACGATAATAACTCACTGCCTTGCAACCAAGTTGACGTCCGAGGCGATAAAGCGCGTCCACCGACTCCACCGTATCGTTAACCGCGCCATTACAGGTCTTCGACACACTGTTGTCGACGTTGCGCTGAGCAGCCGCGAGCACATGAACGTGCTGCTCAGCGCTTATATTCATCGCCGAGATAAAATGTGACGGCAGTTCATGTTCGTGGTCCACGACATACGCTGCCGCCGCATCTATCGATTCCTGATCATGCTGGTCCACATCGATACCAAGTGCTTGCGCCGCGAGCGTGTGCACGTAAGTGCGCGTGCCGAGCGTGTCCTTACGAACGTAGGCCCAGGAGAAGTTTGGCTCGATCCCGGACGACGTTTCCGCAACCAGCGAGATCGTTCCGGTCGGCGCGATCGTGGTCACCTCATAGTTACGCGGTGTCAGCGGGACATCTTTCGGAATTCCGATCTGGTTGTAGAGAAAATCCGTGTAGGCTTCGCGGTTTGGTTCAAACTCCGGAAACGCGCCCTTCTCTGCGCCCAGACGATTGCTCTCCATCCACGACTCGCGTCTTACGAACCCCATCACCTCGTCCATCAGGTCGATCGACGCCGGAGAGCCGTAGGTAATGCTCAGGTTCAAACACAGATCCGCAAAACCCATGATGCCCAGGCCAACGGGTCTCGTACGATGGACCACGTCATTGATCTCGGGCAGCGGCCAGGCACAGGTGTCGATCACGTTGTCGAGAAAACGCGTGCAGAGATGCGTCACATCACGCAGACGATCCCAGTCGATCCGTTTCTCCGGATCGTAAAACTTTGCGAGATCGATCGAACCCAGGTTGCACGAGTTTGAGAAGTGCAGAAACTGTTCGCCGCAGGGGTTGCAGGAATAGATCGGCCCCATCGACTTCATCATGTGATTATGACGATTTACTTCATCGATGAACGCGATACCCGGTTCGGCATACTTATGCGCACTGGCCACAATTCGGTTCCAGATATCGGGCGCAAAGACCATTCCCGGTCGCGGAGCCTCTTCGATCGTGCAGTTGGAGAGATCGGCCTTTAGAAATGCCTGTCGATCACAGAACGTCACAGTCGATCCATCGGCAGTGCGGTATATAACATAATTATCGTCGCGGACCGGATCGTAAATGGATTCGGTCCACGGCTGGCCGTTGAATTCCAGTTGGAACCACTTGTTGTTATCGACGGCTTTCAAAAACTCATCAGTGACGTTCACCGAGATGTTGAAGTTCGTCAGTGAATGCTGATCGTTCTTGGCGTGAATGAAGCGAAGCACGTCCGGATGCGTAACGCGCATCATTCCCATGTTCGCGCCGCGACGCACACCACCCTGCTTCACGACATCAGTCACCTGATTGACGATGTTCATGAACGAAACTGGACCAGATGCAACACCGGTGGCCGAGCTCACCATCGCTCCGTGCGGACGAAGAAATTCATACGTCATGCCCGTGCCGCCGCCGGTCTGGTGAATCGTCGCTGCGGCCTTTGCGTGATCCATGATTCCAGTCAGCGAATCGGGAACGTCTAGCACAAAACAGGCCGCGAGCTGCCCGTTGGACTTGCCGGCGTTAACAAGGCAGGGCGTGTTGGGGATGAATTCACGCGCGAGCATTACCTCGCTCATCGCGGCAAAAAACTTGTCGCGCTTTTCGCCCGTTTCAGCCTTGGAAACATGGCCGACCACGCGTTTAACGATGTCAGCCCACTCCTCAAACGGCTGACCTTTTGAATCCTTCAACGAATACCGCTTGCTAACTACTTTTCTGGCATTGATCCCGAGCTGCTGCGACCTTCGACGTGGTGAAACGGCGGGGGAAACGACACTGTTTTGACCGACTTTTTTGCCGATAGCTGCGCTCATCAATCTCTGCCTTTCTAACGGGAGACCCGAAGGTAAATATCGTGTTTCAAAAACGGTTCTGCCAGGCGTATGGCTACGCAGGCAATTAACTTAGAGTGTGTTGCTTTTACTCTGGTTGGCTCTTTCGAAGCGCTAAACACCTGACTGCAGTGCGCTCCGGGGGGCGGCCGCTGCTCCAGTTACTGCTTCGTCATAAGCGGAGCGGAATATACTCCTTTGCCCAGACCGTGTCAACAGGATATTGTGGTACTCACGGTTTTAGGTGCTATAGAGTGTACTTTGCCACAGATTAGGCCGATTTCGGGACGGATTACTTTCCCGAGGTTCCGGTGTTGGAAAGCAGCAGCTCGTAATTGCCGATATCACGGTTGTGACTGTCGAGCGCGGCGAAGGTGTCCGAGGTCTCTTCGAGCATCTGTTTGGTCATCGCGATTGAGTCGCTGAGCTGTTCGAAATCGAGGGAAGACACACGTTCGGGCGTAGGTAACGTGACGACCTGATCGTTAACCAGGCCGAAGAAGTTTTCGATTGACTGCAACTGGCCTTCGACGAGTTTCACGGAACGCTCGATATCATTGAAAGCAGCAACACGGCGTTTGAGAATTTCCACATTCGCCTTTTGGATTCTTCTTTCGCGATCATCTCTCGCTGCTTCAACCGATCGCTCAGCTTGGACCAACTGGTTCTGCACTGCCTGTCGATTGATTGAACGCAGGTGATGTTTGCGACGACGATACACGTCGAGCAGATCGACAAAATCTTCCCAACGCTGATCGAGACTCTGGATGTTGTGAGGAATCTGCTTGGTGCCGGTGAATTTTTTGTAGTTCGAATAGATTTGATTCTTCATCCAGCGCAAGTACTCGACGGCTTCGCGCTCGCGCGGGTCGAACAATTTAATCTGCGCTTCACGCTGCTGCTCGCGTAGCTTCAGCAGACGCTGCTTCTCTCTTCGATCTACCAGGCGACGATAAATGGAACTTGCAGGCACGGTAGCCAGGTACAACGTCTCTGTTGCCAGCGCAGCAACGAGCGGAGTGACATCCTGTACATATGCAGCGGCCACTGCAAAGCCGGCCATACCCCAAAAGTTTATGGGTTCCTTAAACGCTTCTTTCAAATATTTCAGGTCGATCTTAGGTAGTTCCATATGGACAAGTATGGCCGATTACATAAATGCTGTTTTCAATTGACGCGGCCCCCACCGGTGCCGTTCTGCCCGCCGGTCGTCTCGCCTTCAGCAGGAAGAGCCGGTGCCGCGGAACCTCCGCCTGCGCCCAATAATCCCATGTCCTTTTTGTAAGCAAGAAGCTTATCCTGCAACTGCATGTCCAACGCTTCACGCTCGATGTCCTGCATCTGCGTGTCGACATTCGCGGAACCCAATTGCATCTTGGCTTCTGCAGCCGCTGCACGCCTGTCGATCTTGTCGCGCATCTCGTTGAATGTCGATGCGTCGTCGCCAAGCTGGAACGACTCCATTGTCTGCGCAAGCTGTTCCTGAAGCTTTGCCTGCTTCGACTGGTTTATCAACTGCATCGCTTCGGCAGTACGGCGCTGCATCTGAAGCACGTAATTGTCGCGCGCTTTAAGTGCCTGCTTCGATGCCAGGTTCGCGTGCTCCAGTTGCTGCGAGGTTTTCTGGAGGTCGAGCTGTGCCTGTTGCAATTGGCCGATGTAAGCGGTAGCGATGTCGTCGCGACCCATCTTTACTGAAGCACGAATTTTGGAGTCGAGATCGACGACCTGAGTTTCCAGTCGCTCTTTGTTTTTGGCGAGTAGTTTCTCGGTTGCCATAACCTGCGCCACGGAATTATTCAACTCCGGGACGCGGTCGCGCATGTCGCGGATAGTCTGCTGAAGAATGAGTTCGGGATCTTCAGTCTTTTCGATTATTCCACCGAAGAGGGCGCGCATTGAGCGCTTCATTCTTGTCCAAAGTCCCATTTTCGCTCATCCTCCGATAGCGAAGTGTAAAAACCCAAAACTATGATTCCAGCTCCGAATTATCGCTCTTACAGCCATTTGCGACGATTTGATGTACGACGCATACGCTCAGGCGGTTTCAACTCCGGCAAACTGAGCTTTGAGTATAAGCGCTCACGGGTATTTTTTGTAGGGGCGGCCCTCCGTGGCCGCCCCTGCGTGGAATTAAATTACCGTCGAATGAATCGCCGCCTCTCGCGCGGTAAAG
>Ga0065704_10002938_pt1 | contig 10062 bp, 10 predicted proteins | sample SwiRhicommuniRL2_FD_59091 | JGI IMG/M metagenome (GOLD analysis project Ga0065704, IMG submission 59091) | Switchgrass rhizosphere bacterial communities from Rose Lake, Michigan, USA - RL2 v2 (version 2) | ecosystem: Host-associated > Plants > Roots > Rhizosphere > Soil | place: East Lansing, MI | reverse complement strand
AAAGGAGTGCATTATGGCTAAAGGTATGCGGGTCAAGCTGAACTACGAGGTCAGCCGCGATCCGGATACAGGCGTGGAAGTCACCCGCCTGACCCCCCCGGAAGTCACCTGTCATCGCAACTACTTTTACCAGAAGTGCTTCTTCAACGACGGCAGCCATCTGCTGTTTGCAGGGGCGTTCGACGGTCACTGGAACTACTATCTGCTGGATCTGAAAAAGGCTGAAGCGGTGCAACTGACGGAAGGCGCGGGGGATAACACGTTTGGTGGTTTCCTTTCGCCGGATGACACCGCCTTCTACTATGTGAAGAACGATCGCACCCTGCTGGAAGTGGATTTGCAGACGCTGGAAGAACGCGAAGTGTATCGCGTCTCTGACGACTGGGTCGGTTACGGCACCTGGGTTGCCAACAGCGACTGCACCAAACTGGTGGGTATTGAGATCGCCAAAAGCGACTGGACGCCGCTGAACGACTGGAAGATTTTCCACGATTTCTTCCACAAGGGGCCGCACTGCCGCCTGCTGCGCGTGGATCTGAAAACGGGCGCAAGCGCCACTATCCATGAAGAGAAGAACTGGCTGGGCCATCCTATTTACCGTCCGTTCGACGACAACACGGTGGCCTTCTGCCACGAAGGCCCGCACGACCTGGTCGACGCGCGTATGTGGCTGGTTAACGAAGACGGCAGCAACGTGCGTAAGGTGAAAACGCATGCAGAAGGCGAAAGCTGCACGCATGAATTCTGGGTGCCGAACGGATCTGCGCTGGTGTACGTCTCGTATCTGAAGGGTCAGCAGGGTCGCACCATCTCCCGTTTTGACCCGGAAACCGGCGTTAACGAGGCAGTGATGCAGATGCCCGCCTGCTCGCATCTGATGAGTAATTTTGACGGCACGCTGCTGGTGGGCGACGGTTCAGGCACGCCGGTCGACGTCAAGGACACCGGGGGCTACACCATCGATAACGACCCGTACCTGTATGCCTTCGACGTCGCGAAAAAAGCGTATTTCCGCATCGCGCGTCACGACACCTCCTGGGCGACGGTGGCAAACAGCCGCCAGGTCACCCACCCGCATCCATCCTTTACCCCGGATGATAAAGCGGTGCTGTACAGTTCCGATAAAGACGGCAAACCGGCGCTCTATATCGCGAAACTCCCCGAGCAACCTGAAATGTTGCATGCATGATTTGAGTTAGTGTTTCTGTAACTGGCCTTGCCCTCCCCTAAGGAGGGCTTTTTTTGGGCCTGGTGCGCGCGTTTTGCCCGGTGGCGCTAACGCTTACCGGGACTACAGAGTGAAATGGGAGGGATCAAAGTAGGCCGGGTCAGCGCAGCGCCACCCGGCGGTTTTTAGAAAAGGAGCAGGATTATCAGAAGGAGTACGCCACGCCTAAACGGAAGCGGGTCTGGCGCTCGTCGGTGTCTTTTACGCCCACGTTGCCCACCTCAACATACGGTGCCCAGTTTTGATCCCATTTATAGGCCAGCTTGGCGTTATATTCGTTAGAATAATCTTTATTATTATTACGAATCATACCCTCGGTGCTTTTCGCGTAAACGTAATTCAGCTCGGTACGCCAGTCCCCCATGACCCAACCCACCCAGGCATCGCCACGGTTAACTTTGTCATCGTCTTTATTTGAGCTGGACGGATAACGGGTATATTCGTAGCGGTAACGTGCCGCCACGTAAAAACCATTATCGAAGCTGTATTGCAGGTGCAGGTTCGGTTTATAAATGGTACGGCTGTCATTACTCTCAATGGTGAATGCAGGCGTCAGCGCAATATTGTCGGTTGCTTTCCAGCGCCAGCTAATTTGGTCTTCATGACCGTTACCCACAACATCGGCAAACGGCTGGTCGGCCTTGTCGCCACCGGATTTCCATTTCGCTTCAACAGAGAAGCCGAAGCCGTTAGCAAAGCGATGCGAGACCGCAACGCGGTCTGCGTTCGCGCCGTTATCAATATATTCATGGCGCAGATCGACGGTAACCGCCTGAGCCGCAAAAGACGCACCAATAAGAGAGGCAAGGACCAGAGATTTATTAAACATGAAAAAACCCTCAAATAAAATAGCGTTTCGTTTTTATGGAACTGTAGTTTATTTTTTAATAAACGTTATTTTAGTGATCGGGATCGTAATTATTTGTTTCATTTTTTTTGGCAAAGATGGACGTGATGTCAGTCAACAAAAGGGGATTATTAACCTTAAATTTCAGGGGAGAGATCACAGTAAGACCTTAGCGGGGAGAATAATACAGCGCGTAATTATTCCACTCTGCATTGAGATTGAACTGATAATCGTAAAAACGTCACGCTATGTGTAAAAAAAAACCTCCCAAGGGGAGGTTTGCTTTTTGAAAGGAAAGGATCACCGCTCAATCGCCAGCGCCACCCCTTGCCCACCGCCAATACAGAGCGTGGCAATGCCTTTACGGGCGTTACGCTTTTTCATTTCATGCACTAAGGAGACCAGTATACGGCAGCCGGACGCGCCGATAGGGTGCCCCAGCGCGATAGCGCCACCGTTGACGTTGACCCGCAGCGGATCCCACTCCAGCATTTTGCCCACCGAGATCGCCTGCGCGGCAAAGGCTTCGTTGACTTCAATCAGATCCACGTCGCTAAGCTGCCAGCCTGCACGCTCCAGACAGCGGCGTGTCGCATAGACGGGGGCGATCCCCATCAACGCCGGATCCACCCCCACGCTGGCAAAGGCTTTAATACGTGCGAGCACGGGAAGATCCAGCTCCTGCGCTTTGCTTTCGCTCATCATCATCACGGCCGCAGCGCCATCGTTAATGGAAGAGGCATTCCCTGCGGTCACCGACCCCAGCGTTTCAAAGGCCGGGTTAAGCTTCGCCAGCCCTTCTGCGCTGGCATCGGTGCGCGGCTGCTCGTCGGTATCCACCATCACGGCTTCACCGTTCTGACGCTGGGTGCTGACCGGGACGATCTCATCGCGAAACCGTCCGGAATCAATTGCGGCGCGGGCTTTTTGCTGCGAGCTCAGCGCGTAGGCGTCCTGAAGCTCGCGGCTGATGCCATATTCACGCGCCAGGTTTTCCGCCGTGACGCCCATATGATAATCGTTGAACGCATCCCACAGGCCGTCATGCACCAGGCTGTCGAGCAACTGGCTGTTTCCAAGCTGCGCGCCGGTACGGCTGTCGGTCAGAACGTGTGGCGCGCGACTCATGTTCTCCTGCCCACCGGCAATCACCACATCCGCCTCGCCGCACTGAATGGCCTGGGTGGCAAGATGCAGCGCTTTTAAACCGGAACCACAGACGTCGTTGATGGTAATGGCGGAAACCGTGTTGGGCAGCCCGCCTTTCAGTGCCGCCTGTCGGGCAGGGTTTTGTCCAGCCCCGGCGGTCAGCACCTGGCCGAGGATCACCTCATCGACTTCATGGGCGGCAATCCCGCTGCGTTCCACCAGCGCTTTCACCACCACGCTACCCAGATCGACAGCCGAGTGGCGCGCTAATGCCCCCTGAAAACAGCCGATAGCTGTACGCAACGCACCCACTATAACGACATCTTTCATCACGACCTCAGTGTTAAATGACCTGACGATAGTAGAGTATTGTTATCAACAATTATCGCGATTGTTTAAAATTAGTGAGTTAAATCACAAGGATCAGCGCGCGTCCTGCAAATACTGTCGCAGCCAGCTTCCGGCGACGCCAGGGGGAGATCGTTTGTTCCAGAGCAGATCGACACCAATCGCGCGTGGCCAGCCGGGGACATTGAGTTGCACCAGCGATTTCGCCGCCGCAAATTCATCGACCAGCGCACAGGGCAGTACACACCAGCCAAATCCCTGAACCGCCATACTCAAGAGTAACAGGTAATTCGGTGCTGACCAGACCGGCCCCCGGGCAAGGGTGGCTTCGCGTTCGAGATAGGTGCTCAGGCGCAGCTCGCGCCAGCCCTGTAGCTCATCAGCCCTGGTTTCGTGTTGCCCGGCAAGCGGGTGTTCCGCGCTGACGTAAATCGCCATCCGGGTCTGCAGGGGAAGCCGGGTCACGCCGATATCGGTAGGATAACTGCCGCGCGCTTCCGTCAGGCCAATTTGCGCCCTCTCCTTCTGCAGCAGATCGATGACATCCTCTTCTTCGCCAATCAGACATTCGAATTCCGTATGNGGAAAACGCTGGTCGAANTGTTTCATCAGGTTTTCAAGCACGTCCGGGTTGAGCGTATCGGAGAGCACAAACGTCAGCCGCGCCTCGGTCTGCGCGGTTAACGACACCGCCAGTTCGTCCAGCCGCGCGCTGGCGGCCAGGATCGACTGCACATAGCCCAGCACCTGCTCGCCCTGGACGGTTAACACCGGCTGACGCGCCGAGCGGTCAAACAGATCAAACCCGAGATCGGCTTCCAGGTTGGCAATGGACGTGCTGATCGTGGACTGGCTTTTACGCAGGCGGCGGGCGGCGGCGGAAAAGGAACCTGCGGCAACGGTCTCGACAAACGCGGTGAGGGCTTCAGGGGAATAGCGCATGAACTATCTACTTTATCGATGGATACTATCTTTAATATATCAGCTTTAGCGATAAAAATAGGCCACATCGACGCCCATCCTGGCGAATGAATGAGGTCACTATGCAACATCAAGATGCACTCCACCGTAAACTGCCGGAGCGGATCTTCCATGCCGTCTGCTTTGAAGGGATTGCCACGGCGATCCTCGCCCCAACTGCAGCCTGGCTTATGCAGCGCTCCGTGGTGGAAATGGGGGGGTTAACCATTATCCTGGCGACCACGGCGATGCTGTGGAACATTATCTATAACTTTGGCTTTGACCGTTTCTGGCCCGTTCAGCGGGTCAAACGCACGGCAAAAGTGCGCGCCCTGCACGCCCTGGGCTTCGAATGCGGGTTTATTGTGATTGGCGTGTCCATTGTCGCCGCCGTTCTCGGCGTGACGTTGCTTCAGGCATTCACGCTGGAAATAGGTTTCTTCCTGTTCTTCCTGCCGTACACCATGTTCTATAACTGGGCGTACGATACCCTGCGCGAAAAATTCCTTAAGCGTCGCCAGCAACGACGCGCCCTGGCTGGTTAAACGCCCTCTGGCCGGACGCCCGTTCCGGCCAAACTCCTTCGAAGCAACTGCGCTCTCCACGCATAATTATGGTAAATTGCACGCCATTCTGATGGTTTGATAGTTGAAACGTTGCTCTAATGTCGAAAATTTGGTCAAAAGATGAGACTCTCTGGAGTTTCGCTCTCTATGGCACGGCCGTGGGCGCAGGAACGCTGTTCTTGCCCATTCAGCTGGGCTCCGCAGGCGCCATTGTCCTGTTTATTACCGCCCTCGTGGCCTACCCATTAACCTACTGGCCGCACAGAGCGCTGGCGCAGTTTATTCTGTCGTCGAAAACAAAAGGTAATGAGGGGATCACCGGTGCCGTTTCCCACTACTACGGCAGAAAGATTGGGAATCTGATCACCACGCTCTATTTCATCGCCTTTTTTGTTGTGGTGCAGATTTATGCCGTGGCTATCACCAACTCGTTAACCGAGCAGCTGGCAAAACAGATGACCGTGGATACCGCCGTTCGCGTGCTGGTCAGTTTTGGTGTGGTGCTGGTACTGAATCTGATCTTCCTGATGGGACGGCACATCACCATCAAAGTGATGGGATTCCTGGTGTTCCCGCTGATTGCCTATTTTCTGTTTGTCTCGCTGTACCTGACGGGAAGCTGGCAGCCCTCGCTGCTCACCAGCCAGATGGCGTTCGATCGGCATACGTTGCATCAGGTGTGGATCTCGATCCCGGTGATGGTTTTCGCCTTTAGCCATACCCCGATTATCTCGACGTTCGCGGTTGACCGTCGTGAGAAGTTCGGTGATGAGGCCATGGGTAAATGCAAGAAAATCATGAAGGTAGCGTATCTGATTATCTGCCTGAGCGTGCTGTTCTTCGTGTTTAGCTGCCTGCTCTCTATCCCGCCGTCGTACATTGTGTCGGCGAAAGAGCAAGGGGTCACGATCCTGTCAGCGCTGTCGATGATGCCCTCTTCACCTGCATGGTTGGGCATTTCCGGGATTATTGTGGCCATTATCGCGATGTCGAAATCGTTCCTCGGCACCTATTTCGGGGTGATTGAAGGGGCGACGGAAATTGTCAAATCGTCGCTGAATCAGGTGGGGGTTAAAAAGAGCCGCGCCTTTAACCGCGCGATTTCAATTCTTGGCGTGTCATTGATCACCTTCGCGGTCTGCTGCATCAATCCGAACGCCATTTCGATGATTTATGCCATTAGCGGCCCGCTTATCGCCATGATCCTGTTTATTATGCCGACGCTGTCGACGTACCTGATCCCGTCGTTGAAGCAGTATCGTTCCATCGGCAACCTGCTGACGCTGATCGTCGGCGTGCTGTGCGTGTCGGTGATGTTTGTAGGATAAGCCCGCGGTGCCCGGCGCAATGCCGGGCACCTCTCTCACGCCCGAATATCGTCATATTCCCGCGTATTATCAAATTCATGTTTGGCAAACGGGCACAGCGGGATAATTTTACGGTTTTCACCGCGCATCTTCTCCACCACTTTCGCCACCAGCTGCTTACCCACGCCCTGCCCTTTCAGGCTCTCGTCCACGTCGGTATGTTCAATGATGCTGAGGTGTTCACCGGTCGGAACAAAGACAATCTCCGCCACCTGGTTCCCGTCTGCATCATTCACGTAAAATTTGTTATGGCCTTCCAGAATATCCATGGTTCCTCGCTTATTTTTGGCGATACTTCAGCGCGCCGCTCGGGCAGGTATCAATCACGCGTATGACGGTCTCAACGTCCACCTCATCCGGCACGATCCACGGTTTACGTTTCAGGTTGAACAGCTTCGCGCTGCCGCGCACGCAGTTTCCTGAATGTTTGCAGATCCCGGTATTGAAATAGACGTCGATCTTCTCACCGGTGTAGGCCCGGTATCCCGCTTCCAGTAGCTCTTTATCCACGACATAGCCTCTGTTGTTATTATGTTGGTGAATGGGTTATAGCACAGGAAAGCGGGAGGCGGTTAGCGTCGGTAAGCGAGCGATCGTACCAGTCTGTCGCCGAGTTTCTGGATAGTCTGCACCAGCAGCAGCAATACGATGACCGTACCGGCAATCAGGGTGTTATCGAAGCGTTGATAGCCATAGCGAATGGCCAGGTCTCCCAGCCCGCCGCCGCCGACGACGCCCGCCATGGCGGAAAAACCGATCAACATCACAATGGTCAGCGTAATACCCGCCACCAGCGCGGGCAGCGCTTCAGGCAAGAGCACCCGGCTGACAATATGCCAGTGGCTGCCCCCCATCGACTCCACCGCTTCAATGCGGCCACGATCCACCTCATCCAGCGCGCTTTCAACAATGCGTGCGAAAAAGGGAAAGGCGCCAAGCGTAATGGGTACCACGGCGGCGGTGCTGCCAAGCGTGGTGCCGACAATCCACCGGGTGACCGGGATAAGGGCAATGAGCAAAATAACAAAGGGCAAGGCTCGACCAATATTGACGAGGCTATTGAGCACAACCGCCACCGCCCGGTTGGGTAACACACCGTCCCGACGCGTGATAAACAGCAGCACGCCAACGGGTAATCCAATGGCTACCGTAAAGAGCGTCGCCAGCGCCACCATGTAGAGGGTTTCCAGGGTGGCGTTAATCATTAAGTCCTGAAAGCGATCCCAGTTCACGCTACGCATCTCGCCCCCGTCTCTGACGCATATTTTGCCAGGAAAGCACGATCGGTTTCGCCATCCTGCAGCAGCATTTGACGCAACCGCCCTTCCCCACGCGACATAATTTGCGAAAGCGACCCGCTCTCAATGAGCGACCCTGCTCCAGCAGGGCCGCTGCATGGCAGATCTGCTTCACGACCGTCATTTCGTGGGTGATTAGCACAATGGTGATATTGAGCTGCTGTTGAATATCAGCCAGCAGATCGAGAATAGCGCGGGTCGTTTCCGGGTCGAGCGCGCTGGTCGCTTCATCGCACAGCAGGTAGCGAGGCTGTACCGCCAGCGCACGGGCAATGCCCACCCGCTGCTTCTGACCACCTGAGAGCTGCGAGGGCCACGCGTGACCAAAATTCCCCAGCCCCACCAGTTCGAGCAGGGCGGCAACCCGCTGCTGGCGCAACGGGCGCGGGACGCCGGCAATCTCCAGCGGCAGATCGATATTGTCGTTGACGGTACGCGAGTGCAGCAGATTGAAGTGCTGGAAGATCATGCCCATCTGCTGACGCTGCTGGCGAAGCTGCGCCACGCCCAGCGTGGCGATATCCTGGCCGTCGATGAGTACGCGACCCGACGTCGGCTGTTCAAGGCGATTCAGACAGCGCAGCAGGGTGCTTTTTCCCGCCCCGCTGCGCCCGAGAATGCCAAAGATCGTTCCTTCTTCTATCGACAGCGAAATGTCCGTCAAGGCCGGCGCGGTTGCGCCGGGATACTGTTTACTGATGTGCTCGAGTTTAATCATGCTGTGGCGCCGTAACGGGGATCACCGAGCCGTTGTATTTCTCGCGGATAAAGGCTGCCACCTTCGGGGAGGTTAAGTCTTTCGCGAGTTCGGCAATACGCGGGTCTTTCAGCAATTCAGGCGTGGTGACCAGCAGGTTGGCATAAGGGTTGTTGCTGGCGGATTCCAGCCCTAAAGCGTCTTTCGCCGGAACCAGCCCCGCCTCCAGGGCATAGTTGCCGTTGATCACCGCAGCGTCCACATCGTCTAACGCACGCGGGATTTGCGGCGATTCAATTTCCACAATCTTGATTTTCTTCGGGTTGTCGCTGATGTCAGCAGGCGTCACCAGCGTAGAGGCCGCGTCGCCGCTGGCCTTCAGTTTCAGCACGCCTTTGCTCTGCAACAGCCACAATGAACGGCTGAGGTTAGTGGCGTTATTCGGCACGGCAATGCTTGCCCCTTCCGGTAATTCATCCAGTGATTTCACCTTACGGGAATAGATACCCAGGGGTTCAATATGAACTTCAGCAGCGACGCTGAAGGTTTTTCCCAGCGCCTTCTCCTGATCTTTCAGGTACGGCAGATGCTGGAAATAGTTGGCATCCACCTCTCCGGAAGCCAGTAACTCATTCGGGTTTATCCCGCCGCTGCTCATCTCGATAATTTTCAGATCGAGTTTAGGATCGATTTTTTTCACATACTCCAGGATTTCCGCATGGGGAATAGGATCGGCGGCGATACGTAACGGTGCGGCGTGCAGCGTTTGTGAAACCAGTAAAGCGAGCCCAGCCAGCGTAAAGAATGCAGATTTCATCATCGTCTTATCTCTTATTGTTTATTAAAACTGTGGTTCGCTGTTGAGGTGATCCGCGTAAAAACGGTTTGCCACATCAGGATGTGAACGCAGTCGGCCTTTCAAATAATTCCAGCCCACTTCGCGTAACAGGGGGTTGAGCGGATCGCTGGTTGGTCCGTGTGCCAACCGCGCGAGGGAGTCGGGCAGTTGAAAGACCGGCACGACCGCATTCAGCTGTGCGCCGAGGAAGAAAGCGTATGACAGGCGCTCCCGGCCAGCCTGCGGGGAGACGACGCGGTGTACGGTAGCGCGCAGATAACCATTGGTTGCCAGTTCGAGCAGTTCGCCGATATTAACCACGAATGCGCCAGGCAGCGGCACCGCGTCCACCCATTCATTCGGCGAGACCTCAACCTGCAAACCGCCCTGCTCGTCCTGCAATAACAACGTCAGGAAACCCGAATCTTTATGCGCGCCAACGCCCTGGCGGGATTCATTTTCACTGCGCCCCGGATAGCGGATCAGCTTGATATGCTCGTTGGGATAGTCGCCGTAAAGATCATCGAAGGCGTTTCTCGGCAGGGACAGCGCTTCGGAAAAAGCCCGCAGAAGTTCAAGCGCCACGTCGGTCATTTTCTGCTGCCAGAGAGTGATCACATCACGCATGTCCGGCAGCGCTTCGGGCCACTGATTGGGTCCCTGCATGCGTTGCCATACCGGGCCAGTGCTGCTTTCGATGGCAGAGCGTTCAGCGCCAATATCAAATTGCTCGCGGTAGTCCGGTTGGCTGCGGGTAATTTCCG
>Ga0065704_10001022_pt1 | contig 10063 bp, 10 predicted proteins | sample SwiRhicommuniRL2_FD_59091 | JGI IMG/M metagenome (GOLD analysis project Ga0065704, IMG submission 59091) | Switchgrass rhizosphere bacterial communities from Rose Lake, Michigan, USA - RL2 v2 (version 2) | ecosystem: Host-associated > Plants > Roots > Rhizosphere > Soil | place: East Lansing, MI | reverse complement strand
TTCAACTTCTTTACGCTTGACGATCACACGATCATGTAACGGACGAATACTCATTGATAGCTCTCCTTCGAGAAAGTCATTATCAGTTATGGAAGACGCCGGGCCGTAAAAGGTTTACCGACTGGTGCCCTGAGAGATGGGGGTCGGATTTTGCCCCTTCAAGGGGCAGTCGAAAAAAAATTTGTGAAAGTGTTACCATCGCCTCTCTTTTGATGGTGGCAGGACGAAGTGAATGAGTGGACTCAAACAGGAGTTGGGGCTGGCGCAGGGCGTTGGTTTGCTCTCTACCTCCTTGTTAGGTACCGGCGTTTTTGCCGTGCCCGCACTGGCGGCTCTGGTGGCAGGAAATAACAGTCTGTGGGCGTGGCCGGTGCTGATCGTGCTGGTTTTTCCGATTGCGATTGTCTTTGCGACGCTCGGCCGCCATTTCCCCAGCGCCGGTGGCGTGGCGCATTTTGTCGGCATGGCGTTTGGTCCACGGCTAGAGCGCGTCACCGGCTGGCTTTTCCTGTCGGTCATCCCTGTAGGGCTTCCTGCTGCCCTGCACATCGCCACCGGTTTTGGTCAGGCGCTGTTTGGCTGGCATGACGAACAGCTGCTGCTGGCGGAGCTGGGGACACTGGCGATCGTCTGGTGGGTCGGGTCTCGCGGTGCCAGTTCCAGCGCCAATCTGCAAACGTTGGTCGCCGTGCTGATCGTCGCGTTGATTGCGGCGATCTGGTGGGCGGGCGATATTCAGGTGAGCGCGATTCCGTTCCCGGCGATCGCAGATGTCGAGCACACACAACTTTTCGCCGCGCTTGCGGTGATGTTCTGGTGTTTTGTCGGGCTGGAGGCGTTCGCGCATCTGGCGTCAGAGTTTAAACAGCCGGAGCGAGATTTCCCGCGCGCGCTGATGATAGGCCTGCTGCTGGCGGGCACGGTTTACTGGGCCTGTACGGTGCTGGTACTGCATTTCAATGCGTATAGCGCCGACATGGCCGCAGCCGCTTCGCTACCAGGGATCGTGGTGCAACTCTTTGGCGTCAAAGCCCTGTGGATTGCCTGCGTGATTGGTTATCTCGCCTGCTTTGCCAGCCTGAATATTTATATTCAGAGCTTCGCCCGCCTGGTGTGGTCCCAGGCGCAGTATAAGCCGGACAGCCGTCTGTCACGTCTTTCAAAGCGCCAATTACCCCTGAACGCGCTAAACGCGGTGCTGGGCTGTTGCGTGCTGAGCACCCTGTGTATTTATGGGCTGAATATCAATCTCGATGCGCTGATCGTCTATGCGAACGGCATTTTTATCATCATTTATCTGCTGTGCATGCTGGCAGGATGCCGGTTGCTGAAAGGACGATTTAAAGTGCTGGCGGTAGTCGGTGGCGTGTTGTGTTTGCTGCTGCTGGTGATGGTTGGCTGGAAGAGTGTGTACGCTTTGGTGATGCTGGCGGGGCTGTGGATGTTCTTGCCGAAACGAAGCGTGCTTTAATCGCCGGATAGCGCTGCGCTTTTCCGGCCTGCAAGATATCAGGCCCGGTAAGCGAAGCGCCACCGGGCACGCCTGTCAGCGGTCGTCTTTATGATCGAGGCGGTCGCGCTGATCGTCCTTGCGCTGAAACTCCCCGTCAAAGGTCTCTCCATTTCCCGGCCCAGTGCTGAAACCGCCGCCAGGCATGCGGTTAAAACGAAGATGCGGTAGCAGTCTCATGGTCAGAAGTTTTTGCACCGGTGGCAACAGCAGTAACAAGCCAAGGAAATCGGTGAAGAACCCCGGCAGAATCAGCAGCAGGCCCGCAAGAATCAGGGACACGCTTTTGATCATCTCGGCTGCCGGGCTTTCCCCCGCCGCCATCTTCTGCTGCATTAACAGGAAATTTTTGAAACCCTGATTGCGCACCAACGACATCCCAATTACGGATGTGAAGATGACCAGGATCAGCGTCAGCAGGACGCCCAGCACGTGGGCGACCTGGATAAAAATAGAAATCTCGATGTAAACATAGAGAAAAATGGCAATAAAAGGTATCCAGCGCACTGGTTTCTCCTGTGTGGCAGACGCCTCTGGCCCCTGTCTGTATGTGTTTGCGAGTCGCGTCTTTCTGAAATGGAGACGGTTAGCCAAATTTCAATCGGTTTGCACGGATATTTTTTCTGGAAATATTCAAGCGGTGATTCATTTCACAGATTAATAATTATCATGAGATGAGGGCGATAATAAGTGATCCAGATTACGGCAATTCGCTATCATCAGCATATGATCTCGAGTATCTGGCTGATTGAGGGAATAATCGTCGGTCAGCAAATATTGAAAACCACATATCTACTGTGTGTTTAGTACAATCCATCGGCCGCTTTAAAAGAAGGTTCACATGTTAAACAACATTCGTATCGAAGAAGATTTGTTGGGTACCAGGGAAGTTCCAGCGGATGCCTACTACGGTATTCACACTCTGAGAGCGATTGAAAACTTTTACATCAGCAACAACAAAATCAGCGACATCCCTGAATTTGTACGTGGCATGGTGATGGTGAAAAAAGCCGCAGCACTGGCAAACAAAGAGCTGCAAACCATTCCGAAAAGCGCTGCAAATGCCATCATCGCCGCCTGCGATGAAGTGCTGAACAACGGCAAATGCATGGATCAGTTCCCGGTTGACGTCTATCAGGGCGGTGCGGGGACCTCCGTCAACATGAATACCAACGAGGTGCTGGCTAACATCGGTCTTGAACTGATGGGCCACCAGAAAGGTGAGTACCAGTACCTCAATCCAAACGACCACGTTAACAAGTGCCAGTCTACCAACGACGCCTATCCGACCGGTTTCCGTATCGCCGTGTACGCCTCTGTGGTGAAACTGATCGACGCGATTAACCAGCTGGGCGATGGCTTCCAGCGTAAAGCCGTTGAGTTCCAGGACATTCTGAAAATGGGCCGTACCCAGCTGCAGGATGCCGTGCCGATGACCCTCGGCCAGGAATTCCATGCCTTTAACGTGCTGCTGAATGAAGAGACCCGCAACATCCTGCGCACCTCTGAGCTGCTGCTGGAAGTGAACCTTGGCGCCACCGCCATCGGTACGCGTCTGAATACCCCGGACGGCTATCAACAGCTGGCGGTACAGAAACTGGCGGAAGTGTCCAATCTGGCGGTTGTTCCGGCGGAAGACCTGATCGAAGCGACCTCCGACTGCGGTGCCTACGTGATGGTGCACAGTGCGCTGAAACGNCTGGCAGTGAAACTCTCCAAAATCTGTAACGACCTGCGCCTGCTCTCCTCNGGTCCNCGCGCTGGCCTGAACGAAATCAACCTGCCAGAACTGCAGGCCGGTTCGTCCATCATGCCAGCTAAAGTGAACCCGGTTGTGCCAGAAGTGGTTAACCAGGTGTGCTTNAAAGTCATCGGCAACGACATTACCGTGACCATGGCCTCCGAAGCGGGTCAGCTGCAGTTGAACGTCATGGAGCCAGTGATTGGCCAGGCGATGTTTGAATCCATCCACATTCTGACCAACGCCTGCTACAACCTGCTGGAAAAATGCATTAACGGCATCACGGCGAACAAAGCCGTGTGCGAAAGCTTCGTTTATAACTCCATCGGTATCGTCACTTACCTGAACCCGTTCATCGGCCACCATAACGGTGACATCGTCGGGAAGATTTGTGCCGAAACCGGTAAGAGCGTGCGCGAAGTCGTCCTTGAGCGTGGACTGCTGACAGAGGCTGAGCTGGATGATATCTTCTCGGCGCAGAACCTGATGCACCCGGCCTACAAAGCGAAGCGTTATACCGATGAAAGCGAACAATAACAGTTCGGGTTAAACTTCCGAAAGGCACGTCACTTGTGACGTGCCTTTTTGCTTTTATAGGACATCACAAAAATAACATTTACGTATCCAACAACTAACATTCAAGGAAGCGATTATGATTGTCATTGAGCTGATTATCGTTTTAGCGGCGATTTTCCTCGGCGCCAGGCTAGGAGGGATTGGTATCGGTTATGCCGGGGGTTTGGGCGTGCTGGTTCTGGCAGCCATTGGGGTCGCACCGGGGAAAATCCCGTTTGACGTTATCTCCATCATCATGGCGGTGATTGCAGCCATCTCGGCCATGCAGATTGCGGGTGGCCTGGATTATCTGGTTAATCAAACGGAAAAACTGCTGCGCAAAAACCCGAAATACATCACCATTCTCGCGCCGGTCGTGACCTACTTCCTGACGATTTTTGCCGGTACGGGCAACATCTCTCTGGCAACGCTGCCGGTTATTGCCGAAGTGGCGAAAGAGCAAGGTATTAAGCCGTGCCGCCCACTGTCGACTGCAGTGGTGTCCGCGCAGATCGCGATTACCGCCTCGCCGATTTCTGCCGCAGTGGTCTATATGTCATCAGTAATGGAAGGCCATGGCGTTAGCTATATTCATCTGCTCTCCGTGGTGATCCCNTCGACGCTGCTGGCCGTACTGCTGATGTCGTTCCTGGTCACTATACTGTTTAANTCCAAACTTTCTGACGATCCGGTNTACCTGAAACGTCTGGAAGAAGGTCTGATCGAACTGCGCGGTGAAAATAAAGTTGAGATCAAACCNCGCGCGAAACTGTCGGTNCTGCTGTTCCTGCTGGGCGTGGTCTGCGTGGTGATTTATGCCATCGTCAACAGCCCAAGCCTCGGCCTGGTGGCAACACCGCTGATGAATACCACCAACGCAATCCTGATTATTATGCTGAGCGTCGCGACCCTGACCACCGTGCTGTGCGGCGTGGAAACGGACAGCATTCTCAGCTCCAGCACCTTCAAAGCCGGGATGAGCGCCTGTATCTGTATCCTCGGCGTGGCGTGGCTGGGTGATACTTTTGTTTCCCACAATATCGACTGGATTAAAGAGACCGCAGGTACCGTGATTCAGGGCCATCCTTGGCTGCTGGCGGTGATTTTCTTTGTGGCTTCCGCGCTGCTGTATTCTCAGGCTGCGACGGCGAAAGCTCTGATGCCGATGGCGCTGGCACTGAACGTGTCTCCACTGACCGCTGTGGCCTCTTTCGCTGCCGTTTCTGGCCTGTTTATTCTGCCAACCTATCCGACGCTGGTCGCGGCCGTGCAGATGGACGATACCGGGACGACGCGCATCGGACGCTTCGTCTTTAACCATCCGTTCTTTATTCCGGGTACGATGGGCGTCGTGTTTGCCGTATGCTTCGGTTTCCTGATCGGTAGCGTGTTTCTTTAAGCTTTCGGTGTTGTAAAAATAGTTAAAGTCGGGCCGCTCTGCGGCCCGATTCATTAATGCCCTCAGGCTCAGCGTGATATAGTGATTTTTTCGCGATGAGGAGGTCGAGTAGTGAATACACCTGACGCTGTCGTTGTACTGTGTACCGCCCCCGATGAAGCCACTGCCCAGGAGCTTGCCGCCAAAGTGCTGGCAGAACAGCTCGCTGCCTGTGTGACGATCCTGCCCGGCGCTACCTCGATGTACTACTGGGAAGGCAAGCTGGAACAGGAGTACGAAGTGCAGATGCTGCTGAAAACCAACGTCGCGCATCAGCAAGCGCTTCTCGACTGCCTCAAGTCTCATCATCCATACCAGACCCCAGAACTGCTGGTGCTGCCAGTGGTTCACGGCGATAACGATTATCTCTCATGGCTCAACGCTTCCTTACGCTGATCCTGCTGCTGTGCAGCACATCAGTTTTTGCCGGGTTATTCGACGCGCCCGGCCGCTCTAATTTTATTCCCGCCGACCAGGCGTTTGTTTTCGACTTCCAGCAGGACCAGCACGATCTCAATCTGACCTGGCAGGTCAAAGAGGGCTATTACCTCTACCGTAAGCAGGTGAGCATTACCCCCGCTCGCGCGAATGTCGGCGAGCCACAGCTGCCCGCAGGCGAATGGCACGAAGATGAGTTCTACGGCAAAAGCGAAATCTACCGCCATCGGCTGACGGTGCCGGTCACAGTAAATCAGGCCAGTTCGGGCGCCACGCTGACGGTGACATACCAGGGCTGCGCCGACGCAGGTTTCTGCTATCCGCCAGAGACCAAAGTGGTACCGCTGAGCGAAGTACAGGCGTCCCCTGCACCTTCAGCTCCCGCAGTGGAAACGGATGATACGAGTGCTAAGTTGCCCTTCTCCGCGCTGTGGGCGCTATTGATCGGTATTGGTATCGCCTTCACGCCCTGTGTCCTGCCGATGTATCCCCTGATTTCCGGCATCGTCCTCGGCGGCAAACAGCGTTTATCCACCGCCCGTGCGTTGCTGCTGGCCTTTATCTATGTTCAGGGGATGGCGCTGACATACACCGCCCTTGGCCTGATCGTGGCCGCAGCAGGGCTTCAGTTCCAGGTGGCGCTCCAGCACCCTTATGTGCTCATCGGGCTGTCGGTGGTCTTTACCCTGCTGGCATTGTCGATGTTTGGGTTATTCACCTTGCAGCTGCCGTCGTCACTGCAAACACGCCTGACACTGATGAGCAACCGTCAGCAGGGCGGTTCTGCTGGCGGCGTCTTTGCAATGGGCGCCATTGCCGGGCTGATCTGCTCCCCCTGCACCACCGCGCCGCTCAGCGCAATTCTGCTCTATATCGCTCAGAGCGGGAACATGTGGTTCGGTGGCGGGACGCTCTATCTTTATGCACTGGGTATGGGGCTGCCGCTGATTCTGGTCACCGTCTTTGGCAACCGTCTGTTGCCGAAAAGCGGCCCGTGGATGGAAACCGTGAAAACGGCGTTCGGCTTTGTGATTCTGGCACTGCCGGTATTCCTGCTCGAACGTGTGATTGGCGATGTCTGGGGAGTGCGTCTGTGGGCGCTTCTGGGTGTGGCGTTCTTCGGCTGGGCATTTATTACCAGCCTGCAGGCGCAGAAGCCGTGGATGCGGATCGTGCAAATTATCCTGCTGGCCGCCGCGCTGGTGAGCGTACGTCCCCTTCAGGACTGGGCGTTTGGTTCCCCAGGCGTACAAACTCAGGCGCATCTTAGCTTTACTCAAATCAGTAACGTTGATGAGCTGAACACCGCCCTGGCGCAGGCCAAAGGCAAACCCGTGATGCTCGATCTCTACGCCGACTGGTGCGTGGCCTGTAAAGAGTTTGAAAAATACACCTTTAGCGATCCGCAGGTGCAAAACGCGCTGAAAAATACCGTTCTGCTGCAGGCCAATGTGACGGCCAATAACGTGCAGGACAAGGCTCTGTTAAAACAGCTCAACGTGCTCGGCCTGCCGACTATTTTGTTCTTTAATGAGCAAGGAGAAGAGCAGCCTGCCGGACGCGTGACGGGTTTTATGGATGCCGCAGCGTTCAGCGCGCATTTGCGCGATCGCCAACCGTAAACGACACTGTTAACGGGAGAAACCGTTAGCATTGGGAGGAGAAAACCGTGCAACGTGAAGACGTACTGGGACAAGCCCTGCAATTACTTGAGGTTCAAGGGATCGCCAGCACCACGCTTGAGATGGTTGCCGAACGCATCGATTATCCTCTGGATGAGCTTCGCCGCTTCTGGCCCGATAAAGAAGCGCTGCTGTACGACGCCCTGCGCTATCTGAGCCAGCAGGTGGATATCTGGCGCAGGCAGTTAATGCTTAACGAAGAGCTGACGGACGAGCAGAAAATACTGGCGCGTTATACGGCCCTCGCGGATTGCGTTCGCAACAAACGCTACCCGGGCTGCCTGTTTATCGCCGCCTGCACTTTCTATCCTGATCCAGGGCATCCGATCCATCAGCTGGCGGATCAGCAAAAAAGCGCGGCGCACGACTTTACCCATGAGCTGCTCACCCGACTCGAAGTCGACGATCCGGCAATGGTCGCGCGGCAGATGGAGCTGGTGCTGGAAGGTTGCCTGAGCCGTATGCTGGTCAACCGCAGCCTGGCNGACGTCGAGACGGCGCACCGTCTCGCGGAAGATATCCTGCGTTTTGCGCAGTGCCGTATGGGTGGCGCGCTGACTTANGCCAGCATGCCTGCCCACGCAGAGNTNAGCAGGCANAGCGCCATTACGCGTTGAAAGCGCACCATCGCCACGGTGGTGCGAAACACCCGATTTACCGCCTTTCCCAGCCACGCCCAGCACATCAGACACGCAATCGAAATGATTAAGAACCAGAGCGCCATCAGCGCCACATCCCGCAGGGCATGCTCACCAACCGGCGCAAATAGGCTCACGACGGCCAACGCCATCATCCATGTCTTTGGATTGATCACCTGTAACAACGCTGCCGCACGTGCCGTAAAACGGTGATGCGAGCCATGTGACAGGTTTGCCGCTGGCGCACTGAATAACTGCCAGCTCATCCAGCTTAACCACAGCACGCCAGCCCAGCTCATCACCTGACGAATCAGCGGGTACTGGCGCAACACTTCCCCGGCNCCNGCGCCAGAGATNAGCACGATGGCACTGGCCGCCANACAGCCGCTGACAAGGGCGGGAATCGTCGCCTTNACCCCGTAGTGCTGGCTGTTGGTCAGAACAAGGATATTGGTTGGGCCGGGCGTTATCGAGGCGACAAAAGCAAACAGCAGAAACGGCATNACGTTCACAGGTANCTCCTTATTTTTGGAGCTCTGACTGTGCCGCTATTTTCTGGAAACGTCTGGAAGGTTTGTGCACAACTTTCGGTAATGGGCAGGGGTGATGCGATAGGCCCGCTGGAACCAGCGTCCAAGATGGCTCTGATCGGCAAAACCCAGCGACGCAGCGACATCCACCGGTAAATCGCCACGAGCCAGCATCTGACGGGCTTTGGCGAGCCGAAGCTGGATAAGCCAGGCGTGCGGTGCCAGATGGAACTCACGTTTGAAACAGCGCGTCAGCGTAAAGCGATCGGTTCCCGTCTCGCGTGCAAGATCAGACAGCCCAAGATTTTCGCCCATATGCGCATACAGATAGTCACGCGCCCGATGTGCCACCGCTGCGCTTTGCAGCTGCGAAGGGAGCCTTTTGCGCCAATGGCAATGGGAAGTGATCTGCGCCAGCATGTGATCCATCGTGCTTTGCTGAACGATTTTCATCTCATCCTGATGCAGCGCATTAAACGTCTCACCGATGGTGCGAACCAGCTGCGGCTCACGCGTCAGGGTTTGCGCAAAATGGAGTGAATAACTACCGGGCGTGGACTCGTATAGCCCGTGCAGCGTGTTGTTCAGCCACTGTTCGTCCAGATAGAACGTCAGATAGGTAAAGCCGCCCTCGACCGGGGCATCGCCATCATGGATTTCACCGGGTTCAAGCAGAAAGGCATCTCCCGGCTGGCTCTGGTGACGCTCGCGGCGGCAATGGAACTGCTGAGTGCCAGAAAGCGTAATGCCCACCAGATAGCTGTCGTGCCAGTGTGGGTCGAAGGCATGGCCTTCGAAGTGTGCCTTAATGGTTTCAATACCTGTGTCTGCATGCTGACGTAGCTCAAGCCAGTCGTTCGCCATATCGCCCTCCTCTGATCTGTCAGCATTGCTATTTAGCACCCCCATTGTCTGGAAGATTTGTGCAATTTCGCGGTGCAAACGGACAGATTGCCGTAAAGTTAAGCAGTTGAACAGCTTTTCCTGAATTAGGGTTGACGACCATCCGGGATTAAGGTTTAATGCGCTCCGTTGCCCGGATAGCTCAGTCGGTAGAGCAGGGGATTGAAAATCCCCGTGTCCTTGGTTCGATTCCGAGTCCGGGCACCACTATTTAGAANAACCAGCCTNNGGGCTGGTTTTTTGCTTTTGNGGATTCGGTAGATTCTGGCCGTTTCATTCAACTCTNTCGATTGCTTCCCCACAGTCCTAACACCTCTTTTTTCAGCAGCATTCCGCTCGAATTCCACTACTCGACTTACTTTTTCACGCTTATAGCGGCGCTATAAGAGGCTGACTCTTTGCATAGAAGGGGTTTGATGCGATTGAGGAGGGTCATTTGTGACTGGATGGCAGGGCAGTAACCGGGCTGTTGTGCCGGTCTGGGGCTATTTTGAATAAAGATAAAAACGCAAAAAGGCCATCCTCGCGGATGGCCTCTTCACTTGTTTGATGCCTGGCAGTTCCCTACTCTCACATGGGGAGACCCCACACTACCATCGGCGCTACGGCGTTTCACTTCTGAGTTCGG